>Ga0116156_10000001_pt1 | contig 368769 bp, 276 predicted proteins | sample AD_UKC045_MetaG_FD_89891 | JGI IMG/M metagenome (GOLD analysis project Ga0116156, IMG submission 89891) | Active sludge microbial communities of municipal wastewater-treating anaerobic digesters from USA - AD_UKC045_MetaG | ecosystem: Engineered > Bioreactor > Anaerobic > Digestate | place...
CGGCTATAATAACAGTCAACGGGTGCGGATCAAGGGCAACTCCTGGCCTGCAGGGTTGACGACGCAAATCGACACCGTCTATGTCGAATTTGCCGTCACCCCAAAAGCAGGGAATAAAATGACGGTTGAATCCCTCTCCCTCGACCTCGGCTGCCATTCCCTCAACAATATGAAAGCCAATGTGTGGTACTCGACCGATCCAGCGTTTCTCAACCCGGTTCAGGTAAGCTACCAGACGGCAGATACAGTGAACAACTATTTGCCGCGCAACACCACCAACACTGTGCAAACCATTACCGCCCAACCTTTTCAGGTTGTCAATCAGGGGGAGACCTTTTTTCTGCGCGTCTACTTTTGGGTGGATCAGAACGCCAGCGTTGCGACGGGCAAGTATCTTACGATCCAGAATGTAGTCATTGGCGGTATAACTGAGACGGCGCCCCTGCCCGCCTCGGCCACTTGGGCGCTGACTGATCCGAATACTGGCGGTACGGGCCAGAGCGTCGCCACAACCGGTAAAGTGAACGCTGCGTACGAGCATCTGGTGAATGCCGAGATCAATGGGTATACCGGTTTCAATTCCAGCCAGCGTGTGCGTATTAAAGGCAACTCATGGCCTGCGGGGCTGACCACTCAGATCGACACTGTTTATGTCGAATTCGCCGTATCGCCCAAGCTTGGCGCCAGACTGAGGGTTGAATCCCTCTCCCTGGATCTTGGCTGTCACTCCCTGAACAACATGAAGGCCAACGTCTGGTATTCTACGGATCCCGCATTTCTTGATCCGATTCAGGTTGCTTATCAGACCGCGGATACCGTAAACAACTATCTGCCGCGCAATACCTCCAATACAGCACAGACAGTGACCGCGCAGCCGAATGTTCTGGTCGATCAGGGGCAAACTTTTTACTTGCGCGTTTACTTTTGGGTGGATCAAAACGCCAGCGTGGCAACAGGCAAATATATGACTATTCAGAATGTGGTCATTGGCGGTACAACTGAAAGCGCCCCCTTGCTTTCCTCAGCCGCCTGGGCACTGACTGACCCGAATACAGGCGGCACAGGAAAGACGGTCGCCACTGCAGGCAAGGTGACTGCAGCAGAGGAAAAACTGGTCAACACCGAGATTAACGGCTATACAGGTTTCAACAACAGTCAGCGTGTGCGCATCAAGGGCAACTCTTGGCCCGCCGGTCTGACAGCCCAAATCGACACCGTGTACGTCGAATTTGCGGTCTCTCCCAAAGCCGGCGCCCGCTTTACTGTGCAAACCCTTTCTCTCGATCTCGGCTGTCACTCGCTCAACAACATGAAAGCCAATGTGTGGTATTCGACCGATCCGGCGTTTCTCAATCCTGTTCAGGTCGTCTATCAGACCGCTGATACGGTGAACAATTATCTGCCGCGCAATACCACCAACACCGTGCAGACCGTAACAGCGCAGCCCAACCTGGTGGTCGAAGCGGATCAGACCTTTTACCTGCGCGTATACCCCTGGGTTGATCAGAACGCCAGCATAGCGACGGGCAAATATCTCACCATCCAGAATGTGCTCATCTCCGGCCAGACCGAGGGCGGCGCTGATTTTGAGCTGCCTTCTATCGCGACCCAGCCGGTCTCCTACATCTCGACGACTTTTGCTGCCTCCGGCGGAACCATTCCTTCGGACGGCGGCGCACCGGTCACTGCGCGCGGCGTCTGCTGGAGCACGACGACTGCTCCGACCACCGTCGATGCCAAAACCAGCGACGGGGCCGGCTCCGGTTCGTTTGTCAGCCAGGTGACCGGACTCACTGCCGGCGTAACCTATTATCTCCGCGCTTATGCCACCAACGATGCCGGCACTGCTTACGGGGAAGAATTTTCTTTTAAGACCCTCGATTCTTTGATGGCGCCGACGGTCACCACCGCTCAGGTCAGCGACGTCATGGTCAAAACAGCCAAAGGCGGCGGCACAGTGACCGAATGGGGCGGAAGCGATGTCATCGCCCGCGGCATCTGCTGGAACTTGACCGGCGATCCGACCATTGCCGACAACAAGAGTGAAAGCGGCACAGGCATCGGCAGCTTTACCGCTTCGATCTTTCCCCTGACCGAGAGCACGGTCTATTATGTGCGCGCCTATGCGACCAATTCCACCGGCACCGGCTATGGCCGGGTCGAAAGCTTTACCACCCAGGCGCCGGCGCCTGCGGTGTTCAAGGTCGTCGCCCAGGACGGCAGCGGCGATTATACCACGGTGCAGGCCGCTTTCAACGATGTGCCTGATTTTTACACCGGCATGTGGTGCATCTATGTCAAGGCCGGAACTTATAAGGAAAAGCTTCTGCTCGCTCAGAACAAGACCAACGTCGTGCTCAGGGGTGAGAGCGCCTTGACCACCATTCTTACCTATGACGACTATGCCGGCAAGCCGGGGGTCGGCGGCACCTCCAACTGCTACAGCACCGCGATCGAGGCGGATGACTTTACCGCTATGGATATCACATTTCAAAATACGGTTAAAAACGATGGTTCGGCCCCCGACCAGCAGGCTGTAGCCCTGCGCGTCAACGGCGACCGCGGCGCTTATTACAACTGCCGCCTCCTCGGATACCAGGATACCTATTACGCCTGGGGTGGTCACGGCACCGTCCGTACTTATATGAAAGAGTGCTACATCGAAGGCTCGGTCGATTTCATCTTCGGCCGCAACATCAACGTTTTTGACAACTGCCATATTCACGTCAATCGCCAGAACGGCTGCATCACCGCGCCCAGCACCGATGCCGCCTCCCGCTTCGGCCTGGTCTTCATGGACTGCAAGATTACCGCTGATTCGGTGGGTTTCAACGGTGTGCCCATCACCTCCTTCCACCTCGGACGGCCGTGGCAGGGAAGACCCCGATGCGTCTATCTCCGCTGCGAAGAGCCCGCAACGCTCAATCCCGAGGGCTGGACCGTGATGACGACCGGCCTCAATCCCTTCTTCGCCGAATACCACTGCTTCGGCCCAGGATCGAACTTTTTCGGCCGGATCAACGGCGGCATTCAGCTCAGCGGAGCGGAAGCGGCTGAATATACCATCGCCAACATTTTCGCCAGAACGAGCAATCCCAGCTTCGGGTATGACTGGCTGCCGGAAAAACCGGTCTTCACGGATGTTGAATGGAGCAAGGGACCCGAGTCGCTACCGACGGTCTATGAACTCTCGCAGAACTATCCCAATCCGTTCAATCCGGTTACGACCATCCATTATGCGCTTCCCAATCCGGGCAAAGTGAGGATCATCGTCTACAATCTTCTCGGCGCGAAAGTGGCGACCCTGGTGGATGGGCCGCAGGCTGCCGGCCGCCATACGGTTCGGTTTGACGCTCTTCATCTCGGCAGCGGCGCCTATTTCTACCGCATTGAGGCGGACGATTTCCAGCAAACTAAAAAGATGCTGCTGCTCAAATAGGCTGGGCATTTATTATAAAGGGAAACCGGGTGCAGCCGTTTCATCGCGGTTGCCCCCGGCGCCCACATGACTTGTTTACAACGGAAATTACTTTTCAGCGTTCTCGCCCTTGTCGGCGCAGGAAACGCACAGATTGCAGCATTCCCTGATACCGGCTTTCAGCGTTTCGGCGTGACCGGCTATCTGCCGGTCTTTCATGACCAGGCCAGGCGCAGCCTCACGTTCCCCGGTTCCTGGCTGGCGGATTCCAGCGGCGATTTCGCAGCTTGGCGCAGCGCGACACGGCAGATCGTCATCGATCATCTGTTCGCCGAACCGCCGCGCGCCCCTTTTGATCCCCTCATCATAGAGGAAGAGCGGCGTGTCGGTTATACTGCGCGCAAATTGGTTTTCAATCTGAACGCTTGGAACCGCGTCTCTGCTTATTTGCTGATACCTGAGGGAAAAGGTCCGTTTCCGGCGGTGCTGCTTCTTCACGACCACGGCGCCCGCTTTGACATTGGCAAAGAAAAGACGGTGCGCCCCTTTCAGGTCGAGCCGGCCAGGCTGCAGGCCGCGCAAGAGTGGGTAAAAGGCAACTATGGCGGCCGCTTTATCGGCGACGAACTGGCCCGGCGCGGCTATCTTTGCCTGGCTGTCGATGCTCTCAACTGGGGCGACCGCGGCGGCGCCGGCAAAGAGGGACAGCAGGCGCTCGCTTCCAATCTTTTCAATCTAGGCATGTCTCTTGCCGGCGTGGTGGCCTGGGAAGATCTCGCCGCGCTGCGTTTTCTCGCCTCAAGGCCTGATGTGGATACCACCCGCATTACTGCCATGGGCTATTCCTTTGGCTCTTTTCGCGCCTGGCAGCTAGCCGCGCTGTCGGAGCAGGTGCGCGCGGCGGTCTGCATCTGCTGGATGGCCGGACGCAGGGAGCTGATGGCGCCGGGCAACAACCTCACCAAAGGCCAATCCTCCTACACCACCCTGCACCCCGGCCTGCCCCGCCTGCTCGACTATCCAGATGTCGCCGGCCTCGCCTGTCCGCGGGCGATGCTCTTCTATAACGGCGAGACTGATCCTCTTTTTCCGCAACACGCCGTTCAGACTGCCTATGATAAGATGCGGCGAATCTGGGAGGCGCAGGGCGCCGGCGACAGGCTGGTCACCCGCTTCTGGCCCGGCGGCCACCGGTTCTCACGAGAGATGCAGGAGGCTGCCTTTGATTGGCTTGACGAACAACTCGATCGCCGTTAGTTATGGGGAAAAGGAGTTTTGTCGCAATGAAGGTATTTGGCTTTGTTCTGTTCGTTTTTACTCTGGCCCTCGATCTGCACCAAGCCTTTTGTTTCGTCAACGCGGCCGGCGATGAAAATTTCATGCAGGCCATTCAGCCGCCGGCGATCCCGGACCGCAGTCTCTCAATCCGAGATTTCGGCGCCGTCGGCGACGGCCATACACTTTGCACTGCGGCCATTCAGCAGGCGATCAACGCTTGCGCCGGGGCGGGCGGCGGCCGGGTGGTCATTCCTTCAGGGATCTGGCTCACCGGCCCGATCCGCCTTGAGAGTCGCATCGAGCTCCATCTCGAGAGCGGCAGCCTGCTCCTTTTTTCCAGCGATCACAGCTTGTATCCGGTGATCCGCGCTCCGACCAAGGGGTGGCTGGTCGCCTCACCCATTTATGGCTACGGACTCGAGGATGTCGCCATCACCGGCTGCGGGATCATCGATGGGGCGGGAGAGAGCTGGCGACCGGTGAAAAAGTTCAAGACCACCTCCAAACAGTGGAAAGAGCTGCTCGGTTCCGGTGGGGTGGTTGATGAAAAGGGGGATATGTGGTGGCCTTCGCGCGAGGCCCTGGAGGGCGAAGCCTGGCTTCAGAACCTGCGCAAGAGCAAGCCGAAAAAGGAACACACGGCGGAAGACTATGTTGCGGCGCGCGATTATCTGCGGCCTTATATGATCTCGTTCATCGACTGTAAAAGGATTCTGTTTGAGGGCGTTACGATCAAGAACTCGCCCAAGTTCGCCCTCTGTCCCGCCTGGTGCGATCAGCTCATTATTAGGGATGTGAAAGTGAACAACGAATGGTGGGCGCAAAACGGTGACGGCATTGACATCAGCGCCTGTCGCAATGTGCTGGTTGAAAAATGCACGGTGACGGCTGGAGACGATGGCATTTGCATGAAATCCAGCGGCCGCTCGGGGCGCACGGGTCCAGCCTTGGAGAACGTCCTTATCCGCGACTGCATCGTCTATCACGGCCACGGCGGTTTTGTCGTCGGCAGCAACACCGACGGCGGCATGCGCAACATTCGCGTCGAGAATTGCACTTTCATCGGCACCGACATCGGCCTGCGTTTCAAGAGCGCGCGCGGCAGCGGCGGGGTGGTCGAGAAGATCAGCATTCGCAACATCCGCATGAACGATATCGTCGGCGAGGCGATCAACTTTGATGCCTTTTATGAAACGGACGAGCCCGACACTCTGGCCAGGCCGGTGACTCGCGAGACTCCTGTGTTTCGCGATATCACCATCGATAGTCTCACCTGCGTCGGCGCAGGCCGGGCTATGGTCATGACCGGTCTGCCCGAAATGCCTATTCAGAACCTCCGCATCCGCGACGCCCATATCTCTGCAGAGACCGGAGTACGGCTGCGCCATGTCCGCGATCTCAGCCTCGAACGGGTGGTGATCAAACCGGCGCGAGGGGCGCTGTACGATTTCAAACGCTGCAGCGGCATCACCATCGACGGCGCCGGCTATTCGGAAAACAGCGCGTCTTTCCCCTCTGACCTCTGGCGTTCGCTGATGCACCACGATGAAGCCTGGTTCAGTACCCCCGAGGCGACGGCGGTGGCGGAAAACATGCTGCTTTACCAGTGCGCCGTCGGCGGCTGGCCCAAGAACATCGACATGGCCCGCACGCTGACTGGTGCGGAAAAAGCCGTTCTTACTGCGCCGCCGCCGGATACCCTCGCCACCATCGACAACGGCGCCACCTGGACCCAACTCGTCTTTCTCGCCCGCGTCATCTCCGGCCGCCCTGATTCGCGGTTCGTCGAGTCCTTTAACCGCGGCCTCGATTATCTTTTTGCGGCGCAGTATGACAACGGCGGCTGGCCGCAGTTCTTTCCTCTGCATCCGGGCTACTTTTCCCATATCACCTATAACGACGACGCCATGATCGGCGTGCTCACCCTGTTGCATGACATTGCTGAGAAAAAGGCCGGTTTCGGCTTTGTCGATGCAACGCGGCGCGCCAGAGCCGCTGCGGCGGTGAAGCGCGGCATCCGCTGCATTCTGGCGACGCAGTTGAAAGAGGGGGAGAAGCGGACAGCCTGGTGCGCCCAGTACGACGAAAAAAGCCTGCAGCCGGCCTCAGGGCGAAGCTACGAGCTGGTTTCGCTCAGCGGCGACGAAAGCGTCGGCATCATCCGCTTTCTCATGAACCTGCGGAATCCATCGCCGGAGATCGTCACCGCAGTGCAGAGCGCGGTAGAGTGGCTGGAAAGAGTCAAAATAAATGGCATGCGCGTCGATTATGTTGCAGATGCCTCACAACCCGGCGGATTCAACAAGGTGGCGACGTTCGATCCCGATGCGCCGCCGATGTGGGCCCGATTTTACTTGATCGGTTCGAATCGACCTTTTTTCAGCGACCGCGATGGCAAGATTTATTATGATCTGGCCAAGATCTCTGCCGAGCGGCGCAACGAGTACGCCTGGCTCGGCTATTGGCCGCAGGAGTTGCTGGAGATCGAGTATCCCGCCTGGCTGAACCGGACCGATGTCCGTTTGAAAACGAAAAGAACCAATGCAGAAATTTTAGACTCCCCTATTGACATGCTTTTTAAATAATCGCTTGTTTTTTCGATCCGTGTTGCCTAATATTTCGGCAGGGCCAGAACAGGCAGGCCGATCTAGCCCGGCGCCCTGAAAATGGGTTATGGTCGGGTGTCCGGCGACCAATACAAAAGGGTCATCCCGATTTCCTTGCGCCCCGGCGATTTCTAATTACCTATTTTTCATTTTTAAAAGCATACTTGTCCTATTTGCGGACCGAATACTTTTTCAGGTACAAAATTTCAATCGCCTCTTATCGCGATAGTGTGGATCGCGGCGCGTCGATAAACGGACCGTCTGGATCATTGTTGCTGTCATAACCTGTTTGTTTCGCGGATGACCTGGAATGTTTTTTCGCACATGATTTGCACGTGCATCTGAACGAACCCGATTATCACATCCCCTTTTTTTGTTCAATCGCCTGGGCAACAGTAAAAAGTTCAGTTGGCCGAAAAAAATACGGATTAAAACCGTTTATATATCCGGTCGACCGAATTGAATGGAAAAGAATTCATTCAGCCGTGGATCGAATGCGAGCGCATTATGGAAGATGGAGCCCTTGAATTCCAAATGGAAAGCCAACCGAATCGATATAAGGGCTGCAGTAAGCATAACAGCAACAGTGAACAAAACTATTTTTTAACGGAATAGATGTGCCGATAAAAATTGATGAAAGGCATACTATATGGATTTTTATAGAAAAAACGACATCGACCGTCGAAGATTCTTTCAAACATCAGTCCTGGCGGGCGCCGCCACCGGCGCTGCTGCGGCTTTTCCATCCGCCGGTCGCATGGCCGGCCCCGCCATAAATGAAAGATCTGTTAAACGCACCCTTTGCCCGGAGCTTTTATTGAACGGCACTGTCTCCGTTTCAAAACCGTTGCTTGCTCCCTCGCAGCTCAGTTTCCGCATTGGATTGGCACGGACGCGCATGTCGTCCTATCCTTGCGATTCGATGGACTTTATCATGATTGACCTTGAACGGCCTGACAACAGATACCGGCACGCCTATTTTTGCAATGGAGACCTTACTGGCCGGCTGCTGGAATTTCTGAGTTGTTCAGAAGGAGTAGATGGCAAGCATGATCCAAGATTAGAGGAATTATTTGAACGGATGATTCGGCAGCGGCGGTCTTCGGGTTATATCGGACGTTTCGCCGCCGTTCCCGGCAGCGTAACTCCCGAAGATAGTCCAGAACGGGCTGGCGCTGGTTCAAAACATTTTTCAGGATTAATGAGATATTATGAGTTGACAGGCGATAAACGGGCGTTGGAGGCCGCCCGGGGGTTGGCCGAACTCCTCTGGTCGGTTCGAGCTGAATGGAAAAAGAAAAAACATGTTTCTTGGGTCATTGAACCATTGGCCCGTTTATGGCATGTCACCAAGGACCCGCGGTGGTTGGAATTTTCTGCCATGGTTCGCGACAACATCCAAACGTTGGGAGAGGAAAAAACGCATTCCCATGGCTATATGACCATGATTCGGGGTTTGCAGATCATGACCCTTTTGACCGGCGATCTTTCCTGGAATGTTCTACCTGAACAAAGTCAACGATATATCATTGAAAAACAATTCGTAACGCCGGATGGAAATATTCCCGAATTTTTTCCAACCAGCGCAAGAAATGAAGGGTGTTCTATAGCTGACTGGATATTACTGAATTTATATCAGGGCTTGATACATGGAGATGAGACGGCCTATGAGAAAGCAGAGCGTTCGTTCTGGAATGCGTTGGCATTCAATCAGTTGATTACCGGCGGATTCGGGCATCGGAGGATCGCCTCTAACGGATATGGCGTCGACAACATTCATGAAGCATGGTGGTGTTGTACGCAAAACGGCGGCATGGCGATGGCAGAATATGCGCGCCATTCGGTAACGTTCAGGGATAATGCCATCCATGTGAATTTTCTGACGGCGGGTGATTTTGAAATACCTTTACCCGGAGATAAGAAGGCTCGGATTACCATCCAAACTCTTTATCCGTGCAAAGCTGAGGCCGTCATCGAAGCAGAAAATATTCCCGAAAACATCATGCTGAAAGTCCGGATTCCTGCCTGTATAAAAAATCCACAGGTTGATGAAATCCGCAAAGGAAACAGGCTGAAGGTCATTTTCAGCGGAACGATCGGACATCGGATCGAACGAATGTATCCCGGCGTCCTTTTGACGTTTGGTCCGCTAATCCTTGTTCCTCCAAAGGGAGTCGGAGTTGGCGACAAATCATCTGCAAATTCTTCTGACGGAATACCTGAAGGATATGTTCCCCAATCTATTCCAGAGGGAGTTCCCACTATTATGCTTGACGCAACCGCGGATGCCGACGGCTTTGTAACGTTACCCTTGTGTCCGCCTGATCGACCCTTACCAACCTGGAGTTATTTTGATGAGGGCCCGGGTTCGAGAACGTGGGTGGAAGGCGCCGCTGTACAAGTACGCTTGAAATATCCGGGGGGAGCTGTTTTGCCCTCACGATTCGTGCCGATGTGTTTCAGCACCTCCTGCATGTCGTTGTTCGAAACGCCGGTTGTATTTAAGGATGTGGAATATTCCCGAACCGAATAACGCTTCAACATCATTAGCCGGTTTCGATTAAAAAAGGCCGGAGAACCGGAGCTTTATGTAAACCTCAACGAACCTTAATAACAGCCATAATTTGCGGCCGACAGAAAGGAATCGTTATGTCCGTCTCTGATCGCGGCACTCCAGGATATCTGACAGCCCTGTTGTTATGCATCGCTTTCGGCGCCGCGATCACGAAGGCTTCTTCGACCCCGGAAATCCGCAACACAACGATAAACCTTGCGGCGTTCCCAAAGATGCGGCGCCGGGGATCTGCCAAGGACCCCTCACCGAATCAATCCTCCGCTTCCGCGAAGGCTGTTTCCACAGATCGCTGATGACGGCAGCGTGAGCTTCGATAATGGTCTCGATCGACGGATTGTCGCATTTCTATTGCGTTATCATTCGACGAATATAAAAGCGCCGCGGGCCTCGTTCCGCGATGCTCTCGGCGAAGATCGCGAGCAAGCTGTATCGTTGCTCCGTATGGACCCGCTCGCGGACCGACCTATACGCGCCGCTTGTGGTAGGCGTCCGGAAAGATGTTAGCCTACCTCTTCCAAGTCTTCACCTGCACGATCATCGCCTCGACACCCGGAACGATGTTCTCATACAGCCTCGGGAGCAACCTACCCGCAGCATCGTCAGATCGCCGCGCGGTGAGCCGAGTGGTTCGACAGGCTCAAGATTGAAGCTGTCGTGGCAAGACGCATGACCGATGTGGAGGACTGTGTTCAGGAATTGATGCTATGAATTGATTTATTTTATCGGAGGAACGAATGAATTTGCCATCCGGGTTTTCCTGGTTTTCCGGCTTTTCAGCAGCGCTCCTGTTGCTGTTTTTCTTCGCTTGCTCAGGTTGTTTATTTCATTCGAGCCCGAAGGTCCTGCAGCCGAGGATCGTTACCGAGCCGGTGCAGTATGACTCGGACGATGCGGCCATCTGGATTCATCCCAACGACCCGGCGCGAAGCCTGATCATCGGGACCGACAAGCAGGCTGACGGCGGCCTCTATGTTTTTGACCTCAACGGCAAGATCATTGCAGAAAAATGCGTCCGGCCCCTGCAACGACCCAATAATGTCGATGTCGAGTACGGCCTTCTCCTCGGCGGCCGTCCGGTCGACATCGCCGTCACCACCGAACGCTTGCTCAACCGTATTCGCATTCATAGACTGCCCGATATGAAGCCGGTCGACGGCGGCGGCATCGAGCTATTCGGCGGCGAAATCCAGCGCGATCCCATGGGCGTTGCGCTTTACAAACGTCCAACCGACGGCCGCATCTACGCCATCGTCGGCCGTAAGGAGGGGCCCACCGACGGCCGTTATCTCTGGCAGTATCTGCTCGAGGACGATGGCGACGGCCTGGTCAAAGCGACCAAGGTGCGCGAATTCGGCCTGTACAGCGGCAAAAAGGAGATCGAAGCCATCGCTGTGGATGATGAACTGGGCTATGTTTATTATTCGGACGAGCAGATGGGGGTGCGCAAATATTACGCGGATCCCGATCACCCAGGCGGGAACACCGAGCTCGCCTTCTTCGCGCGCGAGGGCTTTGCCGCAGACCTCGAGGGCATCTCGATCTATACCCTGTCCGACGGCAGGGGGTATATCCTCGTCAGCGACCAGCAGGCGAACAGATTCCACATATTCAAACGCGAGGGAGAGCCCGGAGCGCCGCATCGACACACCCTGGTGAAGGTGATCAATACCTCCACCAAACAGAGCGATGGCTCCGAGGTGACCTCCGCTTCCCTGAACCAGTCCTTTCCGTACGGGCTCTTTGTGGCGATGTCGGATGACAGGACCTTCCAGTACTATGACTGGAGAGATATCGCCGGGACGGAACTGGAGCTGGCCCGCAAATAGCCGGGGAGCTTGTGCGCTCTGTCTCTTTGCGCCGGGAGGGCTGCGCGAACCTTTCTGCGCTCCTTTCGCTTCATCCGATCGGTGCCTGAAAAGCTTGCGTCGGTTGAGTTAGCAAAAACGTTCCCAATATAATTATTGCTGCACACCTTCATTTTCGACTGTGAAGCATCGCGTTATCGCAAAGGAGGCGGGAATGAGAACAAGGGTTAGAGGATGGGGTTGAAAAGATACTGCGCCGCAGCGGATGGTAGAAGAAGGCGGTATTACAACCTCCACCGAAGGTGAGCAAAGCAGCAGAAACTGAACCGGACTATGGCTGTGGTTATTTTTAGTGTGTCTGTATTACAGCAGCCCCTGAATATTTCTGCGCAGGTTGATTCCGCAGCGATATAGCAATGGTGCTTGATTTTTAGGTCCTGGTTGCTTAATTTGATCGACCTGACAACCCGTTGCCATCACCCGCTGCTCAGGATGAAGAATTGTAATGTCGGGCGTCCCCGCACTCCAATACACTCCCTTGCAAGCACGCATCGGCGACTGTATGCTGCCCCTGCGCAAGACTTACGAGGAGATCTAACTCGTTGGCGACATCCCTCTCATGGCGCCCCATCGGCTTTGTTCCTGCTGATCCGGGCATGGGAAAAATAAAATTCAATCGGTCTCGCTGAAATAAAATAAACTCAGAAAAATATAGGCTTTGAAAATGAAACATATCCGCCCCATAACCTGTCTGGTCTTTATCATAACGCTTCTTGCCGTCATCGCGGCCGGTACCGCGATCCTGAGTCACCAGGGACCAGGTCCCTATAATTATGAATCCATCCGCGGTGAGTTGATCAAGATCCATGGTCAGGGGCTCTATCAGCACATGTCGGCTGATGTCGCCATACAGGGCATCGCCCAGGATTATGTCACACTTTGCATCGCCGTGCCCCTGCTGCTCATCTCCCTGTTTCTGGCGCGCCGGGGTTCCCGGAAGGCGCTGTTTGTGCTCTCGGGCACATTGGGCTATTTTTTGCTCACTTATCTCTTTTATACGGCCATGGCCATGTACAATGCTATGTTTCTGGCCTATGTGTTTCTGCTGGGCGCCTCTTTCATCTCTTTTATCCTTGTTCTTTTTTCGTATGACGTAACTAACTGTAAAGCCTGGTTTGCATCTGAAAACCAGCTGCGCAATGCCGGCATCTTCCTCATCACCAATGCCTCGCTCATTTCTATGCTGTGGTTGAGAATCGTGCTTCCCCCTCTTTTTGATGGCAGCATCATTCCACCGGAGGTGCAGCATTACACCACTCTTGTGGTGCAGGGCTTTGATCTCGGTTTGTTTCTGCCCATGGCTTTTGTGGTCGGAATCCTTGCCCTGCGAAGGAATGCATACGGCTATCTGTTCACGGTTATCTATACCCTCTTCCTGGCCCTGCTGATGACGGCCCTGACCGCAAAAATTCTTTTCATGGCAAGGACAGGCGCCCCGGTCAGTCCTGCGATTTTCATCATACCAACCATCAATGGCATCGCTGTTCTTTTTTCCGTTGCACTGCTCAGAAATGTGACAGCCAGGTGATTGCCAGTCCCTAAATAATCGCCCGTTTGCCCTGTTCAATGTGGGCCTGCATAGTTCAGCAACTTTTTTTTTGTGTGAATTTTGTGATTTTGATTTTTTCTGGATACCCGAAGGAGCGTTTCTTCTCGTTGAGGCTTGCCTGGGAAGGGAATCCATTTAAAAGGCTTTGGCAGGAGGAACAAAATAACAGTCATTGTGCTTGGAGCAACCGCCTGCTGTATTCCTATGAATTATCCATAGCATCTCGCGCAGGATCAGGCTGCTATTGCGTTCATAGCAAGCCTATGGCCGAAATAGGCAGTCAGGGGCACAAAGACAAGCATTATTAAAGTCATCGAAATTTGGTGGACAGAGGAACTATGCTTCGCATAACCATTCGTTATTTTCTCATTGGCCTTTTATTCGTTGCCATAACGGCAGCTGCCGCTGTTCACGATTTTTCCATCACCGATTTCGGCGCCATCGCGGACGGCGTAACGATCAACACCCGGGCGATCCAGGCCGCCATCGACAAGGCCGCGGCCAATGGCGGCGGAACCGTGTACATTCCTGCGGGACGTTTTGTCAGCGGTACGATCTTTTTCAAGAGTCATATCCGTCTGTACCTGGAATCGGGCGCCGTACTCTTGGGAAGCCGGGATCTCAACGACTACCCCATGACGATATGCCGGTTTCCCTCCGGATCCGACCGTTATGTGGCCCGGGCGTTGATCTGGGGTGAAGATCTGGAAAATATCGCCATTTCCGGACGAGGCGCCATTGACGGCCAGGGCGCGTCTTTCGCCCAGAATCGGGTTCCACCGCAACAGTATCAGGAACTGTTGCGCGCCGCCGGCAGAGACACGAGCCGTTTTTTCCCCGAGCCTTCCTACCTCAATCGTCCGTATATGATTCGATTCATTTCCTGCCGCAGGGTGCATATTGAGGGCGTCACGCTGCAAAAGCCGGCCATGTGGTTGCAGCACTATATCAACTGCGACGGCGTCACCATACGCGACGTCGATATTTTCAGCCACGGCAGTCCCAACAACGACTTGATCGATATCGACGGTTGCCGCAACGTGGTCATTTCGGGTTGCCGCGGCGATTCCGACGATGACGGCATCACTCTGAAAAGCACGAGCGCGGCATCGGTGCAAAACGTGGTGATCTCGGATTGTATCATCCGCAGCCGAACCAACGCCATCAAGGCCGGCACGGAATCATCCGGCGGATTCCAGGATATTACCATCACCAACTGTATCCTGAAACGATCGCTGATGGACAGCGGCTTTTCCGGCCGCGCGGAAGGGCTGGCGGGCATCGCGCTGGAAATCGTCGACGGCGGCGCCTTGGATCGCGTCACCATTTCCAACATCGCCATCGAGGATATGGCGGCGCCGATTTTTCTGCGCCTGGGCCATCGCGCCCGGCCGTTTCGCGTTCGCCAGGAAAAGGCGGCCATCGGCGTCTTCCGCAACGTCAAGATCAGCAATATAACAGCCACTCATGCCGGCCGCAACGGCTGTTCCATCCTCGGCATCCGAGATCGCGATATTGAAAATGTTGCAATCTCTAATGTATTCATCCATTTTGACGGCGGCGGCAGCAAAGCCATTGCCGAAGCGGAATACCCGGAAAACGACTCGGATTATCCGGAAAGCACCCGCTATGGCGACCTACCGGCTTATGGCTTTTACTGCCGGCATGTTAACGGTTTGACCCTGCGCGACGTCGAGCTGGCCTACGGCCTGGAGGAGGCCAGGCCGCCGCTGTTTTTTGACGATGTGAAAAATTTACACCTGTTTGACTTTAAGGGCCAAGTCGATCCCGGCGCCGCTGCGCTGATACGACTGCGGGCGTGCCGAAATGTATTCGTCAGCGAGTGTTCGCCGCAGACCACGCCGGTTTTCATGCGCCTGGAAAAAAACTGCCGGCATATCAACCTGCTGGGTAACGATTTCAGTCAGGTGCAAAAGCTGTTCAGTATCGATGAGACCATGGATATGTCGGCCTTGAACCTGGCCCATAACCTGCCGGCGGATCGGTCCCTTTTTTCGTCTCTGGAGCCGCTCATCCATCGCGATGATCACGGTTATATAACCATGCGTTCATTCACCGCGGACGGATCCATCCATTATACGCTGGACGGGAGCGAGGTTACGGCGCAAGCCTGTGTGTACCGACAACCGTTCCTGCACATTGACGCGTGCACCATCAAGGCCAGAGTGATAAAAAACGGCATGGCCAGCGCGCTGGCGGAATTGCGCTTGCCCACGCTGCAGGTCCAGCCGCCTGAAATCAAGCCCGACCATTCGTTCTTCCGCGAGTCGGTGCAGGTCGCTCTGAGCTGCGCCACCCCCCATGCGGAACTCCGCTATTCGCTGGATAAAAGCGCTCCGGTCAACGGCTGGACCCGCTATGAAAAGCCGTTTTTGCTGAAGAAAAGCGCCCAGGTCTATGCGCAGGCTTTCAAACCGGGTTATGGATCGAGCGACATCGCGACCTCGATCAACGAAAAGATCCCGCGGAAAGAAGGCGTATTATATAAATATTATCTCGGAGAGTGGGATAAACTGCCGCCTCTCCTGGAAATGCAACCGGTCGTGTCCGGCTGGGCGTCTCAATTCCGTCTCGAAGAGATCGCTAACCGCGGTGAAAATTACGCGCTGCTCATGATAGGATATGTCAACGCTGAGAAAGACGGTTATTACCTGTTTCATTGCGGCTCCAATGACGGCAGTCAACTGTACATAGACAATGAACGGTTGATCGATAATGACGGCTATCATGGCTATGAAGAGGTGGCCGGTAAAATTTATCTGAACCGTGGCTTGCATCAGGTCCAGGTGCGCTATTTTCAAAAAGGGGGTGAGCAAAAGTTAAGGGTTTTCTGGCAGGGCGACGATTTCGGCAAAATGGAGATCTCCCGGGAAGCGCTCAAATAAAACCGCCGGTATTCGCAGGAACGGGGTCTCCCTCCATTTTGTCCGGAATCCTCCGTTTCTGACAAGCCCGCTGGCACTGGTCGATGCAGCAGGCCAAAACATTCATCAACCGCGATCTAACATTTTCCTATAATAGGCCTTCATGTCTTTCCAACGATAGTAGGGCGCCATGACGGTGGGCACCGGGATCTTGGCTTCTTTTTCGCAGTGCAGTATTTTTACAATAACGTCACCTGTCTTTTCGTTCCTGTAAAATATGAGTTGCAGGTTGGCAGCCATCGGCGTTACTTTGAAATCACTCCATACCTTGTCGATGTTTTCAGGATCAGGCCTTCGGGCATCAAGGCCGTTTACACCCATTAATGCCAGCAGCGGACTCAAGTAACTATCGTGACCAAAGCGCAAATCCGCTGACAGATGACCGTTTGTGATCGCGCTATCCGCACAATCCAGAATGTTTCGCAACAAATTCTTGGAGCTTTCTATAGCCTCCGGGCTGTTAAAATCATAGTACCATTTCATATTCACGGTTTGCCACAGGATAAAAATTTCCTCTTTAGAAAAGATATCGTACAGATCGATGTTCAGATGATCCAGGTCCTGGAGATCCCCTGCTATTTGGAAAATATTTATGACAAGCGCCGTAGGATTTTCAATATGCTCCTTGACGTACAGCGAATCGGAAAAAAGAGTGGAAAGGAAGACTCGCATATTGAAGCGCTGATTCAGGAAATCCCAGGCAATGGCTTCCAGGGAATCCTTGCCGGCCGTTTCATACTCTGAATTGAGATAGAAATTTCTGTCGGTGGCTTCCCTGGTTATCGCTATTTGGGGATTGAGTTCTTTGAGCCGCTCATTATTAGCCGCCATGCTGAGGATGCAGCGGGGAACGACCGTGGATCGGCTGTAAATATTGCATGCGCGCCCATTTTCGGTGGAAAACACTTCAGGATAAGAACGGAACATGCGTTCTGCGATCTCTTTCTGCTCAATGACGCCACGGGGCGACAGCGCCCCGTAACGATTTTCCGCATCCGCAGCTATGGTTTGCATCCTTTTATGCACGCTGACACCCAAATCCGTCAGTTTGCCGGCTTGAAAGGCCTCCCTGAAAATTTTCTCCGGCCGATTATAATACCCAGCTGTAGTCAGCCATCTCGAACCGTGACGCCCGTAATGGCTGATGTAAAATGGTTTATAACCTTCAGGCGCAGGCGTGAGTTGAGTTTGGACATAAATATAGGATTGTAAGATGCCGCCTGCATGCTGAATATTGCTGAAAAATTCCTCTTTGGTTGTTTGCGCCTGCACTAGGACAGGCAACAGCATTAAAGAAATAGCCGCCACTGCGAATTTTTTTCTTAGGCTGTGCCGTTCTGTTTTAATCTTCATGATCGCTACGATTCCTCAACCTTGTATTGTTTTAGCCATACCGATAACGGCTTTTCTGGATTTTCCGCTTGCTGTTCAACACGTAAAACCTATTCCCTCGTGCAAAGAAAAGAAGCAATCGTCTCCAATCGGGCATCCTCATCACGGTCAAATTTAAATTAACCAATCAGGCTATGAAAGTCAAACATAATCTTCAAGTTAGCGAATCGGCAACAGCGCTGCCATGCTGGGACAGTGACGCCAGGCCGCTCATAATGGCGCGTATTAATCCGCAAGCGGTCTTTTCACCGGCAGACTCGCTCATAATGCAAAAATCATATTTCACATCCTCCCATTGCAATGATTCTGTATTATCCTCCTCCGTTTTTGATGATGGTCTGCCATGATTAGCTCTCAGCGGTTAGGCCAATGGCTCCAAACGCTGCAAAAGGAGGCGACATCCGTCGGCAACAACTCATGCTGTATGCCGGTGTAAGCGGCATTCATCACCGCCAAGGGTGAAAAGTGGAGCTTGCTGTTTGCGGTTGTTCTAAAAGCTTTGCCGAAATGAGCCAGGCTCACCCCATGGCCGCTTTCGTGCAGTGCGATGGTCTCGACGTCATAATGCCCATTGATTTTCCATGTAAAGGCGTCATTGTAATAAACCTCTCTGAAGGCGACATCGGCCTTGCCGTTGTTATCCATATCAGTAGGATTCCCTGTGCCGATGTCAATCCAGACAAAACTAAAGGTTGCGCCCAAAATATAGGTGCTGCCGTCGTCCGCAATGGCATCGAAAAATTCTGCGGGTTGCCATCCAGCATGCGTAAAATCAGCGGCCCAACCTTCGAATCCTCCTAAGCCAAGAAGATGCTGCACATACCCCCAATCCGTGTCGGTACTAGTTATTTTAACAAGCGGAATCTTGGCACAGGCAACACTATTCCACGTGGACATCGCCCGGTTGATGGCATTGATGCATCGAACCTCGCTGATATCTGCGCATAGTTCCGTCTGGTCGATGGTCCAGGTTATATTGGTGCGGCTATCGCGGTTGGGATCACTGGGAACCCAGTGATGCGATAGTTGCTTGTTGCCGATGTCTTTATAGTACAGCGTCCTTCCCATGTGATCGCCGGCGCCATCGGTTATATACTCCACCAGGGCAACGATGTAATTTTTCCTTTCAGCTTTTAATTTTTTATTTAATGTTGACAACAAGGAACTGGGCACGGCTTCTTCCAAGCCGCCGGTGTTTGTGGAAGCTTTAAAAAGAAGGGCCGGGTCACTTGCTCCGGTATTTTGCTCCACAGGCTGAAGGGGCTCGTTGCGGTTGCAAGCGGCTAATAGGCAGAGCGACCATGCAACCATACGGATGAACACTTGCTTTTTCATCTTTCTCCTCCGAGGTTTAATTTTTACAACACGACTTTTAAGAGGCGCATGAGCTCGGAATAGACCATCGGGTCCTTCGTTCTTGCGAAAATATTTTATGTGTCCACTCTGGGCTTGTACAACCGGATAATGGCTTTCAAGTTTTACGAGTACAGCGGAAGATTCATCCGCCGTGAAATTTATGATTGGTGGCTTTGTTTGAAGGCGAAATATCCAAAACCTATCGTAAAGAATAAATACACAAAAACAATCCCCCAGCCGAGTAGATTCAGGCCGCCGGAAAGTTGTATTTTCAGTGTAAATAGAAGTGCTATGGCATCATAGACGAATAAATTCCAAATGATGGCCCGTCGAGCGATGGAGTCTTCAGCATTTCGAGCAAGCCACGTAAGGAGAAGATTTCCAATAAGCGCTGCACCATACTCTCTCGCTGTAAGAGCAGCTCCCGGGCCAAACGAAGTGCCCAGAAGATTGAGCAATGGGCCGGGAAAAAATAATAGTAACGGACCAAAACCAAGACAAACGATGGCTTTGATGATCATTAATGTTTTGAATTTCATGATAAACCTCCTTCTGTAAAAATATTAAGACAGGCAGCCGTCACGTAAAATCCCTAAGGGGGTCGGTGTATGGAGGGGGGATGGTTGTCAATCCATGGCATCGCTTAAAGTTCTTTTTATCGCATTAGAATCAGCTTTTTGCTTTGGACATACCCTTCCGCTTCCAGCCGGTACAGATAAACACCGCTGGCGAATCCACCGGCATTCCAGACGATTCGATGAATTCCTGGTTCTTGTTCTCCCGAAACCAACGTCGCGATCCGTTCGCCCTTCAAATTATAAACTGCGAGCGTGACATAAGCCGATCGCGGTACGGTCATTTCAATGGTCGTGCATGGATTAAAAGGATTGGGATAGTTGTGTGACAGATAAAAACTCTGATCGTATCCGACTCGGCTTGGGCCTTTTTCTGCGCAGGTAGCAGGCCCTGCGCCTATCATGAATTGCCCCAATGCCGAAAGGTCTTTAAAAGTAATGGAATCCTCGGCCGCCGAAGCCGCCTGCGCAATCAAGCGCCATTCGCCGTCGCTGTTAGGAGAACGGGTCAGCAACACGAGTGTTTCACCTCGAGCATGATCAGGAAGGGTTGGTGATTTTCTATCAAGATAAAAGGTGATATCCGCTTTCAGTGTGCCGCTGCCGTACTGTTCAATGATCCAGTATCGCGTCGAATCATAATATGCCAGCTCAGAAGGAACACCGCCCGCCGGTTCGCAGCTCAATTCTGTTACTACCAGAGTGTCGATGCTTTTCTTCTCAGTGATTGTCATGGTTAGATGAGTTTCAGGAAATTCCACGCGTCCGGTTGAACCGATTATCTGCGACTGGCTCTTGCCTGCTGCTACGGGTACGGTCGAGGAGTTCCAGGCGGCGCCATGAATGGCGCCATGATTCTGATAACCGGAGAAATCTTGCGTCAAACTGTCCACCCCTTCATCAAAGTGCCAGTGTGCCTTCAAACCGGAGGCATCAGCCGGATGCTTGCAGTGCATATTTTCACGAATTTGCTGCGGCGATAAAGCGCGATTCCATATAGTCACTTCGTCGATCATTCCATTGAAATGGTAGCTATTCTGCAGACGGCCGATTAATAAGTGTTTGTCGGACTTTTGCAATAAATGTGAAAATTCACGACTTTTATCCAACACTCCGTTTCGATAGCCTGCCAACCTGGTCCCGTCATAAGTGACCGCAAGATGTGTCCATTCCTTAAGAGGGATTGGTGTGCCGGGTGTGCTGTCCAGATGTTTTGCATAAAATCCTTCTTTGATGATAAAACCGCCGCTGACTGAATATTCAAATGGCTTTAACTGTAGCCAGTAATCATATTCTTTATCATCCGATTTCGCCAGGATTCGCTCCCAGTCGCCGGATGCGGATGCTCTATAGATCCATGCGCACAGGGTGAACTCCTTTTCAAGCATGAGACTGCTGTCGTTGCCGCAATCCACATAATTTCCCTTGCCGTCAAAGTGCAAGGCATACGGGGTGCACTCATCGCCAATTCCCCGTCCGATTTGCGTCACACTTACACGCCTGGAGATATTATCTCCCGATACGGTGACGACCGCATTGCGTGAGCCGGGCAATATATTGGCTTCGTTCGCGGCGACGGTAACCGTTCCATTTTTAAATCCGTGGATGGGTGATATATTCAGCCATGACGCATCACAGAGAATACTCCAGCCAATATTGGAGGCAATTCCAAAAGTCCTGCTGCTGCCCACAGGAGAACCTATAACCAACCCTGTCTTAGAAGCTGTTAGAATAGAAGAAACACCATCCTGTCTAATCGTAACTTTTTTTGTGCTTACGCCACTGCCCATCATTCCATTTACATTAAAAATCCCAGTACGGGAGTTTGTCGACGTGTTGGCAGGCACAGACACGGTCAAGGTAGCATCTCCGTAACCGGCTAAAGGTGAAATCGCGACCCATTCGGGCTGACCACTCACAGACCAATTTACATTGGCGCTGATTATAATGGTTCTGCTTCCTGCTCCAGCCTCAAAATTTAGGATGTCCGGCGATAAACTAAAAAATAAACTGCGCTCCTGTGTAACGGAAATAGTTCTGATAACTCCTCCGCCTGATAGAGTAACCGTCCCGGTGCGACGGCTGCCTGACGGATTAGCAGATACCGTCACAGCTACCGTATCCTGGGAGGCGCCGCTGCTTGGCGAGACCGTAATCCATGAATCCGCTGCGAACACGCTCCATGCGACATTGGTGCTTATCGCAATTTTTTTACTCCCGACTCCAGAAGTAAAAAACAGCTCCAGAGGAGTTGCCGTTAATAAAACCCCATCTTGATCGACAGTTATTGTTTTGATAATACTCCATGCTGACACAGCAAACTCACCGGTACGCGACCTCTCAGAGGCGTTGGCCGAGACTGTTGCCGTTACCACACCATTACCGGATCCGCTGGTCGGCGAAACGGAAATCCAGGGGGCAAAGGATGTCACGATCCATTCAGCGTTGCTGTTTATGGAAAAGGAAGCACTTTCAGAACCAGCGCCGTAAAATTTACTCATTGGTGATACTTCTAATACAACCCCACCTTGTGTTATGGTTATGCTCCTGTTGGCGCCTCCTCCGGATATAGTAACTGTCCCACTGCGTGAACTTGTGGAAGAGTTGACTGACACGGTCACGGTTGCCGTGGCATCGCCGGCGCCGCTAGCCGGCGACACGGTAATCCACGCAGCGTCATCACTTACATTCCAGGGATAGCTCGTATTAATCATAAATGTTGAACTGCCGGAAACAGGGGGAAAAGTGAGGCTTGTAGGCGATACCGCAAGCGTTACTCCTCCTTGCTGAACGGTTATAACCGTTGTGAGGCCTCCTCCAGCGACCGTTACAGCGCCGCTGCGCAGATTTGCCGAACTATTCGCGGATACCGTTACGGTGATCGCAGCATCGTTAGTGCCACTGGTTGGTGAGACCGTCATCCACGATGCGTCATCGGTCACGTTCCAACTGACATTGGCAGTGATTGCAATCGTTTTGCTCCCGGCAACCTCCGAGAAAGCAAGAGTGGACGGTGCAGCAGTGAGCACCACCCCGGCTTGAACGACTGTGACGGTCGCAGTCAATATGCCGCTGACATACACGGAAATGGTCCCAGTACGCGCACTGGTCGATGTATTGGCTGTAACTGAAACGGTCACCATGGTATTTCCAGTACCGCTGGTGGGTGAAATTGTAATCCACGTACGGTTGTCTGTCACGTTCCAACTGACAGGGGCATTGACGGGAAAAGTCTGACTTTCCGCTTCAGGTCCGAAATTTAAATTTGTTTGAGAAAAAACCGTGCGAGAAAATTCAAGCACGAAAAAAAGAATCCATAATCTTCTGTTGCAGAACATAGGCTTATCGCTTTATTTAAGTCAAATCAATTCCATCTGATCGTTCGTCAGATCACTTTGACTGGCATTGCATCGGCTTGGTAAGCAGACTTGGTGATTCGATGTACCAACGTGGCGCTTGCAGGGGCACGCCCTTATAGAGTACGTAGTCGCCCGTCAATAATGACTCGTTGCCCTTTCTCCATCACAAGCGCCTCGGCGTCTTTTATGTTTTACCGCTTTTTAATTATTTCATCGGCGTCTCTGTTTTGAGTTGTTCTATGAGGCCGAACAAGTCCCAGTTGCCCCAGTCTTTAACATACTTGCCGTTTTTATGACGGCTGATATTAATTCCAGTCATCGTCACTTGCTTTCCTGTAGCGGCAATTCCCATAAACTCACCACGATGCGTTGCACGTACTGTCCATCGAGTCGCAACTTTATCCCCTTCGGCCCTCACAACATCTATAGTGTACTGTATATCGGGGAAGGCGGATAGAACGGTTGTGATAAATTGTTTGAATTCATCATAATTTTGACCTATGGCAGTGACAAACTCGAGCGCAAAATACCTTTCATACGCATTAAGATTGTGCTTATTCCAACACTCATCAAACCAATTTCGAACAGCGTCCTTGTTTTTTTCCTCGATACTGACATTTTTCGTACAAGCGGCAAATAAAAAAAACAGCAGCGCTAAAACGACCCAAAGTAAATTTTTCATAGCCTTTTTCTTTTTAATCAAGTTTTGATGCGCATATTGTCCAAAAACAGGCAGCCATCTTCCCCCACACCTAGAGGGGGTCAGTGTAGTGAGGGGCATGATGGCCGCCTGTGCGTTTCAACTCCCCAGCGCAAGTTTAGTCTTTGGATGTTGGTCCGCCATGATCTCCAATCATGATCCATTTGTCGCCTTGTTTTATTAAAATATCAGTCCAACGACCGGTAGCGCCCTTGTCTTTTCCCTCTGCATCTTTATAGACAGCGGTGTAATAGTAATGTACAAATGCAACCTGGTTGTGAATTTGAATTCCTACGGGATTAGGGCAGCGAAAACAGCAGTTGCTTTTTCATGCCCCCCTTTCATAATAATTTCAGTAAGTTGTGAATCATAATTCTGGAAGGTCCTCAGAGGCGTGGAAATAAAAAAGGTACGATATATCTCTCCACCGGATCGATTTATCATACCTTCAGGCTAATTATGGCTATCTCTATCAAGCCATGTGCAATAGTAGTATATATTAAATTGAGCAAAAGTGCAAGTGGAAAGTGAAAAATTTGGCAAGGGGCAACCAGGGCGTCCGCCGGGCTTGGTCGGCAGACCGCGTTGCCCTAGAATCCACGTGTCTGAAGGTGTAGTTAAATCGTGTTCAATATTTTTTTAAATTTGCCGCATAATTGGGCATATTACATGCCCCGAAAAAAGGTAAAAATGAGCAAGTAATCGTTTATTGGGTTGGATTGAAACATCCTGGGCTAAAGTCGGGTTGAAAGATCAGAGGAAATGAAATTAAGTCAGCAGCTCTTCGGGTTGTAGTGGGACTCGCTACTCTTGCTCTGTTCAATGTGGACTTGATTCATACAATAGTTGCGAATCCAGAGAGGCACAGCGAGGGATGACGTCGCAGAAAGGATGCGCAAGGTGTAGGCTGAGGCCGCTGGCGGACAGATCGGCAAGACTTGGCCGTTTTTCAAAGCAGGAACCGCTTCAGGAGAGTGTGAGCAATGACAAAGAGGCCACCGCACTGCTGAGACGGGATTATGGTGAACCTTTGCTGGTTCCAGTAAAGGTTTTAACTGCTCTGAGATCGGCAATCGCTCTGCCGGAATTAAAGCAGATCATCAAAATTGTAAAATCGCAGTCCGATCTGGCGTGCATAGCTGAGAATTTTTTCAAGGGATTTAATCGCAATGTAATTTTTCGGCCCTTTTGTGCCGGGATTGCGAATATCGTGTGCATACAAGAACAGGATTTCATCGTTTGCCTTTGCCCGCTGCAATGCTGCGATGGTTTGGGCGGAGACATCATCATCCGCATTGTGGGATTGGCAGGAACCGCCATAAAACACACCGGTTTTAGCGATATTCTCCACTTTTATAAAAATATCATCTTTATCAGCGAGACGCTTACCTGGCGAATGCGAGCCGCTGCGGAGATGGCGAAAGGTTTTTAGCAGCGCAGCATCGGTTTTATCATCGTTGCAGCTGTTGGGATAGGCGAAACAGGTCGGCATGAAACCGTGCTGTTTCATCGCCTGCACGGCAGGTTCAATTTCATCCTGTAAATATTTTTCCATCCCATGTGCCTGATAATATTCAACCGCCTTTTCATGGCGCCATCCATGACAACCGATGGCATGACCGGCTTGTCGGAGCTCTTCAAGGACCTCGATTTGCGATTTATCCAGTTTATCAAAATGATCGATGAAAAACGTCACCCGGGCGTTGTATTTTTTAAACAACGGCATCTGTTCTCTCCAGCTCGGCAGATTACAGTCATCAAAGCTCAGCACCAGACCAGCCTCGCTGATCCGAGGAACGGCTGTGGCGGCGCTGTCGCGCCCGTCGGCGGTCATGAGCGTGTTGGGTCGACGCCATTTGATGCGACAAAACCAGATATCGCCGTTGATTTTTTGCAGAGCGCGTTTTTCATCACGCGGCCATTCCGCCGTCGCCACACAGGTCTCCTGCTGATTGACCGGCCAGACCCAAAAATTGCCAACCGGTAAGCCTTTGTTCGGTACAATAATGCACTCGGTATCTTTTTTCAATCGCAGGGTCTGTACATCCACGTCCGCAAGATGCAGCGGTGCACGATGTCTGAACGTTTCTGCATTGTCCGGAAGAATCCGGGTGTAACAGAGTGCCAGTCCCTGAGAATGGACCAATAATTTCGTCATGGTTTGATCCATAGCTATCTTTTCACCGTTGTCCCAACGCCATGCCTCCGGAACACTCCAATTCAAGCCATCATCGCTGACCAGGAGATAACCATAGCCGTCTTCTGCTCTGCAGGTCATGTAGAATTTTTCATGCCAGCGCACTGCATGCGGTTCATAAAGACCTCGAGCAGAATTCTCAATAGTGTGCGAATTGCCCATCTTTTGCACGATCAACTTGCCGTCTGCAAAGGTGCAGAGCGCACTGCTGACGCTGTACCTGCCCGGCTGAAGTTGATGCGTAAATGCCTTAATGGCATGATCGCGATCGATAAATACCGGCGGCGACGTCGTCAAGTGAAAAATTTTTTCAGGGAAACCTTTAATCTTTACTTCTATGTTTTCTGACCAGGGCGGGAAGAGTCCCGGGGGAAGGCTGTCCAGTTCCTGTTTGGTCTGGAAAAAATCTGTTGAAGTATAATAACGAGCGCCAAAACTCAAATCTTTTCCCCTGCGATCAGCGATATTGATGGAGAGATAGAGTCGGTTCGGCTCACCCGGCATCGTGGTGAATAATGGACAGTTCCACAAATCCTCATGTGTGGTTTTATCGATGATTACATAGGAGTGTACTTCACCGATCAGAGCGCTGTTCGCAGGCTTGATCGTCAGCGTCTTTATGTCCTGAGGCAATGCAGCGGCAGCCAAAGCACAGGTCAACAAGGACAGAATGGTTTGTCTGGTCGGAATAATGGTGTGCGAAAAACAGTTCATTTTATTATCCTCACTAGTGATAATTGAGAGGAAATTCATTTTGCGCGGGTCAAAAACGAGAAAATCATCCTCTGTCAAGCGCCTGATTCGCCATTTTCAGAGCGTCAAGCCATACCCGGCATCCGCTTCTCTTCCATCCTGCCGGTAACTTAGTCAATCAGGAACAGAAAATCAAATAAAATTGCCCTATCGTGGCGGGATGGTGTGAAAATCATGATGGGACCAACCCATTCTATCCGTGATTCTTAGGGATCGGAAAAATACTCTTTTATGATCGAGCTGATTTATCATCTTAAACAAATTTTGAGTGATCTCCCCAGCCAATCCAACTTGCAAACGACTCGCGTATCCCTTGGCCTTAGATATCCTGCTGCCTGATCGAGCTCTGTTCGATCTGTTTGTGCGCCCGATGCGACATCTCTGGATATCTTATCGCATTCGGCCTGGCGCAGGGCGTCCAATTGAAGATGGAGTTTTAATCCTCTGTGCTAACCCTTGTATATTCAATCTGCATAACGGCTGCTTTCTGAGCGTTCGCTCAAGGTTCTTATAGCAAAAATGAGAATTTATTTGCGTTTTTATAAGTAATAAGGTATTATTGAGTAGGTACCAGAGATTGTGTCAAATTCTAAAATAGGGTGGAATGGCATGATCGAGAGAAGAGCACAGACGGAATCATTCTATGATGACTTTGTTTGTGCTTTTCCTTTTCTTATATAATTAAAAATCGATTAGTTAAATCAGACAGCGCAACAGCTGTAGTTTTCGCTGTAACCGTCGGATTTTTATGTGGGCATCGCAAAAAGACGCTCAACTCATTCAACTGCAGGAAGAAAACCGCAAGCTGCGGCGCGCCGTGGATGAGCTGGTCATTCTCAATGAATTGGCGCTGGATATCGGCGCCAAATTGGATTTGCAGGAAATCCTGCGGCTGGTCGTCAAGCGGTCCATCAAAGCCGTCCATGCCGAACAGGGGACTATTACTCTGGTGAAACGGCAGCAGCAGGACTTGCAGCAAACGCTTGTGCGTACACAGCAGAGCACGGATCATGGGCAACCCTTTCATCTCAATCAGGCGCTTTTAGGATGGATGCAGCTGAATAAACGGCCGCTGGTGGTTCGTGATCCCCATCACGATTCACGGTTTCATGGCATAGTATGGGACCAGAATATCCACTCTTTGATGTGCGTGCCTTTGCTCATCAAATCCACTCTGATCGGCATTTTGGCGGTGATCAATAAAAAAGACGGCGAATTTTCCGATGAGGACACCCGGCTGCTAACCATCGTTGCCTCGCAATCAGCACAGATCATCGAGAATGTCCGTCTATATGAGGAAGAAAAAGATCTTTTGCAGATAAAGGAGCAGCTGCGCCTGGCATCGCAAATTCAGTCAAGTTTGTTGCCCAAACAAGCGCCCTCGATTCCGGGATATGATATCGCCGGCTACAGCAAACCGGCCCAGGTCGTGGGCGGCGATTATTTCGACTTTATCTGCGTTGGTCCAGGGCGATTGGCCCTTTGTGTCGGCGACATCTCTGGCAAAGGCCTGCCCGCGGCGATGCTGATGGCTAATCTGCAGGCGACCATTCGCGGACAATGCGCGGTCGATCCATCGCCCGGCGTCTGTCTGGGCCGGGCCAATGCATTGCTTCATCAGAGCACGGATCCGCAAAAATATGCGACTCTGTTCTACTGTATTCTGGATTTTCAAAATCACCAACTCACCTATAGCAACGCCGGACATAATTGGCCCTATCTCATCAGGCGGAACGGCGCTAATAGTCTTTTAAAGGCGGGCGGTGTGGCCTTGAGTTTTTTACCGAACGCCGAATATGAACAAGAGTCGGTTGTCTTGAGCCCGGGCGACCTGTGTGTGCTGTATTCGGATGGCCTCACCGAGGCGATGAATGCAAACGATGAAGAGTATGGCGAGAAACGGCTGCTTGCGTGCATCCAGCAAAATGGAGAACTGGCCGCAGGACAGTTGATTAACAAATTGATCGAATCCGCTGAGAATCATGCAAAGAATTGCCCGCAATGGGATGATATGACCCTTGTGGTCATCAAACGAATCGGAATAAACGACACAGACTAAAATAGAGCAGGAAAGCAGCGCTATAGCTCATTGATTCCATCATTCCATAGAGAAGTCTTGAACTCGAAATGGCACGAAATGGGAGCTCAATCTCGTTTTTGCCATTTTTTTTATTTATCCAGTCAGGGATGATCTATGTTGACAGGGACCAGTATCTCCCATTATCAAATCCTTGAAAAGCTCGGCGAGGGCGGGATGGGGGTGGTCTATAAAGCCGAGGACACCAGACTCGGCCGCATGGTCGCCCTCAAGTTCCTTCCGCCTGAGCTTACCCGCGATGCCGAAGCCAAAGAGCGCTTTATCCGCGAAGCCAAAGCCGCCTCTTCCCTGCAACATGAAAACATCTGTACCATACACGACATCGATGAGACGCCGGAAGGACGGCTGTACATGGTCTTGGACTATTATGAGGGTCAAACGCTCAGGGAGTGGATTAAAGCCAGCGGAACACAAGACGCTGCACCTTGGCCGGTCAGCAAATGCATCGATATCGCCATGGGCATCGCTGAGGGATTGCGAGAGGCGCATGCTAAGGGGATCGTGCATCGGGATATCAAACCGGGCAACATCATCCTCACACCGAGAGGACAGGCCAAGATCCTCGACTTTGGACTGGCCTCATTGGGAAGCCAGACTCACATCACCAAAACCGGCACGACACTGGGAACCGCAGCCTATATGTCGCCCGAACAGGCTTCAGGGAAAGAGGTGGATAACCGCAGCGACATCTGGGCGCTCGGGGTGATACTCTACGAAATGATCACCGGCATGAGGCCGTTTACCGGCGAATATGAGCAGGCGGTGATCTATTCGATCCTTCATGATGCGCCGGAGGCAGTCACCGCCCGCCGCAGCCAGGTGCCGGTGGATCTTGAGCGGGTGGTGAATAAGGCGCTGGCAAAAAATCCTTCCGAGCGTTATCAGCAGGTCGAAGAGATGCTGGTGGATTTGAGATCCATCGCTTCAAAGACGCCGGGCGGAGTAATTGCCCCCCAAACCGCCATCCGTAAAAAAAACAGGCCTTACCTGCTTGGAACCCTGGCCATCATGGCAGCCGGCGTTATCGCCTTTATCCTTTTCCTCTTTATTCTATCCGTCCCTTTTTCAAAAAAGCCCGATCTGAATACACGTAAAATGATCGTCGTCCTCCCGTTCGAAAACCTCGGTTCACCGGAAGATGAATATTTTGCCAACGGCACCACGGATGCGATCACCGCGCGGTTGGCCGGCATCAGCGGCCTCGGTGTGATCTCGCGTCAGAGCGCCATGCAATACAAAAAAACGACGAAAACGGTTCGGCAGATCGGCAGCGAGTTGGGGGTGCACTATCTCCTCGAAGGCACGGTGCAGCGCGAAAAGCCCGGAGATCCAACCAGCCGGGTTCGCGTCATCCCGCAACTCATTCGCGTCGCCGACGACACCCATGTCTGGGCAGGTACTTATGACGAGAACATGAACGAGGTGTTTCGCGTCCAGTCGGACATTGCCGAGCGGGTGGCGAACCAGCTGGACATTGCACTGCTGGAGTCCGAACGTCGCGCCGTTGAAAAGCGCCCCACCGAAAACCTGATGGCCTACGAATACTATATGCGGGGCATGGACTATGTCAACAGCGTGGTCGTTTCGGAGGTCGAAAAGGCCGTCGATTTGCTTGAAAAAGCCGTCTCACTGGATCCTCAATTTGCGGAGGCATGGGCCTATTTGGCCATCGCTCATCGCGATCTCTACTGGGCCTTCGACCGTCCCGGAGAACTCGTTTTCCTCAAAAAGGCGGCAGAACGAGCTCAGCAGCTAGCGCCCAATCTGCCCGAAACCTATCTCGCCCTCGGCCATGTCGCTTACTCGGAGCGCGAGTTTGACAGGGCGCTCGGACAGTTCGAAAAGGCGGATCGGATGCGGCCTTCAGGTGAAACCGCGAAGGCCATCGGTTTCACATTACGGCGTTTGGGGAGGTGGCAGGACGCATTGAATTACGCCGAAAAAGCGCGCAGGCTTACACCTCGTTCTTATTTTATTTATTCGGATTTGCTCGGCGGCACCCGGCAGGGATTGCGTCTGTATGATCAGGCTCAGCAGGACGCCGATCAAGCCATCGGGTTGTCGCCTGGGACGGCCGATGGACACGTCACAAAACTCCAGGTCCTATTGGCAAAAGGTGATTTGAACGCGGCACAGGAGGCAATGCTTGAGATGTCGCGGCGAATCGATATGGCCCGGGCTGCGGAATATGCCCTGCCGCAGGGAATGGTGGTATGGTGTGCCAGCAGTCATTTGCGCCTTTTGCCGGAGACTTTTACCATGGCATTCAATGTTTTTGAAGCGGGTTCCCTGGACCGCTATCGCAGCATCCAACCTGCGATGGTCGCTACCACCCATTTTGCCCGCGCGTTGCTATTTGAGGCGACCGGAGAACGCGCATCGGCCACATGCCGTTACGATTCAGCGAGGATCCATTTTGAACGCCTTATCCGCTCGAATCCGCAGTCGGCCTATGTTCCTGTCTACCAGAGTGATCTGGGATTGACCTATGCCGGGCTTGATCACTATGAAGAGGCCGTGCGGTTGGGGGAAGAAGCGGTCCGGATGATGCCGATATCCAGAGACGCTGTGGTCGGTCCTGCGCTGATTGGAAACCTTGCGGAGATTTACGTCAAGTGCGGGAAACATGAGGAGGCGATCGACCAGCTGGAAACATGGTTATCAGTGCCTTCAGCCGTGTCGGTTCCTCTCCTGCGTCTTGATCCAGTGTGGGATCCGTTGCGCACTAATCCCAGGTTTCGCCGGCTGGTGGGAGGAAAATAAATACCATGGTCCTGATCGGGCAGACACTATCCCATTACCGGATTGTGGAAAAGCTCGGCGAAGGCGGCATGGGCATCGTCTATAGAGCAGAGGACACCCGGCTTAAACGAATCGTGGCGCTGAAATTCCTACCGCCGGAGTGGTCGCGCGACGCCGAAGCGAAGGAGCGGTTCATCCATGAAGCCCAGGCGGCCTCAGCCCTGCAGCATGAAAACATCTGCGCCATCCACGATATCGACGAAACCGAAGACGGCTAGATGTTCATCGTCATGGCCAGTAAAGAAATCGCGCGCGAGTTGGGAGTGGGTGCAGTGTTCGAGGGCAGCACACGGCGCAGGGGCAATTCCATCCGTGTGGTTGCGCAGCTCATCGCCGCCGATACCGAGGAGCATCTGTGGGCTGACACCTATGATCGGCCGTATGTCGATATTTTTAGCATCCAGAGCGATATTGCGTAAAAAATTGCTGCTGCCTTGCAAGCGAGATTGGCGCCGTCGGAGCTGCAATCGATTCAGGCTCTGCCGGCCAAAAATTTGGAAATGTATGAATATTTTAAAAAGGGGAAATATTTCTGGGATGTATCCCATGGTTTTGAAGGCAATCTCAAGGCAGCAGAGATGTTCGAAAAGGCGTGTCAATTGGATACCACTTTTGTCCAGGCTTATGCCTGGCTGTCACTATGTTATCGCGCGATCTATACTAACGTACAAACGTTAGATATCAAGAATCAATATAAGCAAAATAAAAAAGCTTTATCAAATGCTATTACGTGGCGCCGAACACGTTTGAAATACACCTAGCAACAGTTCGATTTTTTTTTGAGGTTAATCGTGATAAGGATGCTGCATTTCAAGAGATCAAAGCGGCAAATGAGTTGAGGCCAAACTAATTGAAGATCATAGTGCTTTTGCTTGGTTCCTGAGTGACCAAGGGAATTATACTAAAGCTCTCGCACAATGTAAAGTGATGTACGAACTGGATCCCCCAAATTCGTCTGGCCCATGTTATGCATTTGGAAATTCATTCAGATTAGGCCGATTTTCGGACGCGATCCATTGGCATGATATCGCCATTGAAATTGATCCTGAAGGGGGACCGAACTGTGCCGGATGTGATGTAAAAAAAGGAAAATAAAATCAGCCCGTTCTTTTTACGAGCAGCCAACACCAGAAGCGTTTGAATGTCTTAGGATGGGTTGATCCCCTTACTGGTCGCCACAGTAAGATTCGATGTACAAGAGGTAACACCGATGGATTTTTCCAGGTAGTTTGAATGATTTCGGAAAGAGTGTTATTAAACGTTCGCAATGCTGGAAACCAAAAAAATACGGTCACTATGTCATCTTATTTAATACGTCTACTATAATACATTACAAAATACCATCAAACGGTTTGCGAATTTTTCAGGATAGGTCCTGTTTCCGGAAAAACCGGCGGAGGGGAATATGAAAACGAATTTTCTTATGTTGTCCGTGCTTTTTATATGGATATTTTTCAAAACCGGGTCCGGCCAGAGCCTTGTCGGCAGGGTGAACATCCAGGACGGCCGGATCACGGTGTATCAAAAAAATACGCTGTCGGCCGGTGAAGAACGGGACGATGAAGACGACCGGGCGCAGACCGTCCTTGCTAATCCGGATCTCATTGTCACAAACGTTTCCGTAACCGACGCCACGGTACCAGGGATCTCCTACCAGGTCACGATCATGAACAACGGAATAGGGGAGGTCAAAGGCGGGGTGACATTCTATAATACGGTCTATCTATCACTGGACACGCAGATCCAGACGACGGATCACAGGATCGATGACTGGGAGGTACCGTTACCCCCCGGGACACCGATCCCCGCGGGAGTCACATTGGGGCCGGTGACGCTGAACACCACGGTGAGCGGCGTTCCGTCGGGCGATTATTACCTGGGAATCTGGCTCGATTCGAAGAACGACATTCCCGAAAGCAACGAGAACAACAACACGGGATATGACGCCTCTCCAAAGGTGGCGGTGACGGCGCTTCCGGCACCGACTGGCGTCTCGGCCACGAATGGCACGTCCACAGAATATATTGACGTGACATGGAACAGTGTGGTAGGTGCGACCCATTACAAAATCTATCGCAATACCGTGAACAATGCCAGTGGAGCCACAGATATACTGGGAATGTGGATGCCCATATCGCATCTGCATGATGGGCCCACTCCGGGTGTGACCTATTACTACTGGGTCAAGGCCGCCTCGTCGTCGTCCGGAGACAATGAAAGTCCCTTCAGCTCGACTGATGATGGGTGGAGGTCCCTGTCCCCTCCCACTGGCCTAACAGCCACGGACGGAACCTATACAGACAAGGTGCACGTCAGCTGGAACAGCGTACCCGGCGCAACGTATTACCTGGTGTTCCGGAACACAGATCCCGACCCCAACACGTCAACCGTCCTGGGCGGCTGGCAGACCGCTACGACCCTGGATGACATCAACGCCCCGCCGGGAGCCCTCTGCTATTACTGGGTCCAGGCCGCAGTCTCGTCGGGCGGCGACCGGTTCAGCCAGGAATGTAATTATGAGATAGGCTACAAACAGCTGATCCCCCCTCAGGATGTATCGGCTTCGGACGGGATGTGGACGTTTAAGGTGACCATCACCTGGAGCGCCACAGACGGTGCGAATCATTATATTGTCTACCGGAATACGCGCCCCGATATCAGCACATCCGTCATGCTGCACAGCGGAGTGTATGCATTGAATGATGAAGATACCAACGTCGATCCCGGGCGGTTCTATTTCTACTGGGTCCAAGCGATGCACCCTTCGAATGCGTTGAGCGCCAGCTATCTGGGTGGTCCGGACATGGGCCACAGGCGCCTGCTAAATCCGACGGGGGAATCAGCCACGAACGGCGTGTATGACGACAAGGTCCGCATCACATGGAATCCGGTGGCGGGGGCCACCGGCTACGTGGTGTACCGCGGCGACGGATCCATGGGTTCTTTTTCCCTCATCAGCCCCGATCCGTACATCAGCACCGTGTTCGATGACCGAACGGCCGTTCCAGGAAGGACCTACGCATACCAGGTGGGGGCCAAGTACGTCAGCGAATTCGGGTCGAACACAAGCAACATGGGACCGGAGTATGTCGAGGGATACCGGCATCTGGCCAAGCCGTCTGGTATCTCGGCCTCGGACGGCACGTACACGGACCGGGTTAGAGTCTCCTGGAACAGTGTTGAGGGGGCGTCCCATTACCAGGTGTACCGCGCGGACAACTCGGATACCGACGAGCTGGAAGCCTTGAGTGGCTGGCAGACGGATCTGCGCTACAACGACACCAGCGCGGCGCCGGGCGTGACTTACTGGTACAGTGTGGTGGCGGCCGTGGACGCCTCCGGCTACCGTCCCAGCGAATTAAGCTTGTCCAACAGCGGATACCGGGCCCAAACCATCGTCGAGCACCCGGATATCGGCGTGGATCCGGTGTACTTCGATTTTGGCTCTATAGGGGTCGGATCGTATTCGGACAGGGCGTTCGTGATCAGCAATACCGGGCAGGCCGATCTTTCCGTCTCTGGAACGACTCTCCTGGGCGAGCATGCCCCGGACTTTGACATCCCTGACGGCGGAGGAGCCTTTGCTGTCACTCCGGGAAACACCCATTCAGTCACTATCCGGTTCGCTCCTTCCGGGGAAGGGCAAAGGAACGCGACGCTTTCCATTGCCAGCAACGACCCGGACGAAGACCCCCTAGAGATCGGATTGACTGGCGTGGGGTTTTCGACGCTTGTTGAAGATGTGCACGGGGAGCGGGTCCCTGCTGAGTATACGCTGCTGGCAAATTATCCGAACCCTTTCAACCCTGAAACGACGATCCGTTATTCCATCCCCGGGAATGCGTACGTGACGCTGGCCGTCTATAACCTGGCAGGAGAGATCGTGAGGAGTCTCGTGGACTGGGACCGGCCCCGTGGCTGGCATACTGTTACGTGGGACGGCAGGGACAGGCTGGGCAGAAGTGTTCCGGGAGGTCTGTATATCTGCGAACTGCGGTCCGGCACGTGCACCCGGATGATCCGCATGCTGCTTCTCAAGTGAATGCATAGGTGCAGAAATGATGCTACAAAATCAAAGCAAACTCATCAAGGATCAAAATCGCCATTGCGGTTGCAAATGACTTGCTCGCGGTTCATCAAAAAATTCAGTATCCTGAACAATAACAATTTTTGTTTTCAGTGGAGGAAAACCGGGAATAGAAATATTTATACTGAGATGCTAATATTAGTTCTGGTTTTTGGTCTGTTCAATAATACCACCTTCTGTCTCTAATATTCATTCCGGACATTGTTTAATACCTGTCGTATTTGCCGTCAATGATCACTTCCTTTACAGCTTCCAGATAACCAAATCCGTTAAGCATATCGGGTAACAGGTAACTGCCTTCCACCCATTCGTTCCACGCATTGATGGTAATTAATTTGGGCTGTTCGGGATGATTGTCGGCATATTTCTTTGCCTTGGCGAGAAGTGCAGCAAAACTTTGTGGTGTGTTGTGGTAGTGCACTACCTCTTTCATGCCTTTTGCAGGGAAACGCGGTGTATCATCCCAGCCGATGGAAACGCATGGAAAAACCGGGACATCCAGGATAGCGTCCATTTGTTCTCTTATCTTAATAGAGTTGGATCCATACACGATATAATCTTCATTTATACCGCCCATATTATACATGGCAACACTATTGAAGCCCATTGTTTTAACATTGCCGGCAAACCTCGCTGCAGCTTCTTCGGACATAACTGAACCGCCACCCTGGTTCCACTGGATATGCAACCCGGGGAAACCGGCTTTTTTAACTTCTTCGCGGAAATAATCAAGTGCTTTACGGGCGTCTTCCGCACTATTGTTAAAGCTCTCCAGCAACTTGCCTATACTGAAGATTGAAAAAACAGGTTCACCGTTGATTTTGAAATAGTTCGGCCGCATGAAATATTGTTTGATAACCCTGTCAACGATGATCTTATAATTCTCCCAGTCCACTTTGGCGTTCCAGAGAATATCCGTATTGTCCTTGTAGCGATGTACGTTCCAGTAATTGTACTTCACATCATGATTTGCCCACATTATGTAGAACTGCATTTTCTCATTGTTTCTTGCTTTAAGGAATCCATCATTGAGAGCACCTTCAAGATAGGGACCTCCCTCATACCAGTACCAGTCGTAAACAAATACATTCACACCATGGTCAATGGCCACATCAATCCATTTTTCAACCACTTTCGGATCATTATCCAATTCGTAGCCCCAGAGCGGCTGACGGGGCTGGTAATGCCCTTCGAAACGGGGATCACCCTTTTTAATTACTTCCCATTCACCAATACCCTCCGGCCACAACTTTTCCCTTCCCAGGGGATCATCGTGACATGACGGCCATATATACGCCGCTACATAATAATTGCTTTTTTCAGGTTTATCTTCCTTACCGGCAGACCGAATGCTTGATGAACATCCCCCAAAAACAGCAAGCACTGTAAAAGCGCTGAGTCTGATAATCACGTTTTTCATGAGTTTGATTTTTTAGTCTGTTTAACTGATAGGAATGATAGGAATTTTGATTTTGCTGGGGGTCATAAAATCGAGGATATCATCCTCTGTCTAGCGTCTGATACCAGGCCATTTCACAATTTTCAGCGCGCCGAACCATCTCCGGTCCCCTCTGCACTTCTTACCTGCCGGTAAATTAGCTATTCAGTCTCTGAGAATCAAGCACAATTTTCAAAAAAGCATATACATAGGCCCTATAACTGCGGGAATAACTCGCGCAGAAACTAAGGAAGGACTCTATATACAGACGCGTTCAAAATAACCATAATCGTAACTCGGTCCACCCTCTGCGACTTTACTTATTGCCGGTGGCGGCCGGGAAACCACCTCCCTATGCAAGCTCAGGGCAGACCTTTCCAAAATACAAGGTGACGCAGAATCTTTTCAATCATAGGCTGCTGGCATTTATCAATAAAACTGAGGATCTTTATCTCCACGCTACACTCGGGACATCGCAGCGGGTCAGGGGGCACTTCAAAATGTACCACCCTTAAACCATGAAATTTTTAAATTCTCTCGGACTTGATCAGTAGAATTAAAAAATGGCAAACAGGTCAAAGATGGTACAACAAGAAATCCTATTCAGCCTCTTTGAACAAGGCTCGACATAAAAGCACAAGGGCGGAAAGAAAAGTGGTTTTTATCTACTGCGCACTCATACCGCCAAGATAAGTCCAACGTCCGCTCTTTTTGCGAAAAACTAGAAATTTCTTATTTTCAAGCTGAGAAATTTTGCCTTGATAATCTTCTATAATCCAATTGTCATAAAAATGAACCAGCGCCACGTCACCGTCTATTTTCACGGATAATGGGCGTACATCGAGCCAATTTACTTTTTTTAGCCGCCATGTAAGTCCTTCTGCGTATATCCTTGTTCGTGATTTCATAAGTTGTTCGGGCGCTCCTTGACTGGCGACCCAATGGTGGGCATCTTGTTCACAAGGAAAAGCGGCCAACCAGAGCTCAGGATTCTTTTCCTGCAATGCTCGCGTCTCGGCATCAAAGCAGGCTTTTATATGCGCAATGACCTCTTTTTGTTCAGCGGACCACTCTTGCGCCATCGCCGATCCTGTGAGCAGAACCAGTAGCAGGGCATAGAAAACAACCGATGCTTTTTTCATGACGCCCTCCTTTGCATAATAATTACAGTAACTTGTGAATTATAAATTCGGAGGATCCCCAGCGGCGTGGAAATAAAAAAGGTATGATACATCTCTCTATCATACCCTCAGTCTGATAATGGCTATCCCCATCAAGCCATGTGATATATCAGTATATGTTAAATTGGGCAAATGTGCAAGGGGAAAGTTAATTCTTTTGAAGAACCGGGATGGTACATTTTTACTGCCCGCACCCGGTACATTTTCAAGTGCCCCATGACGCCCTGAGGCTTACTTCCGGGAAGCAATTAAGAAGGCGGGCATTAAAAAGAGAGGTGCAGTCCATATCTTACGCCACACAGCCGCAACCGCGCTGTTAGATGCCGGCGCCAATCTGCGTGAAGTGCAGGAGTTCCTCGGGCACTCTAGAATTACCACGACAGAGATCTAAACAAATATCAGCAAAGACAAGCTCAAATCGAAAGTGGACCAGGCTTTCAAATGAAAATCCTGGGCTAAAAGATGTCCACAAATGGGTAAAATGGAGGTATCAAAAAAAGAAAAGAGCTCTGGGAATCCAGGGCTCTTTCTTGTTTTTCTTTAACTTACTTTGGCGGGGCCGACGGGGCTCGAACCCGCGACCTCTGGCTTGACAGGCCAGTGTGCTAACCAGCTGCACCACGACCCCAACTTAATTTTTATACCTGAACTCTCTGATCTGCGAACTTCCACCAGAAACCGGTGGATGCGCTAATCAGTTGCACCACGACCCTAATTCGTCTGCAATCCTGTGGGCAGTACTGGGTTCGAACCAGTGACCTCCTGCTTGTAAGGCAGGCGCTCTAAACCTGCTGAGCTAACCGCCCGAGCAAATAGTACCGGACCTGGTACCCAGTTTTCCCTTTAAAGAACAAAAAATCGGGTTAGCGCTATTTTTGCGGCTCGCGCTTTTTCGCTTTCCAGAAAATGGCGTATGGAATGACCACACAATAACCAAAAACCAGAAGGATGGGAGCCAGTGTCAAAGACATGAAACTGTCAGCCGGACCCTGCGCCAGAAAGAAATAGCCGGCAATCAGAATCAGAATCCCCAACCCAAACAGCTTGTAGTTGCTGGCGGCCAGGTCTAAAAATTCACCGCCCTTGCGGACGAGCTTTCGTGCGGCTTTTTCGCGCTTTTCCTTCATAGGATAATAATTTAGTTATTTTTTAATATTTAGTCAAGCTAATTTTCTTCGCTTGCTTTTATTTCGCATGGTTTGTATTTTGTTGGCGATGAAAAATCAAATCGGTTCCTTTTTCCATTTAATTGTTTCTTATATGCATGCGGGGGGCAACGCGCAATGAAGAGAAGAAATTTTATAAGGAGCGGCGCTCTGAGCGTCGCCGCACTGACAATAGCCCCGCACAGCCAGGCGAGAGAGCGGAATATTCCCATTCTGGTCTGCAGCCGAGGTGAAGAGTGGGCTGCCAAAGTCCTGCAGCCCGGCTGGCAGACATGGCTCAATAAAAAGAACATGCTCGATGCGGTGGAGGCTGCTGCCAACGTGGTTGAATTGGATCCGGAGGACGCCAGCGTGGGATATGGCGGCCTGCCCAATGAAGAGGGCGTTGTGGAGCTGGACGCCTCGGTGATGGCAGGGCCTTTGCACCGCTGCGGTGCAGTGGCCGGCCTGCGCAACATAAAGCGCGCCTGTTCGGTGGCGCGGCTGGTGATGGAGCGAACCAACCACATCATGCTCGTGGGCGACGGCGCACGGCGCTTTGCGCTGGCGCACGGGTTCAAAGAGGAAGATCTGCTTACGGATAAAGCGCGCGAGACATGGTTGCGATGGAAGGAAAATTTAAACAAGGATGATTTTTGGGGCGCGCCTGAAGCGCAGCCGACCGGCACCATCAATGTGCTGGGCGTCGATGACCGGGGGGATGTCTACGGCATCACCACCACCTCCGGGTTGGCTTTCAAGATCCCCGGCCGCATCGGCGATTCGCCCATCATCGGCGCCGGATTGTATTTGGATAATGACATCGGCGCTGCCGGCGCCACTGGACGCGGAGAAGAGGTGATTCGAACCTGCGGCAGTTATCTGGTGGTGGAAAAAATGAAACAGGGCCTTTCTCCACAACAGGCCTGCGAGTTCGGCTGTAGACGCATTCTGGAAGTGAATGACGGCAAGGTGAATTTTAATGTGAAATTTATCGCGGTGAATAAAAACGGCGAGGTGGGCAGCGCACAGCTGCAGGATCGCAAAAAAAGCGAATGCTCTTTTATTATGCATGGCGGCCTCAGATCGATTTTTCCCGCAGTTGTAAAATAGATGTTGCGGCACTATTCACACACCCCCTGTCCCCCTCTCAAGAGGGGGGACTGCACATTGATAAAAGTTAAAGATGTTAGAACCTGCTACCCCCTATCCCCCGCTCGAGAGGGACGACACAAGCCGGTGGCTTGTGCCACAACAGAAAAGGATATTATGGAAAAACCATACAAACGATTGACCGAAACGGTCAAATGCGCCGGTTGAGCGTCCAAACTGGCGCCAGGTGAACTAGCCGCAGCTTTGGAAAAGCTGCCACCCATTCAGGACCCCCGCGTTCTCGTCGGCTATAACACTGCGGACGATGCGGGAGTGGTACGTCTGACCGACGAGATCGCTCTGGTCCAGACCGTCGATTTCTTTACGCCCATTGTGGACGATCCGTACTGTTATGGTCAGATCGCAGCGGCCAACGCCCTCTCCGATGTCTACGCCATGGGCGGAAACCCCTATTGCGCTCTGAACATCGTCGGCTTCCCCAAAGATCTTTTCCCCATGGAAGTACTGGCTGCCATTCTGGCCGGCGGACGCGACAAGGCAGATGAGGCCGGTGTAGTGATCGTCGGCGGTCACACCATCAGCGATGCTGAGCTCAAGTACGGCCTGGCGGTAACCGGTCTTGTTCATCCGAACAAGATTTTATTCAACGCGGGCGCCAGACCCGGGGATGTTCTTTTTCTCACCAAGCCCATAGGTTCTGGGACCATTACCACCCAACTGAAAGCGGGCAAGGGCTCTGTGGAGATGATCCGCAACGCTTGCGAGGTCATGGGGCAGTTGAACAAGGCTGCGGCCGAGGCTTGCCGGCAAGTGGGCGCGCACGGCTGTACCGACATCACCGGCTTTGGCTTGCTGGGCCATGCTCTGGAATTGGCGCAGGCGAGCGGAGTTTCCCTGGTGCTTCATTTTGACGATATTCCGCTGCTGCCGGAGGCGATGAACAGCGTGCGCCAGGGCTTTGTTCCGGGCGGCACCAGAGCCAATCGATTGCACGTTGCGCCTGATGTGGTCTATGACGCGCGGCTGGGCGACGCGGAACAATTTCTTCTCAACGATGCCCAGACCTCCGGCGGCCTGCTTATCAGTGTAAGTGAAAAGAAAAAAGCGGAAATGGAGCAGGCGCTGTTGGAGCGCGGCGTGCTGGTCGCCTGCATCGGCGAGGTGGAAGACCGCCGGCAGGCCGTCATTCAGGTGCGATGATCTGATGGGCGTTCACTGAGAGTATTGTATTGCACCATGACGGCTGACGCTTAAAAGGCCTTTTTCTGAGCAATGGGTGATGAATTCTAAAAATCATTCAACCCGGATCAACCGCAGAGAGTTTGCCAAGCAGACCGCTTTGGCCGGCGCTGCCGTGGCGCTCTCCGGCGGCTCGCCGGTTTCGGCGTTCGGTGCAGCCGGCCCCTTGTGCATCTTTTCCAAGAATCTACAGTGGCTGAACTATGACGAAGCGGCAGCGACCGCCGCGGCTATGGGGTTCAACGGATTGGATCTGACGGTGCGCAAAAACGGCCATGTGCTGCCGGAAAACGTCGAACGCGATCTGCCCAAAGCCTCGGCCGCCGCGCATAAAGCCGGCCTTCGAGTGGCGCTGATCACCACCGAGATCGATGCTGCGGAAAATCCCGTGCATCGGCGGGTTCTCGAGACAGCGGCCGGGTTGGGCATCGGCTGTTATCGTATGGGCTGGCTTAAATATGATCACTCTTGGAGCATTCGCGATAATTTAAAGCGGTTTCACGTCCGGTTGGCCGCGCTGGCGGCGCTGAATGAAAAAATCGGGATTGCCGGCGCGTATCAGAATCACAGCGGCGCCAACCTGGGATCGCCTGTCTGGGACATCGCCGGTCTGCTGCACGATATCCATTCGCCGTGGCTGGGCTGTCAGTATGACATTCGTCATGCCATGGTCGAGGGCGCCAACGCCTGGCCGCTGGGGCTCGAGTTGGCGGCGCCCTATATCAACAGCCTTGATTTGAAGGATTTTCTTTGGCAGAAAAAAGACCATCGCTGGCGGGCGGTCAGTGTGGCCATGGGCCAGGGCATGGTGGATTTCAATGATTTTTTTGCTCGGTTGACAAATTTGAATGTGAAGAAGGATGTTCCTTTGTGCATTCATTACGAGTATGATCTCGGCGGCGCGGAAAAAGGCAGCCGCCGGATCACCGCATCGCCTGAAGCGGTTATGTCGGCGATGAAAAAGGATCTTGATTACATTAAAGCCATCCTTGGATCTTTGTGAGAATGGGCTTGCTTCGCGCCAGCATAGATTGGTCAAATTTTCACGTTCTGTGCCTTCGTTCGTAATGACCATCTTTTTTTCAAGTTTTACTCCGCAGATGGATGGAATGACGACAATCTCTCCTTACTTCCACCCCTCTTTTTCCACCGACACCTGAAAATCTTCAAACTCGACCTTGTAGCTTTTTTCATCGCAGCTGCCGGCGGCCAGGCCAAGATGAACCGACTCGGCAATGCCGGGTATCTCTTCGGTCTGCCGCGAGATGGTCCACTGGACGCCGTCATAGCTGACAAAGCCGGAGAATCGATTGCCGTGGCGCACCAGCTTCAGCCACATTGGATACGGTTCCATCTTTGGGTGATTTTCGCTCGATGCCCAGTGCATGGCGCCGTCGCCGTAGCGATCCCAGTTCATGCCCACCCGTCCCGGGGTCGCGAACCACAGCACCGAACCCAGGCTGGCATTTCCGGTTTCAAAGCTTTTGCGCAGGTCGTTTCTGACGAACAGGCCGGCGCGAAACCAGGGATTGGTCTTTTCGCCAAAGGCGATCAATTTGACCGTTGCGACAAAATTGCCTTTCACCGGCTTTTTGAAATACACCGTTCCATAAGAATCCTCACCGTGCATGAAATCCGTTCCGGACGCCTGCAGGATAAAGTGGTTTTTCCTACGATCGACGGTAAAGGCGCAGGGTTTGGCTGTAGCTGAACAATATTCGAGCAGGTCTGCTGTGGCGATGTTGATCGGGGCATGAGGATAGACCGTAAGCGGGAGCGCGGGCGTCTGGCCTGCGCGAATCGTATAGCGACCGGGCTGCAATTTCCGTTTGAACCAAACCCGGGCCGATGCTCCGGCCGACAGCTGCACGCTCTGCGACTCGGCCATCTGATCGTTGATCAGCAACGGCACGGTCACCGCGCCGTCCTGTTTCTGAATGTTCCGCACCAGGACGGAGATTTCCAGTTCCTCTCCGGCCGGCAGATAATCGGTGGAAAGATGCAGCGAATCATACAACGCAATCGTTCGCGGTCCTTTCACCGTGATGCGCTGATAAGGGGTGCCCGCGATCGCCACGTGATGATCGCCGGGCTCGGCAAATCTGGTTTCGAATTCCACAGTACGCGTGTTGTCTTTAATCACCGGAAATTTTTTGCTCTGTTCCACCTTGCCGTCGACATAGAGATCGACGGCGCCAAAGCCGGTGGCGCCGCGGTTGGTCACTGCGGCGGTCACGCGCAGGTAATCGCCGGTGTAAAATTCTTCCGCCGAGCCGGTGACGGCGCTGGCGATGCGCAGATCGTTGTAAGTGAATTCGGGCTCGCCGGTGAGGATGCCTTCCGGTTCTTTCGCCGGCGTTTCGATGACATGGTTGTCGTAATACAGGTTGTCCACCAAGTTGGCGGCGCACAGTTTCATCTCATCCTGATCCAGCGCGTACATGATGTTGTCGCGTGCGACCCAATTCAGCGACATATTGTCGAACCAGATGGCCACGTTGTTGTTAAAATAGCCGGCCTTGACATGATGAATGAGGTTGTTGCGGATGATGGAGTCATGGGTGAATCCAGCGGTGGTGATGGCGCCGGAGTCATCGGCCCATGCCTGCACATGATGCACGTGGTTGTACTCCAGCCGATAACCGGCGTTGATCGATTCTTCCAGACTCGACCAGTTGCCGACATAGATGGCGGTCCGGCCGTGGTTGTTGGTCACCTCGTTGTGCGAGATGGTCGTGTTCAGGCAGTTCAACGCGTCGATGCAGTGGCCGCCGGCGCCGTCGATGTAATTATAGGACAGAATATTTTCACGCACAATATCCATCCAGTGCTCCGGGTGGGCGTGTCCGGCTACGGCAATGGCGCCGCCCTGAATGTTGGTGATGTGGTTGCCAAGGACGCGGACCTGGTAGCTGCCAAGGCCGAGGCGGACAGCCTGGCCGTCCATGGCGCTGAGCCGTCCATCGACCAATTCACAATAGTGCGCATATTCGAACCGGATCGCATCGCTGCCGGGGGTGACGCCGGTAAAGCCGAGTCCGTAGAAGCGAAGATTGCGCACCGGTTTTTCGCGCGTGCCAACTACGGCTACGAGTTGATTGAGAACAGGGACCATGCAATGAAGCGTATTAGGGTCTTGAACGCCTGCCGGCGGGATGAAGGACAATTCTTTCGACGCTTTGTCGAAAAACCACTCTCCGGGACCATCCATCAGCGATTTGACGTTCTCGATGTAATAACGGGGCGGCACGACCACAATGCCGTCCTGGTCCTTACTGAGATGGATCGTCCGTCTTTTCTCGTCGATGCGGCTGATCGCGTTATGCCCGGTATGCCAGCGCAGCAGCATGATGATCCGGTTGCCCTCCAGATCCGGCCACGCGCGCACATCGCCGCGGCGGTACTGGAACGCTTGGGTGGAGGTCGGATGTTCGGCTGGTGTGAAATAGCCGCTGTTGGGCGTGCGCGCCAGCGGCTGGGTGGCGCCGTTCACCACCAGCGTCTGCACCTCGGCAAGGTCTACGCGGCTGACCCAGTGGTTTTGCTTTTTTTGCCATCCGCCGACCGGTTTGCCGCCGGTGATCACCGCCTTTTCCCCCGGATAGGCCGCCCAGGTAACATAGTGTTCCTTGAGTTTATGGTATTCAAAGGCGCCGGTGGGCAGATTGGTCTGCACGCGTTCGCCGCCGTCCTCCGGCGTGAACTGCAACGGGCTGTCCAGGGGATAATAACCTTCGCGCAGATAGACCAGGATGTCCTTGCCCTCGCCAAAGGGGTGGGGAGAGCCGATGAAGCGTCTTTCCACAGAGGCTTCTTTGGGTTTGTACACGCGTTGTTTCAATTCCCTCACCGCTGTTTGCGCCCGCTTCAGAGTCGCAAAAGGGCCGTCGGTTTTCGCGGCGTTGGGCTCTGCCAGTGTGCCTGACCAGTTGTCATTTCCGTTCATGGCTACATAAAAGTCTGCTTGCTTCCCCTCGTGGGAAAATCTTTGCCAGTTTTCCCCTCGTAAAAATTTACCGTCCGCATAAAGCCCTGTACCCATAATCATGATCATGATCACCAGTGTCTTCAACCGTGGATATAGCATGCGAGAATTCCTTTCTTTTTTATTATTTAAGTGAGGGGTTGGAAAGTTGAGGCCAGCGGCTGCAATCCATCGGCAGCCCCTGGCCATCGCAGATGCGCAAACAGGCCTGCCAGGCGCCGCCCAGATTTATGATCCGCAACAGCAACCGGTTTCGTCCCTTGACCAACGCGGCGTTGATTCGGTCCTCATCGACGGCGAGAACTCGACCTTTCGAATGAGAATGAATTTTAACGCCGTTTAACCACATCGTGACGCCGTCGTTACTCCCCAGCTTGAACTGGGCCGCCTGCGGGCTTGGAAGGATCATTTCCGTGCAAGCATAGACCACCCCCGGCACGGATCCAAACCAATCGCTCAATTGCAGAACGCCCTGAATATTATCGGCTGATACAGCGGACCAGGACATGGTCTTGGTCCCCACTCTCAATGGTTGGGAAAGTTCGAGGCTTTCCATAGAAACGGAGTCGCTCTGCGAAGTATTTTCATCGAGCGGAAAAGGCCCGGCCAGATGCCAGTGAACGACAAAACCGAATTTTTGCGCCATGGTTTGGAAACGAGTTTTTATTTCATCGTATTTTTGCGCAACCAGAGGATCGTTTGTTTTATCTCCCATGTCCAGCAACGCTTCTCTGATCATGGCCGGATCGGATGTATGATGCAACGCCAGACGGCGCCAAAGGTCAGCCTCAGGCCGGTTTGCCGCAGCCATTTGTCCAGCAAGCTGCAGACAAGCGCGCACAGCAGCAGAGCGCATGGCTTGCGGTCCGTGCACGAGCGTGTTCTGCAGAAAGTCTTTAGCCTTCGCATCATCAAAACCGCCCAACAAGGCTGTGGCAGCAACCCGCAGTTCTGCATCTTTGCATTGAACCGCTTTGAGGACCAGAGGCTTTGCGGCAACGCTGGATTGCAGGGCAACGGCGTTGAGCAGCTCGCAGCGCAAGGCCGGCTCCTCACAGTGCTGATACCGTCTGACGAGCTCTTGGATGATCGCCGGTTGCGGAGGGGAGGAGAGCAGCAGCGCCAGCGGTTTTTTATCCATATCCGTCATTGATTGATTCAGCTTGGCGCACAGCGTACCGAAGGCATGCATCACCACTGCATCGTAATGGGTGCAATTGATCCAGTCCTGCTGCCAGCCGTCGTCGTTCCTTTGCCACCAAGTTCTGTATCTGCCGCCGTGACGTTGCTGTATTTGGGTCATGTTGTTGGCCAGGGCGACCGCCTTGGCCAGATAGAGTTCGTCCCCTGTTTTTTCATAATATCTGGAAAAGCTCTCTATCATTTTGGCGCTGCTGGCGTCGACCGGCAGGTAACAGCGGTACTGCTCTAGTACGCAGGGCGTGAACCAGTCATCCGCAGGCCCTTTGGTCAAGGAGAGCGCCGCGGCAAAGGGCTTTTGCCAGATCACGAACAGATCTTCGGCGAAATGCAGGAGATCGGCGACAAGCGGCTCATGTCCAGGAAATTTTTCATGATGATCCAGCAGATACAGAGCCAGAGAACAGGCCTGATGTTTGGTCAGATTTTCGTACGGTAGAGAGGGCTCTACGTCTTCAAATTGGCCTTCCCAATTAAAGGTGACGGCTGGATGGGCCAACACCCATTTCAAGGCGTGATCGGCGGCGGCCTGATACGTTTCGATATGGTATTGTCTATTCAGTCTGTCAAAAAACTCGATGATCGTCATCGGGATGCTCAGGTTCGGCTGCACCGGTTGTCCGTTTTCCGCATGCGCCTTGAGATACCAGGTTCCAGAGCCAAGCTGTATTTTCTTCAGCGTGCCGGCGATGCGCAAGGCTGCCTGCAGATAGCTGGTGTCGTTAATCGCATCAAAGAGATCCAGATAATACATGGCGGCTTCCGCGGCGTACGGAATCATGATCTGGCCTGCATAGGCGCCGGCGGTCAGCTGTTCTCCGTCATAGGTGGGGGGGAAATAGGCAAGCGGACTGTCGGCCGGCTGGCTGACGCGGAGCAGATAATCCGCAGCGTTTCTGGCGATGGCGATGGCCTGCGTTGAATCGGGCGGCGCCAGGCGTGCATAATGCGCCATGCTGGAGACGACCGCGCCGATCACTTTCGCTGGATAACAGTAAAGGGGATAGGCGGGATCCGGGGCGCCTGTCTTCGCCCATGCCTGCACATGCTTTTGCTTGAATAGATGGGACCAGGCAGCCAGGGCGCTCGCCCGATAATCCAGTGCAGCGGACTGATAGGGTCCGGCAAATGCAGCGTCCTTGTAAAACTCTCTGGCGCCGCACAGTTCTATTGTTTGGCCCTGCCGATCCAGGGCTTCCACCTTTAATTGAACGTAGCCGATGGGCAATCGGCGCCATACTTCCGTAACAGCGGCCCACGGTTGCTGTGCAGTGAAGATATAATCTGCACCGTCGACGGCAGAGGTGGCGGTAAAACGATACGCTGTCGCCTGTTGGACCGGTTTAAAATCAAAGGCCGGAGCGTAAATGAATTTGACCGCTCGGCTGTTCCAGAAAGATCGTTTTCCCGGCTCTCCCGGCCGCACGGACTGCAGGCTTTCCTGCAGCGCTTGCACTTGATAAGGCCGCGTGAGGGGAACGGCCTGCTTTCCGCAGGAAAATAGAAAGCAGATCCCCATGATGAGGTAAGGCGGATTTTTCATTGATCAAACCATTTACGGCATGATAGGGATGCGCGGGCAGGGGCTGGCATCGCACGGCCCCTGCTTGCTCGATTTGATTACTTGCTTGTCGAGTATTCGAACAATTGGCGGAACGCGTTTGCGATGCTGCTGCGCACCTGTGTTATTTTTTGATTGCGACGGTCTTCGAGCGTGCGCAAAGCAGCCATGCCGTCCATGCCCGGCAGGGTGCCGGCCTTGTCCAGTCCGCAATACTGGGCGATGACCGAAGCCTGCTCGGTCAGAATGTCGCGTGCCGCGGCGACCGCTTTCGCCGCCTTGGGATTGCCGACAACCGCGTCAGCTGTTTGCTGCAATTGCACGAGCAAGCCATAGTCCTCGATGCCGTCGCGAATGGCTTCCCACCGTTTGCTGGAGACCACGCCATTGCCGGAATAGATCAGCAGATAATCATGGCCTCCGTCGGGCATGAACCAGGGATTCTTGTTATGGGTGCAATAGGACCAGAATCCTATGCCGGTCAATCCCCGGAACCAGGTCAGCCAGGACTGAGCGCGATAATAGCCCAGCGGCGATTGATGTTTGGCATTGTGTTCGCATTCATAAGTCCACACCGTTTTGCCGGTGGATTTCAGAAAGGCTAGTTTTTCCGCGCCCTGGTGCAGCAGATAACCGTTGCGGTTCGGGCACCAGATATCCACATAGGGCGCCATGGCCTGCAGTTCCTGCAGTGTGGCTCTGCCCACGGGATCGGTGTAAATCTGTACCTTGGCATCCACCTCGCGGATGGGTTTGGCATAATTAATAAACGCCTCCACCAGCCCTTCGTTGAGTCCGGGTTCATCGATGGGATACAGGGCATAGTTTTCGTACCCCACTCCCAGCTCTTGCAGATGTTGGACCCAGGCTCGGAGCCAGGCTTTATAGGCTTTGGTCCATGCCGGCGAGAAATGAGGACCGGGTCCTTTCAGCCCGTATTGGTAACCACAGAAAAGAATGATGCCGTGTTGGGCGTGGCGGCTCATATACTCGTCGTGGGTGGAAAAATCGATGGCGCCGACGAGGTTGCCCTGGTCGTCGTAGCGGGCCTGGGGCGCCTGGTCGCCGGTGGCGACAAAGACATTGGTGCCGTGGCTGATCTGATCCTCCAGCGCCGCCTGCGGTTGATCCTTCAGCAGAGAGGTGTGCACATACCCCCAGTGGCACAGCCTGAGCGGTTGCGGCTGCGCCGGCGTGAACGGCCATCTCTTGATGGTCAAGGAGGCCACCGCCGACTGGGATTCAATCTGCAGCGAATGCACGCGAAAGGAGCAGCGCCAATCGCCGGCCGGCAGCGAATCTGAATGAACGTTCACCCAGAGTTGGCGCATTTCCCAGGCTGGAAGGATCAGGGTGCGCGCCTGGCCGATGAACGGCAGGGCATCGGCGGAGTAATCGAGCGTTTCGGTGGGAATATTCAACACTTCATGAAAGCTGAATACGCCGGCCGCTGCATGGACCTGGTTTGAATCAACGGCGGAGCGGAGCGGATCCATGCTGATCAGCACGGTCATGGCTTGGCCGCTGAAATTGGCGATGTTCAAGGCAGCGGATTCGATCTCGTTGCCAAAGCATTCCAGCGCCAGCTCAGCGGGCTGGGTGCGTGCTTCGACGATCTCCTCCATGCCGCCAAAGGGCGCCCAAGGATTGGCGCCGTAGATCGCCAGCGCGTTTCCCGCTTCGGCTGCAGCCCGACAAGTGGCCAGCCACCGGTTGGCATCGGTTCTCAGCGCAGCGACATCCTCCTGCAACGCGCTGCGCTGGCTGACCGGAAGCGTGCCGGCTGTACGGCTTTTCTCTGCAATCCGAGTGAAACGGTGGTTCAGCACCAACAGCTGTTCCTGCACAAAGGCCTGATCCGGCAGAGAGGGTATCGTCGCTTCGATATCCGACAGCGTGGTGGACAGATCCGCCAGGTCTCTGGCGAACGGAATGACGTAGAACGATTTCTCCCGCGATGCCAGCCTTTTGTTGCCGATAGAAAGCTGGCATTTAAAGGTGAGGTTGACCGCGGATTGTCCGTTGAGCGAATAGGGCAGGATCGCGGTGAAGACTGAATCGGCGGAGCGGATAGTGTTCTCCTGTGCTCCGGCGTTGTTGCCCTCCAAACCCAGCGTCAGTTGCAGAGGTTCGGAGGTGGGGTTTTTTACCGTGACGTTAAAGTGGTTGGCTCCGACATACATGGGTCCGTAATCGATCTCTGTGATTCTGGGTTGTTTGGACGGCGCCGAGATAAAGTCAGAGCCGGTCCTGCCGGATGCAACGCGGTATTGCGTCCACAGGGCCGGGCTGGAGCGTTGCGGCGGGCTGGTCATCCAAGACATCGCGATCAATCGGCTGCCTGCGGCGCAGAGAACGGTCTTTTGTTCATTGCCTTTGAAATCGACGACCGTCGGCATGGCGTTCATGGTGGCGTGCAGCGGAAAACGTTCTTTCAGATTTCCGTCCGGGTCGAAAATATGCAGCGCAGCGCTGTAACCGCCGATGAGGATCTCGACCACCGAATCGCCGTCGATATCCGCGACAGCCGGGGAGCGGCGCACGCGTTGTTCTGCGTTCGCGGTCCATTTGACCGCGCCGTTGTCCTCGAGACAGGCCACGTGGCCGAACAGATCCGCCACGATGATCTCTTTGCGGTCGTCATCGTCGATATCCGCCACGCTGATGGCGTCGTGCACCGGTTTTTTCATGCGGTGATGCCAGAGCAGTTTGCCGGTGCGGCTGTAGACAGAAAGGCCGTCTCCGCTGCCGACCACGATCTCCGGAGCGCCGTCGCCTTGCAGATCAGTGACAACCGGGCTGGATCCGGAGCCAGCAGCTTGGGCGGCTCTCCACATTTCTTGGCCGGTATGAGAAAAGCAGATCAGCGGCGATTTAGCGGCGCCCAAGAGGATTTCCATATTGCCATCGGCGTCAAGGTCCGCGACCGCCGGCGCGCTGTTGATGCCGCCGGCGCAGCGGGCTGTCCATTGCACGCTGCCGTCATCGGAGAGGCAGACAAGGTTGCCGGCGCGGTCGCCCGCCACCAATTCACAGACGCCGTCGCCGTCCATGTCCGCGGCCATAGGTGCGGTGCTGCCCCAGTCCACCTCTTCGGGCAGGCTGTAATCCCACACTCGGCTGCCGGATCTTGCATCCAGGCAAATCACTTTGCCGGGATTGGTCACGACGGCCACACGCGGCTGCCGGCGCGCCATCCAGATAGCCGGCGGGTTGCTGATCGTCTGCCGCGCGTCATAGTACCATTGCTGCTTGCCCTGGGCATCGACGGCGGCGATACGGCCGGCGGTGGAACAGACCACGATATCCACACTGCCGTCTCCATTGAGGTCACACACTCCTGGGGAGGTGTCCATCTCGCCGGCGCCGGGCTGATACTGCCAGAGGATCGATCCGGCTGCAGCGATTGCAGAAATAAAAATCAGCTGCAGGGCAGTCATTAATCCCAACGCGGTCATCAGCCGATGCGGCCGGCGGAAGCGGTTATGCAAAATTGGGCTATTCATGAAGAACTCCTTTTAGGGGCGCCAGAACAGTTTGGACGCCGGCAAGGGACGCCGGAGCGCAGCCGGCCGTTTATAAAACACTTTTAAAGCCTTGCTGCCGCCGGATTGAAAATAGGTCGCCTGAATGCGATGCCGTCCGGCCGGCAGGCGAATCGTGCCGCTTTTATCCATGGCGCCGTGTTCGCCGTCGTTGTTCACGATCAGCCGGTCGTTGATGTAGAGCCGGCTGCCGTCGTTGGAGCTGGTGTAAAAGGTGTATTCATCCTGCTCCGTGATTTCGAGAAACCCGGTAAAAACCATGGCAAAGTTATGGACAGGCAGATCGAGCCCGTTCAGATCGATCTGCTGAGCGCGCCCGCTTTTCACCGGCTTGAGTTTTTTGAAATCCGGCAGTTTGACAAAAGCGCCTTCAAACAGTTCCCAGGTGACGCCGTTGTTTTGCGGATCGATGAACTCGTAGACTGCAGAGGCCTTGGCGCTGGCGTGAAAGCCTGGTTTGAACGCTTTGGCCTGCAGGAGTGCGGCGGACGCGATCGTCAAAGGACCCTGATACAGTGGTGCGGTTTCATTCGGTTCACTGCCGTCCAGTGTGTAATGGATTTTCGCGTCTGCGGGTTTGGCCGTGATAGTCACGGTCAGGCTTGTTCCATGATGAAGAAGAGTGTCCTTGGCAGAGAGGACCGGCGTGCCGGCGAATGGCTGCTGCGGCGCGATCTGAAAGCGGGAGGAGGTGAACAAATAACTCCCTGACTCGATGGCAAAGACCGCGCGGTCCTGTTCCCGGCGAAGCAAGCGCACGCCGACCGCTTCAGCGGCCGGTCCGCCGCTTTCAGCCAACACGCTCTGTGCATCCGCCGGGATATAGATCGTTGCGCTGGCGTTGGGCGGCAAAGCGATTCGCCATTCAAATTCGTTTTGTTTGAATTTCCATTCACTATCGATGGGACCGCGGATCGAGCGGTATCGGGCCTTGACCCATTCCAGATCGCCGGTTACTTCCGGTTTCATGATCAAATGGGCATAGGCCGGCTGGCTGGGATCAGAGCGGATGCCCGCCAGGTGTTCGTAGAACCAGATCAGCAGATCGCCGAGCAGCATGACGTGATTATGGGAGTTCATGCCGGCCTCGGCAGTGTCGCCGTTCCACAGTTCCCAGATAGTGGTGGCGTTCGCCTCGGCCATATATCCCAAACTGGGATAGGTGTTTTGCGCCGCCAGGGTGTAGGCGATATCCGGCCTGTTGTATTTGGTCAGCACGCGGTTCAGCCATTGACAGCCGATCAATCCGGTTCCCACATGCCCATCGGCCTCGCCCATGATTTTTTCAACCAGATTGTTCAAGATCGCCGCCCGGTGTGCTTGCGGAACCAGATCAAAGGCAAGGGGCAAAATCGAAGAGGTTTGGGAATTGTTGCCGTATTGAAGCGGGTCCAGGGATAAAAACCTTTTATTGAAAGCTGTCTTCATTTTTTCAGCCATCGCGGCATATTCGGCGGCGTCCTGATGTTTATCCAGCAGCCCGGCGAAGAACTGCATCAATTTCAGTTCATAATAAAAATAAGCGGTGCCGATGAGATCGCCGGCGGTGGTGCGTTCCGTGTGAGTGGTGTGGATCTGAGTGCGGTCCAGCGGGGGGGCGCACCAATCTCCGTATACGTCGCGGGTCATGATGTCGTTCTGCACGTAACGCTGCATGCGCCGGATCCATTTTTTCATGGTGGGATAATGTCTTTTTATCGCTTCCAGGTCGTGATACTGATCGTACAGCATAGCGGCCACCATGAGGTACGAGCCGGGCCAGGTGGTGTTGTCGTTATAGTTGGGCCAGTAGGAGGGCGCCACATCAGGGATGCATCCGTCCGTTGACGTCGCATCCTGAATGTCGATCAGCCATTTGTTATAGAATCCGGCCACATCGAAGAGAAAACTTTCACCGCGGGATTCGGCGGACCGGTCGCCCAGCCAGCCCTGACGTTCGTCGCGCTGCGGGCAGTCGGTGGGAATGCTGCGATAGTTGCCGCGGATCCCCCACAGTGCATTTTGATAGATGCGATTGATCAGCGGATTCGAGCAGGCAAAGGCGCCGACCGGTCGTAGGTCGTCGTGCACCACCTTGCCTGAGATTGTGGACAGGTCTGGTGTGCCGGGAAAACCGCGCAGTTCCACATAGCGAAAGCCATGATAGGTGAATCGTGGTTCCCAGATCTCCAGGCCGTCGCCTTTGAGGATGTAGGTGTCGGTTGCTTCGCAAGTGCGCAGATTGTCGAGAGAAAGCGTGCCGTCTTGCCGCAGCGTTTCAGCGAACCTCAGGGACACTCGAGTCCCGCGGGGGCCGGATACCCGGAGTTGCGCCCAGCCGACCATATTCTGCCCCATATCGAAGATATAGGCGCCGGGCTGCGGGCTGGCTATGGAAATGGGATTCAGAGTCTGAGTGATTTTAATCGGTTCGATCATCTGGGAGGACAGCCGGTGTCCCGGCTTTTTCACCACCTGGGCATGGCGCCAGGCGCTATCGTCAAAACCGGGTTCGGTCCAGCCGGGCAGCTCTTTGCGGCTGTCGTAGGTCTCGCCGTCGTATTCGTTGTTGGCCACGATGGGGCCGTCGGCGTTGATCTTCCAACTTGCATCGCTGACGATGGTCTCGCGGGTATCATCCTCGTAAATAATATTGATCTGCAGCAGCAGTTTGGGAAATCCAAAGGTCCTGGTCTGTTTTTCATAGCGCGGGGCAAAATAGCGTCCGTTGCCGAGTTGGACCGCCACGGCGTTTTGAGCCGGCCGGAGATGCGGCGTCACATCAAAGGTCATGTAATAGGCTCTTTGGTCGTACTCGCTCAGTGCCGGCGCCAGCACCTGATCGCCGATTTTTTCACCATTGAGGTGCCATTCAAAGAGCCCCAAGCCGCAGACAAAAGCCGTGGCCCGCTTAATTTTTTTCGAGAGTACGAACTCGTGGCGCAGCATTCTCGCCGAGAGACGCCGTCGCAGTGTGTCCACTTTGTCGTGGCCGACCGCCCGGTCCAGGCCGATCCATTTGGCCCGCCAATCCCGTTGCTGCAGCAATCCGGTCGTCCAGAACGCCGGTTCGCTCCAGGGCGTCACCCTGGCCTCGCGGTCCCAGACGCGCACTTTCCAATAATAGGTGCGATCGCTCTGCAATGGTATGCCCGCATAAAAAATGTGCGCGGTCTGTGATGGCTCCACTCGGCCGCTGTCCCAGGCATCGCCGATGTCCTGATCGAGATATTCCCGTGATGAGGCGACCAGGATCTGGAAAGCGGTAGATCGCTGTCCGCGCAAGGAGGATTCCAGCGTCCAGCTTAGACGAGGATGCAGCACGTCTATGCCCAGGGGATCGGTCCGGTATTCACAACACAGCCCGGTTAGGTGGAGGTCCTGGGACGCCGGTGAATTTGCCAGGATCGCCTGGTCGCTGCCAGCGAGCTGCGGTGAAACGCCTGTGTTGGCTTGGGGGGGAAGGGCGATAACGAAAAACAACAGGGGCAATAACGCGGAGGAACGATTTCTCATGTCATCCTTTCGATTAGATCCAGCCACAGTGGGGGGAGGAAAAGCAAAACAAAAAAGAATTAAATCAATTTGCTGAAAAGGTTCAAGTGTTTTTTTCCTGGATGCAGGTTGTGCTTGACTTTTGCTTTCAAGCGGCGTATTGTAATCATACTCTCTGCACCCTTGTGGACATCGGCCCGTCGGCTGGGTTTCTAAAACGCCGGCGTCCGGAGGGAGAGGATCCATCGAAAGGAAGTGAGCATGAAACACGCACTCTGGATTTTAAGCCTTGTGCTGTCGCCGTTTGTCATGGGGGAGAACACAGGCAAGGCCTGTGATGCGGCGCCTTGCTGCAGTCTGACGCTCATCCCGCCTTCGCCGGTGAGCGACCACATCGCCCTTTCGGTCCATGCTGCGCTGCGGAACGAAACAGCGCAGCCGAAGCGGTGGGAGGTGAAATTCTATCTGGATGAGGAGCGCGAATCCGCTCTACTGCATCAGGAGACGCGATCGCTGCCGGCCGGTTCAGTCGGCGGCATCTATTTCCGTTGCAGCACGCGAGGCTGGGCCGGAGATCATCGCATCCTGATGTGCGTGGATGACGGTGGGCGCATCCATCGTGCGGTGCAAAAGCTTACGGTCTATAGCAGCAAGGAGCGGTCCATCGGCCTGATAGACGGGGCCTGGAGCGGCTTTTATATGTGGGGAAATGAAGGTTTGCTGTGGAACGAAGAGCTGGTTAAAATGACCGATGCAAACTGGCGCGAGCTGATGTTGGCGATGCAAGAGATCGGCATGAACATTATCGTGGTTCAAGAGATGTTTCGTAATGCAGAGTATGTCGATGCGCACGACATGGAGCAACGGGGGTATCGAGGCAAATCGTTCTATCCCTCTCGCTGGTCCGCCGGACGCATGGAGATCGCCTCAGCCGATCCGCTGGAGGCCATCCTCACCGTCGCCGATGAACGCAAGATGCACGTGTTCGTTCCGGTCGGCTTGTATGCCTGGTTTGATTTCAGCGAGGGGTCGCTGCAATGGCATAAAAACGTGGCGACGGAATTATGGCAGCGCTACGGCCGGCACCCGTCGTTTTACGGTTGGTATGTTTCTGAAGAGATACACGGCTGGCTTTCTCCGGAAGATACAGACGAGGCGGTCATCCACCGTCATCATGAGGAGATCGTCCGTTTTTTCAAAGAGTTTCGGGCCCATGTGCGCGCTCTGGCGCCGGACAAGCCGGTGATGCTGGCTTCCAACAGTCACCATGTGCCGCGTGCGGCGGCGGTGTATCCCAAACTGCTGGCTCATCTGGACATTCTCTGTCCGTTCGGCTTTCACCGCATGCCGCCGAATGACATTTCGGGGGAGGAGGCGGCCGCTTTGCTGCAGCGGCTCTGCGATGACGCCGGCATGCATTTGTGGATGGACTTGGAGGTGTTTCTTTTCGGCCAGCATGGCGAGCTGTATCCCCGTCCCATCAACGGATTGATCAGCGATCTGCAACGTTTTCCGAATTTTGAAAAGATTTTGTGTTTCCAGTTCTCCGGACTTTTAAACGCACCGTGGATGTCGCGCAAGCCCGGCGGCGAGGCCACGGTTCAGCTTTACCGTGATTATAAAAGCTATTATGATCGAAAAAAACAGGAACTCGACTCGAGAGCCTCTGTTCCCGCGGTTGATCTGCCGCTGTACAAAAATGCCTCGTTGCCGGTCTCGGCAAGGGTGCAAGATTTGATGCAGGCCATGACGTTCGAGGAAAAAATCGAACTGGTCAGCGGCCGGGGTTTTACCACTAAGAGAAATGTTCGCCTGGGTATTCCTGAGATTGTCATGACCGATGGACCTTTGGGGCCCAACGCCAAGGGCCGCGCCAGCAATTATTCATCCTGCCTCAACATGGCGGCGACCTGGGATGATTCTTTGGTGCAGCGGCTCGGAGCGGCGATGGGGCAGGAGACCCGTGTGTTGGGGCGCAATATGCTGCTGGGCCCGTGCATCAACATCGCTCGGGTCCCACAAGGCGGTAGAACGTTTGAGGGTTTCGGCGAGGATCCCTGGCTGGTCAGCCGCATGGCTGTGGCTTATATTAAAGGTGTGCAGAGTCAACGCGTCATCGCCTGCGCCAAACATTTCGCCGTGAACAATCAGGAGTGGAACCGCGGCGAGGTGGATGTGATGGTCGCTGAGGACGCGCTGCGGGAGATCTATCTCGCGGCTTTCAAGGCGGCTGTGCAGGAGGCGGATGTCTGGTCGGTGATGAGTGCGTATAACAAATTTCGCGGTGACTATTGCAGCGCGAGCAGATACCTGCTCACAGAGGTGCTGAAGCAAGAGTGGGGGTTTACCGGTTTTGTGGTGTCTGACTGGGGGGGAGTGCACCACACGGTGCAAACTGTCCAGGCCGGACTGGATCTGGAAATGCCGGACGGTCAATATTTAGGCGAGCCTTTGCGTCGCGCCGTGCAGACCGGCGAGGTGGCCTTGGAGCTCATCGACGAACAGGTCCGGCGCCTGCTGACTGTGATGTTCAAGGCCGGCTTGTTCGATGAATCTGTTGCAAGCTATGGCGGACTGGCGGACACGGAAGAGCGCCGCCGGCTGGCCTATGAGACCGCGGAGAAGAGCATCGTTCTGCTGAAAAACGAAGACCGGGTTCTACCCCTGAGCCTGGCGAACATCCGCTCGCTGGCTGTGATCGGACCCAACGCGGATGAGGCGAGGCTGTACGGCGGCGGCAGCGGTTATTTGCCGGCTCACTACGCTGTATCGCCTTTGCAGGGAATCAGGGAGAAAGTGGGTGATCGGGTTTCCGTCACTTTTGTCAAAGGCGGCCGTCTGCAGCGGCTGTCCCTGCCCGCCATTCCGTCCAGCCTGTTGCGTCCACCGGCGGGATCTTTGGGCGACCAAGGGTTGCTGGGAGAGTATTTCAACAATCGCGAACTGGAAGGCGAGCCGGTTTTAACCAGAATCGACGAGCGAATTGATTTCAATTGGGACGCCGCTTCACCGGCGCCGGGCGTGGTGGCGGCGGATCTTTTTTCCGTCCGCTGGAGCGGTTCGTTCGTCGCACCCGGCAGTGGGGTGTATGAACTCGGCGTCCTCAGCGATAATGGCTGCCGGCTTTACCTGAACAGCCGTCTGGTGATCGATTCCTGGATCATCGACAAAGCCAGCTCTCTGCGTTCCATCTATGTGCAACTGGAAAAAGACCGCGTCTATCCCATTCGGGTGGAATTTTTTGAAAATGTAGGCACCTGTGAAGCACATCTTGGGCTTGCTTATTACGGACAGGGCAATGAAGTGGAACAGGCGGAGGCTGCTGCCAGAACGGCGGATGCGGCGGTGGTTTGTGCCGGTTTGAATGAGACGCTGGAGGGGGAAGGCCATGACCGGGAATCTCTTGCGTTGTCAAACGAACAGGTCCAACTCATTCAAGCTGTGGCTGCGGTAAATCCCAGGACCATCGTGGTGTTGAACAATGCCACGCCCATTCTCATGAATGAATGGGCGGATCGCGTCCCTGCGGTTGTAGAAGCCTTTTATCCGGGGCAGGAGGGCGGCAGAGCGCTGGCGGATATACTGTTCGGCGATGTGAATCCCTCGGGCAAACTGCCGCTCAGCTTTCCCGCCAGACTGGAGGATTCGCCGGTTTATGCCACTTATCCAGGCGCGCAAGAGTCCGCTGATTATGCAGAGGGGTTGCTCGTCGGCTATCGTTATTTTGACCGAAAAGAGATCGAGCCGCAGTTCCCCTTTGGCCATGGCCTTTCTTTTACTCGCTATAGCTATGATGCGCTGTCCATTCATCCGGCGAAAATCGGCCGGCAGGACACGGCCTTGATTGCGCTGCGGGTGAAAAACAGCGGGGCTGTGAACGGCGAGGAGGTGGTACAGCTCTATGTACAGAACCGGCAGTCAATGCCGAACCAGCCGGTCAAGGAGCTGAAGGGATTCAAGCGCGTCGCGCTGCAGGCCGGTGAGGAGAAAACAGTATTTTTCAAACTGGCGGCCGCCGCGTTGGCGGTGTATGAGGTGAAATCCCATCAATGGGTGATCCAGCCAGGCGACTATGGCGTGTCGATCGCCAGTTCTTCACGGGACATTCGGCTGCAGGGTTCGATCCAGGTTCACCAGAAGTAGATATACAGCAACGCCGTCAGGGCGATCACTGCGCCGCCCATCCAATAGACTTTGGGTTCCGGAGCGATGTTCACTTTTGCGATTGGGCCATTCCACCGGTGCGGTCAGGGACTTTTTCCGCGTCATCCACAGCATATAGGCGACGACGATGATAAAGACGATGGCCATGTGATGCAACAGCGACCAGCTGTTAAATAAGGCTATCCACGATCGCATCGGCGTCAGCTGATTCAGTCCGGGGAGCGCAAAGAGGAACTTGCCGAACCGGCTGAAGCCATAGAGCGCCACGCCGAGGAGCAAGGCGCCTTTGGCCGCTGCCGGTGGCGTACGCTTGTTGAGCAGACCGATGACGAACGAGGCGAGGATGCCGGGCGCGATGAATCCCCACAGTTCCTGGATGTACATGAACACGCCCTGGAAATGGGCGATCATCGGCGCTCAGATGCAGCTGAGAACGACAAAGGCTGTGGTGGTGATACGGCCCATCCGGACGATCCGCCGCTGCGAAGCCTGTGGATAGAAAAATTTTTTGTAGATGTCGATGGTGAAAATGGTCGATGCGGAGTTCAGCCGAGTTAACGTGCTCATCACCGCGCCATATAGAGCGGCCATCATGATGCCGCGTATATAGGGAGGCAGGATGTGGCTCATCAGATAGGGATAGGCTTTGTCTCCTGCGGAGATGGCGCCGCTGTAGAGCACGGTCGCCAAAAGCGCGAAAATATAAGCCACCATGACCAGAAAACCCAGAAAAACCATCCAATCGATCCAGTTCAATGCCATGCGTGGGCCTCTTGATTAATTCAGGCGGCATCGCCATGTTCACCTTCTGATCAATATAGCGCAGAATTTTTTGTCAGTCAGGCGGCTCTTTCTTTGATCACGACTTGGAACGCGGCCTCGATCCTTCATTGTTCTGCACCAGGCTCCGGCGCATGCCTTCTTGGGCCTTGACGGACTGGTTTTTAGTTTGTATAATTAGGCAGGATTTGAATTTCAGCCGGTGTTTAGCAGAGGAAAAGATATGAACGTGCTGAGAAAAATCGCTGTAGGTTGGTTGATCGGAATCAGTCCAAGTTTTGCACTGGTTCTGATTGAGAACAACCGCTCGGACTATGTGATCGTGATCGCTGAACAGCCCTCCCCCTCTGTCCGCCACGCGGCGGAAGAACTGCAGCATTTCCTTCGCGAGATGACCGGCGTAACGCTGGCCATTCGCTCGGACAGCGAACCAACCGCAGCCCACGAGATCCTTTTGGGCGACACCCGTCGTTTGCAGCAACTCGGCGTGACTATTCCGTTCCAGGAGTTGGGGGACGAGGGCTATGTGCTGCGCACCACCGGAGATCGATTGATCATCGCCGGCAGCGCTGTGCGCGGCGCTCTTTACGGCGTGTACGGACTTTTGGAAGATCACCTGGGCTGCCGCTGGTATACGCCAGCTGTCTCCCGCATTCCCAAACTGAAAAGGTTGGTTTTGCGAGACCTGAATGAAAAAAGAGTGCCGCTGCTCGAGTACCGCGAGCCCTTTGTCTTTGACTGTTTTGACGGCGACTGGTGCTGCCGCAACCGCATGAACAGCAGCGCCGGCCGGCTCGAGGAGAAACACGGCGGCAAAATACGTTTCGGCGAGGGTATGTTTGTGCACACGTTCAATGCGCTGGCGCCGCCGGATCGTTATTTCGATCAGCACCCCGAGTATTTCTCCGAAATCAACGGCAAGCGGCTGCGCGATCATACGCAACTTTGCTGCACCAATCCCGATGTCATCGCTCTGGTGACCGATCAGGTGCTCCAGGCCATTCGTCGGGATTCGCAGGCGTTCGTGTTTTCGGTTTCTCAGAACGACTGGTATAATTACTGTGAGTGCGCCGCATGCAGCGCACTGGCGGAAAAAGAGGGCACTCAGGCCGCGCCGCTGCTGTATCTGGTCAATCAGGTGGCCGAAGCGGTGGAAAAAGAGTTTCCCGATAAGGCGATCGAAACCCTGGCGTACCAGTACACGCGCAAGCCGCCGAAGACCATGCGGCCGCGACCGAACGTGATTATTCGTCTTTGCACTATCGAATGCAGTTTTTCCGAACCGCTGGACAGCAGCTATCCGGCGAACCGCGCCTTTAAGGAGGACATCGAGGGCTGGGCCCGGGTCTGCGACCGGCTGTGGATCTGGGATTACACCACTTCTTTTGCGCATTATCTGACGCCGTTCCCCAACCTGCGCATTCTGGACGACAATATTCGGTTTTTCATCAAGAATCATGTGCGCGGCATCTTTGAGGAGGACGCGTATCAATCGCCCGGCGCGGAACTGGCTCCGCTGATCGGTTATATGATGGCCAAGTTTTTATGGAACCCCGACTATGGTGAAGACCGCGCCATGGACGAGTTTCTCCACGCGGTCTATGGCGCCGCCTGCCGTCCCATTCGCCGCTATATCGATCTGATCCATGATCAGGCGGCCAGGGATTCGGCCCACATCACCATCGGCGCCGGTCCCTTTGAGCCCTTTTTAAATGAAAGGGTGGTCGCCGAAGCGGATCGACTGTGGCGTCAGGCTGAGGCGGCGGTTAAAAACGACGCAGAAAAGCGGCGCCAGGTGCGCGTGGCGGCCATGTGCAACGATTATGTTCATCTGGAGCGGGCGCGCGCCATCGGCAAGGACGTCTATCGAATCGATCATCGCCGTTGCCTTTTGCGGCCCAATCCGGATTTTACCGCGCGGTTGCGCCGGTTCAAAGAAACGGCTGCGCAGATCGGTTTGACGCATGTGCGTGAAGGCGGTGAGAACTATACCGGTTGGGTACGGCAGCTGGATTCTTTGCAGCAGAGTTCGGGCGCCCGGCTCACGGTTCGGCAACCCGTTGCGCTGCGCCAACCGGCGCCGGGGCTGGCATTCGTTTATCTCGAAGGCTCGTTCGACAGGATCCCGGACTTTTCCCTGGTCGCTCCGGTCAAATCCGGATGGATCGAATCCTTTACCTTGAACGCAGCTGACCGGGAGGTCAATTTCGCGCTTAAATTTTCCGGCTATATTCAGGCGCCGACCGACGGTGTCTACCAATTCTCCATGCGCTCCAACGACGGCGGCCGTCTTTACATCGGCGAGGAACTGGTGGTGGACAATGAACATCTGTACGGCGAGCGTGAAGGCTGCGGTTTTATCGCCTTGAAAGCCGGTTTTTATCCCATCACTGTCGCCTTTTTTCAACAACTAGGCAGGCGATTGCTCGAGGTCGGCTGGCAGGGACCCGGCATTCCCTGGCAAATCATTCCGTCGGCAACCTTGTGGCATGAAAAGTAGGTCGGGCCGGCGAAGAGCAGTCTTGGCCTATAGGGAGGAATGGACCGCACTATCGAATAATTCACTTTTTAAGGATCCAATCGACCACGAAGAACGCGGTCATTGCATGGGTGTCTTGTCAGCGTCAGGAGTATTTATGTCCTTCCATCAATCAACGCTTTTCAGCCTGCTGTTTCTTTCACTATCGATCCTCTCCTGTTCCCGAACTGATAAACAGCCGGTGGATTGCGTCAATCCGCACATCGGCGGCATCGGCCATCTGCTGGTCGCCACCTCTCCGGACGTCAAGTGGCCGCAGGGCAGCGTCCGGCTGGCGCCGTACACCACGCCCGGTATAACCGATAAATATCTGGCCGATAAAATATATGCTTTTCCTATGCGGGAATCTTCGCATCGCCGCAGGCCGGTCACCGCATGGATCATGGCCACGTGCGGTAAACTACGAGTTCGGCCGGAGGAGATCGCATCGTCCTTTGATCATGATTTCGAAACCGCCACGCCTTATTATTACGCCGTCACTCTGGAGGACCATGAGATTCAGGCCGAGTGCACGGTTACGGAGCACTGTGCACTGTACCGTTTTACCTTTCCCCAATCCGCGCAAGCGCACATCCTCTCCGGCCTTAGCAGCGGAACTGAGGTGGAGATCCTCAGCGACCAGGCTGTGGCGGTGCAGGAGCCGAGCAGGGACGGCAGCGCGTTTCTGTATCTGGAATTCAGCAAGCCGTTCCTTCGCCGTGGAACGTGGAAGGAAAGCCGCATCGATTCGAACGCCCTTCGTCAGGCCGGTGACCGCATCGGCGTTTTCGCCTCTTATCAAACGGCGTCGAATGAACAGATCCTGGTCCGCATTGGTTTCTCGGATCAGGACCGGGATCAGGCGGTACGCCGTGTAAAGCAAGAGATTCCGAAATGGAATTTCGAGGCGGTCCGGGAAGCGGCCAGACGCGTCTGGAACCAGTCGCTGCAAACCGTCTCCGTGCAAGGGGGGACTGAAAAAGAACGGATCAAATTTTTCACCGCCCTGTACCGGGTGAACGGTGGCGAAGGGCTTTGGCGAGCTATGGGCCTCGATGTGGAGGAGCAGAACAGACGCGCCATCGCTTATGCCGGCCGGTCGAGCGAGCAGGTGGTCCCAAGCCGACACGCCATTCGAGCCATGTTCATGCATCAGAACATCGGTTTTATCGCCTCAGCTTATTTACGAGGCCTGCGTGGTTTTGATGTGGAACGGGCTTATGCCAACATGAAAATGGAGTTTATGGGTTCCACCAAAATTCCCTGGCGCGTGGGTCCGTCCACAGAGCTGGATGTTTTTTATTTGAACCATGGCTTCTTTCCCGCCCTTTCGGCAGGCCGGGCGGAGTGGGTGTCTCAGGTCGATCCCTTTGAAAAAAGACAATCCGTGACAGTGACCTTGCAGGCCGCCTATGAGAGCTGGTGCCTGGCGCAAATGGCCCGGGAGTTGGGCAAAGAGGAGGACTGGGCTTTTTTCTCAGACCACGCGAGGGATTATCAAAAGGTCTACCGCCACGAATTGGGGTTCATGGCGCCCAGAACCGCAGACGGCCGCTGGGTCGATCCGTTTGATCCCAAGTGGTCGGGCGGGCTGGGCGGCAGGGAGTATTTTGCCGAGAACAACAGCTGGTCGTATACCTGGTATGTGCCACACGATGTGCAGGGATTGATCGATCTCATGGGCGGACGGGAAAGGTTTGTGGAACGCTTGGATGCGTTGTTTGTGGAACAGTATGACCGGCCGGACGGCAAGTTCCGTTTTCTCGCCCAGTTTCCCGACGAGACCGGTTTGATCGGGCAGTATTCCCATGGCAACGAGTTCACTCGACATATCCCGTATCTGTACAACTATGCCGGCGCACCCTGGAAAACACAACGGCGGGTGCGGCAGATCATGGATATCTGGTATGGTACCGGACCTTTGGGCCTCTGCGGAGATGAGGACAGCGGACTCTTGTCTCTTTGGTATGTATTCGCCGCCCTGGGCCTGTCGCCGGCCAACCTCGTTTGTCCTAATTATCCGGTCTGGTTGATCTCCAGTCCGATCTTTGAACGCACGGTTCTCGCGCTGCCGAACGGCGGGAGTTTTACGATTCTAGCTAAAAACAGCTCGGCGCAGAACAAATACATCCAATCGGCCAAGTTGAACGGTGAGCCATGGGACAAACCCTGGTTTCACCATTCATACTTGCGCCAGGGCGGCTCGCTGCAGTTGGTGATGGGAGCAAAACCCAACCGGCAGTGGGGCAGGCTGCCAGAGTCGGCGCCGCCGTCGTTTTCATCGCTGCAACAGTCTAAAGGAAAGGGCCAAGAATGAAAGCATGGCTGCCAGTCGTTGCCTGCCTTTTGTCCTGGGCTTCCCTGCTCACAGCGGCCGATCTGCAGTGCCTCTCTTACAATCATTCAGGCCTGACAGTGGATCTCGGCATTGGACTGTGGGCCTGGCCGCTGCCCATGGACTGGGATGAGGACGGCGACCTCGATCTGATCGTCAGCTACCACGATACGCCCAACCGGGCCATTTATTTTTTTGAAAATCCTTCGGGCCGCGTCAAGCTTCCGGTGTTCAAGCCGCCGGTCAAGGTGGGCGTTTCGTACAACAACATTCAAATTTCCTACGTCGACGGCAGACCGCGCGTGTTGATACCAGAACAGGAGCTGATTGATTTTAAAACAAATCAGTTCGGACAGGCTGAACAGATTTATTCCGGCAAAGCGATTCATGCCACTCAAGGACGCATCCGCACCAATCAGTGGAAGTACTGCGATTACGATGGGGACGGCAAGATGGACTTGATGGTCGGCGTTGACGACTGGAGCGAATACGGTTGGGACGAGGGCTATGATGACGCCGGCCGATGGAAGATGGGGCCGGGTCGTGGTTTTGTCTATTGGCTGCGAAACTTGGCAAGCGACGCCCATCCCCGCTATGCGGATGCGCAGAAAATCGAAGCGGACGGCAAAGCGGTCGAAGTGTACGCCATGCCTTCGCCCAATTTTGCAGATTTCGATCTAGACGGCGATCTGGATTTGATCTGCGGTGAATTCATGGATCGTCTGACCTATTTCGAAAACATCGGCACCCGGACCGACCCACGCTATAGCACGGCGAGATTTTTACGGCAGCAAAACCGGATTCTGGCACTGGATGGCTGCATGATCGTCCCTGTCGCCCTCGATTGGGATCAGGACGGCGATGTCGATCTGGTCGTCGGCGCTGAAGACGGCAGCGTGGCTCTGGTGGAGAACAGCGGCCGGATCGTGGACGGCATGCCGGAATTCCTAGCGCCGCAGCCGTTTCAGCAGGAAGCCCAGGATCTGCGCTGGGGCGTTCTGGTCACGCCCTTCAGCTATGATTGGGATGACGACGGCGATGAGGATCTTATCTGCGGCAACGCCTCCGGATACATCGGTTTCATCGAAAACCTCGATGGTGGTGATCCTCCGCGCTGGGCGCGGCCGCAGTATCTGCGAGCGGACGGCGAGGTTATCCGTATTTTGGCCGGCTGCAACGGTTCGATCCAGGGACCCTGTGAAGCGAAATGGGGATACACCGCCTTGAGCGTGGTCGATTGGGACCATGATGAATTGCCGGATATTCTAGTCAATTCCATTTGGGGCAAAGTGATCTGGTATCGCAACATCGGCAGCCGTTCACAGCCGCAGCTGGCAGGCGCTCAGCCGGTTTTGGTCGATTGGCAGGGAGCGACACCAAAACCGGAATGGGTGTGGTGGAAGCCGCAAGACCGCGAGTTGGTCAGTCAATGGCGGACCACGCCTCTGGCCGTGGATTATAATCGCGATGGTTTGCAGGATCTGGTGATGTTGGATCACGAGGGCTATCTGGCATTTTATGAGCGAACCAAAGGCGCTGATGGACTGTTGCGACTCCTGCCAGGAAAACGCATTTTTACCATCGATGATCCGGCGGTTTTGGACTCTGCGCAAAAATCGCAGACTCAGAGGGACGTGCGGCTGCGGCTTAATGGTTCCAAGAACGGTAAAAGCGGCCGTCGAAAAATAGGCATGACCGACTGGAACGGCGACGGTCGATTGGACCTGTTGGTCAACAGCGTGAACATAACGCTGTTGGAAAACCGCGGCCAACGGGACGGGCTTACGCTGTTTCACGACGCCGGACCGCTGGCTGAAAAGAAATTGGCCGGACACAGCACCAGTCCGGCTGTCGTGGACTGGAATAAAGACGGCATCAAGGATTTACTCATCGGTGCAGAGGACGGTCGTTTCTACTACCTGCGAAATCCGCGGAGTCGGCGATAAGTGAACCGTTCGCTTCGGCGAATGCCCGAAACCTGCATCCGTTTAGTTTTGGAGGTCTTGTGAAAAGACGCCGTTTTCTGCAATCATTGTTCGCCTCCTCTTTCGCTATTGCGCCTTGGACCGCCGCTGGCGTACGGCTGCAGACAAGCCGTTCCACAAGCTGGCGCAAGCGCATTGCTCTGCGCTATCAAGCGGATGTGGCGGTGATCGGCGGCGGGATCGCCGGCGTGACCGCTGCCTGCAGCGCCGCGCGATCAGGCGCTTCGGTGATTTTGGTGGAGCGGTTTGCCGTGACCGGCGGCAATCTAACCACCGGCGGCGTGGCGTCCTTTTGCGGAGAGACCGCAGGACAGGGCATGGTCTTTGACGAGATAATAACGGATCTGGAAAAATTCGCTGCCATCGCCCCCTATCGACCCTACCCGGACCTTGAGGCGCGCGTTTTCGATCATACGATTTTAGCTGTCGTGTTGCAAGAGATGCTGCTGCGCTATGGCGTGAAGCTGCTCTTGCATACGCAGTTCGTCGATGCTTTAAACTCGAAGGATCGGATCACGGCTTGTTTAGTGAGCGGGCCCTCCGGCCCGGAAGGATTACACGCCGAGCAGTATATCGACTGCACCGGCGAAGCCGCGCTGGTGCACGCTGCTGGTTTTGCAACCATGAAAGGCCGGCCTGAGGATGGGTTGCAATTGCCCATGTCGATGATGTTCTTTGTCCGCCATGTGGCGCCGGAGCTCGCTGCTCCGCAGGCGCCGGAAGGCTGGTTTGACGCCATTCGCCGAAAGGACGAGCTGCCCATGACCAGCCTGTGGCCCAATGGGCTGGCCGGCAACGCGCTCAAGATAAAAATCCCCGGATTCGACGCTGCCGACACCGAGAGCATGACCGCTGCGGAGATTCAAGGCCGGCGGCGCATGATGCAGGTGCTGGATTATTACCAACGGATCGAGAAAAAACCTTGGCGGCTCGAGTACTGCTCGCCGCGCATCGGGATTCGCGAAGGACGAAGAGCTGTGGGCGACTATGTGCTTACCGTCGACGATCTGCGGGCGGGAAGAAAATTCGTCGACGCGATCGCAACCGGCGTGTTTTATCTGGATGGTCACAAGCCGGATGACGACAAGCGGACCTATATACTGCCTCCCGATCAGCTCGCCGTGCCGCCTTATCAGATACCATTCCGCTGTCTGCTGGTGGGGCGGGCTAAAAACGTGCTGGCAGCCGGACGCTGTTTCTCCGCGACGCAACTGGCACTGTCCTCCAGCCGCGTCTCCACCACCTGCGCCATGATGGGACAAGCCGCCGGCATCGCCGCGGGCCTGGCGGTCGAAAAGCGATGCGATCCGCGCGATCTCGATCCTGTGGAAGTACGATCGATCGTTGAACGAAGAGGCGCGGTTTTGAATTAGCGGTCCTCTATGATCAAAAGCGGGAAAAAGATGAAAACCTGTTTCTTTTGCATCGCCGGTTTGCTTTTCATTCAGACGGTCTGGGCTGCGGACCATCAGTTGATCAAGATCGATAAATATGCCGGTCAACCGCAAAAACTGGATCGCATTCGGGTTGCCAGTGTCGCCGTGTTGCCGGACCGCTGGCAAAAAGAGACCAACTGGCGACGCATAGAAACCCTGGTTCAGCGGGCGGCGGTCGAGGGCGGCGCGCAGTTGGTGGTGACTCCTGAGGGCGCCCTAGACGGCTATGTCATCAATGATGTCAACGCGGAAAAAAATGAGCGACAGAAGAACGCTCTGCTGCAACGCTTTCAGGATCTGGCCGAAGGCGTCGATGGCCCTTATATTCGCCGTGCGCGCTCGCTGTCGGACACGCTGGATATTTTTTTGCTGCTGGGATTTCTGGAAAAAGAGGATTCCCTCTTGTTTAACACGGCGGTTCTCATCGATGCGGACGGCGATCTGATCGGACGCTATCGAAAAAGTCATTTTGCCCAGGGCTATGTGGTCAATCCGAAAAGCTATAGGCCGGGGGACGAATTTCCCATCTTCGCCACGCCCTTTGGGCTGGTCGGCATCCTCATCTGTTATGACCGGCAACTGCCGGAACCGGCGCGCATTCTGGCGCTCAAAGGAGCCCAATTGCTGCTCGTGCCTTCGTACGGCGGCTATACGGATGAGAACGGCTGGAACACCGCTTTGCTGCGTACGCGCGCTTATGAGAACAGTCTGCCGTTGGTGTTCTGCCATCCTTATCAGAGTCTGATCATCTCTGAACGCGGCGATTTGCGGGCGATGGGCAACGCCGGACAGATTGTCTATGCAGAATTGACGACCGCACTGGAACGTTATCAAAAAAGATTCGACAATCGCCGGCCTGCTCTCTACAAGGAATTGTATGCACCCCAAGACCCGGCCGAACCCAGATGAAAGGGAGGTCCTGCATGTCCTTGAACAGGTGGTGCGTTTTCATCGGTCTCTTGGCCAGCAACGGCGTTTTTTCCCAGACCGGAATCACCGGCACTGTGTACCTGGACGCCAATCGCAACGCGAACAGGGATCACGATGAATTAGGAGTCGCCGGCGTCTGCGTCTCCAACGGCCGTGAGGTCGTGCGCACGGATGCGAATGGACGCTGGCAGTTAAAGCTGCTGAACGACAGCCTGATCTTTGTGATCAAGCCCTCGGGATACTCCGTTCCGGTGAACGAAGCCATGCTGCCGCAGCATTATGCCTGGGCGGCTGCCGGTTCATACCGGGAGGCCGGCAGCCGGATCGATTTTGCGCTTCGGCCGGCGACTGAGGATTCGGTTTTTTCCGTCCTCCTGTTCGGTGATCCGCAGGCCAGAGGAATGCGCGAGGTGCATTTTGTCGCCCGGGATGTGGTGCAAGAGTGCATCGGCACAGACGCGGCCTTTGGTGTTTGTCTTGGCGATCTGGTGGCCGACGATCCTTCACTGTTTGGCGAACTGAGCCGACGCTTTAGTCAAATCGGCCTGCCGATGTATTATACCTTTGGCAACCATGATCATGACCGCGATGCTCCTGACAACCGGCAAAGCGATCGAACCTTTCGACGCTTCTTCGGGCCCAGCACCTTCGCTTTTGAATACGGTCAGGCGGTTTTTATTGTTTTTAAAAATGTATTCTATAAACCGGAAGGCGGCTATCGGGCGCATCTGCTGGAGGACCAGCTCGCCTTTGCCGCGAATGTTCTTTCCGCCGTGCCGCCGGACAAACTGGTGGTCCTGTTTATGCACATCCCTATCATCGCCATGGATAATGCCCCATGCCTGTTCGAACTGTTGCAGGATCGTCCGCACACGCTGTCCGTATCCGCTCACACTCATGAACTGGCCAATGTGTTCGTCGATAAAAAATGGGGGTGGCATGGCGCCGAGCCCCATCACCATTTCATCAACGGGACCGTCTGCGGCAGTTGGTGGTGCGGCCTGCTGGATGAACAGGGTATCCCCCATGCGGTGATGAACGACGGGGCGCCCAATGGCTATGCTTTTTTAACCATCGAGGGCAGCCGGTACGCCATTCGCTACAAGGCGGCGAGGCAGCCGGCAGAGCATCAGATGAACATTTATCTTCCCGATGAGTTGCTGTGCAGCCAGGCTGATTCGACCCATGTGTTGGTCAATGTCTTTGCCGGTTCCAGCCGGTCCCTGGTGGAGATGCAGCTGGATCATCAGACGGACTGGCAGCAATTGACGCCGGTGGCGGCGAGAGATCCGGAGTGTCTGCGCATGCATCAGCTCAATGCGATATTGGAGCAACCGTTCAACGGCCAGGCGTTGGAAGAGCTGCTTGGTTGGAAAATGGATCCCCCGAGCCTGTCGCGCCATATGTGGTCAGGCCCGCTGCCCTGCGCTCTAACGCCCGGAGTCCATACGCTTACGGTTCGCACTAAGGATATGTTCGGTCAGCTCTGGGCAGGACATCGCGTTTTCAGCGTGCGCCCCTGACCGGCGGCTCTCGATAATGAATTAGGGATTACATCAAACGAGAGAGTTATGTTTGATCAACAGGAATTTTTCCGGCGTCGTTTCACTGGGCGTCGCGGCCGCAGTCATTTCAATGGCGGCAAGTGCTGCTGGCCTGGCGCTTGCATCATTGGTACGGCGATAAAGACCTTTTAGAAGAACAACGGCAACGGCACGCAGACCGAGGACATTCTGGCGCTCGCCTTTGGTCTGGTTCCAGCGCAGCACGAGCGCAAGGTGGCGGACCATCTGGTTGCAACCATCCGCGAAGAAAATGGCGGACATCTCGATACCCGTATCACCGGTACGCGTTATATCGGCGACGTGCTGTGCGACTATGGCCATGCGGATCTCGCCTTTGCCGTGCTCATACCAAGGTCGTATCCCGGCTATGGCCATCAGATCAGCCTCGGTGCGACGACCACGTGGGAGCAATGGTACGCGAAAGGGGGGATGAACTCGCACAATCACGCCATGTTCAGCGGCCCGTTGGCCGTCTTGTTCTCGCGGTTCGGCGGCCTTTAGGCGTTAGCGCCCGGCTTTCGCCGCTCTGCGGTCAATCCATCGATCAGCGACTCTCTTCCATGGGTCAAAGTCAGCGTGGAAACGGCGCTTGGCCGCGCGGCCTGCAGCTGGAGGAAAGCGGATACCGCGTCGATCCTCGAGGTTACGGTTCCGCCGGGATCCGAGGCGGAGGTGGCGGTGCCCGGTTCTTCCGCTGAGAGGATCTTGGAGGGCGGCGTGCCGGCGGCGCGGGCCGAGGGCGTGCGCTATGCCGGCCGCCGGGAAGGCCGAGAGCGTTTTGTGGTAGCAGGCGGCCGTTATGTCTTTCGCGTCACCTATGAAAGAGCCGCGCCGGCGTCATCCCTGTCCGGCGATGAACAAACCGGCGATTAAATGGCCTCGTTCTGAGTGTTTATATCCTGTTTTCTATTGATTCTTAATGAAAAAACAGGTAATTTATATTTTTAAATCACAACTCGACGACAGGTGAATCATGTTGTATCGATTGGTGGCATTAAGTGTGTGGGGGGGGCTTGTTGCATTAGATACGACTGCGGTGTTGCAGGTGTTGATCTCCCACCCACTGGTCTCCTGTTCGGTAGTGGGTTTTTTGCTGGGAAATTTCAAAATCGCTTTTATGATCGGAGTGGTTCTTGAACTCATCTGGTTGAATGAATTGCCGGTGGGGGCGGCGCCATTTTCCGAAGGCAATCTCGGCGCCACAGCGGCTGCGGCGACCGCGATTCTCGTTTTCGATCAAACGCAACGCTTGCATCTGGCAGTGCCGCTGGCCTGTCTGCTGGGCGTGGCGGTCAGCGCCGTCGGCGGACGCATGGTGATCTGGGCGCGGCATCTCAACGGCCATCTGTATACACAGCTGCTAGGGAACGCCGATGTCTCACCGGCTCGCGTCACTGCCACCCATTGGCTGAGCATCATGCTGATGTTTCTCGCCGGCGCAGGGGTCACGGTCGTGTCGACGGCGCTTTCGTATTACTTGATTATGGCTGCAGCGCCCTACATTCCGTTGAGTTGGGACGCTCATCTCTGGCCGGTCATGGGTGCGTTTCTCGGCGTCGGATGTGCCGTGTTGCTTTATCTTTTCGTATCGCGTAAAAACTGGTGGCTGTTGCTGATGGGCGTGGCACTGGGTGCGCTTTTTTTGATTGTCTGAGGAGATCGCACGTATGCGTCGTATTTCCCTGTTCAATCATTATTGGCGTTGTTTTTTCATCCAGGGGTCGTGGAGTTATAAATCCATGATCGGCCTTGGGTTCTGTTTCTGCATGCTGCCGGTGCTCAAGCGGATGTATGCTGAGCCGGAAGAGCGCAAGGCTTTTCTGCGGCGTCATCTCGAATTTTTCAACAGTCATCCGTTTTTTGTGAGCTGGTGCCTCGGCGCCGTGATCAAGCTGGAAGAAGAGTCGGTGCGCAAGGCCTGGACCAATCATAATCCGATCTCTATCTTTAAGCAGCGGCTGATGGGGCCGTTGGGCGCCATCGGCGATCAGCTGTTCTGGAGCGGATTAAAGCCCGCCGCCGCAGCGTTGGCGGTGTGGCTGGCGTTGAGCAACGGATGGATCGCCATTCCGGCTTTTCTGATCGTCTATAATGTGCCGGTTTTTTATTTCCGCGCCCTTGGGTTGCAGCGGGGATACCAAAAGGGGTTCGACATCGTCAACGATCTCTCCCTTCGGCGGTTCCAGCCTTGGTACGATGTCTGCGTCGGTTTGGGCGTGATTTTCACCGGCATGTGTCTGATAGCGGCGGTGGACTGGAACCTGACGCAGGGGGTGCGGTTTTTAATCGCCTTCATTCTGGCCTTGCCGGTGGCGCTGGTTTTGTTGTATTTGAAACGTTCCATCAATTTAATCCTAGTGCTCACCGCCCTGGTGGCGGTGCTGTTCGGTCTGTTTATCTGACGATCCGGGGAATTTGGATTTTCCGCATGATTAATCGAACTGTAACCATTCGCAATCAACTGGGCATTCACGCGCGTCCAGCCGGACAATTTGTCCGCATCGCTTCACAGTACAAATCGTTCGTGTACATCGGTAAAAACGGCAAAGAGGTCAATGGTAAGAGCATCATGGGCGTGCTGATGCTTGCCGCCGGTTTTGGCACAGAGTTGAATCTTCGCGTCGAGGGAGAGGATGAAGAGGCTGCCATGGCGGCTCTGGTGGACCTGATCGAAAATAAAAAATTTGACGAGGAGTAGTCCCTCCTCAGGACGGCCGGCATGGTACCCCAACGCAGCGAACATCAGGAGGTTCGTCTCCACGGCATCGGCGTCTCCTCCGGCATTGTGATCGGTAGAGCGTTCGTCCTCTATGGAGACCTCATCAAAGTAGAGCGGCGCATTCTCCGCAAGGATCAGGTGGAAGCGGAGGTGGAGAAGCTGGTCCGCGCCATCGAGCGCACCCGCGAGGAGCTGCAGGTCTTTCGCACCGAGACCGCACAGCGGCTGGGCGAGAAAGATGCGCAGATTTTCGACGTGCATCAGATGCTGTTGCAGGATGAGATGGTGTTGAGCGAGATCATTCATCGCATCCGCAGCGAGAGAGTCAATGCCGATCACGTGATCACCGAGATCCTGTCGAAATACGAGGCCTCTTTCGACGGCGCCGAGGACGAATACTTTCGCGCCCGGGCGGCCGATCTGCGCGACATCAAACAGCGGGTGATCCGCCACATTCAGGGCAAAGAGGAGACCGGGCTGGCGCAGATCAGCGAACCGGTGGTCTTGATCGCGCGGGATCTGTCGCCCTCCGACACCATCAACCTGGACCGCAGCAAGGTTCTGGGCTTTGTAACCGAATTGGGCAGCCGCACTTCGCATGCGGCGATCCTCGCCCGCTCTCTCAAGGTGCCCTCCATCGTCGGCCTGGTGGACGTTTGCCATCAGGTTTTCAGCAACGATCCTGTCATTCTAGACGGCCGCAACGGTGTGCTCATCATCAATCCGAGCAGCGAGACCCTGACCCTTTTCAAACGGATGCAGCGCGGATTTACCCGCGTGGAGAGCAACCTGGCTCGGGTCAAGAAACTGGCGGCGCGCACCAAAGACGGCAAGGATATCGCGCTCTCCGCCAATATCGAGTTTTTTGAAGAGATCGGAACAGCGCTGGATTATGGCGCCCATGGCGTCGGCCTTTATCGGACCGAGTACTTGTACATGACACGCAGCGAACTGCCCAGCGAAGAGGAACAGGTGCAGGAGTACAGCCGTATCATCCGCGCTATGAACGGCGCCCCGGTCACCATCCGCACGTTTGATATCGGTGGGGATAAAGCGCAGCGGTTCTTCTCCATTCCGCCTGAGGCCAATCCTTTTCTCGGTTTTCGCGGCGTGCGGTTGTATGAGCACAACGAAATCGTGTTTCTCACTCAGTTGCGCGCCATCCTGCGCGCCAGCGTGCACGGGCCGGTGCGGATCATGTTCCCCATGATCGCCTGCGTCGAAGAAATGCGTCATTGCAAGTCTGTGCTGGTCAAGGCCGGTGAACAGCTGCAGCGGGAGGGATTGGCCTTTTGTGCAGACATCCCGGTGGGCGCCATGATTGAAGTGCCCTCTGCCGCGGTGACTGCGGATCTGATCGCGCAGGAGAGCGATTTTCTCAGTATCGGCACCAATGACCTGATCCAATACACGCTGGCGGTGGACCGCGGCAACAAATTCGTCGCCTATCTGTATCGCAACTTTGACCCGGCGGTTCTGCGTCTGATTCGAGAGATCATTCAAAAGGGCCACGAACAGTGCGTCTGGGTCGGCATGTGCGGCGAGATGGCCAGCGATCCATTTGCCACCATGGTGCTGATCGGGCTTGGTCTGGATGAATTCAGCGTCAGCCCGGTGTCGTTGCTGATGATCAAGGACATCATTCGGCGGGTGGAGTACCCCGAATGCGAGAATCTGGCCAACGCGGCACTGAACTTTGACGCCGCTGTGGGGGTGGAAAACTATCTGCTCGATGTGATGAACCGCAAATTCAAGGACTTGCTGGTGTGTGACGCCGGCATCGCCTGAGGGCGCGCGCAAAATTCGCCAACAGCCTCAGATTGCCTGTATAAGCTATGGAAATGCGAGCTCATGTGATTAAATAAGGACAAGGAGAGAATGGAATGTCGGAAAGACTGTTTACTTCAGAATCAGTGACCGAAGGCCATCCAGACAAGGTTGCTGATCAGATTTCTGATGCGGTTTTGGATGCGGTGTACAAGGATGACCCCAAGGGCCGCGTAGCCTGTGAAACGTATGTGACCACCGGCTTGTGTCTGGTGGGCGGAGAAATCACTACAGAAACCTATGCGGATATCCCGGGCATCGCCCGGCAGACGATCAAAGAGATCGGCTATACGAACGCGGACTTTGGATATGATTATAAAACCTGCTCCGTCATCACCACCATCGATCAGCAGTCGCCGGATATCGCCATGGGTGTGGATCGGGAAGGCGCTGGGGATCAGGGAATGATGTTCGGCTTTGCCATCGACGAGACGCCGGAACTCATGCCGATGCCCATCGTCCTCGCCCACAAGCTGACCCGCCGTCTGGCCCAGGTGCGCAAAGAGGGAGGGATCCCCTATCTGCGTCCGGACGGCAAGTCCCAGGTGACCGTTAAATATATCGATGACAAACCGGCATTCGTCGATACGGTGGTTATTTCCACCCAACATGATCCAGACATCAGCAATGCCCAGATTCGCGAAGACGTCATCAGCAAGGTGATCATGCCGGAAATGCCCAGCTCCATGGTCCCTGCCTCGGGCATCACCTTTCATGTCAATCCCACCGGCCGTTTCGTCATCGGCGGTCCTCAGGGCGACACCGGTCTCACCGGCCGCAAGATCATTGTGGATACCTATGGCGGTTTTGCCCGTCATGGCGGCGGCGCGTTTTCCGGCAAAGACCCGAGCAAAGTCGACCGTTCCGCCTGCTATGCCGCGCGCTATATCGCTAAAAATATCGTCGCCGCCGGTCTGGCCAGACGGTGTGAAATTCAACTGGCTTATGCCATCGGCGTGGCGGAACCGGTTTCCGTGTACGTCGATTCGTTCGGCACCGGCCAGATGCCTGATGAGGAGATCGTCAAACTGGTGCGCAAAAATTTCAATCTGACGCCGCGCGGCATTATTGAAATGCTGGATCTGCGCCGGCCGATCTACAAGGACACCGCCTCCTATGGTCACTTTGGCCGTCTGGACAAGGATTTTTCCTGGGAACGTACAGACAAAGTTAAAGACCTGCAGCGCGGTTGAGTCGGTGATCAGGAGCCTATATCCCATCAATCAGCCCGCCCGGCCATCAACGCACGGCGGTGGCGCGTACATGTAATCAGGGAGGTTGTGTGAAATACGATATTAAAGATATCCATCTGGCCGAGATCGGCAAAAAACGCATCGAGTGGGCGGAACGAGATATGCCGGTGCTCGGACTGGTCAAAGAAAGATTTGAAAAAGAGAAACCGCTGCAGGGCCGAAGAATGTCGGCCTGTCTGCACGTCACCGCGGAGACCGCCAACCTCGCGCGCACGCTCAAAGCAGGCGGCGCGGATCTGGTTCTGTGCGCCTCCAATCCGCTGTCCACGCAGGATGACGTTTCCGCCGCGCTGGTGCAGGAATACGGCATCCCGGTCTATGCCATTAAAGGCGAAGATGAAAAAACCTATTACGATCACATCCGTGCTGCCATCGAGCACAAGCCCGAGGTGACCATGGACGACGGCGCTGATCTGGTCTCCAATATCCACAACGACTACCCAGACGTGGCCAAGAGCGTGGTGGCCAGTATGGAAGAGACCACCACCGGCGTCATTCGCCTGCGCGCCATGGCCAAAGATGGAGCGCTGAAATTTCCGGTCATTGCGGTGAACGACGCGATGACCAAAAACCTCTTTGACAATCGCTACGGCACCGGCCAATCCACGGTAGACGGCATTATCCGCGCCACGGATATTCTCCTCGCCGGCAAAAATGTGGTGGTCGCCGGATTCGGTTGGTGCGGCAAAGGATTCGCCATGCGCTGCAAGGGCATGGGCGCCAACGTGATCGTCTGCGAAGTGGATCCCATCCGGGCGCTGGAAGCCGCCATGGAGGGCTACCGGGTCATGACGATGATGGACGCGGCCAAAATCGGTGATATGTTTTGCACACTCACCGGCGACATTCATGTCATTCGGCCGGAACACATGGCGGTTATGAAGGACGGAGCCATTGTGGCCAATTCTGGGCATTTCAACGTCGAGATCGACATCCCTGGCTTGAAAAAGCTGGCCAAGGCCTCCCGCACCGGCGTGCGCAACTTTGTCGACGAATACACCCTGCCGTCCGGAAATCGAATCTATCTTTTGGCGGACGGACGTCTGATCAACCTGGCGGCAGCAGAGGGACACCCGGCCTCGGTGATGGATATGAGCTTCGCCACTCAGGCCCTGGCCACCGAATGGGCGATTAAAAACGCCAGCCAGCTGAAGGTAAAGGTGCACGATGTGCCTGCGCAAATCGAGGACTGGGTGTCGCGGCTGAAACTCAAATCCATGAATATTCAAATCGACGAACTCACCGAAGAACAGAAAGCCTATCTGGCCTCGTGGGAAATGGGTACATGAGACATCGCGGTTTCCAGCGCCATACGAAGTTCTTTCTTTTTGTCCTGAGTGCCGGCTCGCTCATTGGCTGCGGCCTGGGTCGAACGGTGCAAGCCCACAGCCCCGGCACTGCCAATCGGACCGCCGCCAGCGACAGCTTGAAAAAGATGGCCCTGCTGCAGCAGCTGCAATGGCTGCAGCAGGAGATCATCAGCCGACCTGATCAGCCGCTGCTGCGGCAGAGATGGGTGGCCGCAGCGGTGGATTCCAGCGGGCAAAAGCTGTATGCAGTGGGCGTCGGCAAACCACCGCCCACGTTTCGAAGCCCGGTGGCGGCACAGCAGGCAGCCGAGCGCGCCGCTTTTCTCGATGCCTGCCGCTGGTTGACCTATCTCGAAGCCTGGCGCCGAAATGATCAGCGCCCAGTGTTCGGCAACCTTAGTGGCCAAGCCCCTGCCGCTCAGGTGATCTATAAAATTGTGACCCTGGACCAGACCATCGTTCTGGTCGAAACAAAGCCTTAGGCTTGGCTCATCTTCAAACCGTTTTTCCCCGGGCTTTATGCTCAGGGCTTTGACCGTGTGATGATTTTTTCTTAACGCACGGTTGATTGATTCTGGCATCTTCGCATCGCTGCTGCACTTCCCATCCCATAGGTCCCTATCGCCGGCCTTTTCATCCGTCCATCCCTACATCCGCGGCCGGCAGGCTAAAGACAACACGCTCAACCTTTTGAAGAACGAGCAGCATCATGCCCCGCAACTTTGTTTTTTTATTTCTTCTGCTGGTTGGAACCGTAACCGCCTCTTTTTCAGCGACCGGCTGCTTTAACGCCCGCGCCCTGGCCATGGCCGGCGCCGGCCTCAGCCTGAATGATCGAACGGTTCCAGCCAATCCTGCCCTGCTTGCGTTGAACGGCGAATAGCGCTGGAGACTTTCGCTCATGCAGATCGGCGGGCTGGCTGCCAACGACGCTTTGCGCAAAGGCCATTATGACCGCTATAACGGCGCATTTCTTGACCAAGCGGCGAAACAGGATCTGCTCAACGCCATTCCTGCCGCTGGTTTGGGCATCGATATCGGACTCGCTGCCGGTGTGGGTGCGGTTGGGCCTTGGCTGTGAATACAAAAACTGGCGCGTGGCCGTTGAACTGCTGCGCAGCAGCCGACGGACCGCATGGGCTGGTGACAAGACAGCGCTGGCAGCCGGTCAGAGTATCAGGCCAGTCGAGGGGTGCACCTGCGCGCGCCTGGGGGACCATCTATCGCCGGCCTTAACCGCGGGGTGGGTTTTGCGCTGGGTCTGATGCGATGGGATATGGCTGTAATGCCTTTTTGCCGGGCTTGTCCCTAGCCAGCTCAAAGGCCTGGGGCTGGCCACCGGCATGACCTTTCAATTTTAATGTGGCCGCAGGCCAAAGCTTGAGCGCGGCCGTGAAGGTAATCAACCCCTTCTTTCTGCAATGCCCGCTTTTTCTGCCAGCGAATGACGCCGTTCATGCTTTTATTTATTTTGAAATCGCACCGCTTCGTGCCATCGGAGGGCGTGAAGAACAAGGAGTGAGGAATGAAGAACGGTTCATCTGCGGCGCTGCGTTGGCGGCAGCGGATGTGGGGATGAATTTACAAAATGGTCCGAGTGAGCCCGATCTTTTCGTCCGTGTCCAACGCCTCTTTCTGCCACTGTTTTTTCAGCTTTTCAAAGACCGCGCGCTGGGCGGCGTGGTTCTGGGCGGAGATCAATTTTTTATCCTTGTGCTGCAGGGCCAGAGGCGGCTGCGGCTCGGTGATCAGACGGTACAGGTCAGGGCGGCGCTCCAGACACAGCCGGGCGCGCATGTCCGCCACGCCGGTGATGGCGGTGCCAAAGCCATAGTCCGGCTGCAGCCACCCCTGCTGCGGCGAAATGTAAGCGGTCAGCACCGTGTCGATATCATAGCCCGCGTCCGCGACCACCTGGCCCAGCGGATTGACGATGCAGCTGTGGCCGGGCGCATGGACGCCGGCGTTTTTCGCCGCAGCGATCCACATCACATGATCCGCTGCACGCACCTTGAGGGTGCTGAGGCCCAGATCCTCGGTCCAGCCGAAACCGCCGGTTGGATGAAAGAGCAGGTTCACGCCCTGCAGCGCATAGCAGGCGGTAATCTCTGGGAAGATCATATCGTAGCAAATAGCGATGCCGATTTTGCCGAAATCCGTGTTAAAGACCGGGTACGAATCGCCCGGCGTGCACACCCATGTTTCCGGCGCCGGCAATTGCACTTTCCGGTATCGTCCCTGCACACGACCCGAACGGTCGATCAACACTGCGGTGTTGTAGCAGCGGTCGCCCTCTTTTTCGAAAAAGCAGGCGATGACATACATATTATATTTCTTCGCTGTACGGCCGAGGGCGTCGGTGAGCGGGCCGGGGATGGTCTCGCAGTGGTCGACGAAGCGCTGCGGGTGATCCAGGTCCATCATACAGGAATAGATGCCCAGGATATCCTCAGTAGTGCAGGCGATATCGGATTTGCGTTCGCCGGCCAGCTGCAGCAGACGCAGAAGGTTCTCTTTGTTTTTATCGACCACCCCGCGGAGGTCCGCCGCACGAAAGCCGGGATGAAACGGATTGGCCGTGGCCGGACCGGCGACTGAGGCCGACTGCAGGAGGGAGACCACCGTTTTCGATTCGGTTCGTTTTTCCGCTGGTTCGGCGGTCAGGGGAGCCGCCGCGCCCGCCACCGCAGTGGCGGCCGCTGTGCTGAAAAAAGTCCGTCGGTTCATGTTCGAGATCCTCCACAAGCGGTGAGCGAAGCGCGGCGATGCGGTGCAGCTATTTGCCCAGGTAGCCGAACCGTTTGATAAAAGTCGCGACATTCATGTTGCTGCCTTTAGCCAGAGAATGGATAAAGGCCTCATCTTCGAAATCCCGTTTTTCCAGACGAACCATGTAGCTGCGGGCGACCTGATAGGACTCGCTGGCCGTGTCGACCAGACGCACAGCGGTTTTTTTAGTGTTGGGATCGATGATGTCTTTAAAATACAGCGGGATCAGCTTGCCGTTGTCCACGCAGATCATCGCGTTCTGTTTGTGGCGCGGATTCTTGCTGAGCAGGTAACGCACGGCGTTGTAGCCCAGATCGCGCGTATATTCCTGATCAAAGGGAATGGGATCGGCGCAGCGCAGGACGTAGCCGATGTTGATGTCCACCAGTTGACGGCGATCGCCCCGTTTTTCGAACCGCCGTTCGATGTTGGATTTGATGATCTTGCCCAGATCGATCTCTGACAGCAGCGGATTGCCAAAATGGTCGTACTTGAATTCGCCGCTGCGGTTCTTTTTCAACTCTTTCGGGTCCAGACGCAGGGCCACGCCTTCTGCGATGACCACCACGCCATGGTTGTGGCCCATGGCGCGGCGTTTGAGGATGGCGCCTTCGATCACGTCGCACACGGATTCGAGCGATATTTTTTTCTTCTGCGGAAACTCTTCAGAGATGATGGCCAGGGTGGCGCCGGCGGATTTGGCGATGCCGAGGCCCAGGTGTCCGGCGCTGCGGCCCATGGCGACGACGATGTACCAGCGGTCTGTCGTACGGGCGTCTTCCATCAGGTTTTTAACCAGCGTGGCGCCCAGATTGCGCGCGGTCTGATAGCCAAAGGTCGGAAGATTATTGGGCAGGGGCAGATCGTTGTCGATGGTCTTGGGCACATGGGCGAATTTGATTTCGCCTTTGGCGGCGCGCGAAATCTCCACTGCGCCATAGGCGGTGTCGTCGCCGCCGATGGTGATCATGTAGCGAATGCCGAGAGATTTGAGATGCTTGACCGCGTTGTCGACGCCGCCGGGTACTTTGGTCGGATTGGTGCGGGAGGTGAACAGAATGCTGCCGCCGTCAAAATGAATGCGGGAGACGTCGCTGATGCGCAGTTCGCGGACATGCGCGTTAAAATCATTTTCGCTTTCACGCACCAGCCATTTATATCCGTGCTGCAGTCCATAGACCGCGAGTTTGTTGCGGCGCGCTTCAATGGTGGCCGCTGCGATCACGCCGTTGATTCCCGGCGCCGGCCCACCGCCCACCAGGATCCCCAGATTGCCGGTGAAGGAATTATTCTTCATATTTTTTTCTCCTGTTTTGTGTGCAGGACGACGCAGGTTCAGGCCTTGTCGTCAAGCTTGTTCTCCATTGCCTGATGGATAAGAACCCAGCACTTTGATAAAAGTAGTGATCTCTTCCAGATGACGAATGGCGTTGCGGCATTCCGGCATGCCCAGATGACCGGAAAAATCCAAATAAAAAATGTATTCCCAGGGCTTGTTGCGCATGGGGCGTGACTCTATTTTGCTCAGATCGATATCGCGCAGCGCAAAGACGCTCAGGCTCTTGAACAGAGCGCCGGCGATGTTTTTCATGGCAAAAACCACTGAGGTCTTGTTCGGCGTTCCCAACGGTTCCGGCTGTGGCGCGATCACCAGAAACCTGGTATAGTTCTCCGCCACATCCTGAATTTGTTCCGCCAGGATCTGCATTCGCAGATCCTGCGCAGCCCGGCGGCTGGCGATGGCGGCCGCGTCCTGGAGCTGTCGCTCTTTGATCATTCTGACGCTGCCGGCGGTGTCAAAGCTCGGGATCGCCTCCACCCCCTCCAGACCGGAGAGAAACAGCCGGCATTGTTCCAGCGCTTGGGGGTGGGAATAGATCTTTTTCACCGCTGCCAAATTTACGCCGAGGTTGGCGATCAGGGTCTGGTCGATTTTTAAGAACACCTCGCCGACGATGTGCAGGTTTTTTTCCAGCAGCAGGTCAAAATTACGGTGGATGCTGCCGGTCAGCGAGTTTTCTACTGGAATAAGGCCGTATCGGGCCGCTCCTTTTTCTACGCTTTCGAAAACCTGCTCAAAGGTGCGGTTCGGCAGGCATTGGCAGCGATCGTGGAACACTTTTTGCGCAGCCATCTCGCTGAAAGCATAATGATCGCCCTGAAAGGCGACCGTGACGACAGGTGAAAAAGTCTCTTTCATATGATCCAAAAAAAAATGAACTGAAAAATAGGAATCTTGAGTGAAAAAAGCAAGATTTACCTGCTGGCCGCCCCCCTGACGTTTTTCGTCCGCTTGAGCGCCGGCCAGCGCCATGGCGACTGAGCAGCGTCGGTCAGGACGCTGCCGGCTGACGCGACTGGGAGTCAGGGTGCAGCATGCGCCAGGCATGCCGGCTGATGTCTGCTGCGCGGCGGCAGAGGAAGAAAAGCGGCAGAGCGAAAAAAGCGCCGGTGTAGCCGGCAAACACCAGGCCGGTAAAAAAGCACGCGAACAGCACCGGCTTTCGCACATCGGGGCGGACGCTGCGCAACAACGGGTTGAGGAACAGGTATTTCATCAGCCAGAGTACGGCGAAACTGATGATCAAGCCGATGAACGCCAGCAGCCCGCTCTGTTTCCAGGGCAAAAAGATCGACGTGAGCCCGGCTGCCCATGGCAGACCGATCAAAGGCGTCAGACTTCCAAGACCGAACAGCAGCGCCAGATCATAGCGGTGCGGAAACCCAAGCAGGCTGAGACTCAGCCACCAGCCGAGGGATAACATCAGGAACGATATCGCCTCTGCGGTCAAATAGCGCGCCACCTGATCCGGCAGCTCATAGAGAAACAGCACGCCCGGCTCGAACCATCGTGCCGGAATTTTTTTCAGAATCATCTTTCTGAGCAACGGTCCGACGATTGCGGCCAGGGCGACCAAGCTGAAGGCCCAGGTCAGATATGAACGCTTGACAAAAAGGTGTTCGCTCACGCGCCGGCTGAAGGTCAGGATGGTCTGCTGCACTTGTTGCACATTGGTCTGCAGAACGCGCACGGCATCGGCGTTTTGCGGCAACGAAGCCCTCACCGCCATGCGGGGGGCCGCTGGTCTGAGCATGGGGTCAGGGAGGAGCCAGAGTACGGCGCAGATCAGCAGCAGGGGCCAGAGCGCATAGCGGGCTGCGGAGAAACCCCGGCGGAGCAGAGACAGCGTTGCGGAGAGCAGCATGGCCGGCAACAGGACAGGCGCCAATGCGGGAAAGAGCCGGTCAACGATCATGAGTAGAAACGCAATGGCGCTGAACAGACCGAGCTGCACAGCCAGCTTGCCGCGATTCGATTTGTCCAGATTTATCTCAAAAGGCATGCAACTATCTACTATAAAAGGATGTTGGCTTGGTTCAACCGCGCGGTCAGAGCATGGAACTCTATTCTGGAATCGAGCCATTCCTGATAAATTTCCTGCTGCAGCGCAGTCAAGAGCTTGACCGTCAACGCGGGTTCTTTTTTCTGCAGCATGAGAAAATCCTGCCGCACCAAAGCGAGCAGGATGCAGGGCTCCAGGGTCAGCGCGGTTTCCGGGTGCTGGTTTTCTTCCGGCCACAGCGCCGCTCGCCCCGCAGAACGCCCTGCGGTTACGACGGTCAGGCGGTGAATTTTGCCATCCTCCCCGCAGCGCTGCAGTGAAAGGGCGCCGCTTTTGAGCAGGTAAAAGCTGACTGCCGGCGTGTCCTGGTTATAGACGGTCTGGTGTGCGGCCAGGTCCAGAGAATGGAGCAGACGGCTTAAACGGGTGAATTCGCTGCCAGTGAAACGGCGGAAGAGGGCAAAGGCCTCCTTGTCATCGGCATAGGGATGGGCGGATGGAGCGGTCACTTCCACGGTCTCCTATTTTCATTGACAAAATATAGGCAACAGCAACCAGAGTGTCAAGATGAAAAGCTGTACGGCCGGCGCAACAACGCGGTCAAGGTGCGTTTTTTATTGATTTTGTCCTGTTTTTCTTGTACTTTACATTTAAATCTGCTGGGGAGGATTAACCGCACAAAAGCGGTGTGGGCAAAGCGAGGAATCAAGAGTATCCTGAGGTTTAAAGGATCGGCGAGTGGGATGAAGAGGTTTCATTTCAAACGGTTCGGGGTGGCCGCCTGGTTGGTATGCATGGCCTGGTCTGCTGCGTCTGGACAGGATGAGGTGAGCAGCAGAAAAAAAGAGCTGGCCGCTCTGCGGGAGCAAAGTGCTGCCTATGAGAAGGAACTGAAAAAGCAGAGCCGGGATGAAGCCGTTGAATTAAAGTATCTGGCTAATTTGAATAAAGAGATCGATCTGACCCGCAGTTATGTCACAGCATTGAATCGCGACTTGCGTCGTCTGGAGCAACAGGTGGGACGCCGCAGCCAGGAGATCGACGGCCTGGAGGCGGAGCGAGAGCGATTGCGCGAGGCGGTAAAAAAACGCGTGGTTCAATTTTACAAGCACAGGCGGGCGAAAGAGATAGAATGGCTGTTGAACATCCAGTCCTGGGACCAGCTTAAGGCGTGGATGAAATACGAAAAGCTGATCGCTGATAACGACCGCCGCAATCTGCAGGCGTTGCAGGACCGCAGTCAGGCGTTGCAGCGTGAGCAGAATTTTGTCCGCATCGAAATGTCGGAGAAGGAGCGCAGCCTGCAGGAAAAACGGCGCGAAGAGGCCCGCCTGCAGAGCAGCCTGCAAAAGCGGCAGGCGTTGTTGACCAATCTGCAGAAGAACAAAAAGCTGGTGCAGGCCCGGCTGGCGGAGATCAAAGCGTCGGAAAAAGAGATCGGCAACCTGATCGCACAGGCGGAAAAAGCGCGCAAAGCGCAAGCGAAGAAAAAGAGCAGACAGCCAGGGGGCGAGCCGGTGCAAGCGGTTGCATCGGGTCACCGGTTTTCCGATTTAAAGGGCCGAATGAGCTGGCCCACCACCGGCACTATCGTCAGCCATTTCGGCCGTGAGCGCCACCCGGCGCTGAACACAGTGACAGAAAACCTCGGCATCGAAATCAAAGCGCAGTTGGGCAATCCGGTGATTTCTGTGGACGACGGGGTGGTACAGACCATCACCTGGCAGCGCAGCCGCGGCAATATCATCATCATCAGCCATGACAATGGATTTTATACCGTATACACCCATCTTCAGGACATCCGCGTGGCCGAGACCCAAACCGTGAAGCGTGGTCAGACCATCGGCACCGTGGGCGATACCGGCTCATTGATCGGGCCGGTGCTGCATTTTCAAATCTGGAAAAATACGACCAATCTGAACCCCGAGGAGTGGCTGGGGTGAGCTTTGACCGCATCATCGGCCAGGAGCGGCCGAAAAAGATTCTGCAGCGTGCCCTGGCAAGCCGCCATCTACACCACGCCTATTTTTTTACCGGTCCGGAGGGCTCAGGCAAAGAGGCTTTGGCCATCGAGTTCGCCAAAGCGCTTTACTGCAGCAGCCAAGGCGTCAAACCCTGCGATCAGTGCAGCCTCTGCCGTCGCGTCGGCCAGTTCAATCATCCGGATTTCCTCTTTCTCATGCCCATGCCCAAAAACACGGCCGTAGAGGAAGAGCGGGAGATTTTGGACAGTGTAGCGGAGCAGCCCTATTCGAGAAAAAAGCCGTGGCCGAATCCAACCATCAGCATCGAGCGCATCCGTGAACTGCGGCGGATCAGTATGCTCAAGCCGTTGGAGCTCTATCGAGTGATCGTCATCGCCGAGGCGGACAAGATGACCGATGAAGCGGCCAATTCGCTGCTCAAGATCCTGGAAGAGCCGCCGCCGAACATGTATATAATCCTGACCAGCAGTCGACCCTTGACTCTGCCGGCCACTATCTTTTCCCGCTGCCAGGAAATCAGATTCAGTCCACTTACTGATGAGCAGGTGTCGACGGCGCTGGTGCAGACCAAGGGGGTGGAGCCCGGCGCCGCCCGGCTCATCGCCCGCATTGTGCAGGGAAATTTCGCCCGGGCTCTGGAGTGGCTGGAGGAGGACCTGGAGGAGCGTCGTGAAAGCGTAGTCGAGCTGTTGCGCGTCTGTCTGCGCGATCCGCTCGCTCAGATCGAGTATGTCGAAGAGCTGCAATCCCGCTACGACAGACGGCTGCTCAAGGATTTGCTCGGATTGATCTTGATCTGGTTTCGCGATGTGCAGGTGTTGCGCCACGGTCATGCGTATGGACTGGACGTACGGGAGGTTCTGGTCAACGCCGATCGCATGGAGACGTTGGACAAATTTTCCCGCGCGTTTGCGGAGATCGGCTTTGACGATATCTTTGCCGAAGTGGAGCGATCCATTGAATGGATCGACCGCAATGTGCAGATCCCTTTAATTTTAACCGTGCTGTTCATGCGCCTGCAAAGGCATCTTGTTCTTAAAGGTTGAATATGTTGATCGAAATTCTCTTTAAAGGCGAACGCCGCGACATTTACAAGAATCCGCAGCAGTTCCCGTTCAAGATCGGTGATTACGCCATCGTGGAAGCGGAAAAGGGCGAGGACCTGGGCGTCGTCAATCAATTGGGCTCCATGCTGGAGCGCAAAAAGGTGGAAGGCGAATTGCGCAACATCATCCGCAAACCCACGCTCAAGGATCTCGAATATTACCATTCCAACCGCAAACGTGAAAAGGACGCTTACCGGCTCTGCCGGGGCAAAATCGTCGACCATGGCCTGGATATGAAGTTGGTGGACGTCGAGTATCAGTTCGACGGCAACAAGATCACTTTTTATTTTACGGCCGAGAAACGGGTCGATTTCCGCGAATTGGTGAAGGACCTGGCGACTGTTTACAAAGTGCGCATCGAACTGCGGCAGATCGGGGTTCGAGATGAGGCCAAACGCATCGGCGGGTACGGCAGCTGCGGCCGTAATCTGTGCTGTTCCACCTTTTTAAAAGAGTTTGAGCCGATCACCACGCAGTGCGCCAAGGAGCAGAACCTGCCGTTGAATCCGCAAAAGCTGTCCGGTCTGTGCGGCCGTCTGCTCTGCTGCCTGATGTACGAGCGTGATTTTTACCGGCAGCAGATGGAAAAGCTGCCCAGCGTGGGCGCGAGGTACAAAACATCCGCCGGCGTCGGCGTGGTGACCAATGTGGACGTGTTCAGCGAAAAGGTTACGCTCTCGTACACGCCGGAAAAACAGGAGTGCCTGCCCTATCAAGAGTTGTCGCAATACGAGCTGCTAACCGATACGGAGTCTGAAGCATAGGCGCTGAAGGTTCACATGGAGCCGTTGTCAAAAGAAATCATTCAACGCGCCATTCAAGGCGATGAGCGCGCTTGTGCCGAAATCGTGCAGCGTTACCGGCCGCAGATCCTCATTCTGATCCTGCGCATGGTGCGCGGCCGGGAGGAAGCCGAGGATCTCACTCAGGAGACCTTTATCAAAGCGTTCCATGCCCTGCCCTCCTTTAACGCCGAATACGCCTTTTCCACGTGGCTGTACAAGATCGCGGTCAATAATTGCATCGATTTCTTCCGCAAGAAAAAATTAAAGACCACGTCGATCGACGCGCCGCTCGCCGGCGGGAACGGCGATGTGGCGCGTGAATTCCCCGATGAGCAGAGCCAGCGGCCGGATGCCGGGTTGATTGAACAGGAGAAGAAAAATTATATTCAGGCCGCCATCAACAGCCTGCCCGCTAAATACCGCGAAGCGATCGTGCTCCGTCATGTGCAGGATCTGGCCTATGAAGAGATATCGGCAAGGCTGAAGGTGCCGATCGGCACGGTCAAGGTGCGGATCTTTCGCGCCCGGGAAATGTTGAAAAAAAAGCTGCGGGATCAGCGCCGTTTCTCTTAAGGCGACCATTTTTTCTTTGAAAGCCGGTTTGCCGTTCTTCGGATAAAAGCTGCAAAAAAGAAATGGAACAAACTTTTGCAGGCAAAAATGAGCTGCCGGTGAAACAATCATCCCGTCCGGCAACGGGCGAATCCTGTGTTCCATTGATAAGGAAAATCCCATGAACAAGGTTTCTATGTCTTCTGCACTCACCCTGCCGATCCGGGCCCGCGTCCAGCGCTGCATCGATCTGCTGGAGCCCTATCTCACCGAGCGGCTGCTGCCTTTTTGGCTCGACAATTCCATTGACCATGAATATGGGGGATTTCTCAGCTATTTCGACCGTAACGGCAAACCGACGGGTAAAACCAACAAAACGCTCATCTGTCAGCTGCGCATGATCTACTCCATGTCCCATGCCCACCGCGCCGGATTGGGCGGCGGCCGTTGTCTGGCGGCGGCGCAGCAGGGCGTTGAATTCGCCCGTAAACATTTTTGGGATTCCGAGTTCGGCGGCTGGTACTGGATCACGGATCGAGCGGGGCGCATCTTGAACGACGGCAAGATCATGTACGGCCAGAGCTTCGGCGTGTACGCTCTGGCAGAATACGGCCTGGCCTCGGGCGATCCGGTGGGAAAAGAGTATGCAGAAAAGTCTTTCGACACGATCCAGCGCAGCAGCGCGGACTGTTATCTCGGCGGATATTGGGAGATGTTTTACCGGGATTGGTCGCTAAAGCCCGGCGGCGAATTCGGCGGCGACCGCAAGACCCTGGATGTGCACATGCATCTCATGGAAGCGTTCACCACCCTGTACGAGCTGACCGGCACCCCGTCGCATCGACGCAAACTGGAGCAGATCATCGCCCTGTTGGTCCACAAAATGCTCCATCCGCAATTCGGCACTGGCATGGCCCAGTTCGACGGCGCCTTTCAACCGCTGCCGGCCATTCTGTTTCGCGACGTCTGGGGCTCGGACCGTGCGGTGGATGAACCGGCCCGTCCCATCAACAATACCAACTATGGCCATAACATCGAGTTCTGCTGGCTGCTCAAGCTGGCGTTGGAGGTGCTGCAGAGCGACCTGTCGCCGTATCTGCCGGTCATCCGCAAAATGGTGGATCAGGCCCATACGTACGGCGTAGATTGGGAATACGGCGGCATTTTCGTCGAAGGCCCCAATGACGGACCGGCCACGCAGATGTTGAAAGAGTTCTGGCAGCAGGCGGAGGCATTAACCGGATTTCTCGATGCAGTCATTCTTTTCGATGAACAAAAGTACTGGGATGCATTCGAGAACATTCTGGACTTTGTCTGGGAAAAAAACATCAACCATGAGGTGGGGGAGTGGTATGCCCTGCTGGAACGGGACGGCCGCGTTAAATGGGACTATCTCGGCCACGAGTGGAAGATCAGCTATCATACGGTGCGGGCGGTGATCGAGACGCTGAAACGGTTGAAGCTCATCCGGGAACGCCTGAGTTCCTGATCCCCTGCTTATTCCGCGCCCGCCGGCTCCAACAGCTTGCGGGCGTTTCTTTTTTTATCCTCCGCGCGATCGCGCACCTCTTCGTCCGGCGTCAGCTCAAGCACTCGACGTGCATGGCTTTGGGCTGCCGACGGCCGGCCCAAAGCCTGTTCACATTGGGCCAGCTTCCAGTGCAGGACAATTTCGTTGTAGTGGTTGTTGGGCTTTGCGGCCTGCACCGATGTCAGCAGGATTTCATAGACCTCTCTAGCCTCAGCATACTCCTGATGGCGAAAGAGCGATTCCGCCAGGGGCCAGAGAAAGAAACGGCTTTCCGGAAAATGCAGCAGTCCCTCCCGGCATAGCGCCGCGGCCTCTCCATAGTTTTTCTCTTCGATCATCATCCAACAATAGCTGGAAAACGCAGCCCAGCGCGATAACCCCGCGCAGGAACAGGCCTGGCGGACCTGCTGCAGGCCCTGCTTGCGTTTGTCCGGCACCAGCGGCAGCCAGGCCACCGCTTTGCTGCGCCAGTAGAGATAATTGCCCACCCCCAGCAGCGGGTCGCAAAAGCTGCTGTCCTCCCTGAGCAACTGGTTCATGATTTTTACCGAGCGAATCACCTGCGAGATCGCCGGCAGATATTTTTTATCCCTGGCCAACTGATAGCCCTTGTAGGAAAGGGCGGCGCCGAGATAAAAACGGTGCCAGCGGTCGTGCTTGTTTCTCTCCGCCAGATGGATGGCGGAATCGATATGGGAGTAGAAGAGCGGCGACCAGCGTTTGGATTCCAGATCCAACATCATGGATTGGTAGACCGTGGCGGTGAAAAACGGCGCCGCCGGATGCTCAGGAAAAGAATCCGCTACGCTGGAGAACAACGCCAGCGCTTCGGCGTAGCGGTGGCGGATGTTCAACTCCAGGCCACGTTGCAGGGTTGTGGAATCGGGTTGTGAGAGCAGGAGGCAAGGGAGAAGGAGCAGGGCCAGAGTGCGCATGCAGAGGATCGAGTTTAATCCAATAGAAATGCGGCTGGGTCGACCGGCTGGCCGTTTTCCAGCACTTCATAGTGGAGATGCGGCCCTACCAGCGGTCCGCCGTCGGCGATAACGCCTAGCACCGTGAACCGCGACACCCTTTGGCCGGGCCTGACCTTGATGTTTTTCAGATGAGCATAACGGGTCTGCCGGCCATTGCCGTGATCCACCAACACGTAACGGCCGTACTCACTGCTGCGGCCAAAGTGATGGCCCAACTCTTTGACCACGCCGTCGGCCGTGGCATATACAGCTGTACCCTGCAGCGCGGAAAAATCGATGCCCTCATGGTATTTGAGCTGGTCGATGGTCGGATCCTTGCCCCAGCCAAAAGGCTCGCTGATCCTGCCTCCCTGGAGCGGATGCACCGATGGGGTTTGTCTGAGCCGTTGCAATTTGGCGGAGTATACTTCCGTCAGTTGGGCGCGTTGTGCCTTGGCGGCGTTGAGGCGGCGGTCGAGCGTGTCGATCCGGCTTTTTTCCATCTCGGCGTTTTTCTGATCCACCGGCACGGTCGTGGCATCGCCGAATCCAAGGGTTGCCAGACGGCTTGTAAAACTGGCGGCAGACTTGGGCACTGCAGGAGGGTCGACAAAGGGGTTGAGTGTGCTGTCCTGCTTTTCGATGTGCTGAATGATGCCTTCGATGGCGCTCATCCGGGCGTGCATGTCGCTGATGACATTCGACAGCTTGTTATGAGCACGCGCCAACGACATGACTTCCCAATTCTGCGACAGGTGGCTAAAAAATCCCAGCACAAAGGAGACCAGCAACAGCAGGACGCTCATGCAGGCCACCACCAGGGTGAGGATTTTTTTCCACCCCAGATTGATTTCCTGCAGTTCGGTGGCGGTGTGGGAATAGTACAGCAGTTTCAGTTGCTTTTTTTTGTGCTCAGGTATGGTGCGACTCGGCTGCTTCGTTCTCATCGTTGATCTTCCGGATGATACGGTGAAAAAAAAAGCCTGTCCCAGCAGAGACAGGCTGAAAAGGACACGCTGAAAACTAGTTTAAAATAAAATTTTCTGGATTGACCGGCTTGTTGTCCACGATCACTTCATAGTGCAGGTGCGGTCCGGTGGACTTGCCCGTGTCGCCGACTGTGCCGATCACCGTGTTGCGCGTGATCCGCTGGCCAGGTTGGACGAGGACCTTGTCGAGATGGGCATAGCGGGTCATTTTTCCATGACCATGGTCGATGATGACATAGCGGCCATAGCTCTGATTGGGTTTATAGTGGATGACCGTTTCGCTGACCACGCCGTCCGCGCTGGCAAACACCTCGGTGCCGCGCGGTGCGGAGAAATCCACGCCGTCATGATGCATGGTGCGGCCTATAAAAGGATCCAGCCGGTAGCCAAATCGGTCGGTCACCCGGCTGCCGTTCACCGGCCGGATGGACGGGGTTTGCTTGAGCTCTTTCAGTTTTTTATAATATCGCTCGGCGATCTCTTGGCGGCTCTGCGATGCCAACTCGACCCGCTGATAAAGATTGTCGAGCAGCCGCTTGATCTCCAGAGCCTGGCGGTTGGCGCCGGTGTAGCCCATATCCAGATTGTCGATGATGCTCGGGCTGCTGCCGCCGACGCCCATTTTACGGATATCGCTGTTGATCAGCGGCATATCGACAAAGACGCGCAGATCGTCGTCGTTTTTCTCGATCAGTTCAACTTTGTTCTCGATCGCCTTTACCTGGCCATTCATCTCCGACAAAGCCTGTTTCAGACGCTGATTGGAACGATTGAGGTGGGTTACCTGAAGATTGCCGAACAGGGCGGAGACCGCGCCGATGATCAGAGATACAGAGACTAAAAGTATGGCAAAGCTCGCAAACGCTATCGCGACGATTTTCTTCCACCCAAGACTAATTTCTTTAATATTGCTGTCCCCCAGCGAGAAATAGATAAGTTTGATCCGCTTGTTTTGCATTACAGTTCCCTTGGAGTGTTGGGTTCCAGCATTTCTGATTCTTCTTCGCCCGATTTTCAGCAAACGGCACAAAAATGGAAGGGGTCCATCAAGCGGCAGGCTTAGACGCCGAGAAAAATATACGGACAATATCAAGTTTTGTCAAGAAAAAAATTGACAAAAGGCACAATTTCATGACAACCGACCAGGGCGGTCGAGTTAGCCCAGATATTTGCGCAAAAGGAGACTGCGCGAGGAGTGGCGCAGACGGCGCAAGGCCTTTTCTTTGATCTGACGCACTCTTTCGCGGGTTAATTTCATCTTAACTCCAATTTCTTCAAGCGTTAATGGCCTTTCCGTACCAAGGCCGAAATAGAGCCGGATTACCTGAGCCTCGCGCGGCTCCAGAGTGCGCAGGCTGTGTTCGATCTCCTTTTCCAGGGATTCGTCCAAAAGCCGGGCGTCCGGCCCAGGTGCATCCTGTGCCTCGAGAACGTCGATCAGCCGACTGTCCTCCTCCTCGTCCAGAGGGGTGTCCAGAGAGATGTGCTTGCCGCTGTTCTGCAGCAGATCCTCGATTTCAATGGGGCTGATGTGCAGCACCTGGGCAAGCTCCTGTTCCGTCGGCTCCCGTTCAAAGGACTGTGCCAGCTCAGACAGGGTTTTTTCGATCTTGCAGATCACGCCGATCCGGTTCAGCGGAATGCGGACGATGCGCGACTGCTCGGCCAACGCCTGCAGGATCGATTGGCGGATCCACCAGACGGCGTAAGAGATGAATTTAAAGCCCCGGCTTTCATCGAAACGCGTGGCGGCTTTCATCAGCCCCAGATTGCCTTCGTTGATCACATCGGCGAGCGAGAGCCCCTGATTCTGATACTGCTTGGCCACACTGACGACAAATCGCAGGTTTGCGCGGGTGAGTTTTTCCAGGGCTTGATGATCGCCATGGTGGATGCGGCGCGCTAGATCCACTTCTTCATTCGGGGCTAACAGCGGGATGGCATTGATCTCACGCAGATAACGGTCCAAAGAATCTTCGTGGGATTCAGGACTACGAAAAGCTGTACGTCTTAACACACAAGCTCCCCTCGGTTTGGTTGTTATAACGTGCTAAAATATAATAAATTAAAAAAATAATGTCAATAACTAATTAAATGAAAAAAAGAAATTGACTTTTCTGATTTTAATAGTATATTTATATGTCGTAGAGGGCTTACAGTGGCCTAAAAGGTGTAATGGCCGATGGGACCGCATAATTTTGCGCAAGGCGTGATGATCTTGAATGTCCGTAACATAACAGAAAACAGGTCTGGATCATGAAGTGTTCTTTCAAGGCTATCGTACTTTTGGCAGCGCTGTTGGCAAGTGTGGTAGGCGCAGGTTCCATTATTTCCAGTTTTACCAGTGAGACCAGCCTGAATCGGGTGGAGCTGAAATGGGTTGTCACCGCTGAATCTAACCTCAGAGGCTACTATGTGCTGCGCAGCCTCGATGACAGCAACTATGAAAAGATCAGCGCGCTGATCGCCGCGGTCAAGACCGACCAGTCGAACGAACACACCTACTCCTATGTGGATGCCAGCGTGTTCAAGCAGACCGGTCGCACGTTTTACTACAAGCTGCAAATCCTCGACAAGGATGGATCTACTTCGGAGTACGGCCATCTGGTCGTCAGTCCGCAGATCTCCTCCGCACGTGAGACCTGGGGCAGCATCAAAGCTATGTTTCGCTGATTATCGCATCATTTGTGCACCGCAGCCTCTTTTTCCGAATTTTCTTCATTTTGGTGAGCGGCTTTAGCAAAAGCAGCGCCCGAAGCTGGGGATGCTCGAGGGACGGCTTATCGAATCCGTCGGCAAAAAACCTTGTCTGTTGGCTATCGCCGGAGGCAAAGGCGGAGTCGGCAAGACTATTTTGACAGCGGCCATGGGCATGGCGCTGGCGCAAAGCGGGCATCGAACCATTGTGGTTGATGCTGATTTCGGCGGCCCCAATCTGCACCAGGTCCTGGGCATTACGAATCCTCTCACCACCATCCGCGATTTCCTCGAGCATCGGTCGAATGCACTGAACCCTCTGTTGCTCACCACTTTTCTTCCAGATTTATACCTTATCTCAGGCACTCCGCACTGTTTCGGCATGGCGGATCTGAAATGCAGCTTCAAGTTCAAGCTCATCCGTCATCTGCGTGCGCTGTCCGCAGAGTATGTGCTGCTGGATCTCGGCGCCGGCACCGCGTTCAACGAGCTGGATTATTTTCTTGCCTCGGATCAGGGCGTAATCGTCATCACCCCTGAACCTCTGGCCGTGCAAAACGGATTTCACTTTCTCAAGCTATGTTTGTGGCGCCGTCTGGCGCGGCTTTTCATCCCTTATGCACAGATACGGCGCGTTCTGCATGCCTTTTTGGAGGATGGGATAGGAAAGGGCATCGCGACCATACCGCAAATTTCTGCGCAGGTGCGCCGACTTGGCGATGGACATTACGATCTCTGGCGCCAGGCAGTGGAGCAGTTCAAGCCCCAGGTGATTCTGAATATGATGGAGAACGAAGTGGATCTGCATCAGGCTGTGGCGCTGCAGATTGCGGCGCGCGATCTGCTCGATCTCAGGCTGGATGTGCTGCACACGGTGCGCTATGATGATAGTTGGCGGCAGGCGGGTATGCAGGCGCAGCCGGAATGGATCATGAACCGGAGCGTGCCTGCCTGGAAGGATGTGCAGCGATTGGTGCAAAGGCTGCACGCGCGATTGCAGCCGAAGGTCGATTTTGACGCCATCGCGCCGGCCTTTGAGCTGGACGGTGAGCCGGCACCGGCATCCGCCAGAGCGGTGATCTGCTCCCATCGTTGCAGTCTATGGAACACCTGCAGCGTACGCCGCGGCGGGTACTCGTGCCGTGTTCAGATGCCGGGCTATGTGCATCAGAGAACAGTGTGAACAGCCGCAACGAAAACCCGTCCTCGCTCCCCCCGTTTACCCCCCAATTCTTTTCCGCTTGATCAGATACTGCAACAGCGCGCGGTCAAAGTCTTCCTGCGTATCCATCAGCGCGTAATCGATGCGCTGTTCGCGGCACCCCTTTTTCAGGGTATCGATGAACTCGTCGATCGATCGGCGGTATTCCGTACGAATGTGCCACGGTTGGGTGGAGAGCTTTTCCCCGGTCTCTACATCGAGAAAAGTGCCGGCCTGCTTAAAATCAAAACGGCGTTCCAGCGGATCCAGGATATGAAACACGATCACCTCGTGGTGGTTGTGGCGAAAGTGTTTGAGTCCGGAGAGGATCTCCTGCGGGTGATCAAAGAGATCGGAAAAGATGATCAGCAGGCCGCGCCGGGGCATGCGTTCCGCCAGTTGGTGAAAGATGCGGCCGATGCGGGTTTCGCCCTGGCCGGAGGTATTTTGCAGCTCTTGCAAAAGGATATGCAGATAGCTGTTGATGGAGCGCGGCGGCAGGAGTTTGCGGATATGATCCGAGTAGGTGACCAGCCCCACCGCGTCCCGCTGGCGCAGCATCAGATAAGACAGGCTGGCGGCCAGCCAGGAAGCGTATTGCAACTTACTGACCTGGCCGGAGCGGAAGTCCATAGATGCGGAGGCGTCCACCAACAGATACGTCCGCAGATTGGTCTCCTCTTCGTATTCTTTCAGATAGAGACGATCGGTTTTGCCCAGCACTTTCCAGTCGAGACGGCGAAGGTCGTCGCCCGGCATATAGGGCCGGTGCTCGGCGAATTCGACGCTGAAGCCGTGATACGGGCTGCGGTGCAAGCCGGTGATGAAACCTTCCACCACCAGCCTGGCGATAAGGCTCATATTATTGAGTTTGGAGACCGTTTCGGGATTTAAAAAACGGCGGTAGTCCGCTCCGGTCGTTTCGACCGTTCTTTTTACAAAGGGATTATTCATCGCTCAGGCGCTCGATAATCTGCAGCGTTGTGATCCCTTCCGCTTCGGCGTTGAAATTGGTCACCAGGCGATGGCGCAGCACCGGTTTGGCCATGGCGCGCACGTCGTCGATATCCGGCGTCGGTCTACCGTCCAGCACCGCACGGGTTTTCGCGCCGAGGATCAGGTATTGCGAAGCCCGTGGTCCAGCACCCCAGGTGATCCATTCTTTGACAAACGCAGGCGCCTCAGGGGAAAGAGGACGGGTTTTTCGCACCAGTCGGACTGCGTAAGAGATGACGTTGTCCGCCACCGGCACGCGGCGGATTAAATCCTGAAAGCCGATGATGTCATCGGCGTTCAGAACCGTTTTCAGATCCGCCTGGTAGTTGCTGGTGGTGGCGCTGACGATGTTCTGCTCTTCCATTTCATCCGGATAATCCACCCATAAATTAAGCATAAATCGGTCCAGCTGCGCCTCCGGCAGCGGGTAGGTGCCTTCCTGTTCGATGGGATTCTGTGTAGCCAGAACAAAGAACGGTTCGGCCAGCTTGTAGGTGGCGCCGGCGGCAGTGATCTCATGCTCCTGCATTGCCTGTAAAAGGGCGGATTGAGTTTTCGGCGGCGTGCGGTTGATCTCGTCCGCCAACACCATATTGGCGAACACCGGCCCTTGGACGAATTTGAAGGTTTTTCGTCCGCTGCTTTTGTCCTCCTCGATCACCTCTGTGCCGGTGATGTCCGAGGGCATCAGGTCTGGGGTGAATTGAATGCGGCTGAATTTCAGATTTAAAACCCGCGCCACTGTGCTGATCAGCAGCGTTTTGGCCAGGCCGGGAACGCCGACCAGCAGACAATGGCCGCGGCTGAACAGAGCGATCAGCAGTTCGTCGATCACCCGGTTCTGACCGATGATGACTTTGCCGATCTCTCGGGTCAGGGCGCTGTGCAGGTTTTTAAACTTATGGACCAGTTCCACGTCATTGGGTTGTTGGGTCGATGACATCCGTCCTCCATGACCGTTGAAAATTGCTATTGGATTATCTTGAGCAGAATATTGCGGAATTCAACCGCATGGCCTTCAGCCTGCAGCGCGATGTATCCATCGTCCAAACGCAGGATGCCGTTGCGGATCAGTTTTTGCGCGTCCGGATCGGCCGGATCGAGCTGCGGCTTTTCATACTGCAGGACGCGTTCGCCGTTGATGTAATGGGCGATGGGGCCGTGGCCGTTCACCTCCACCTCCATGGTGACCCACTGATCCCCGGCATAGGTTTTCGAAGTGGACGCTGTGCAATGCTGAGTGATCAATTGGCCGTTGATGACCACATGGGTGCCCGGGGTGCAGACGTTGCCCGTGGAGCGCTCCGTCTGTCCATCGCCGCCCAAAAGCTGCGCTTCGATGGAGACCGGAAAGAATTGCGCCTTGCTCATGCTTTGCGGGGACTGGCAGTGCAGCATGATGCCGCTGTTGCGCAGCGCCCAGGCGGGCGCTCCTTTGATCTGCTGTCCGATGAAGCGGTAGTCCAGCCGTAGACGATAGCGGGAGAGTTTTTGCTGATAAAACAGATGGCCGAAATGATTGTCGAATGTTTTGTAGCCGTCATAGCAGACCTGCAGCACGCCATCGCGGACGCGGAAGGTGTGGCGATAGTTGTCGTTCACTTTTCGCCCGGCGATTTTAACCGTCCATCCCTGCAGGTTTTTGCCGTTGAAAATAGAGATCCAGCCCTCCTCGGGAGCGGACGTATGGCTCGGAACAGTCCACAAAAGAAGGGCGAGGATCGTGATTAATTTTTTCATGACAGCTCCCCTCGTTTTATTTTTTCCATTCGACCCATGGGCACGCGAATCTCCTGCAGCCAATTGTCCGGCGCAGCGACGGCCGGCACGGCGAACGGCGCTTGGCGTTCGCGCCGGCTGGTCAGCGTATACCAGATGAAAAAGAGACCTGCTTTGAGCGAACGCCAGCCCTCCCTGGGATGGCGCAGCAGCTGTATCCATTTATAGAGGAGGTAGCGCGGGCGAAAATGAAAACGCCGAAAGGCTCGCTCGCAAAACGCTTCGATCTCCTGCGGCGGCAGGTCCGGCAGATTGAGCACACAGCGGTGGCCGCCCTCGGCAGTCAACCATTCGCGAAAGTTCGTCGTGGCCAGCATGCCGTTCTGCTGATAATAGGCAAAGGCTCCGGTGCCCGGATAAGGCATCACCGGATAAAACTGAGCGCTGTCCGGCTTGATCTTGAACGCCAGGTCAAGCGTTTTGTTCATGGTTGCACGGGTTTCCCCTGGAAAACCCACCATAAAACAGCCGTGCACCAGCAGTCCCAGCCGATGGGCGTCTCTGACAAACCGGGTCTGGATGCTGCTGTTCTGGCCCTTGCGCATATTGCGCAACAAACGGTCGTCGCCGGATTCAAATCCCACGGCGCAGTTGCGCAGGCCGGCATCGCGCAACGCCTTGAGGGTTTCATAGTCCACAGTAGTGCGCAGGTTGGCGAAAAACGGCAGTCGCACGCCCCGTTCGCGCACCAGTTCGGCAAAGCGGCGGGCAAAACGGCGGTCAGCGGCAAAGTTGTCGTCCTCAAAGGTGATCTCGCGCACTTGGGGCATGTTCTCCTGCACCCAGCACATTTCACCGATCAAATGTTCAGGGCTGCGATGGCGATAAGAGTGACCATGGATGACCTGAGGATAGACGCAGTAAAAGCAATACGAATTGCATCCGCGGCCGCCGATCAGCATCACCATGGGATGATAGGAGAGGTTAAAGTAATAGTTCTCCACCTTGAAGAATCGTTTGTAGATCGGCGCGATGTAGGGCAGCTGATCCAGATCCATGATCAGCGGCCGATCCTCTGTGCGGCGCGAATCAGCGCCCTGACGAAAGGCCAGCCCCTTGATGTGCGCCAGACGATCCGGGCGATGCAGGTTTTCGGTCAACTCGAGAATCGTAAAATCGTATTCGCCGATGGCGACGAAATCGATGAGCGGCTCCCGCTCCAGAGTCTCGCGCCAGAGCATGGTCACATGGGTTCCTACCAAACAGATACTGCTGTCGGGCAGCAGTTTTTTCAGCCGGGCGGCGGTTTCGCAGTCCGCATACCAGCTGGCCGCGACCGACTCCAGAACCATCAGATCAGGGTTAAACTCCAACGCCGCCTGGTGCAGCGCCTGCTCGGAGAGCGCGGCCGCCGGACAGTCAACGATCTGGATCTCGTGCCCGTTCTTTTCGACCAGCGCAGCGGCGTGCGCAAGCCAGTAGGGATAGTACATGGTGCCGGATTTGATGACGCCCGGACTGCGCTGGCTTCGGCTGAAACGTCCAAGAAAGGGGGGATTGATGAAAAAGACACGCATGGGATCTCCTAAACCACGGCGAGGTTGGACAGGAATAAATCACAACAGCGGTAGCACACGGGAAAAAGTCCGCGCGCTCTCAACTCGCGGCGCCAGTGCTTGTACCGTTCGCCGTTCCAGATTTCCATAAAAGGTTGTTGCAGAATGTTGCCGGCGATAAAATCCGGATAATCGGGACACGGCGTGACATCTCCGTTGGGCAGAATGTAGGATTTCAACCACACCGCATAGCAGCGCTCCGAGCCAAAAGTGTAGCGGATGTCGGTGTAGTAGCGTTCGACCTCTTTCGGCCTGACGTTGGGCGACAGGGTGATGAGAAAATTTTCCCGGTTGTTCTCCAGCTTGATCAGCTGTTCGCGGATGCCGTCCAGCCTGCGGCGTTTCTCCGGATCCATCACCAGATCGCTTTCAAAAGGCCGCCAGGAGAGCGCTTCGATGTCGAACAGCCGTTTCATCAGCTGCTGATGAGCGGCGCCGGCGGCATGGGTCGTAAACCAAGTCCAGTTGAAATTCAGACTGTCGGCGGCCAACGATTTAGCGATGCCGGTGAGCGCATAGAGGTGTTCGAAATTTTCCGGACAGATGGTGCCGCGCACCCGGACGATGGGTTTGGTCGCGCCCCGCCGTTTTTTCTCCTCCTGAAGCGCTTGCAGCCCCGCCTGCACCAGCCGAAAGGCGCCGGGCAGACCGCGCACCTGATCATGCACCGCCTCCGGTCCATCGATGGAGACGATCAGATCGTCCAGACCGGAGTCCACCAGCTCGCGGGCATATTTTTTGATGTATAGGCCGTTGGTGTTCACCTGACAGGTGAGACGGCGATTCTTACCATGTTCGATGAGGTCAAAAATATCCGTGTAGATAAACGGCTCCCCGCCCCAAAGATAGAGGTTGGGGCGAAATCGCTGGACTTCATCGATGAGCGCCCGATAACCGCTCACCGCCACTTTCTGTCGGAAAAACGTTTCCGGCGCATATTTGACATCATCGCTCGCCAGGTTCTCCCTGGGTTGTCCGCACATTTTACACGCCAGGTTGCAGCTGTTGGTCAGCTTGATGCATAGAGTGGAGGGCGGCCGGGCGGTTCCGTCCTTGCGGCGATAGTCCCATTTGACGCTGACCTGGTTGCGCCAGGTGATGGCTGCTTTAGCTGCCGCTATCGAGGGGTTTTTGCCCGCCAAGCGCAAAAGTTTGAGCAATTTATTCATATCATTCCATTTGTGTAAGAGCCTCTAAACAATTATTTTAGCAATAAAAACGGTGTGAAGCAACAATTAATTCTCCACCTGGGCCGCTGTTTATCCCTGGCCGGCAGCCATAGACGAATGACCGGGTTCTCAGCGTAGCCTGTCATTTGCAATTGCATTTTATTCTGCAATTTATTATTTTGATAAACTTATGAAGTCGGGTAAAAAAATGTTGACCGGTCTGACCCTTCAGGAGCTTGAACAGTTCGCTGAATCGATCGGAGAAAAGAAATTTCGCGGCCGTCAGCTGTTCAGCTGGCTATACGAGAAGAGGGCGACCGGTTTTGTCGATATGACCGATCTCGCCAAAGGGCTGCGCGAGAAGCTGGAGGCTGTGGCTGCCATTGGCTGCTTGCAGCTGGCCGGCCGCACGCAGTCCAATGAATCGAATACAGTCAAATATCTCTTTCAACTGCAGGACAATCATTCGATTGAAAGCGTGCTGATCCGTGAGTCAAGTCGCCGCACTTGTTGCCTTTCTACCCAGGCGGGGTGTGCGTTCAAATGCTCCTTTTGCGCCACCGGCGCCATGGGTTTTCACCGCGATCTGACGGCCGGCGAAATAGTCGACCAGGTTCTGTTCATCGAACGGGAAGCCGGCGTCGACCTTACCAATGTGGTGTTGATGGGCATGGGAGAGCCTCTGCAGAACTATGATGCGGTGATCAAGGCTTGCCGTCTTTTGAACCACCCGGATGGCCTGGCCATCGCCGGCCGCCATATTGTCCTTTCCACTGTAGGAATTGTACCGGCGATTTATCGGTTTGCGGACGAGGGCCATCCTTTTCGTCTGGCTATCTCTTTGCACGCGCCGACCGATGAAAAACGCAGAATCTTGCTGCCCATTGGCCGCAAGTATCCCCTGGCTGAGCTGATGAAGGCGGTCCGTTACTATGCGCAGAAAGCGAGACAGCATCCGACCTTTGAGTATGTGCTGCTGGCCGGCGTCAATGACAGCGAGCAGGATGCAGAAGACCTGGTGCGTTTGCTCAAAGGATTGCCCTGTAAAATCAATCTCATTCCCTATAACGCGGCTATTGAAAAATTTTCCACTCCGGATGCGCAGGCGGTAGACCGGTTCGTCCAGCGGCTGCTGCCGCTGCAGGCGCCGGTTTCCGTCCGCTGGAGCAAGGGGGCGGACATCGCCGCCGCCTGCGGGCAGTTGGCGATCAGACATCCCTGATCCCGGGTTCGGCGGTGGTCATGCGGTTCAGGCTCTAGAGCAAATGCGGGATATGATTACAACCCTTGGTATTCGCAGAGAAGATAAAAATGAATGGGAGCGTCGGGTTTCCATTATCCCGGAGCATGCCGGTCGTCTGATGCAGACCGCCGGCCTGCGGATCATGGTGCAACCCTCTGCACTCAGAGTCTTTCAGGACCATGAGTACGCGCAGGTGGGCGGAGTGATCAAGGAGGAATTGGACGATTGTGAGGTGATCCTCAACGTCAAGGAGGTGCCGCCGGAAAAAATTCTGGCCGACAAGGTTTATTTGCTTTTTTCGCATACCATCAAGGGCCAACCGCACAATCTAGCTATGCTGCGCCGGTTCATGGAGCAACGATGCACCTTGATCGATTACGAATGCATCACCGACGACCAGGGAAAACGGCTGGTGTTTTTCGGCCGTTATGCGGGTTTGGCCGGCATGCTGGAAACCCTGCGTGGGCTTGGTCTGCGCTGGCGCCTGCAGGGTCAGTCCACCCCTTTGTTGGAGCTCAAGCCGGCGTATGAGTATGATTCGCTGGAATCCGCAGAGAGCGCGGTTCATTCCATCGGAGAGCGCATTTCGAGTCATGGCGGCGGACCTTTCCGCACTGCCCCGGTGATCTTCGGTTTCAGCGGTTACGGTCAGGTATCCAGAGGGGCGCAGGAAATTTTCGATCTGCTGCCCGTTCGTACCCTGGCGCCGCAGGAATTGGACGCTGCGGTTCCCTATGCGGGATTTTACAAGACGGTCTTCACCGAGGAAGATATGGTGGAGCCCTGTAGGCCTGGAGCGGTTTTCTCTTTGAACGAATATTATCAGCGGCCGAAAAACTATTGTTCACGCTTTCAATCGTATCTGCCGTTTTTAACTGTGCTGGTCAATGGTATCTATTGGGATAAGCGTTATCCGCGGCTGGTCAGCAAAAAGGGATTGCGCGAGCTGGCACAGCAGGGGCCCTTGCGTCTGCAGATCATCGGCGATATCAGTTGCGATATCCATGGGTCCATCGAGTGTACCGAGCGCATCACCACGCCGGAGAATCCGTTTTTGACCTGGCAGCCCCTGACCGGCGCCTGGCACATCGGCCTGTCGACGGACGGCGTATCGATTCTGGCTGTGGATCATCTGCCGGCTGAATTGCCGCGCGCCGCCTCCATAGGGTTCAGCCAAGCGCTCTGGCCGTTGCTGTCCGGTCTGGCGACAGTGGATTTGCACGCGCCGTTGGCGCAGTGCGGTTTGCCGGAACCGTTGCAGCGCGCGACGATTCTCCATAACGGCGTTCTGACTTCCGGCTTTCAGTATTTACAAAAGCATCTGCAGAAAGAGGATTGATACGGAAAAAAACATCATCCTGGTGCTCGGCTCCGGCCTGGTGGCCCGGCCTTTGGTGCAGTATCTGCTGGAGAAGACCGACGCACCACTGGTGGTGGCCAGCAACGACCGTCAGCGGGCTCTGGAGTTAATCGCTGAACATCCGCGTGCCCAGGCCGTGGAACTCGACGTGGAGGCGGATCAACCGTTGCTGCGGCGATGGGTGGAGAAAAGTGCCGTGGTGGTCAGCCTGCTGCCCTATGTGCACCATCCGACCGCAGCGCGCATCTGCGTCGAAAAGGGCGTCTCTCTGGTGACCACCTCTTATGTGAGTCCGGCCATGCACGCCCTGCATGACCAAGCTGTGGCCAGGGGGGTTCTGCTGCTCAATGAAGTGGGTCTCGATCCAGGCATCGATCACATGTCGGCGATGAAGACCATCCGCGCGGTGCAGGAGCAGGGCGGCCGCGTTCTTGCTTTCGAAAGCTATTGCGGCGGTTTGCCGGCGCCCGAAGCGGCAGATAATCCGTTTCGCTATAAATTTTCCTGGAGTCCGCGCGGCGTGCTTCTGGCCGGCCGAAATACGGCCCGGTATCTGCGTCAAGGCCGGGTGATCGAGATCCCTGCACAGGCTCTTTTCAAAAATCCGTGGTTGAAAAACGTGGTCGGTATCGGCGATTTGGAGGTCTATCCCAATCGTGATGCGTTGTCCTATCAGCGGTTGTACGGCTTGGAGCAGGCGCACACGGTCTTTCGCGGTACGCTGCGCTATCCCGGCTGGTGTGAGACCATGGCTTTGTTCACCGCTGCCGGACTGCTCGACGATTCTGTCCGTCCGGATTCGGCGAGGAAATCCTGGCGTCAGATGTGGATTGAAAAGTACGAACTGGCTAATGATGCGTCTGACTCCCGATTGGCCGCTGCGCTGCAAGTGTCGCCCGCAGGCCGCCTTTTTCAAAATCTGCAGTGGCTGGGTCTGTTCAGCTCCGCTCCGGTCGGCGCCGATTCCTTGCTGGACGGATTGACGCAGGCGATGCAGAGCAAAATGGCTTATCGACCTGGCGAGCGGGATATGGTGGTCCTGCAGCACGATTTTCAAGTGCAGTTCGGCGACCGGACGCCCCGCCGCACCTCAGCCCGTCTGATCGATTACGGCGTCCCTTTCGGCGATTCCAGCATGTCGCGCACCGTGGGCTTGCCCGCCGCTGTGGCGGCGAAATGGATCTGGCTGAAACGCATCCGTCTGACCGGCGTGCGCATTCCGATCGAGCCGGAGATTTATCTTCCGATTCTCAACGAATTGCACCGCATGGGCATTCGCATTGTTGAAACGGATGGCAACGAATAAGAAATCAGGCTTGCCCGCTTTCGTGCGGCAGGATTACAAGGAGATGGATCATGTTAGTGTATGTGCTGTTAGGCTCTGCACTCGTTCTGGCGCTTGCCTATGTCGTCTACGGCCGCTTTTTGGAAAAGCGGTTTGATGTCCACAATGATCGGCCTACTCCCAGCCATAGCGATTACGACGGAGTGGATCGCGTTCCGGCCAACCGTTTTGTTCTGCTCGGCCATCACTTTTCCAGCATCGCCGGCGCAGGTCCTATCGTCGGCCCCATCATTGCCGCCGTGGCCTTTGGCTGGCTGCCGACGCTGCTGTGGGTGCTCCTCGGCGCCGTCTTTATCGGCGGCGTTCACGACTATTCATCGTTGATCGGTTCCATTCGGCATAAAGCCCGCTCCATCGCTGAAATCGCCAAAGAACACATGACCCCGCTGGCGTACAAGCTGATGCTCGCGTTTATCTGGTTGACCCTGGTCTATGTGCTCACGGTTTTCATGGATCTCACCTCGACAACCTTTGTGGAGGATGGAGGTGTTGCCACTTCCGCCGTGTTGTTTATCGCTCTGGCGCTCGGATTCGGCCTGTTTGTCTATCGGCTTAAGATACCCATTCTGTGGTCCTCTTTGTTGTTCGTCCCACTGGTCTATCTTTGCACCTGGGTAGGTCATCTGATCCCGCTGTCCGCCGAGAACCTGCCTGTGTTGATCGGCGATGATCCGTCCAAGACCTGGGATCTGATCCTGATTGTCTACGTCTTTGCCGCCTCCACTTTGCCGGTATGGCTTTTATTGCAGCCGAGGGATTATCTCTCTTCGTTTCTTCTGTATGGCTCCGTGCTCGGCGGTTTTATCGGCATGCTGCTCGGCGGATTCACACTTGCCTATCCCGCCTTTGCCGGCTGGCATGATCCGGCGCTGGGCTCTCTGTTTCCCATACTGTTCATCACCGTCGCCTGCGGCGCCTGTTCCGGCTTTCACTCCATCGTGGCCTCAGGCACCTCTTCCAAGCAGTTGGATAAGGAAAGAGATGCCAGAGTAGTGGGATACGGCGGCATGCTGATTGAAGCCCTGGTGGCGGTGATCGCTCTGGCCACAGTGGCCATGCTGGCCAAAGGAGACCCGCAAACCGGCAAGACGCCGCTGATGATCTATGGCAGCGGCATGGGCAAATTTTTAGCGGTTTTAGGCGTGCCGGAGAAATTGGGCTTCTCCTTCGGCCTCCTGGCGTTGTCGACTTTTATCTTGACCACGCTGGATACCGCCACGCGTTTGGGGCGGTATATTTTTGAAGAGTTCTTTGGTCTCTCGGGGAAGAACACCAGGTATCTGTCGACCCTGGCCACGTTGGTTCTGCCCGCGTTTTTTGTGCTCATCACTCTGCACGATGTCAACGGCAATCCGGTGCCCGCCTGGAAGGTGATCTGGCCGGTGTTCGGCGCCACCAACCAACTGCTGGCCGGCCTGGCTCTGCTGGTGGTTGTGGTGTGGTTAAAGAAAATCGGCAAACCGGTCTTCTTTGCTCTGGCGCCGATGATTTTCATGAATGGTATGACCCTTTGGGCGCTGGGGCTGCTGATCCACCAGTATCACTTTTCCACCATCGGCGTCATCTCCATGGTGCTTTTTCTGCTTGCGGTGATTCTCATCAGCGAAGCTGTTCGAACCTGGAAGCGGCTGGCCTGATCTTCAGGCCGGCGCAGCCACCAGGAACCGATGCTGCTTTCACTGGAACACTTTTATCATACGATCAGTCTCTGCAATGAACATGAAACTTGAAAGGTGAGGGACGAATGCGTCGTTTTACGAAACTGTTGATCGAGCTGGAAACCGCCTTGTGGAAGGCGCGCATGCCGCTGTCCACCTGGCATTATTATGCGGGTGAAATAGAACCGGCCGAAGTCGCTCGCTTCAATATAAAAAAATTACCAACGATAGAGACGCCTCTTCTTTGGGGGGGATATGATCAGACCGGGTGGTTTTTTTGCGATGTAAAATTGCCGCAGATCTGGCGCAGCGAAAAAATTTATCTATATGTTCAATCCACTGAATCGCTCCTCTATGTCAATGGCCGGCCCTATCAGGGGCTGGATGAGAACCATCCAGAGTGCTTGCTCAACAACGCGCAGGGCGACGGCTCACGGCTTACGTTGGCCATCGAGAGCTATAGCGGGCGGATGCATCAACAGAGCGTCTTTCGCAGCGCAGAGTTGCGCATCGTCCATCCGGCGGGCTGGTCCCTCTACCATGCGTTGAAGAACGCCATCGAAGCCATGGAACTTTTACCGTCGGACAGCACGGAGCTGGCGAACTGGAGGAAATTTATTGAAGAGACCGTAGGCCACATCGACCCGCGCCAGCCGGGCAGCGAGGCCTTTCTCGCTTCTCTGGAGAAAGCGCTGATTCATTTCGAAAAGGGCTTGTCGCAGTTTCAAACCAAAAGGCCGCTGGCGGTATGGCCGGTAGGACACAGCCACATCGACGTGGCCTGGCTCTGGCGCCTGAAGGAAGTGCAGCGTAAATGCGGACGCACCTTCTCTTCCATGATCCGTTTGCTGGAAGAATATCCGGATTTTCGTTTTGTCCAGAGCCAACCGGTGCTCTACGACTATACCGAGAAACGCTATCCATCCTTGTTTGAAGAGATCAAAAAAAAGGTGCATGAGGGGCGTTGGGAGCCGGTGGGCGGTATGTGGGTCGAGGCCGATTGCAACATCTCCTCCGGCGAGTCGCTGGTGCGACAGGTGCTGTACGGCAAACGTTATTTTGAAAAAGCCTTCGGCGTCAAGGTGAATACGCTCTGGCTTCCCGATGTATTCGGATATTCAGGAGCCTTGCCGCAGATCCTGAAAAAATCGGAAATCGACTATTTTTTTACCACCAAATTGAATTGGAATGAGGTGAATCAGTTTCCTTACAACGTATTTTGGTGGCAGGGCGTCGACGGCACCCGAGTGCTCTCCTGTCTGCTGTTTCACTCCTCCGCTTATAATTGCCAGATGGTGGCCCGGCAATTGGCCGAAATGGATGATCAGGTGAGGCAACGCGGCGAGGTGGAGAACGTGATCATGCCCGTGGGCTACGGCGATGGCGGCGGCGGCACCACGCGCAAGGATCTGGAGAGCATGGCGTGGTTGGGCAAAATGCCCGGACTGCCCTCTCTGCATCATGGCTCAGTGAAATCTTTTTTCAAAACTCTGGCTAAAAAAGCGCGCACCCTGCCGGTCTGGTCCAATGAGCTGTACTTTGAAAAGCACCGCGGCACCTACACGTCGCACGCTCTGGCCAAGCGGATGAACCGCAAATGCGAGACCGCATTACGCGAGGCGGAGATCTGGAGCGTGTTCGCTGGTCCTCATTACGCCTATCCCAAGGCGCAGCTGACCGATACCTGGCGCCATTTTTTGATCACCCAGTTTCATGATATCATTCCCGGCAGCTCGATCCCAGAGGTGTACCAGGACAGCCAGGCGATCTATGACGAAGTGTTGCAGACAGCCAGCACGGTCCGTAAAAGCGCCCAACAGGTCATCGCCGGACGATGTGCTGCGGTTGGGAACACGGTGCTCGTGTTCAATGCGCTTTCCTGGGCCCGCACCGATGTCGTTCAGTTGACGCTGAACCGCAGCGATGACAAATTTCATGTCGTCGATGAGCAGGACGAGCCGGTGGCGTTGCAGATCCTGCGGATGGAAAAAAACCGCGTCACCTGCCTGATTCTGGCCAAAGAGGTGCCGTCACTGGGTTATGCCGTCTATCGGGTGGTGGAAGGGCGTAAGAAAACCGCTGAACCAGGCAATCGCGTATCGATTCAGAGCGTGGAAACGCCCTATTACAAGATCAAGTGGAACGACCAGGGACAGCTGGAACGGCTCTATGACGTGGAACACGAGCGGGAGCTGTTCACCCGCCAGCAGCCGGGCAACGTTTTTCAGACTTTTTTAGATTATCCCAATGAATATGAGGCATGGGATCTGGACGACGATTACCGGGACCATCCGTTGGCGCTGTTTCAGCCGGAATCCGTCAAGGTGGTCGCATCCGGTCCGATCTGCACCATTCTCCGCGCCGTGCACAAGAGCAAAGATTCGCGTCTTTCGCAGGACATCTATTTCTACCGGCAACTGCGTCGCATCGATTTCTGCACGGAGGTGGACTGGCACGAACGGCGCACGGTTCTCAAAGTGGGTTTTCCCATCCCATCGCCTAACGCCACAGCCCATTATGAGATTCAATTCGGCGTCCTGGAACGGACGCTCCGCTCAGACACTTCCTGGGAGAAAGCCAAGTTTGAGGTGCCGGCGCAGCGGTGGGCCGACGTTTCCGATCACCAGTACGGTTTGGCGCTGTTGAACGATTGCAAGTACGGCTACGATGCGCACAACGGCCTGCTGCGCTTGACCCTGCTGCGTTCCGGCTACTGCCCGGATCCGATAGAACCCAGCTGGCACGTGCAATTTGGCGCACCGACGGATGACGGCGTTCATCATCTGACCTACAGCCTCTATCCGCACCCCGGCGGATGGCAGCAAAGCCGAGTGGTGCGCCGCGGCAGCGAATTGAACGCGCCCCTCACCGCTTACGTGCCCATACCCGGCAAGCCGGCTGCCAAAGGACTCAGCCTGCCCGGACGGTACGGATTTATTGAGATCGCCAAGGGCGATTCGCTTTGCGTGGAAACCTGTAAACAGGCGGAGGATTCAGAAGAGGTGATTTTGCGCGTGTATGAAAGCCAGGGCATGGCAGGCGACGCCGCCGTTCAGTTTCATTTTCCAGTGGCCGCGGTGCAGGAGTGCAACCTCATGGAACGAGATGCCAAGCCGGCGTCGTTCAAATCCGGACTGCTGCGTTTCAGCTATTCGTCCTATGAGATTAAAACATTCGTGTTGAAAAGGAAATGAGAGGATCGAAGCGGTCTTTGCACCGGGTCAGGAGCGTAACCGTTTGCGCTGATAATCCAGTTTTTCCTTAGCCGTCATTTTGCTGAAATCCTGCGCGGTTTTCTTTGCCGCCGACGCAGGCACTGTCACCTGGTGCGACGAGCCGCCATAGGCCACCGCGGGATTGGTGATTTGCAGGTCCTCCTGCAGGCTGCGGTAGGGCTTGATGCCCAGCTTTTGCAGCACGCCGTGATACGCTTCCACCGCTTCGGTCGGCGCCAGGTCGCCGTCAGCCACCAGACGTAAAAAAGAGATAAAGGCGAGCTGGTGTTCGCTGTTGTTGATCTTGCGGCCGTACAACGCGATTCGGGCGCCGTACTTTTTGGCGTCCGCCAGCAATTGAAAGGCATCCAACGTGGTGCCGGAGGCGCCGCCGAGGATACCTGGAATCAGCGTCGGGTCATAGCTCGCCAGCTGCTCCATGAATTTGGGCCCTTGGTAAACGACCTTGAGAAAAAGCGGACGGCCTGCTTTGGTGACCCCGGCCAGGTCGCGGACAATGTGGTCATTGATGAACTGCCCCAGCTTTTCCGGCGGCACCGCCTGGCCGACGTTGGGATTGAACACTTCGAGGAAATAGCGGAATTTTTTTTGCTCCGCTTCGAGACGGAAGGACTTGAACATTTCCAGGGTATGCAGATCCAGCTGCAGATCGTTTGTAAAGGTCACTGAATACAGGCCCAGATTTGCGCCGAGTTTCCGCTCCTCCGGTTGACAGGTGTATTTTCCGCACTGTATGTGGTCGATGGTGGCGGTTCGAAACGGCCGCGCCGGCTGATCGATATAATGGCCGCCGGTGATCACATGCACATCTGTAGCGTCATTAGCCCGCGCCGCCGGCGTGACCGGGCTGTTGTCGAACAGACGCTCTTCAATCGTCAGCAGTTCGTTGGTGGAAGCCGACATCAAAACAATGTCCACCTTGGCCTGGTGGATGACCTGGCGGATCTGCTCGCGATATTCGGCCAGCGTGCGGTATTTTCCCTCCTGGCTATGGTGCTCGGGACTTTTGCCCGGGGCTGCGATGCCGAACGCCATATCGGCATCCTTGGCATCAGCCAACATGAATTCCTTGCAATATGAATCAGCCAGTATGCGGGCGATTTTCTGGTCCAGCGTTTTCTGCATGATAGGGACACCCAAATAATAGGCTTGCAGTTAATTAAACATGACCAATTTAACGTTTTTTTGTGTTTTTCAAAATGAATTTTATCGTCCGGCGGCTTGCGCTCCGCCGGTCAGAGGAGTTTAAGACCTATGATCTATCGCAACTACGGCAAAGGGACAGAGCGGGTTTCTGTCATTGGATTCGGCGGCATGCGCTTCGCCGATCAGAGAAACGTGGAGGCCTGCGCTGGCCTGGTGCGCTCCGCCTATGAGGCGGGCATCACCTATTTCGATACCGCGCCCAACTATGGCAAGTCAGAGGAATTGTTCGGCGTCGCTTTCAAAGAGATGAATAAAACCCGCACGGAGCGGCCGTTTTATGTGGCGACGAAGAGCCTGCGCGCCGAACCATCGGCCATTCGCAAGGATCTGGAACAGTCGCTGCGTCGGATGAATCTGGAGTACATCGATTTCTACCACGTCTGGTGCGTCATGTCGCTGCAGGACTATTACGGCCGCAAGGCCAAGGGCGCTCTGCAGGAGTTTGAACGCCTGCACCAGGAGGGGTTGATTCGTCATATCTGCATCTCATCGCATATGAAGGGCGAGGAGGTCGAGACCGTGTTGCAGGACTTTCCCTTTGCGGGGGTGCTGCTGGGCTATTCCGCCATGAACTTTTCCTACCGGGAAAAGGCGGTGGAAGCGGCGGCGCGCATCGGCGCCGGCGTGGTGGTGATGAACCCCCTGGGCGGCGGCCTGATCCCGCAACATGCCGACCGTTTTGACTTTCTTCGCAACCGGGAAGATGAGACTGTGGTCCAGGCCGGTCTGCGTTTTCTCATCAACGATCCGCGGATCAGTGTGGCGCTGGTGGGGTTCAGCCATCCGCAGCATGTGCAGGAGGCCCTGCTGGCCGTGCAAAACTATCAGCCGATTTCTCCTGATCAGATCGCACTCATGCAATCCAAGATCAAGCAGGGATTCACCGAATTGTGCACCGGCTGCGGCTACTGCGATCACTGTCCGGAGGGCATCCCGGTGCCGCGATTGATGGACGCGTACAACCATTATCTGCTCAAGGGTGAGAAACAGGCGCTGCTGGACCGGCTGAATTGGCACTGGTCCATCGGCAAAAAGGACCCGATTCTGCAGGCATGTACGCAATGCCGGTTATGCGAGGAGGCCTGTACGCAGCATCTACCGACCACCGACCGTATCATCGAGATCGCAGACCTGGCCCGCTCCTAACCTTACAAAGGCGGCGTCTGCAGCGATTTGGTCCCTTGATTTTTACCCATAAAGGGATAGTATCTATTCAAGGAACCTTCATAAGGTCGCCACCTTGCGAAGGTTGGGTCGATATGGAGTTCAGGGTTGGCTGGAGAACAGCGGTCCGCTCGGCGTGGCCGGCCAGGAGATGCGGCCCTGGGACACCTCTTTTTCCAGCTTGAACCCGAGCATCTTGTAGACCAGCTTTGCCGCGTTGAAGGGGGAGTTGCGGTCATAGCGGTTGAACGCCAGTTCAACCACATCAAAGCCCACCACGGTTTTAGTGCGGAACAGCGTGTGGAGGATGTCCAACCCTTCATCCCAGGTGAAGCCGCCTGGTTCCGGTGTGCCGGTGCTGCTGATGACGCTGAGGTCAAAGGCATCGACGTCCACGGTGATAAAGATGTGTTCCGGCAGGTTCTGCAGCATGATTTTCCAGTTGCACAATTTTTTGCGCAGGCTGTGCATGGTGCACAACGCCATTTTCTCTCGGCGGATGCGGTCCGCTTCTTCGCTGCACATAGCGCGAATGCCCAGCTGCAGAGTGTGCGGGGTCATCTCGCGAATCCGCGCCATCACCGAAGCATGGCTGAAGCGGCTGCCCTCATAGCTGTCGCGCAGGTCAGAGTGGGCGTCCAGTTGCACGCACCCCAGGGTCGAATATCTCTCCTGCAGCGCCTTGAAATAGCCGCTGCTGATGGAGTGGTCGCCGCCGAGCACTACGACGAATTTGTTCTGTTCCAGCAGGGCTCGGGTGGACCGGACCATTTGTTGATGCACGGCGGCAGGGGTTTTGGGCATGGCCGGGGCCGCCAGGGTCACGATGCCCATGCGATAGGGTTCAGCCTTGAGCACTTCATCGTAGAACTCCACATAGCCAGAGGCGTCCAGAATGGCCTGGGGCGCACCACCGGCGCCGTGGCCGTACGAGACGCCGCCTTCATAGGGAAACGGCAGCACGGCCACTGCGGCTTTTTCAAACCGGCAGAATTCCGAATCAGGGCCAAGAAACTGTTTGCGGTTGAGTTTCATCGGTTTTTCAGCATTTGTTGGGTGAGGGCCGGCAGCCGTTCTGAAAGGGCTTTGGCCGGCCGCGGTTTGCATTCATTGAGGACAAAGGCCGCCAGCAGCGGAAAGACGATGGAGTATTCCCCCCAGATCTGCACCAGTTTTTCCTCGCCGGTGGAGCGGTATTTGCCCCAGGTGACCGCTTCGCTGAAGGTGCAGCTGGAAAGGCTGCCTTCTCGTTCCACGGCGGTGGTGATCTGCAGACCGCGGTCAGCTCCTTCAAAGTCAATGCCGAGGATCTGGCTGATGGTGGGCCCGGTCTGCTGGATGAAATTTTTCGGACCGCCGCCGCCCCATTCGACAAAGCCGCTGGCCTGGGCAGTATAGCTGATGGCAGCGGAATCGAGGATGTCCTTTTGGCTGGAGAGAAGCAGGGGATATCCTTCCAGGTCGGTTCTGGCCAGGTTCATGGCGATGGAGTGGTTGGAGAGCGAGTCCCAAAAGACCGGCACTGATCCTTTGGCCGCAGCGACGAGAAAGCTGCGTTCCGGATGCGGCGATCGTTGTGCAGCCCACAAACCGAGCTGCCGGTTGAACTCCCAGCTGCTCAGGGCTTTTGCGGCGAGCTCGGAATAACGCTCGCGGACAAAAAGGCGGATCAATTCATCCTGAGCCTCCAAGGTCTCCTTTTCGCGAATGCCGATGTCGTAGATGCGGGTGTCGCCGTGCCGGCGCAGCAGATCATCGTCGGTCTGCGGTGAGATAGCCTTGACCGGCAGATCAAAGGCAAAGTGCAGGTCGTGGTACACCTGTGCGCCGGTGGAACAGATCACATCGATAAATCCCGCTTCTAATAAAGAGATCACCATGCCGCCCATGCCTCCGGCGATACCGGCGCCCGAGATGCCCAACCAAATAGTGTCGCCGTCGTCCACCATGCGCTGAAACAGTCGTGCGCCGCGGAAGACATTGCGCGCCTCGAACGAGGTGCGGCCCATGAGCTGCAGCAACGCGCTCACGCTCACACCCGGTCGAAGGGGTTCAGGGATGATGTCCGGTGCATCGTGGAATAGAGAGTTGTTATGGCCCATGATCGGTCCCATTCTTTGCATGAAATAAAAAACCCTGTTTTACGCCGCACGCCCATTAGGACAGCGGGAGAAATAAAACAGGGTTGAACGATTAATCCATCAACATGACTGCGCAGGCCAGCACCGTAGTCCACAATCCATCCTTATGGCCTTTTGCCGACTGGGCAATGCTGCGGCTGGTAAAGTTGTACTCTTTGATCTGGTACAGCTTTTTCCGTTCGTTCCAGGCGACATTGGGATCCAATTCGATGCCCAATGTGGAAGCGAGCATGGTGGCGGCTAGGTCTTCGGCAAAGTCAGTGACCTTTTTCTCCGTTTGTCCAAAGGCGTGATGTTCGCTGATATAGCCGTACTGCGTAGGGTTGGTAGGGCGGGCCAGTCCGATGGCTGCGGACACCAGGCGGTTGGGTTCGTTGGTGCATTCCCGCGCCATCACTACAAAGGTGATCTGGCCTGGTTTGAGTTCACTGACGCCCTGCTTGCGTGAAATAATTTTACATCCGGGAGCAAAGATGCTCGACACGGTGACCAGGTTGCAGATTTCAATATCTGCATCTCTCAACGCCAGTTCGAAGCTTTGCAGTTTGTTTTTATGATAGCCGACGCCGTTGGTGAAGAACATCCGCTTGGGGATCAAATTTGAGATCGTTTCCAATGTTACAGCCCTCCCAGAGGAAAGGAAAAAGATAGGGGATCGCTCCCGGTGAATTATAAATCAGAATAAATTACGAATTTTCACAAAAAAATACAAATGGTATCAACAGCCGGCGTCTGCAGGAGCGATGGCGGTCAGGGGTGGGCGGTGGTTTTGCTTCGCCACACTCGGTAAAAGAACACGGCGAACCCGCCGCCGATGAGCGCTGTGAGCAATTGCGGCAACGCCATGATGGAGAGCAGGGCATGGGGCAGGGATTTGCCCAGGAGCAGCGGCAACAGGATTCGTGCGGCGGCATAGAGCACGGTGAATTTGAGCACAGCGGCGGTGAGAACGGCCAAGCCGTTACGCAGGTAGAAGCGAGTGGCTGTGTCCGCCTGACGGTCCATGATCCAGGCAAAGAGCGCGACATAGGCCAGGTTGGCGATAAGGATAAAGGGGATCATGGGCGCCAGCGGCGCCGGCAGCTGTCCACGCAGCACGGCCAGCAGCGGAGTCAGGCATCCCAGGACTGCGCCGCCGGTTGCAGAGACCATCAACGTGGTGATGATCAGCATGAAATTAACCATCGGGCCGGTGACCGGCTGTGGCAGGCCGAGGAGTTGGATCACCAGAGTGATGGAGAGGAGAAACATCAATCTGGTGAGAGTCAGAGTCTTGGCCATAGCGATAAATTCCTATTGTCGGGCCTGCATGAAAGAGCGGCGTCCTCATTCGGTGCGGCTGAACACGAACGGCAGATTGACGGTCACGGAACCCTCGGGGATAGGTTCAAAGCGCAGACGGCGCAGGATGTTGAGAATCTCCCGTTCGAAATCTGGGTGGTTCATGGTCGATTCCACCAATCCGGCGTTGGATACGGCGCCGTCCGGCTCGATGGTGATATCGATGCTCACCTTGCCGCGCAGGTCTGCATTGGTGCGCAGATATTTGGTGTAGGTATACATGATCCGTCCCTGTTGTGATTGGATCACCGCCATCACGGATTCCGAAGAACGCCGGACCATGGCGGCCTGCGACCCGCGCATCTGGCTCGGCGGCTGAATATTGACCTGTCCTTTTTTCTCCAGCTTGACCGTTTCCACTTTTTTGACATCGCTGATGAGATCGTCGATGCCGCCGGTGACCTCTACATGGTCGAGATCCAGGCCGTCGCCCCGGCCTGCCCCCCGGCCGTTGCCGAGGCCGCTGCCGTCTCCGTATCCGTCGCCGTTGCCGCTGCCGCGGCTGGTCTGGGCCTGAGACATTAAACGATCCAGGTCCTGCAGAGAACGATCGTCCAACAACAATCGTGTGTTGGCTTTATAGGTTGCGTCATCGACCGGCACGATGATGCCCAGCACGCCCGGGTTGCGCGCAGCCAGGCCGCCGTAGACCTTGGAACCACCGGGGCCGCTTCCACCCGGTGGCTCTTGATTGATCGAGGGCGGTGTATTCAGCTCAATGTATTTGACTCGTACGGTTTTCGGCTTCTCCGGTTCCGGCATCAACGAGGCGGCGGTCCAATAGGCGCCGAGCAGAATAAAGTGAATCAGGGCGGCCAAGCCCAGGCCCCAAGCGGTGAAGCGGCGGGCGACTCGCTTTAGCTCCACCGCGCCATAGGTTTTGCCCATGACTTGCAGCGGTTGGACGATCTTGGGCTCAGGTTCACGGGCAGTCTTTTTGAACTCTTGCCACTGCTTCTCCAGCTGTTGGGCCTCGCTGTCCAGATGGGAGAGACCGCTGCGCAGTTGCTTGAGTTGAGCCAGCACGACGGATATCTCGGTCTTGATGGCAGGCGGAAAAGAGAGTTCCAGCAAAGATTCGATCAAGTGGGGCGAGTTCATCTCTTCACGACGTTCGACCAGCCCCTGTTCTTTGGCATACCGGTAAAGTTTGTCGCGCAGAAACTGATGCAGTTGAATCATCTGCTCGCGTGTTTGTTTGATGCTGCGAAGTTGTTGCTGTATATCGTATAGCATGCATTCCTCTGTTAAAACAAACCTCCGGTCGAGCGTCGACGCTCTTTCCCGACCTTTGGTGTATTGATGGCCGCGCGGTGCAGTTCAGGCGCAGGGTTGCCGCTTGAAGAGTGGAAGAGACATTACCAGGGTATGACGTCTTTGCGTTCCCGACCCGGCGCTGCAGGTCTGGCCGTCGCCCGGCCTTTTCTTTCCACGGGTCGGAAGATCTCGTTGAAAAAAGCGCGCTCGATATTGATGTCGTCTATCTCTGGGTTGGAGCCTGGAATGATAAAGACCGCCTGCGGCTTTTCCAGGCGACCCTCGATCTCTATCTTGTCTAAAAAGACTTTGTTGTTATTTTCATCGATCACCGGCGCCGAGGTTTGGGCAGAACCGGCGGTCACGGAATCCGGTCTAGCGGGTTCGGATTTCGGTTCCTGAGCGAAGCCCAGGGTTGCGCTCAAAAGCAGCAGTGTCATGGACCATCGCCCCCAAGGGTGCGGTTTTATCATTTTATAACTCCCGTTTGCATTTAGAGCTAGAGGAGGGGCTCCTCCGCTATTCGTTTAATTGTTCCGCTGCGGGCGAGGTCGTCTCCTTGGCGGAATCCGACTGATAGCCCAGCTCGGTCATCAACGCCTGCATGCGTTGCCGGCAGTGGCCCACCCAGACATTGTCGATTTGATTCAGATGCGCTTGATCGACGGTTTTAACATAGGTGTCCAGGGCCCGCTCCTGATACGGCCGGGCGGCTTCGTTCAATTTGGCTTGATAGGCGGCCAAGGCCTCTCCCGTGAGGTTTTTGGGCAATGGCGACTCTTTGAGGGCGCGCACGAACTCTTCCAGCGCCATGCCGATGCGATAGGAGGCGGCGGTGGACCAATCGGCGATCTGGTATTCAAGCGCGTCGCGGTAGGCCTTGAAAACATCTTGAAACTTTTTGCGTTTGAGCGCGATCTGTTTGGCTGAGGTCAGGTTGATGGTTTTATACTCCTCGAACTCCAGTTCCCCCAGCATGAACTGGGCTTGCGCACTGAAATAGGCGTCCACCGGTTCGCCCCGGGCTTCAAACGTGCGGTAGGCTGCGATGGTGCGTTGGTACGCCGCGCGCGCGTCCTCCATGCGGCCGGCCTTGAAAGACATCTCGCCGCTCTTGTAGGTGCACTCGATCACCTCATCGGCTGTGTCCGGATACTGGGCGACGAACGAGTCATACATTCGTTTGGCGTTCAACCAATCCTGGAGCAGCTCATAGCAGTTGGCGGCGTTTTTAAACGAGGATGGCGCCAACGGCGAGCGCGGATAGTTTGCCGTCAGGCCGGCATAGTGCGCCGCGGCGATGGCCCATTCGTTATGTTGTTCGCGCAGGCTGGCGGCGCGATACAGAGCCTGATCCGCCAGTTCCGAAAGTGGTTCGCGACGAGCGAGTTCTTCGAACGCCTGGGCCGCCAGCGTATCGCGGCCGGCCTTCTGATATTGCAAGCCGGCTTCGAACAGCGCCCGGCTGCGAATCTGACGGTCGTTGGTTTCCGCAGCCACGACCTGCAGCAGTTGGGCGGATTCCTGCATCTTGCTTTCCCGGCTCAGATTTTCAGCCAGCTTGAATTTTGCGGCGCCGGCCATCTTGAGCGCCCGTTCAGCGTATTGCACGGAATCTGGAAAATTCTTCGCCAGCGCGCTGAACCACACGTCCGCTTCCGCATATTGTTCAGCCTCGAAATAGCACTGGCCTGCGTTCATCGCCGCCAGGAGGAAGAACGGCCGCTTTTCGCCGTTGGCCACGATTTTTTTATACACCGCGATGGCCGGATTATAGGCTTTCAGTTCGTGAAGCACTTCGCCGAATTTCAGCATCACTGCGTCGAACCACTGGCTTTCCGGGAACAGTCGGCTGAAATCGTTGCACGCGCGCAGCACCTCGGCCTCAGAGGGGCGTTTCACTGCAACGATGAGCACATCCCCGCCGCCGATGAATTCGTCGATATAGACCACCGAGCTGTCCTGCACCGGTTCCGAGCCCATATGCTGATAGCTGCAGAGCACCCGGTTATACGCCGCCTCTTCACGATACGAGGACGAGTCGTACTGGGTCACCACCCGCTGATAGGCTTCCGCCGCTTCCTTGAATTTTCCCTGCTGGTAAAAACATTCGGCCATCAGGTACTGCACCCGCGCCGCTTCGCCGGCGGTGGGGAATTTAGCGAGAAACTCTTCGTATTTGCTGATCGCCAGCAGATAATCCCGGCTTTGGTTGCGCTTTTGCGCCTGGGATTGATAGAATGTGCCCAGATAGAGCAGAGTCTCCTGCGCGAGGGTTGAGGCGGCGCGATAGGGGTCTCCCTCGGGATATTGGGCAAGCCATGCGCCGCCAGGGCCGAACTCGGCGACAATTTTCTCCCGGACCTGATTGGCCTCTTCGCTGTTGCCATCCAATTCATAGTCCTCCACCATCCGCTGATACAGCGCGGGCGCCTCCGCGTGAAAGGGGTAAAGGTCCAGGATCACCCGATTGGTTTCGATCGTCTCGCTGTAGTAATTGCGTTTTTTATAAAGTTCAGCCAACTGCGTCAGCACCGGCAGCGTATAGTACTTGTCCGTGCGATCGGCGAAAAAAGCGCGCGCCGCCTGCGGGCCGCCGAATTCGCTGTAGCAGCTGGCGATGTATTGGATGGACTCGGATTTCAGATCCGCTTTGGATTTTCCGATCACGCGCGAGTCGGTCTTTTCCACCAGATCGATGTCCTCCAGCAGATAGATGAACGTCGTGATGGCGTTGCTGTAATCATTCAGGTTGTAATAGCACCACCCCAATTTATACAGCGCCATATCGAAATAGGGATTGTCCCAATGGCCGAGAAGGAACTTGTATTGTTCGATGGCCTGTTTGTGATCGCGGCGGTCAAAGTAATATTCTCCGATGCGGAAATGGGCCTCGAGATTGATCAACGAGTTCGGAAATTCCGTGATCAGCTGTTGAAAGAACGTCTGGCTGCGGACGGGATTTCCCTCCTGCAGGTGGGCCATGCCCAGGCGGTAATAGATTTTATCTTTAAAGGGGATGTCGGGATACTCTTTCAGCAGACGGTAGCAATACTCCATGGTCGGCTGCAGACTGATGCGGGGCATGATCGGTTCGTCCGGCCGCTCTTTGTTGTCAAAGGCTTCCAGCTCTTTTTCGTAGACCGTCATCGCTTTCTGATACAGCAGGGAGGAGCGGCGTTCATGCAGCTCCGCCAGCTGCAGCATTACCGTGGGCACGAATTCGGCCTCGGGGTACTCGCGCACCAGGCGTTCATGATCTTCGATGATGCGGTTCAGCTTGTTCAGGTCCTGGCCCGCTTCTTTTAGAACGGCGGCCACGAACGCGCTTTCCTGCGCCAGAGCCGGCCCCGCGGCTGTCATGGCGACAAGCAGCAGCGCCCTGAGATAATAATAGATGCGAAAGGATTTCATGGTTCCAGCATTTTCAAAAACATAACCCGGGAACGGCCGAACTCGGCATAGGCGCGCCAGTCGCGCCGCGCTTCACGACGATCGGCTGTCTTTTTCAGCTCTTCGATTTGGCTGGAGAGGTCGTCAAAGACCTGGCGTTCTTCATGAATGCGACGCAGCATGCCCTCGCGCAGTTCCGATAACCGCCGGCCTTCCTCTTTGAGGTACTCCGGTGATTTTTCATCCACCTCCAGGGGGATGGTGTCGAGCAGCTTGCTCTCCAGAACCAACAGATCCATCTTGGTGTGTTCCAGGTTGGCGCTTTCCTCCTTGAGGGTGGAGCGCACCTGTTCCACCATGGGAGGGATCGCCTCTTTTTTCGGAAAGATGGAGATCAGATGGTTATAGACCGACAACGCCTCATCGTATTTTTTCAATTTCAGATAACAGCGGCCGAGAAGGAAAAAGGCCTCCTCGGAATTTTCCGTCTGCGGATAGCGGCTGACCAGCAGGGTCAAGGGGGTGAGCGCCACATCGTACTGGTTTTGCATGGTGGAAGCCCATCCGGCGGCCAACAGGGCGGCGTCGTATTTTTCGTAATTAGGGGACACGGCCATGAATTGATTGTAGCTGGCCTGAAAATAGCCGAGTTCATAGTACATATAGCCCAGGGTCAAGTGGGCTTCGTCGATCACGGATCGCCGCTGGTCGTTGATCACGGTCAGGGCGCAGACGCTGCGCAGGGTCTGAACGGCCTTGCGCACGTTTTTCATGCGCAGATAGCAAATGCCCGTGGCGTACAAACCGTAATCATAATACGTGCTCTGTTCTGAAATGGCGCTGTACATTTTGATGGCGCGTGGATAGTCCTTATACCGATAATAGCACTGTCCGGCATAATAGGACGCCGCGTCCGACACCGGCGCCGGGGCGTTGGAGCGCGCGATGGTCTCATAGAATTCCAGGCATCGGGCGTAATCGGCGCGGTCGTATTCGATGCGCAGCAGTCCGAGGAGCGCCTGCGGCAGCAGCGGGCTGCGGATGTAGCGGTTGATCAGATATTTGTACAATTTGGCGGCGCCGGCCGGAAGGCCGATCTCATAAAGGCATTCGCCTAAAAGATAGATCACCTCATCGCTCTTGGAGAAATGGGGATTGAAATCCATCAGGATGATCAGATCGCGGGCGCTGGTCCAATACTCCTGGCGTTCGAATTCCGTGCGAGCGTCGATCAACAGTTTTTCCGACGCGCTTTCCAACTCCCGTCCGGAAATCTGGCGGCTGTTCTCTGCTGCGGGTAGAGCTGGAACGCCGGCAACGAGGATAAAAGTCAGCAGGAGCAGCCGGGCGAGGGGCATGGGCGCATCGTTAGAAAGGTTGCTTTTCCTTTTTTTCATTCTCTATGCTTTTCTTGAGCTCTTCCATCTCCTGCGCCACTTTTTCACGTTTTTTGCGGATCTCGTCCAGTTTTTTCTTTTCTTCCGCCTGCAGCGCGCGGGCCTTTTTTTCCTCCGGCGTCAGCCGGGTGAACAGGGTGGTGCGGTAGCTGGCGCCAAGCAGAATCTTCCAATCTGCATAGCGCTGCAACAGCGCATTGCGTCCCACTTCCGCCGAGGTAGGGCGATAGCCGGTCAGACGAAAGTCGCCGGCCAGATCAAAGATAAAATTCTTATACCCTAAAAAACGAACGCCTTGAGAAAAGCGGATAAAGTTCTGCCGCAGGGTGATATCGGAGCGGTTGATGAAGATGTCTCCAGTAACCTCAGAGTAAAGTTGATACGATCGTATCGGGAACTTGAAACCGATGCCGGCGACCAGTTGGTCCTCCTGTTCGCTGAAATACTGATCGCGCCAATTCATGTCGCGATAGCCAAGGTTCAGCGAGAATTTCAACGGCAGCGACTGGCCGGTGTTTTTCAAGTCCAGGTTGAGAATGCCGAGCAGCGTCCAACCGAATGCATCGGCGGCGTAGGGCTCGTAGGGCAACGGGTGGCGCGGAGCTGTGGGGATCTGCACATAGCCGGCCATGCCGATCTGCATCGTCGCCCCCTGATGAGGTATGTGCACTTTAAGGCCGCAACGGGTGTCCCCGATCGGTCCCCACAGATCCTTCTGATTGTCCTGATAGGGCACGGTGTGGATAAAGATCTCCAGCCCTTTGCTGAGGCCCAACGTCAGGCTCAGGTTGAAGGTGTTATCCTTGACCAGCACACTGCGGGTGTCGCCCACTCCATCTGCGGGGGGATAGTCATGTTTTTCCAGAAACAGACTGTACAGGCCGTTGATATACAGGTGCCCTGGAAAGTTGTTTTCAGCGTCGAACAGCCGCAATTGGCCCTTGCCGCCCATCATCGTTACCTGGCTCCACACAGACCCAGCCAGGATCAGCCACAGGAGCCGAAGGGATCGCATCGTCATCGATTTCAAGAGAACCTCAAGTTAACAGGTTGTCGCTTATTTATCAATCTTTTTTTCCAATCCGGCAGCCCGCAAAAGCGCCCTATGGATTGGCCGCGAACTGCTCGCTGTTTCTCTTTTATACGCATGCGCCGGCAAATGTTTCCCAGCGCAGACCATGACCGGCTTATTCTATATAGCGGCAAAGGCGGGGCGGCGCAGAAAGCAAATATTAAACCATGCCTCTCCACTTGCGCAGCCACCACTCGGCGGTGAGGCAGGCCAGAATGAAGAGCAGCAGAGCCCCATGATTCCAAAGATCCAGCCGTTGGCTGCGGACGCGGCGGAGAGTTTGCGCTGGCAATTCGCCGGCCAGCGCGTACAGCGAGTCCGCGGACACGTAGCGACCGCCGGAGACCGCTGCGAGCCCTTGCAGAAGCGAACGCTGGCAAATGCGAACGCTGAGCTCTTCGCTGTAGGCGCCGACGGAAAAAAGGCTTCGAGCGGTTCCTAATAGGGCGCCGTCTTTCTGCACCACAGCTTTTATCTCATACTCACCGGGGGATTCCGGCTGATAGGTCGCCTCGTACAATCCGTTGCCCGCTGGTGCGGCTGAAAGGGTCACGGGCGTTCCCTCTTTCTCCAGCAACAGGACGACAGAGGCGTCGGCCACGGGGTTGAAGCGAACATCATACGCCGTGACCTGAATGGGGATCGGCTCGCCGAACGCATAGCTGCTCTTGCTCAGAGACAGGTTGACCAGCTCTTTCCTCTTCTCCATCTGCAGCCAGCGGATCAGGTTGTTGATGAACACGCCGTAGAGCTCGTCTTTGTTGTCAATGCCTTTCATCATCAGCGCCCATCGCCACAGGCTGCTGGCCAACAGGGCGGCCGAGTTGACCAGGCCGTCGCTGAATACGACGATCAGCAGCTGCTGGTCATCGGGCCGGCCCGCATCGCCTACGGCCGTCGCCAGCACCTGTGCGCCGGGCCGAACGCCCTGAATGCGGCGATGCACCCAGATGGGCGGCAGCAAGTTCCATGCCGACGCAGCCGCTGTGGGGCTGCCTGGTATCTGCATGATCGGATGCTGCGAGCCCTCCGGGGTCAGAGATGCAGTGGCCGAAAATGCATGCGTGTGGAGCATTTCCGTTCGTATGGCCAGCCAACGCTGCCAGTGCGCCAATTTTTTCCAGTCGGTCTCCGTTCCATCCATGAACAAAATCGGCCGGCTGAAGGCGGTCCAGCTTTTTTCCACGCGATGGACCATATCGTCCGGTGTAACAGGGGTCGGATAGTTCAGTAAGACGAGAATATCGGTGTGATCGAGGCTGTCCAGAGCGGCCGGCCGTCCGTCCACATCGTATAAACGGCCGTCCCTTCTTTGCACAAGCGTCTGCAGCCGGCAGCGTGAATTTTCCTTGATCGCGTTGGTGAAAAAGGAGATCTCTGGCGTCACACAGCCGGCCAACAACGTGATCAGCAGCCGGGATTTCAGCACATCCACATACAAGGTCCGCTGGTTGTTGTCCTTGGCCAACTCATCGGCCGGTCCAGAGACCTGCAGGCGCAACTTGTGCCGGCCTTCTGTTCCCGCCGTCCAGGCTAGATCGACGACCTGTTCAAAGGGCGAGCCGGCGGCCTGCAGCGTGGTGAAGGCGACGACTTTATCGTTTTCCATCAGCTGCACGGCGGCGCGAACCATAGGCAGACCCGTGCCAGAGACAGTGACCTGGATGGGGGTTTCCTCGCCGGTGTAGACAAAGGAATTGGCCTGCACGCGAGTAATGGCCAGATCAGGCGGCGTCTGCGTGGAGCCTACGCCGACGCAAAAGATCGGCACGCCGCTCTCAGCTGCGTAGCGGCTCGGATGGCCGCCGCGGGTATAGTTGCCGTCGGTGAACAGCAGGATGGCGGTCAGGTTTTCTTCGCGTAATGTGCTGTGGATGGTTTCCAGCGCCGAGGTGATGTCAGTGACGTCGCCGCTGGGCCGCAGCGAATCCAGCTCGCTGGGCCGCAACGGCCGCAGCCGGCTGTCAAAGGCAAAATATTTTTGCGTCATAGGACCGGACCATATCTTCGGCAGATCCTGACGCAGCGCCCTGGCCAGCTGTTCGGTGCGCGGGCCTATTTGATCTATCGCAGCCATGCTGGCGGACTGATCGATGGCAACGGCGATGAGAGGGGGAACGTCTTCTTGCCAGGATGAGGTCGCCTGGATTTCGAAAACAGCGAGCAGGAGAGTCACCAGAGCTGAACCGCGCAGGACCATCAACAGAATGCGCAGGGGAGAGGAGACGTGCGGATTCGTACGGCGATAGATGAACAGCGTTACGAGAACAGCCAGCCAGATCAGCGCGGTCAACAGGTACCAGCGTCCGGAAACAGTTACGGCAATATTTGAAAGAAAGTCAATCACCCACCCACACTCCTATCATCCGGACGCTCCCTGTCGATCGTCCATGACGCGAAAAGCTTAACGGTTATAAAGAAAGATTCGGCGCTACGTCCAGCTCCAAGTCCGAGCGCTCTCCCCGTGCCAGATGCACATAGCCGGCCCGCGCGATCATGCCGGCATTGTCTGTGCACAACTCGAACGGCGGAATCACCAGAGAGATCCGCTCTTGTCGACAGGTTTGTTCAAACTGGTTGCGTAAAAAAGTATTGCGCACTACGCCTCCGGCCAGAACCAGGGTGCGGCTGTGATGCCGACGCACTGCGGCCAGGCTTTTATGAAGCAACACATCGACGACCGCTGCCTGAAAGCTGGCGCAGATATCCGGGATCGCTGCACGCAGCGCCTCGGGGGAAAGACTGCGGCAGTGATAGAGCACCGCGGTTTTGAGACCGCTGAAGCTGAAATTCAGATTGCCCTCTTCCATCAAAGCGCGGGGAAACGACACCGCCGCGCCTTTGCCGCGGACGGCCGATGCTTCAATCAGCGGTCCGCCAGGATAACCAAGGCCGAGCAGTTTGGCCACTTTGTCAAAGGCCTCTCCGGCCGCATCGTCCACGGTTCGGCCGACCACCCGGTAGTGCAGCGCACCTTGCACCACGATCAACAGAGTGTGCCCGCCTGATGCCAGCAGACAGATATACGGATAGTCCAGTTCCTCCTCCGTCGCCAGCAAATGGCCTTCGAGATGATTGATGCCGATATAGGGCTTGCCCAGGCTCACCGCCAGCCCCTTGGCAAACCCCAGACCGACCAATAAAGAGCCAGCCAAGCCGGGACCGTAGGTGACTGCGATGGCGTCCAAATCCATCAATGTTCGGCCCGCCTGCTGCAACGCGATGCGCACCAAACCGCCCAGCTGTTTGAGGTGACTGCGTGAGGCGAACTCGGGCACTACGCCGCCATAGGTTTCGTGGATCTTTTGCGTGGCGATGATATTGGACAGAATGCGGCGATCGTCCGTCACTGCTGCCGAGGTCTCATCGCAGGAAGACTCTATGCCCAGCAGGATCATTTAATTTTTCTTTCCAGAATAACCTTGAAACGCTTCGGTTCAATGGAACGGAAACGGACGCCGGGCAACGGATCCACATAGGCCAGGTAATCGGAGCCGCCGTGTTCTGCTGCGCGCGGAAAATCAATATACGCGTTGATCTCTTTTTCCGTCAGCGTGGCGATGCGCTGAACGCCGCCTTCTGCAATCAAACTCAGCGTCGCGGGGATGGCGAATGCGCTGACCCCCTCCGGTGCATTGATCACCCGGATCGGAATGCGGCTGATTCGTTTTTCCATCAATTTTTGCACGTCCTGGCTGAACTTCGTGACCGCGGGCGACAGCTCGATCCGCTGGTCCGGCGAAACGGTCAACTCGATTTCGCCGGTCACCGGGTGTTTTACTTTCTCCAGTACTTTTTCTTTTGTGTACACCGCGTCGACGGTGCGGATGACCGAGGCCGGCCCAGCCACTGCAACCGAATCCGGATCGAACACCAGTTCATCCATCACGGTGTAGCCGGGCAATGGTTTGATAGTGATTTGACTTTTCACTATCACGGTTTTCTCGATCCGTTTTTCAATGAAAATGGCGCGCTCCAGCGGATCGATCAGCTGCAGCACAGAGATCGATTTGGCGGCGCCGCTTAGAACCACATCCTCCTTGGTCATGTGGACGGTCTGTGGTCCAATCTTCCACTCCACTTTGGGTTCCAGTTGCGCCTCGCGAAACAACAGATAGGCCAGCAGCGTCATGCCCTGGCCGCGCACACGCACTTTGGCCTCCTGTGGAAACGGCTCCGTCAGAATCATGTTGGGCGGGCTGTCGGGCACACGGATGGGAACCGATACGATATGATCAAAGGTGCCGTCGGTGATCACCAGAAACCAAACGAGAACCGCAAAGAGAAACGAAGCGATGTGGATTTTATATTTTTTCAACAACAGGGAGTGCTTTACAGTGAGCGCCATTTCCTGTTTTCCTATATGTTAAAAAGGGTGAACGCAGTCAGCTGCGTCACCCTTTAACATCAGTCCTACGAATGTGTGGAACAAGGCGTATTATTTCATCGATTCTTTGATCTCTCTTCCACGACTGATTTCACCGTTGTCGATGCGGATGTTGAAACCGCATTCCGGATTGGTGCACACCCAAGCCTTGTACATGATGGGGGCTCCGTCCCGCCCGTAGTCAGACAGGGGGATCAAGATTCCAGTTTTACATTTCAGACAGCCCGGAAACGCTTTTTCCATTGCCCTTACCTCACCTCATAGGTCCCAAACAATTCCTATTGATTAGTGTCCGATCGACCAGCTGATGGTTTAGCTTCTCCGCATCGACCGGAAAAGGATGACCCTACGATAATTTAATATATAACATAATAAAAATCAACCCTTTTTTCTTGCGTCGGCCTTTTTAATGCAAATCTTGGAAAAAAACTTGTAAACAAGGCACGAATGAAATATATTGTGATATTGGCCTGGTCCGGCCAGGGCACATGGAATTTCACTGATTGGAGTAGGTTATGCAAGCTGTTTTGATGGTCGCCGGAAAGAGCACTCGCACTTTTCCCCTCACTTTGACACGGCCAAAGCCTTTGCTGCCCATCCTGAACCGCCCTTTGATCGAGCACAGCTTGGATCAGCTTTACGGGCTGTTTGATGAGGTCATCCTTATCGTCGGTTACCGGCAGGATATGATCCGCCAGGCTTTGGGCGACCAGTACCGCGGCATGCGCCTCATCTATCAGGAACAGAAAGAGCAAAAAGGCACCGGCCATGCCGTGTTGCAGGCGCGGCCTCATATCAAAGGCCGCTTTGTGGCCATGAACGGCGACGATCTGTTTGCCCACGAAGACCTGGCGCGGTTGCAACATCACTCCTTCGCCGCACTGGCCAAGGTGGTCCCGGATCCTTCTCTTTACGGCGTCTGTTTGGTGGATGAGGAGAACAACCTGCTCAATATGGTGGAAAAGCCGACGCAGTTTCTCGGCAACCTGGCCAACATCGGCTGCTATATTTTTGAACCAGAGATCTTTGCAGAGCTGGAAAGAGCGCCGTTGAGCGTGCGTGGCGAGATCGAGATTATGGACGGTTTTCTGCCCATTGCCCGCCGCCAGCCCTTCAAGATTCTAGCCATCCACGGGTTCTGGCTGCCCACAGGGTATGCCTGGGACCTTTTGTCGCACCAGGAGTATTTTATGCGTCAGATGAACGACCGGATCGTGGCCGGCGTCGTGGAGCCCGGCGCCACACTGACCGGTCCGGTGCACATCGGCAAGGGCACGGTAGTCCGAGCAGGCAGCTATATCGAAGGGCCGGTGATCATCGGACAAAACTGCTCGATCGGTCCCAATTGCTATATTCGCGAGTGCAGCTCCATCGGCGACAACGTCAGGGTGGGGCAGGGCGTTGAGATCAAAAACAGCATCGTGATGTCCAACAGCTTGCTGTGCCATCTGGCGTATGTGGGCGACTCGGTTGTGGGGGAAAACTGCAATCTGGGCGCAGGGACAGTGACTGCCAACTCACGCCATGACGGCGGAGCCATCTTTTCCGCCATCAAAGGCAAACTCGTGGACACCGGCCGAACCAAACTGGGCGCCATCCTCAGCGATTCGGTTCACACCGGCGTTCACACCTCCATCTATCCGGGCCGCAAACTTTGGCCCGGCGTTCATACCCTGCCGTCCTCGGTCGTGGATCGCGACCTGCATCCCGAGGGTTGGATCTGGACCTGATCGATGCCACGCGTCGCTATCATTTACGGATCGGAGGCATATAACTTTCCCGACAGTGGTGTAATACCTTTTTGACACTTTGCGTTCCCCCCTGTTTATCTTCCAATCCCAATCACAGTAATTACAAGCCTGCCGATCTCTGCCTTGCTGGTATGATATTTGTCCGCCTAACCATGGAACATTTTTACCAGGGAGATGCGGATGAAACGGGCTGGTTGGCTGCTGCTCACGGCCATCATTCTTTGCTCACAATCGGTTACTGCGAAAAACATGTCCCTCGCCCGTGTGTATGCCAAAGTCTGGCTGGAGGGGCCTTATGATGCCTCAACCGGCATGATGAGGCGGACGCCGGCTTACAAGGCGATTCTGGATACACTTAAACGGGATTGGGACACCCATTTTCTCCAGACGGATCTGAAACAACCGATCACCGCGCTGGTGCCGCAGGCGTTGGATTTTATTTTGGTCTATTTGCGTCGCAGCGAATCGGGCGAAGCGGTCCTCGCTGCCAACATCGGCATTTTGGGCGCTGATGGATTTCTCTACGATCTTTACGGAAATCCCGGCATCACTCTGAACGTCCGTCAGGGCGTTTATTTCATCATATTGGTTCATCGCAACCATCTTCCAGTGCAGAGCAGCCGCGCTGTGGACATTGCACAGTTGAGCGGAAATATGGCAGGGCGCTATTATGATTTCACCGTGGCAGCCAACTGCTATTCTGCGGCGGAAGGGAAGTACAACGAGCCGGTTAAATCGCTGAGCGCGAATGTCTACGGTCTTTTTGCCGGCAACGCCAGCCAGCAGATCGGCATGGAGACGACAGGCGGCGGTTTAGCGGCCTGGCCAAAGATCATCGCCTCTCTCGACATGACGCCGGTTCAGCAGCAGAGCGGGGATGATCCTCGCTATACACGTGCAGATACCGATCTGAGCGGCGTGGTGATCTATGCGTTGGATGCGGCCTTTATCACGTTGAACAGCGGCGTGGCTACCGAGGCGCCGATGCCCCTGTATCCATGAGTTCCCGCGCCTTTCATCCGCTGGTTTTTAGCAGCAGGTTCTGCGGTCATGGCACATTTCTTGTGTTCCAGATGATAGCGTTCGGAAGCCAGCCGCCGCAAATAGTTAAAAAACAGCAAAAAAGCTTTTACTTGCCCACCAAATTCGTCAGCTGAAAAGGAAGGGGACTATACACTCTTTTCATCCAGTGTGTAAGTTGCGTCACACTGATCAGCTTCGGCGATCGTAGGGGCGGCAAAAAAAGCCGGCGATGACAGCCTTTGCTTGAATGATTGAGGCGCTCGGCGCTCTTTATGTGTTTGACAACGGGAGGTCGTTAGAATGAGAATCCAAAGCTTGAAAAGCCGTATCGGCCATTTGATCGCGATGCTAATATTTCTGGCTGCCGCCTGGTCCCAGGGGCAGGTGTATGAGGCCTCTTTTCAAACGGTTCGCGAAGGGGACAACACGTTGTATGTCGATTTTTATCTGCGTCTGTTGCCAGGCCAGTCCTCGGAAAAGCTCGGAAACCTAACGTTGTTCATTGATTACAGCACAGAGGAACTGACCTTTGTCGGCAAAGTGGCTGCAGATGATGGTCCGTGGGATGATTCGAACACGGATATACCTGGTTCTTACAAGGATGTCTCGACGTTAAACCGCGGCAACAGCGGACGTTTTTCCATCGATTTCGCCAAAGAGGTGCAGGCGCCTGAGGACGGCGGGCTGGAGGCAGTTCTCTGTCCGACGCGCATCGGCCGCATTCAATTTGTTCGTCATCATGAAAATCCGACCCTGGCGTTTAATCCCCAGTTTGTCGGATTAACCAACTGGAACATGAACGATATCACTGCACAAATGGTCTTGTCTGATCAAAATCCGTTTTTGTGCGGTGATTACGGCGATCTGCCCGTTTCCTACGACGCGCCGACGCCTGCATGGCACAGGCTTTCGGCAAATCCCAGTCAGGCGGTCTGGTTGGGAACGGCGGAGGATCAACCGGATGCAGAGCCGGGCCCTGCCTCTCCTTTGAACGGCACGGGAGATGACGTTGACGGCCAAATGCCGGATGACGAAAACGGTATTGCGTTGCCGGCAATCCTGTATCAGGGGCAAACGGCTGCAATCCCAATAACCTACTTTGTGGCAGCGGGCGCCACCGCCTTTGTTCAGGGATGGTTTGACTGGAACGGGGATGGAGATTTTGCCGACAGCGGCGAGGCGCCGATTTCGCTCACGGTGAACGGCACGGGGTCGGTCTCCCCTCAGATCACGGTGGATGCGGTTGGGCCCTATACCGGGGTCACTTTTGCCCGATTCCGTATCAGTACGACGCAGAACATGTTGCCCTATGGCGGTTTAGATGACGGCGAGGTTGAGGACTATAGTTTTCAGCTGCAGGCGATGCCTGGCTGTCCGGCTGATTTCGCGATGTCCGCCGATTCGGTCTGCACCCATCAAGCGGTCACATTCACCTACACCGGCGCCGCTTCCCCCAGCCAGCTGGCGTGGAGCTTTGGCGACGGCGCCACGGCAACCGGCAATCCAGCCGTCCACACCTATATGACGTCCGGCGTTTATCAGGTACGGTTGCAGACCACTTGTACGGAAGGAGGCGCCGCGACTCAAACTCAAGAGCTGGTGGTCTGCCCTTCGGCGGCTGATTATACAGTCACCACCCTGGTGGCGCCGGAATCGCCCATTCCCCTTGGAATCGCGGTGCAGTGCTCCGCTCTGGTGGAGCCGTCCGGCGACCCACTGGGCTTTATTTGGGATTTTGGCGACGGCACCACTGCTTCCGGCAACCCGGTGGTCAAGATATATGAAGAAGCCGGTTCTTATCCGATCTCGGTAACCGTGGTCACATCGCGTTGTGGCGAACGAGTGTTCAGTCATCCCACCCAGATCGAAATCCTTACTGTCAATCAGCCGCCGCACGCGGTCGATGACACGCTGTACGTCGCGGCGAACGCCTTCGCGACCGTGCAGGTGCTGGCCAATGACAGCGATCCTGACGGCCATGATCTGCATGTGGAGGCCGAGGCGGTGCAGGCGCCGGCTCACGGCATTTTGGTGCTAGGGGCAGACGGAGTCTGTACTTTTACCCCGGCTGCCGATTATGCTGGGGTGGATATGTTCCGCTATCGCGTCTGCGACAGCGGGACGCCCTCGCTCTGCGACACCGCAACGGTCCTGGTTACGGTGGAGCGGCCGGCCTTCGAACTCTATGATTACGGTTCAGATGCCCTGCCGCGAGCCCGGCATCGTTTTAACCAAGAGGTGTTTATCGGATTAATTCATCAGACCGGTCCCTGGGTGGACGCAGAGACGACGCCAGATGACGGGTCTGAAAACGACGGGATCGAATTCGGGCCGACGGATCCGGGGACCGCCTCCTCGGTGAACATCAGCGTCAGCCGCAATGGAGTTATCGCCGCCTGGATCGATTTCAACGATGATCATGATTGGGATGATGCGGAGGAAAATATCATTCCAGCCCGGCCGATCACCGGCGGCGCGATCGCTACGTTCCATTTCAATGTACCCGCTGCGGCTTCAGCCGGCACAGAGATGTGGGCGCGGTTCCGCTATGCGGCCGGCGAGCAGATTCCGCCGCTGGCTGCGGTGGCCAGCCCGGCCGGCGATCAGGATGCGTATGATGGAGAGGTGCAGGACTTTTATTTTCGTCTGACGCCTGTGGAGTTGACCTCTTTCAGCGTCAACGGATGCGGCGGCGGCGTGCAGCTGGAATGGCAGACAGCATCGGAAACAGAAAATTTGGGATTCGGCATTTTCCGGGCCGATGCGCAAGATGGGGATTATTCGCAGATCAACGCGTCGCTGATACCGGGCGCGGGCACCTCCTCCTCCGCGCACACGTATCGGTACCTGGATATCACTGCCCAGGCCGGCGAGACCTATTACTATAAATTGGCTGATGTGGATTATAACGGCCGCATTACTCTCTATGGCCCGGTCAAAATCGCAGTCGAAGGGCCGGCGGAGTATAGTCTGCAGCAGAATTATCCGAATCCGTTCAATCCGGAAACCCGTATCGATTTTACCATGAAAGAAAAGGGGCGGGTTGAGTTGAGCGTGTTCAACCTGCAGGGTCGAATGGTGCGGCTTTTAGTATCCAAACAACTTGGCGCCGGCACCCACTCTGTCGTCTGGGACGGTCGAGATGCCAATGGGCAGGTGGCGCCATCCGGCATCTACCTGTACAAGCTGCAGGTAAATGGTTTTGAGACCATGCGTAAAATGGAGTTCATCAAATAGGTCCTCGCTTTGAGACAGGCCGATGGCGTCGCGGCGCTTTCGGCCTGCACATCTTAGGCGCGAAGGAGCGACGTTTACCAACGCCGCTCTTTCGCGTTTAAATACTGCTTGACAAACCTGCATAAAATCCTTAATATTAATTTATTCAATATCTCTGAAAGCGGAGACGGCGCACCATGAAGCGTTTGTGTTTGATTTTACTGTGTTGTTTTTTGCCCTCTTTTGCCCAACAGCTTGCCATTCTGCACACCAATGACACCCACGCCCAATTTGAACCCGCTCCTGCAACCTGGGTGCAAAAAAATCCCAAGCCGCTCATCGGCGGTATGACTGCGCTTGAGTATTTTATCTCGAAGGAAAGAGAAAAACAGCAGCCGATCCTGTTGCTGGATGCGGGCGATATCATGACCGGTACGCCCATCGCCAAGATCGTGCGAGACGGAGTGACCGGCGGCGGATACATGGACATGCTGAATATGATCGGCTACGACGCCATGACCATCGGCAATCACGAGTTCGATGAGGGCCAGGAAAATCTGCTCCGCTTGGCGGCTGCCGCCCAATTCGATGTGCTCTCCGCCAATCTGTATCAGAACGACCGGTTGATCACGCAAAAACCCTATGCGATCTATACGGTCGGCGGCGTTAAGGTGGGGGTCATCGGTCTAATCCTTTCCAGGCTGTTCGACGACGTGGCGAAAAAGAATCTGGACGGCATTCGCGTGCAGGATCCGGCAGCGGCCGCGCAGACGTTTATCAATGAGATCGACCCGCAGACCGATCTCATCGTGCTCCTGACCCATCAGGGGGTGGAGGAGGACTTGGCGTTGGCTGATCGAATCCGCGGTGCAGATGTCATCGTGGGCGGCCACAGCCATTCGCGGCTTCAGGAACCGATTCGGCGCAACGGACTGCTGGTGGTGCAGGCGGATTCCAAGACGCGCTATCTCGGCCGGCTCGAGTTGACCGTGCAGGCGGATACGGTCGCAGACTATCGTTATCAGCTGATACCCACCTGGGTCGACAGCGTGCGAAATCCCAATCCACGCATGCAGGAGCTGGTCCGGCAGTACAAAGAGCGGATCGACGAGGAGTATGGAAAACCGCTGGGAAAGCTAAAGGTGGATTGGCGGCGCAGCAATCAGCAGGAGTCCAATATCGGCAATTATCTGACGGATGTCGTGCGCTCGTCAGTGGGCGTCGATTTTGCCGTTCTCAACAGCGGCGGGATCCGCAAGGATCTAAACAAGGGGGTGCTGCGAAAACTGGACATCGTGGAGATACTGCCTTTTTCCAATTATATCGTCAAATTCACCTGCAGCGGCGCTGAGCTGCGGACCATGGTGGAATCCAACGCTCGTGCAACACTGCGGCAGGAGCCCGGCATTCTGCAGGTCTCGGGATTGAGCTATGCTTTCCGGATCACCAAAGGCGGTACCGTGGAGATCGAATGGATCAAGGTCAATGGCCGGGCGCTGGACGACCACAAGACCTATACGGGCGCCACGGTGGACTTTATCATTTACGGCCAGGCGGAAAAGTATTTCGGATTCCCGGTTCAGACCGGAGAGGCCACCGGTTTCTTGCTCGCGGATTTGGTTATGGATTACGTACAGAAGCATCCCAGCGTCCGTTCAAAAATCAACGGCCGCATCCGCTGCACGGATTTACGCAAAAAGAAGTGATGTCCAGGCCGTCCGTTCGTTGTATGGTCAAGTGGGAGGAAAAAGATGGTCATGAAAAAACGATCTTTATATTGCGCGCTCATGCTGGTGTTGCTCGCCGCCATGCTGTGGACCTGTGCGGTCAACCCGGTCACCGGCAAGCGGGAGCTGATGCTGCTGAGTGAAGCCAATGAAGTGGCGCTTGGACAGCAGACCGATGCGGAGGTCATCGCCACCTATGGCCTGTACGATGATGCGGCCTTGACCGCTTATGTCGCTCAGATCGGTCAAAGAATGGCCGCGCTTTCTCACCGGCCGGGCTTAAAGTACTCGTTCAAAGTCCTTGACACGCCGGTGGTCAATGCCTTTGCGGTGCCTGGCGGTTATATTTACCTGACGCGCGGCATTATGAGTTATCTGAACGATGAAGCCGAGCTGGCGGGCGTCATCGGCCATGAACTGGGCCACGTCTGCGCTCGGCATACGGCCACGCAATACACCCGCGCCCAGCTTGTTCAGGTGGGCCTTGGCCTGGGTTCGATGCTCTCAGAGGATTTTCGCAAATATGCCGGCATCGCTTCTTTCGGCGTCAATCTGCTGTTTTTGCGTTTCAGCCGTGATAACGAACGCCAGGCGGATGATCTGGGCGTAGAGTACTCCTCCAAAGCCGGCTACGACGCTAATGCCATGGCTGAGTTTTTCAACACCCTGGAGCAGATGGATGGATCGTCCAGCAGCAGCGGCTTGCCGGAATGGTTTTCCACCCACCCCAATCCGGAGGACCGCATCGGCGCTGTGCGCCGTAAAACCGCCGAGTGGCAGCAGAAGCTCGCCAATATAAAATTCGTCACCAACAAGGACCAGTATCTGGCGGCAGTGAACGGCATGGTATACGGCGAAGATCCACGCCAGGGGTATGTAGACGGTCAGGCTTTCTATCATCCAACGCTGAAATTCGTCTTGCCGTTGCCCAGCAACTGGACCGTCAACAACACGCCCAGCCAGCTTCAATTCCTCGCACCGAATCAGGATGCCGCTATCATGCTCACAGCAGCCGGCGGACAAACCGCACAGGCCGCAGCCAGCGCCTTTGTGCAGCAGTCGGGCGCCACGGTGCAGAAAAACGATGCGGTGACCTTGAACGGCCTGCCGGTGCAGCGGGTGTTGTCCAGCGTAACGACGGAATCCGGCACATTGACCGTGCTCTCTTATTTTATCCAAAAGGATAATCTGGTTTACACGCTGCACGGCATGTCCGACCCGGCCAAGTACAGCAGCTATTCCTCTACGTTCACCGGAACCATGGGACAGTTCAAGAATCTGACCGATGCTGCCAAAATGCAGATCAAGCCGACTCTGCTGTCGGTCAAAACGAACAAGAGCGCCGGCACTGTGGCAGCGGCGTTGCGTTCTTCCGGAGTGGCTGAGAAAGAGCTTGCCACCATGGCCCTGTTGAACGGGAAAAAGCTGGAAGACCGGTTGTCCGCCAACACCAAGTTTAAGTTGATCTCCAAATAAGGGTTGATTGTTCTTATTTCTAAAGGTATTGCATGGAACGGCGTACAGGAGAGCAAGATGAGCGGTCCTCAAGGGATGAATAAACGAACGGTCGCCGCGGTTCTGGCGGGTGTCGTTGTGGGAGGGCTGGTGTTGGGCTGTCATTCTGCGCGCATGGCGGTTCCAAACGAGCTGGCCGTACGCTCCGAACAGCTGATCTGCTCCGGCAGGGGAGGTTTTAGCGAAGATTTTTCATTCGGCGCTTTTCAGGTGACGGATGTGCATCGCGGCTGGACCCGGCGCAGCGCCGGGAGGTTGTGGCGTCTCGAAAAGGCCGACACTCAGCAGAGTTATGAATTCAGCCTGGCCGCACCAGGGGGAGGGATGTGGAATGGTCAGGCGGCCGCCGGCCTCCAGGCCGCTGATCTAAAAGCCGAGGCGTGGAGCGGCGATCTCACCATCGGCATTGTGTCAAATCAAAACCTGGTGGTGCGCCTGGAGCGCAGCGATAGCGAGACCTGGACCATGGTGCTGAATCAAAGAAGCAATGAAGATCTGATGACCGGCTATCTCAGCAGCAAAACAGCGACCTATGAGGTGACAGGAACGCATAAACTGGCGGGAACGCCCATGCCGCTGGTCGATACTGCAGGCTATGTGGTGGCGAAAAACAAAGCGCCGGTGGCGGCAGTGGACGTAATCAACGACGGGATCGTCTGGCTCTCGCATGGGCTCTCCGGCGCCGAGCGGGATGGGCTCGCGGCAGCCGCCGCAGCCCTGTTGCTGTTTCACGACCTGAGCGCCGATCATTAACATCCACTGCGGTTGCGCTCCGATCTCTTAAGCAAATCCGGTTTTAATGACGAACGCCTATCCCCTTTCGGGCATAGGCGTTTTTTTACGTCCGTCAGTCGTACATGTTTTGGTTATGCACAGATGGGAGTGGGGGGTGCCGACAGGGGCGCCGGCCTGGGCGGAGGACTTGTTTGCCGTTACCGTCCTCGACGCTCACTCGTTTTCAATGGGCTGTGATTTGATGCTGTCCTCATCCGCATCCCCCGGAGCCTCGCCGCCGCTGACCAGCTCTAGGGCGCTGCCTTTTTTTCGCACCCGGATCAGGGTGCCGTCGCTGAACCGGCCTTTAAGCAGCTCCTCGGCAATGGGGTTTTCCACGAATTTTTGAATGGTGCGCCGCAGCGGCCGTGCGCCGTATTGCGGGTCAAACCCGGCATCCGCCAGATACTCTTTTGCGCCGCGGGAGAGATCGATCTTGATGTTTCGGTCAGACACTTTGGACAGCATCTCGGCGATGACGATGTCAATGATCTTGATCATATCTTCACGGTCCAGCTGACGGAACACCACGATGTCGTCCACGCGGTTGATGAACTCGGGATTGAACAGCTTTTTCACTTGCTCGATCAGCTTTTCGCGCATATGGGTGTAATCCGATTGCGCGTTCGATTTGCTGAATCCAAAGGAGCCGCCGCTTTTATTGATCTCGCGGGCGCCGATATTGCTGGTCATGATCAGTACCGTATTCTTGAAATCGACCTTGCGGCCCAGCCCATCGGTCACGTGACCTTCATCGAGGATTTGCAAAAGGATGTTAAAGACATCCGGGTGTGCTTTTTCGATCTCATCGAAGAGCACCACGGCATAGGGATGGCGGCGCACTTTTTCAGTCAACTGTCCGCCCTCTTCATACCCCACGTAGCCCGGAGGCGCACCGGTGAGCCGCGACACGGCGAATTTCTCCATGTACTCGGACATATCGATGCGGATCAGAGCGTCCTCGGTTTCGAACAGATAGCGGGCCAGTTCTTTGGCCAGTTGGGTTTTGCCCACGCCGGTGGGACCCAGAAAGATGAACGAACCGATAGGGCGATGGGGGTCCTTGAGTCCGGCCCGTGTGCGTTGGATCGCTTGGGTCAGGACGTCGATGACCATATCCTGGCCGATGATCCGCTCTTTTAAAACCTGGCTCATTCTAAGCAGGCGGTCGGACTCGGTCTGCGCCACCCGCGACACTGGTATGCCGGTGATCATGGACACCACTTCAGATACGTCCTGTTCCGTGACCTGGGCAAAGGCCGCGTCCTGATCGTCGTTCCAGCGCCGTTTGGTGTCATCCAGTTCGCGCAGCAGGTTCTTTTCACGATCGCGCAGAATCGCGGCTTTTTCGAAATTCTGCAGCCGCACCACTGCGTCTTTTTCCGCGCGGATGCGTTTGATCTGCTCTTCCAAATCCGTGATCTCGCGGGGCACCACGATGTTAGCCAGATGGACGCGGGCGCCGGATTCGTCGAGCACGTCGATCGCCTTGTCCGGCTGATAGCGGTCGGTGATGTAGCGGTCGGATAATTTTACGATCTCGCGGATGGCCTCATCGGTATACTTGACTCGGTGATGGCTTTCATACCGTCCGCGCAGCCCTTTGATGATTTCAAAGGTCTCTTCGCTGCTGGGCGGATCGATGAGGACCTTCTGAAAGCGGCGTTCCAGGGCGCCGTCTTTTTCGATATATTGCCGATATTCATCCAGCGTGGTGGCGCCGATGCACTGCAGTTCACCGCGCGATAGGGCCGGTTTGAACATGTTGGAGGCGTCCAACGAACCGGACGCGCCGCCGGCGCCGACCAGCGTGTGCATTTCATCGATGAACAAGATGATGTCGCGGGTGCGCACCAGCTCGTTCATGATCGCTTTCATGCGTTCTTCAAATTGACCGCGATATTTGGTGCCTGCCACGATGGCGCCGAGATCCAGCGTCACCACCCGCTTGTTGTGCAAAATGCGCGGCACTTTTTTCTCCACGATGCGCAGGGCCAGTCCCTCGGCAATGGCGGTCTTGCCCACTCCGGGTTCGCCGATCAAAACCGGATTGTTCTTCTTGCGCCGGCTGAGAATTTGAGCGACTCGCTGTATCTCTTTGTCCCGTCCGATGATGGGATCCAGATCGCCGTGCATCGCCATCTCGGTGAGATCCCGGCCGAAATGGTCCAGCGCAGGCGTCTGCGATTTTTGCTGGCTTTCAGCAGCCGCCTGGGACTGATTGGCCCCTTGCATGATCCTGTCCAGTTCTTCGGCCACTGCCTCATAGGTGACGCCAAAACTTTTAAGAATCTGGGCCGCCAGGCCCTCTTTTTCTTTCACCAGCGCCAGCAAAAGGTGTTCGGTACCGATGATATCCGATTTATGCCGGTCCGCCTCCACATAGGCGCTCTTGAGGATTTTTTCCGCCCGTTTGGTGAATGGAATGTTGCCGATGGTCATGGTATCGCCGGATACGCGCCCCGCATCTTCCACCGCAGTCTTGATCTCTTCCAGATCACAACCCAAGGCATGCAGTATTTCGATCGCAATGCCCTCGCCTTCGCGGATGAGGCCGAGCAGAAGGTGCTCGGTGCCGATATAGTCATGTCCAAGTCGCAACGCTTCATCCCGCGCAAATTGAATGACCATTTGCACGCGACTTGAAAAATTGTTTTTCATAGGAAGCTCCTGATAACGAAAAGCGTAGGAAGAATTCTATCAATTGATCTTTACCTTAAACAGCGCCACTCCACCGGAGGGTTCCCATTTTTTTCCTTCTGCGTTGATCCCGGTACAGGTTGTCTGTTTATTTTGACAATTCTCCTCTCATGCTGGCCCTGAATGGCTTCAGGGTAACTTTTTGGTATTATTGAATTAATTGAGTGAAGCTGCGCCGTGGCGCGGCCGGCCGCACCCGTTATTTCTCAAATACCATGCCATATATACTATAATATATAGGAATTATTCCTCGATAGCAATATTAATCATTTTTCTCGTCGCTCTTGATCCGGCCGTCGAGCAGTTCCACCACTCGGTCTGCCCGCTGGGCTAATTCTCGGTTATGCGTGACGATGATCAAGGTCTGGCCGTTGGCGCGGCACAGTTGCCATAGCAGCTGATGCAGCTGTTCCCCGGATGCCATGTCCAGGTTGCCGGAGGGCTCATCCGCCAGGATCAGTCGCGGCTGATTGATCAGCGCTCGGGCTACTGCCACGCGCTGCTGCTCTCCGCCGGAGAGTTCATTGGGCCGATGGCCGGCCCGGGCTTCCAGCCCGACCTGGCTGAGGAGGCGCCGACCCCGTTCTGTCAATGCCGCCATCCGCTGGCCGGCAATTAATCCAGGCAGGAGGATGTTCTCCAGTGCGGTGAATTCAGGCAGCAGATGATGCATTTGATAGACAAATCCGATCGTTTTGTTGCGGAACTGGGCCAGCTGGGCTTCAGCGAGCTGGTTGACGTCTCTGCCCTGCCACGTGATCCGGCCTTGTGACGGCCGGTCCAATGTGCCGAGCAGGTGCAGCAAAGTGCTTTTTCCCACGCCGGAAGGTCCGACGATGGCGACTATTTCACCCGCCGCCACCTTCAGCGTGATGCCCTTTAGCACGTGCAGTTCCGAATCCTTGCCGGTGCGGTACCGCTTGTGCAGATCGTAGGTTTGTAATAAAGTCTCATTCATTTCGCAGAGCTTCCACCGGATGTAAACGAGCAGCGCGCAGGGCCGGATAGACCGAAGCCAGCCACGCCAGTAGGACCGTGATCAAGGTGATGAGCGCAAAATCGCTTTTGCGCATCAGCACCGGCAGCCACGAGACGATATAGACATCCGGCGGCAGCGACAGCCATCGAAAGGCTTGCTGCGACCAGCAGATGCCATAGCCGATGGCGCTGCCGAGCAGCGCGCCGAATACGCCTATAAATATACCCTCAAAAGTGAAAATCCGCCGAATTTGCCGTGTCGAGGCGCCCAGGGATTTCAGCACCCCGATCTGCGCCTTTTTTTCCATGGTGATCATGATGAGGATGCTGATGATGTTAAAGCTGGCCACCAGAATGATCAGGCTGAGTACAATGACCGCTGTCCATTTTTGCATTTTCATCCAGGCAAAGAGGTTTGGATTCACGTCCAGCCAAGTGTTGGCGTGATAGGGATAGCCGAGGCGGTTGCGAAGTTCAGCGGCCACTGTCTCCGCCTGCTGAAAATCGTACAGCCGCAGTTCCAGCCCGCTGATCCGAGTGCCGTAGAGAAACAGCTTTTGCGCTTCCTGCAAATGGATGTAGGTGAGATTATCGTCCAGGCCGTACAGGCCGGTTCGCACCAGCCCGCGCACCACGAACCGCATCATCTGCGGCATCTGCAACAGCGAGGGATTGCCCATATAGCTGGCCACCAGCACGGTATCGCCCGGCAGCGCCTGCAGCTTTTCCGCTAGAAAAATGCCGAGAAGTATGCCTGCTTCGGGCTCGTCCGCGAGATACTCGCCCTGGATAACGCAGCTTTTCAAGTCGACCACCTCCCCAGCGGTGCGCGGATCGATGCCCTGGATGACCACGCCGGTGGTGTGTTTTTTGTGCTTGATCAGCCCCTTGCCTTCCAGATAGGGGGTGATCGCCTGCACAGCGGAAAGCGATTGTACGGTTTTGGCCACAGCCTGGACGTCGCTTAGGCCGCGGTCATGAAAGGTCACCACTTTGACATGACTGCCCATGGCGATGAAACGGGATCGAACTTCGGATTCATAGCCGTTCATGACCGAAAGAACGATGATCAGCGCCGCTACCCCAACGATAACGCCGGCAATGGCGATATAGGTGATGGCCGACAACAAACCCGATTGCCGGCGGGAGCGCAGATGACGCAGGGCTACGAAAAATTCAAAAGACATGGCAGTTCCAAACGATCGCTCAAAATTCTTCACACTCATGATGCAGCCTCAGAGCCGTCAGGCCCTGGATCAACCGCAGGCGCTGTTTCATTCATAGCGCAGGGCGGCCACTGGATCCAGGGCCGCCGCCCGAGCGGCGGGCAACACAGCGGCGACGAACGAGATCAGCAACGCCGCCATGGTGATAAAGACAAAATCGAGAACTTTCATGTCCACCGGCAGCCAGCTGATGATATAGATGTCCGTCGGCAGACTAAAAAATTTATAGACCTGTTGCAGACGGCACAGAGCGTAGCCGATCGCATCCCCCAACAGCGTGCCGAGAATGCCCACCAGCGCACCTTGAAAAGTGAAAATTTTCTGAATGCTGCTCTGCGAGGCGCCCATGGAACGGAGGATGCCGATCTCCCGGGTTTTCTCCATGGTGACCATGATCAGCGTAGAGAGAATATTAAAGGCCGCCACCAGGATGATCAGGCAGAGGATGATGAACGCCGCCCATTTTTCGATCTGCATCCAGGCGAACAGGTTGGGATTGAGCTCGCGCCAAGTCAGCGGACGATACTCTGGCGGCAGGGACTGTCGGATGATCCGGGCGACCGCATCCGCTTTTTCATAATCATCCAGACGCATCTCCAGGCCGGTGACGCTGCTTCCGGTTTTGCACAACTTTTGCGCGGCAGGGACCGAGATATAGGCATAGGCGTCGTCGTATTCGAACAGACCGGTCTCAAAATAGCCGGTGACGCGAAACTGCATCAGCTGCGGCATTCGGCCAAAGGTGAACAGCCCGTCAAAGGAGGCGATGGAGATTTTATCTCCCACCGTCACCATCAGCCGGTCGGCCAGGTTGAAACCCAGCACGATGCCGGGAAGCTCGGGTTCTCCGGGCGCGGTGGTGGGGCCCAACTCCAACTGGCCAAAGTTGATGTTTTTCGCCAGGTCAGTCACCTGGGTGGCGCTCTCCGCCAGGATGCCGCGCAACAGCACGCCTGTCTGCTGCTCCCGTGATTTGATCAACCCCTTGCCCTCTACATAGGGGCTGACGGCTTTTACGTGAGGCAGGCCTTGCAGTCGATTCATCAAGTTTTGGTAATCGGCCATGGGTTCTTGGTCCTGCCGGACCAGGCGCAGATGGCTGTCCACGCCGAGAAAGCGGGAGCGGACCTCCCGCTCCAGTCCATTCATCACCGACAGGACGATGATGAGCGCCGCCACGCCGATGGTGATGCCGACGATCGAGATGTAGGTGATCAGCGAGATAAAGCCGGTCTTGCGCTTGGAACGCAGATAGCGCAGGGCGATGTAGAGCTCGTACGGCATGGATTATTCAGGCCGCATGGTCGGGAAAAAGATCACGTCGCGGATGGACGCCGCATCGGTGAACAGCATGGTGAGCCGGTCGATGCCCATGCCCAAACCGGTGGTGGGCGGCATGCCGTATTCCAGGGCACGGAGGAAATCTTCGTCCAGCTGATGCGCTTCTTCATCGCCGGCATCGGCCATGGCCGCCTGCGCTTCGAAACGTTTGCGCTGATCGATGGGATCGTTGAGTTCGGAAAAGGCGTTGGCGATTTCCCGGCCGGCGACAAAGCATTCAAAGCGTTCCACCAGTCCCTCCTCGCTGCGGTGCTTTTTGGCCAGGGGCGACAACTCTACCGGGTAATCGCAGAGAAACGTGGGCTGCATGAAATGGGGCTCCACTTTTTCTTTCATGATCTCATCGAGGATTTTGCCGCTGTTCATGCCCTCCTCCACCTCGCAGTGCAGGGTTTTGCCGATGTGCAGCAGTTCGGCGGTGGTTTTTCCGCGAAGATCATGGCCGGTATATTTTTTCAGAGCGTCGTAAAAGGTGATGCGCGGCCAGGGCGCGGCGAAATCGATCTCCTGACCCTGATAGATCGTTTTCGTCGAGCCGTTGATCTGCTGAGCCAAGGTGGTGATCATCTCTTCAACCAGATTCATCATGAAATGATAATCTTCATAAGCAACGTACAGCTCCATCATGGTGAATTCAGGATTATGGGTGCGGTCGATGCCCTCGTTGCGGAAATCCTTGCTGATCTCGTAAACGCCCTCGTATCCGCCGACGATAAGTCGCTTCAGGTACAGTTCGTCGGCGATGCGCAGATAAAGCGTCAGATCCAGGGTGTTGTGATGCGTGGTGAACGGCCGCGCGGCCGCACCGCCGTAGAGCGGTTGCAGCACTGGCGTCTCCACTTCCAGATAGCCGCGGCTGTCCAGATAGCGGCGCATGGCGCTGATGATCTGCGATCGTTTAATGAACACTTCGCGCACCGGCCGGTTGACGATGAGATCGACGTAGCGCTGCCGGTAGCGCAATTCGGTGTCGGCAAAGGCATCGTAGGTGACCGCTTTGCCGTTCTCGATTTTTTCTTTGACCACCGGCAGAGGGCGGAGGTTTTTGCTCAACAGTTCCACTTTCGCCGCCAGCAGGCTCACCTCACCGCTATGGGTCACAAACACCGTGCCCTCCACGCCGATGATATCGCCGATGTCGAACAACTTGAATAACTCGTACGCTGCTTCCCCTACCTGATCGAGGCGCACATAAATCTGGATGCGGTCGCTCGAATCCATGATGTGAGCGAAAGCGGCCTTGCCCATGCGCCGAACCGCCATGATGCGGCCGGCCAGACGCAACACCTGATTTTCCAGCTCTGTATGACGGGCGATGACTTCGCGGGCGTGATGGGTGCGTTCAAACCGGTAGGCAAAAGGATTGACGTTCATCTCCGCCAGTTTGTCCAGCTTGGCGCGGCGGACTTTCATGACTTCATTCAGGTCTTCCATCTGCGGTTCTGACATAGTTCCTCTTAACGAATCATTGGGTCAACTTTTCGGTGAAATTTTTTCATCCGGTTTCACGACAATCCCTGCGGGCTGCGACCTGGAAAAATTTTTGCTCCGTTTTCCTGCTTTCAGCGACAACCCGGCCGCGGTTTTAGGCCTGCGGCCGTCGGCATGCCCCGCAATGCTCTGCTCAGGTCCGTTTCACGGGCGTCGAGGCCTCTCCGGCGGCCACATAGAGGCGCGGCACCCGTTTGGCCACCCAGCAGGTTACCTCATAGGGGATGGTGTTTATTTTTTCACAGATCGAGTCCACGGTGATGCACTGGTCGCCCTGGCTGCCGAACAGCACCGCCTCATCGCCGATGGCCACATCGGTGCAGCGGCCGAGATCCACCAGGATCATGTCCATGCACACCCGGCCGACGACCGGAAAGCGCTGTCCGTGGATCAACACTTCCCCGCAGTTGCTCAGCAAGCGGTTATAGCCGTCGCCGTAGCCTACCGGCAGCGTGGCGATAGTGGTTTTTTCCCGGGCGATGAATTGCCGTCCATAGCTGACGCTTTCGCCGCGCTCAATGGTTTTGACGTATTGGACCCGGGTCTGCAGCGTCATGGCCGGCCGCAGCGGAATGCTTTCTGTGGTTTCGCGCGATGGATAGTAGCCGTACATCATCACGCCGGGGCGCACCAGGTCAAAATAACTGTCCGGCATGTCGAGAATGGCCGCCGAGTTGGCGATGTGTTTCAGGGGGACCTGAATGCCGTACCGTTGCAGCTGCTCAATGGTTTCGCGAAACCGTTCCAGCTGCAGTTCGGCGTAGCTTTTGTCCAGCCAGTCGGCAGTGGCGAAATGGCTGTACAGGCCCTGCAGCGGCAGTTCTTTGTATTTCAGCAGACGTTGCACAAAGGGCAGCGTTTGGTCCCAGGCCACGCCGATGCGCCCCATGCCGGTATCCACCTTGACGTGCACAGGTACAGCGCATCCGGCCTTTCTGGCTGCTGCGGACAGTTGTCGCAGCCCCTGTTCCTCAAAAACCGTGGCTTGAAGCTCAAAGCGCGGGATAAAAAAAGCATCCTCATGAGAAAAACCGCCGAAGACCAGGATCGGCGCCTCTAGGCCCGCTTTGCGCAGCTCTACGGCTTCATCCACCCGCGCCACCGCCAGATGAGTGCATCCCTGTGCCAGAGCGGTCCGGCTCACGCTCAGCGCGCCGTGGCCGTAGGCATTGGCCTTAACCACAGCCATCACGGCAGCCGGGGCCACCTTGTGCGCCACACCCTGCAAATTCCATGCGATGGCGGATAAATCCACTTTGGCAATCGTCTGCTGCACGTTCCGCTTCCCCTATTGTTGCATCAGATAGGCGTGGATAAAATCATCGAGGTCGCCGTCCATGACCGAAGAGATGTTGCTGGTCTCGTGCTCGGTGCGATGGTCTTTGACCAGATTGTAGGGGTGAAAGACATAGGAACGGATCTGGCTGCCCCAGGCGATATCCCGCTTGGTGCTTTCCAACTTGGCCCGTTGCGCCTCCTCTTCCTCCAATTTCATCTGATACAATTTGGACAACAATATTTTCATCGCCGACTCTTTGTTGCGGTGCTGCGACCGTTCGTTCTGGCAGGTGACCACAATGTTGGTCGGAATATGAGTGATGCGGATGGCGGAGCTGGTCTTGTTGACATGTTGGCCGCCGGCGCCGCTGGAACGGTAAGTGTCGATGCGCAGATCTTTTTCATCCACGCTGATCTCCGCGTTGTTGTCGATCTCCGGATAGACAAAGACCGAGGCGAAGGAAGTGTGTCGCCGTTTATTGGCGTCAAAGGGAGAGATGCGTACTAGACGATGCACGCCGGCTTCAGCCTTAAGGTAGCCGTAGGCATATTGGCCGGTCACCTCGATGGAGACACTTTTAATGCCTGCCTCTTCGCCATCCTGCAGGTCCAGGATCTCTGCGCCAAAGCCGCTGCGCTCGATATAGCGCAGGTACATGCGCATCAACATCTGCGCCCAATCCTGAGATTCAGTGCCGCCGGCGCCTGGATGAATGGTAAGGATGGCGTTTTTGATATCCTGCGGATGACCAAGCATGCGGCGGAATTCCAGATCCGACACGGCTTTTTCCAACTGGTCCAGATCCCGGATCAGCTCATTGCCGATGGTTTCATCCGACTCTTCCGCCGCCAGGCTGAGCAGATCTGCGGCATCCTGGCGTTGCCTGTCCAGCTTTTTCCAGGTGTCCACCCACTGGCGCAACTCGGTGATCTCGCGCATCACCTTCTGCGCCGCTTCATTGTTGTTCCAGAAATTGGCCTGCTGGGTTTTCGCCTCCAGTGCCTCTATGGCCTGACTTTTCCGGTCAATGTCAAAGAGACCTCCTGAGCGCCTGCAAGCGTTCCTGGTAATTGTCAATACGGTCTACAAGATCTTCGAACATGATAGGGACCTTTTATGGCAAATAGATGAATTTAAAAAGAAATTTAGCAAGAAATTTTAACAGAATCAAGAGATTATGATGGAAGGCGAACGGCGGGCGCTCGACCGCAGTGCTGTAGACAGCGGTTCACGATTGACCATATCGCTCCGTACGGCGAACGCCGCAGAACACGGGGAGCAGAAAGCCATTATTTTCCTTCTAATTGATCGAGATCGCGCTGAATCCGGTTGATTTGCGAGGCCATGCGCCAGAGAAAGGCAGCCAGGGCCAGCCAGATCAGGGAATAAGCGGCAAACAGATAAGTCAGTTGCATAGGTTCCTCGTTTACATTTATGCCAGCGGCCGGCGCAGCGATGCTTGTTTGGCGGATTGCGCGCGGTCGGCCAGAGAGATGATGCGATAGTTCAGTACGAGCAGGGTGATATACAGCATGGTGAACGCCAGCAGGGCTGCCATGAGCGTGGTCCACATGGCCGGCGCCAGCCCGCTGCCCTCTCCGCCGGCGATGACCGCAGAGGGGTGCAGAGTGCGCCACCAGCGAATGGACAGATAGACAATAGGCACATCGAGAAAACCGATGATGCCGAACACGGCAGCGAAGCGGGCGCCGCGCTCTGGATCCACACTGTATCGACGCACCATGAGATAGGCCACATAGATCAGCCACAGCACCAGGGAGGTGGTCAGGCGGGCATCCCAGCTCCACCAGGTGTTCCAGACCGGCTTGGCCCACAGCGGTCCGGTGAGCAGAACCATGGAGATGAACAGCACGCCCAGTTCTGCCGAACAAGCGGCCAATCGATCCCATTCCGAGGATCCGGTTTTTAAAAATACGATGCCGGCCGCACACACGACAAAAAAGGCGAGAAAGGAGATCCAAGCGGAGGCGACGTGGAAATAAAAAATCCGCTGGACCTGACCCATGGTGCTTTCAGTGGGCGCATACATAAACACCAAGTAGAGGGCTGTTTCCAGCAGGAGAAAACACAGAGCCACCAGCAAGTGATATCGATATCGGTTCATACAATTGTCCTTTAATAAGAGTCGGTGCGATAAACCACCGAAAGGATGCGGGCGCCGCCCATTCGAACTATTCCTCGACGACATATTCATACAACAGATAACAGACGACAAAGTAGATCACATCGAATGCGATCAGCAGGCGGACCCAAGGATCGATGTCCTGAACGTTTCGGCCGCTGAGCAGATAGGAGGTACTTTTGATCGAAGCCAGGATGATGGGCACACTGACAGGAAACAGCAGGATGGGCAGCATCACCTCCCGGGAGCGGGTGTTGGCGGCGATGGCTGAGAACAGAGTGCCAACCGTCGCAAAGCCCCAGGCGCCCAGTCCCAGAACCAGCAGCAGGCGCGGCCATTGGTGATGGAACTGCAGATCGAACAGCACAGTCATGACCGGCAGCGTCACCACTTCCACCAGCAGGATGAAAAGCAGGTTGCCCAGCGCCTTGGCGGTGAAGATGAGACTGCGGTCCACAGGGCAGAGCAAAAGGCCGTGCATCAGGCCGTTCTCCTGCTCCCGAGCATAGGAGCGGCTGAGGCCCAACTGGCTGGCAAAGATAAAAACCACCCAGAGGATGCCGGGAACCGTGGCCTGCATCTCCGCTGACCCTGGCTCAAAAACGAAATTGAAAATGACCACCACCGTCAGACTGAATACCAACATGCTGACCAGAATGTCTTTGTTACGCCATTCAAGGAGCAGGTCCTTGAGCAGAATGCTGCGTATGGGTTGGATAAAATTCATAGCACTCCTAAAGTCAGGGCCGTTCTATCGGCTTGCAGCCGGTGTTGTTCCGACGGGACCGGTATCGCGCAACAAATCGAGGACCTGGCCGGCCGCGATCTGACGGCTTGCTTCGTTCAGACGCAGCCGACCTTGAACCAGCACCAGCGTGCGCTGGCTGTGGGCTTGCGCGTATTCAACATCATGGGTAGTCATGAATACCGTGACGTTCTGCTGCAGGGCCTGTTCCATGAAATGGGTCAGAAGCCGGGAGGCGTGTACATCCAGTCCGGCAAAGGGTTCATCGAGCAGCAGCACCGACGGTTCATGAAGCATGGCGCGCACCAGGGCCAGCCGCTGCTGCATGCCGCGTGAAAAAGTGCGGACTGGATCTCTACGCCGCGTCCACAATCCGACCTGATTGAGCAGCTCTGCCATGCGTTCCTCGGCTTGTCGAACCCTGTACATGGCGGCATAAAATTTCAGGTTCTCCACTGCGCTCAGGTCCTCATAGAGCAGGGTGTGATGGCTGACCACGCCGATACGTTCGCGCACCAGTTCCGGCTTTTCATCTACCCACTGGCCGGCCACGCAGGCTCGGCCGGCTGAAGGACGGCTGAGCGCAGCCAGAATGCGGCTCAGGCTTGTCTTGCCTGCGCCGTTGGCGCCGAGCAGCGCCACCCATTGCCCTTGGCCAATCTCAAACGAGACATCGCGCAGCGCATATAGAGAGCCGAACTTTTTGCACAATCCTTGGGCGATGATCATGGCACACGGTTTCTTTTTTTCAAGGTGTAGACAGTCAACGCCACGAGCAGCAGGCTGCCGGTGAGTCCCAGGGCATAATAGGGATGTTCGCCCTGATCCGCTCGATCGTGGCGTTGAAAACGAATCTGCAGCGCTTGTCCGGCCGGCACATCCCGGCCTCCATATCTGGCAAAGGTGCGGTCGCGGATGGTGAAAGGACCGTGGTCCTTCAGCCGGCTTGTCGACGCCACCTGGCCGGCGTTTGCGACAAAGAAATCCACAGAACGGGTGGCGGTGGCGGTGATTACGGTGAGATCGGCACGTCCGTCCTGCCAGGGCAATTCATAGGTGAAGCTGAGTTGATGGCTGCCTGGTTCGAGAACGCCTTTGAAATAGACGGTGTGGCCGTGCAGGGCAAAAGCGTTCGGGTCTGCATTGTCCGGCGCAAAACCGCGGGCTGCGGGCGGCAGGTGAAACATCAGCGTAGCTGCGGATTCATGCTCATCCTGCACGGCGGCAAGGAGGGTGCGGTTGAGCGGATTGGACAGCATGCGCATCTCGCGCACCCAAAGCGCTGCCCCGTTGTCCTCGACGATAACGTGGTGCATCAAGGTGACGATCCGGCTTGCGCTGCGACAGGAATCAAAGATCACGATGCGGGTGGGAACCCGGCGGCTTTGGGCCTCTACGGTTATCAGTTCACTGAAATAACGGGCGCCCTGATGTTCGCTGGTGACGAAATAGTGGGCCGTGGAATCCGGTCGGGGCACGGCGAATGTAAAGCGCCCATCCCGGCCGGAGAGCAGGTCTGCAATTTTTTCCGCCATCCCGGTCTCTGAGGTCTCCGGCGTCATCCTTTGCAGTACGATGCGCAGACCGCTGACAGTGGTGCTGTCTAGTGAACCATTCAACGCCTGCCCCTGAATCAACACCTGGCAGAACAGGGGCACTGGCAAAAAAAAGAAAAACAGCCAACCTTTTTTCATGAACAGAGTCTCGAATGGATTATTGGGTTTTGGGTAAAGCCTGTCCGCACTGGGGGCAGTACCGCGCATTGCTGTCGGCCAGACTGCCGCACCGGCTGCAGAGCTTTCTCTGTTCGCAGGCGCTTTTATTTTTTCCTTTGGCCGATATACCGGCCAAGCCGGCGAGGCGGCCGTCGATATGGCTGATCCGCCGTTGCTGAGCCGCAACCAGGTCGGCATGCTCCTGCGGTGAGAATTTTCCGGTGTGCAGGTCAAAATCCAGATCCCGGATCATCTCGATCGCCATCTCTTTTTGAAACAGCAACTCGTCTGTCTGCTTCGCTGAAAAGTTGACGCTGCTGCGCATTGGTACGCTGCGAAACAGCGGCCACGCGACATAGGCCACGGCAAGGCTCGAGAGCGCCACCGCTGTAATGATAACCATATCGGAATCCTATGCTTAATAAATGCGCCCCGTCGTAGCGGTCTGTCGGCCGGTCGAGCAAGATAAACGGCCGTTCAAGCGGCGCGTTGTGGTCTCCGGCTCTGGGGCGAAAGGGCCAACAGGCCGCCCAGCACCATGATCAAACCGCCGATCCACATCCACAGTACCAGTGGATTGATGAGCACGCTGACCGTCGCAGCCTCTGTCTGCTGGTCATAGTTGGCCAGAATCACATACAGATCCTCTTTCAGCGTGCTGCGCAGGCCCACCTCAGTGGCAGGCTGAAAGTTATCATGCAGGTGTTTGTCGCTATGGATAGTGCCCAGTGGCCGGCCGCTTTTACTGACGCTGAAGAGGGCGCGGTGAATTTCCCGGTCCGGCTTTTCGATTGTCGTCAGCCCCTGGTAAGTCAGACGGTAATCCGCCAGCTCGATCACATCGCCCTTGTTGAGTGTGGCGGTTTTATCCAAGGAAAACGCGGAAGAACCGGTGATGCCGAGAAACAACAGCAGCACGCCCAGGTGGACGATATAGCCGCCGTAGCGACGTTTGTTGTGCAGAGCCAGGCTGAGCAACGCACTGGCAAGAGAGAGCTGGTCCGTGCGTGCTCTGACGCGTGCGCCGCGGATAAATTCCACCAGGGTGGTGGTCAGACTGAACAACAGGATGGCCAGAGCCATCAGCGCTGCGCTGCCGCGCACGCCCAACAGCAGCAGCGCGGCTAAAATCGCTGCTGTCGCACCGACCGGCAATACGGCGTTTTTCAGCAGGCGTCTGAGATCGCTTCTACCCCAGCCCAGCAGCGCGCACACGCCGGTAAGCAAAAAAATAGCCAGGCCGATGGGAGTGGAGAATCGGTCGAAAAACTCGGCGCCGACCGTGACCTTTTGTCCCCACAGCCATTCGCTGAGGCTTGGCATGATGGTGCCCATGAACACGCCGACGGTGAGCGCAATGAACAGCAGGTTGTTGATGAGGAAACTGGATTCTTTGGAGCTCCAGGCGTCAATGCTCTTGCCGCCGGCCAGCAGAGGCGTGCGGCGAACGATCAGCGCCGCAGAGCCGATCAAGACCAGCGCGAGAAATCCGAGGAACAGAGGGCCCAGGTCCGATACGCCAAAAGCATGCACAGAGGAGATCAGGCCGCTGCGTGTAACAAAGGTGCCAAAGATGGTCAGGCTGAAGGTAAGGGTGATCAGGGACAGGTTCCACATTTTCAGCAGTCCCTTGCGCTCCTGCACAATGATCGAATGAAGAAACGCGGTGCCGGTCAGCCATGGCATAAAGGAGGCGTTCTCGACCGGATCCCATGCCCAGTAACCGCCCCAGCCCAATTCCACGTACGCCCATTGCATGCCGAGGAGGTTGCCGATGGTGAGGAACAGCCAGCTGAAGAGCGTCCAGCGGCGGATGCTCTTGATCCATTTTTCATCAAGTCGTTTGTTGATCAACGCAGCGATGGCGAAAGCGAATGGCACTGTAAAGCCGACAAAGCCGATATACAGCGCCGGCGGATGAAAAATCATCTCCGGATTTTGCAGCAGGGGATTGAGACCCACGCCGTCCAGCGGCCTGCTCGCCGTTTTGGCGAAGGGATTAGTTTTGAACAACGTGAGATAGCAGAAAAAGAGCGTCGTGATAGTCATGACCGCCAGGGTTGCGGGGACAAGGTCTGGATTGCGCTTGTGGTTGATGAACAGCACCAGGGCGGAGAACAGGGCCAGCAGCCAGGTCCACAGCAGGAGGGAGCCGTCCTGGCCGGCCCAGAATGCAGCCAGGGTGTAGGCCCAGGAGAGGCTGCGGTTGGAATAATGGGCCACATACGCCACCTGAAAGTCGCGGGTCATCAGGGCATACAGCAGCGCCGCGCTGCTGAGCGTGGTTAAAGTAAAAATTGCATAGGTGGCGCGAAAAGCGCTGGCGAGCAGCTCTGAGCCTGGACGAATCGTTGCGCGGATATACAGCGCTGCGGCGTAAACCGAAAGGGCCAGCGACACGGCCAAAGCTTGATATCCCAGGGTATTCAAGATCTCTTCCTTTGCTGTGACGACTATAATTTTTTAATTTAGCCAATAGCAAAAGTAACTGCAACAGAAAAAGCGCTGATTCACCGAATCAGCAGAAAAAAGACAACAGCCGGCATTCTTTGGTATATTTTTTGCATTTTTCCAAGACAAGCCCGTGTCTTCCGCTGGGCGAAAAGAATGATTGTTTTTTAATGAAATATCAGCGTGCTCACAGCGTTATTCAGGGGTGAACTCTACACAGCGGCTTTGCGTGTGCCATGGTGAGACAGTGGCTTGTGTTGCGGGTAAAAAAGAGTTGAATAAGTTAGAAAAGATTGTACCTTTAATCAATCGGCTTTCACTGGAGATGCCGCCGGCGGTTTGAAGGCCGGTTTTACATAGGAGTGAACACCATGTCAAGAGCGATTAAATGGAGCGTTTTCATCGGCCTGTTTTTTTCGGCCTTCGCGGCCCTGGCTCAGGATACCAGCACCTCCTTGATCTGGTACTATACGGCGCCGGGTGCGGTGAATGTGGTGGCGGCGACGGATGATGTCGATGGCAATGGTTCGCCCGATGTGCTGGCCGGCTCTGCGGACAACACTGTTTACTGTTTGCAGGGGTTCGGCGCCGACGCGGGGTTGGTGCTCTGGTCCTACAAGACCAGCGGGGCGGTTCTATCGTTGTGCACGATCGGCGATTTGGACGGCGATGGGATCGCTGACTGTCTGGTTGGTTCAGCGGATGATTCAGTCTATTGCCTTTCCGCAAGCGCGACCGCCCAGCCCCGGCTGCTGTGGAAACAAAACCTTTCTTCGGATGTCGCGGTGGTCAAATGCATCGATGACGTGAACGGCGACGCCAAACAGGATTGCCTGGCGGGCACTACGTTAGGAAAGATCGTCTGCCTGACCGGGGCCGGAACCACTCTTTGGCAGGGGAGTGCGAGCCGCGCGGTCACTTCGATCGAGACCGGGCCGCTGATCGATGCGGACGACAAACCGGATGTGTTCGTCGCCAGTCTGGACAAGTTTATTTATTTTCTCTCAGGCGTCGGCAACGGTGAAGGCGGGCGGCTGCTGATCATGGCCCGTTATCTGAATGTGGAGGTGACCTCCGTGACCTCTGTGCCCGATGTGAATGGGGATGGCAAGGACGATTGCGTGCTCGGTGCTGCCAACGGCCTGATCGGCTGGTATTCCCCGGTCACTTCGAACGAGCTGCTGAGCTATTATGCTCAGGGCCGCATCCATGCGGTGAAGCGGATCGAGGATATCAATGAAGACGGTTTTCCGGACATCATCGCCTGCTCGGCCGACAACAAGGTCTACGCCCTCGACGGCAACGACGCCTCGCTGATCTGGTCAACCACCTTTTCAGATGATGTGCTGACCGCCGTGGGTCTGCCCGATATGAACCAGGACGGCAAAATGGATGTGGCTGTGACCAGTGCGGACAACCGCATTGTCTGTCTTTCCGGCGGCGGCGCCAAGGCTGGCAAAGAGCTGTGGAGCGTGGTCTGTTCTGATGACGCAGTCTCCCTGGACGTGTTGCCGGATGTGCGCAACAACGGCGTCTCTGAAGTGATCGCCGGCGGCAAAGACGCTCTGGTGCGTCTGCTGGAGGGCAACGCCATGATCCTGGATGTGGAGTTGAGCGTCTTTCAGGCCAACGTACGCAACGACGGCGTGCTGCTGAGCTGGCAAACCGCTGCGGAGACCCGCAATCTCGGATTTGATGTTGAATTTTCCATCGATGGCCGTGTTTTTGAGCGGCTGACGTTTATCGCCGGACATGGCACTACCAATCTGGCGCACGCATACGAATATCTGCATCAGGGCGCCACGGCGGGAAAAAAGTACTATCGCTTGAAGCAGATCGACAGCGACGGCCGAGTGAACTATTCTCCGGTGTTGACCGTGAGCCTGCAGACGCCTGAGCGTTTTCTTCTGACCGCCAACTATCCCAATCCCTTTAACAACGGCACGTTTCTCCAGTATGTATTGCCGGATGAAGGGGAGGTCACTTTTATTCTTTATGACATCCGTGGGGAGGAGGTCTATCGGCGCCGGGCCGGTCGGCAGGCGGCAGGATCGTACATTTTGCACTGGAACGGACAGACGACGGACGGCCGGCAGGCCGGAACCGGCGTTTACCTGTATGTCGTGCAATGGCGGGATCAGCGCTTGAGCGGCAAGTGGACGTTGGTCAAGTAATCCCAAAGCGATTAGGTCATTTCATGCAATAGATATAATTTGCACCTGCCGTAAACCCAGAGTGTTTGCCAAGCTGTCGCCGCGTTACACTTGTCCCAAGTATTGCACATCTTAAAAGACTTTCGTTTTAAAAGAGGTATTTAAATGACGCTGGCAAGGTACCCTTTCTCATTCAACATCATTCTAAGCCGCAAGAGGTTCCATGGCTAATGAGCCCAACAAGGTCATCTATTCGATGATCGGCGTCAGCAAGATCTATCAGCAGAAAACCGTGTTGAAAGACATCTACCTTTCCTATTTCTACGGCGCCAAAATCGGCGTGCTCGGACTCAACGGATCCGGCAAGAGCACGCTGTTGCGGATTTTGGCCGGGATCGACAAGGATTTCATCGGCGAGACCGTGCTCTCGCCTGGCTACACCGTGGGCCTGCTGCAGCAAGAGCCGGTTTTGGATGAGAGCAAAACCGTCAAAGAGATCGTTCAGGAGGGGGTGCAGGAGGTCGTCGACATTCTTGCCGAGTATGAACGGATCAATGCTCAATTCAGCGAGCCCATGAGCGATGAGGAGATGAACCGCCTGATCGAACGACAGGGCCAGGTTCAGGAAAAGCTTGATCAGTTGAACGCCTGGGATCTGGATTCGCGTTTGGAGCTGGCCATGGACGCGCTCAACTGTCCGGCCGGCGATACGCCGGTCAAGGTGCTCTCCGGCGGCGAGCGTCGTCGTGTGGCGCTCTGCCGGCTGCTGCTGCAAAAGCCCGACATCCTACTGCTCGATGAGCCGACCAATCATCTGGACGCCGAGACCGTGCTATGGCTGGAGGCGGAATTGAACCGGTACCCGGGCACGGTCATCGCAGTCACCCATGACCGCTATTTTCTCGATAATGTCGCCGGCTGGATTTTAGAGCTGGACCGCGGGCAGGGCATTCCCTGGAAGGGCAATTACTCCTCCTGGCTGGAACAAAAGCAGGCGCGATTGCTGCAGGAGGAAAAAAAGGAGACCGAGCGGCAAAAGACGTTGCAGCGGGAGTTGGAATGGATCCGGATGACGCCCAGAGCGCGGCAGACTAAATCCAAAGCGCGCATCAACGCCTATGAACAGCTGTTGGAAGAGGAGAGCGCCCAACGGCAAAAGGACCTGGAGCTGTACATTCCATCCGGTCCGCGATTGGGCAAGGTGGTGATTCAGGCGGAGAGCATCAGCAAGTCTTTTGGCGATAAAATTCTCTTTCAAGAGTTTTCTTTCAATCTGCCCCCCGGCGGCATCATCGGCGTCATCGGGCCCAACGGTGCGGGCAAGACCACTCTGTTCCGATTGATTGTGCAGGACGAACAGCCGGACGGAGGCGTGATCCGCATCGGCGAAACCGTGCAGCTGGCCTATTTGGATCAGAGCCGTGCTTCTCTGGAGGCGGAAAAGACGGTGTGGGAGATGATCAGCGGCGGAGCGGAAAGAATCAAGCTGGGTCATCGTGAGATGAACTCGCGCGCCTATGTGGGCCAATTCAATTTTATCGGCAGCGATCAGCAGAAAAAAGTCGGCCAGTTGTCCGGCGGCGAGCGAAATCGGGTGCATCTGGCCATGGCGCTGAAACAGGGCGCCAATGTGATTCTGCTCGACGAACCCACCAATGATCTCGATGTCAACACCATGCGCGCTTTGGAAGAGGGATTGCTGAATTTCGTCGGCTGTGCGGTGGTGATCAGCCACGACCGCTGGTTCCTCGATCGGATCTGTACGCACATCATCTCCTTTGAGGGCGACAGCAAGGTGGTGTGGTTTGAGGGCAATTTCAGCGATTACCAGGAGAACCGACGGCAGCGGCTGGGCAAGGACGCGGATGTGCCGCACCGGGTCAAATACAAGCGGCTGACGCGGTAGGCGACCTTTCGCACAACATGAAAACCCCGATGATTCCACCGGGGTTTTGATTGTCTGGCCTGCTGTCGATGCACCGGCCGGTGCAAGGGCTTTCAAGGCGTCGGCATGCCGGTGTTCTGGGTCCCGCGTTCACGCCGATTGCCGGATTTTGGCGATTATATTGCAAACCGCTGAAATTTTTTCCGTGACAAACTGTTTCTGATGTACTATAATATATAGATGCAAGGCCTGTTGTCTGTGGCTGGAATGAATCATCGGCAGAGGCCTGTGGGTTGGACAGTCAAGGAGGCGATTAAAATGAAAGTGGCGAAGATCATTCTTCTGGTATTTCTGCTGGTTTTGCCAGTGTATTCGGGCGTTTTTTCTGTCCGCAACACCTCTGACAACGGCGAGAACTCTTTCCGCTGGGCCCTGGAGCAGGCCAACGCCCACGCCGGACCGGATACGGTTACGTTCAACCTTTCCACCTCCAGTGCAGGGTATAACGGCGCCGCATGGATCATCGCGCTGCAGTCCGCATTGCCGGCGCTGTCAGATTCAGCGACCTTTATCAACGGCGCCTCGCAGCGCAATACCAATCCGGCAGGTCCGGAAATCTTTCTCGACGGTCGCGCGGTCGCCGGCATTGCCAACGGCCTGGTGATCTCCTCCGGCCATAATATCGTCGCCGGGCTGGGCATTGTCGGCTTTTCCGACAACGGCATTCTCATCACCGATGCCAAGGCGCGACAGAATCATATTTTCGGCTGTACCATCGGCGTGGGGCCGGACGGCGTTACCAGCCAGCCCAATGCCGGCCACGGCGTGTACCTCAAGAACGCCGGCGCAAGAAACCTCCTGGGCGGTGAAGGCAGCGCGTTCCGCAACGTGATCTCGGGCAATGGGATCAACGGCGTTCAGATCGAAAAGACCGACAGCACGGTGGTGGCAGGCAATTACATCGGCTGTGACGTGAGCGGCTCACGGAAACTCGGCAATCAATTGCATGGGATCTATCTTTATACCGCCGCCGCCTACACCCGGATCGGCGGCGATACCGCGGCAGAGGGAAACGTCATCAGCGCCAATCTCGGACATGGAATTCTTTTTCAGGGCGGTCTGGTTAAAAACTGCATACTGCGCAATAACATGATCGGCGCCGATGCCGCCGGTACGCTCGATCTGGGCAACGAACGTTACGGCCTGTATATCTATGGCGGCTCATCGGACAATACCATCGGACCGTTCAATCATATCCTGTTCAACAAAAGATACGGCATCGGCATCGCCGGCTCCTATACGCTGCGCAATCATATCCTGCAAAATTCCATTTCCAACAACCTGCAGAGCGCCATACAGTTGAGCTCCGGCGCCAACGCCGGGATTCTGCCTCCAGCAGACCTGCAGGTTTCAGCGCAGGGCGTCAGCGGCACTGCGCCGGGCGGATCGGTGGTGGAGATTTATTCGGACGCGGCGGAGGAGGGCGCGTGGTTTGAAGCAGCGGTGACCAGCGATCGCGCAGGCAAGTTTTTTTGGCCCGGCCTGCCCAAAGGGCCCAGCATCACCGCCACGGTCACGGATGGGGATGGCAACACCTCCGAGTTCTGTCCGCCGCTGCGGATTCTGCCTTTTGTCGTCACCACGACGCTTGATTCGGTGGAAGGCAGCCTGCGCTGGGCCATCAACGGCTCCAATATCACTCCGGATGCGGATCGGATTTTGTTCGATATCCCCCAGACCGATCCCGGCTATCAGGCCGCTGAGGGCATCTGGGTGATCAAACCCACCAAGGCGCTGCCCATTCTGACCGGCGGGCATGTCGAGATCGACGGCCGTTCGCAGACCACGGGTCATGGCGACAGCAATCCGTTTGGTCCGGAAATTTTTATCGACGGCTCTTCCGCCGGCGACCGAACCAAAGGACTGGAAATCCGCTCGGCCCATAATTGGCTGCACGACATCGGCATCGGCGGTTTCAGTCAGAATGCGATCGTGCTGTACGGAGATGCCTGTCGGCACAACCGGGTTACCGGGTGCTTTGTCGGCTTGAAAGCGGATGGAAAGAGCGCCCTGCCCAATAACGGCTGGAGCGGCATTGTTATCGCCTCTGCGGACTCGAACATCATCGGCGGGGCCGGTGAAGGTTTGCGCAACGTGATTGGCGGCATGGGGCTGCATGGGATCCTGCTCTCCGGCGTCTCCTGCACCGGCAACAGAGTGCAGAACAACTATGTGGGATTGGATGTATCGGGCAGCAAAGCGCTGCCTAACCTGAAAGACGGCATCCGTCTGGAAAAGGGGCCGGCGAACAATCTCATCGGCGGCAGCGGACCCGAGTTTCGCAACATCTGTTCCGGCAACAGCCGTACCGGCATTCGCCTGGAGGGGGCTGGGGTCGACTCCAACGTGGTGGCCGGCAATTGGATCGGTGTGAATGCCGCGGGCAGTGATAGCCTGGCCAACGGCGAATCCGGTCTGGTGCTGGCGGACCACGCCATGCACAACCTCATCGGCGGAGCAGACCAGGCATCCGGCAATGTGATCTCAGGCAACCGATTCAGCGGCCTGCAGGTCCGCGGCAATTCGGACTTGAACACGATCGCCCACAACACCATCGGCCTTTCGCCGGATCGCGGGAAGGCGCTGCCCAATGCGCAGCACGGAGTTTTCATTTATAATGCAGCGGCTGAGAACATCATCGGCCCGGCCAATGTCATCGCCGCCAACGGTCATTCGGGCTTCGCCGGATCCGGCCTGGTCCTTGACGGCACGGCGACCAAAGACAACCGAGTGATGAAAAATTTTATCGGAGCGGCGGGCGACAAACCGTTCGGCAACACAGGGCATGGGGTCTATTTGGCCAACGGCAGCATGCAGAACAAGATCGGCCCCGAGAATCTCATCGCTCACAACGCAGGGGATGGCGTGCGGATGACGGGCGACCGGACGGTCTTTAACACCGTCACGCGCAATTCCATTCACAGCAACGGCGGCGCCGGCATCGAGCTGCTGCTGGGCGCCAACCTCGAGCTCCTGCCGCCGATTTTTGCTCCCCGCAGCAACGGAACGGTTTACGGAAAAACGCATCCCTACGCAGTCGTAGAGATCTTTGGCGCCAGTGATGGGGAGGGCGCCCGTTATCTCGGCAGCGCCACAGCGGATGTCGATGGGAATTTCTCTGCGACGCTCTCTGTGATCGAGCCTTCGTTGACCGCAACCGCAATGGACGTTTTGGGCAATACCTCTGAATTCATCCTCAACAATCCGACCGCTGTTTCCGATGAGGCGCATACGGCTCTGCCGCAGACCTTTTCTCTGGAGCAGAACCATCCCAATCCGTTCAACGACGCTACCCTCTTCTCCTTCAGCCTGCCTGCGGCGGAACGGGTTACGCTGTCGCTGTACAATCTCGCCGGCCAGAAGGTCAGCCGGATTCTGGACCGCATGATGCCGGCGGGCACTCATCAACTTTCGTGGGAAGCGCGGGACGACAAAGGGCTGCCGCTCACCAGCGGAGTGTATTACTATGTGCTGGCCGCCGGCGGCAAAGTGAGCTGGAAAAAAATGATCCTGTTGAGATAGCATCAGGAGGGGGACGGTCCATTTTTGTTTGGGATCGCTTCGCATGGCAGTCAGTCGCACGGCGTGCAAATGGTCGAGGCTCTCCGCGCGGTCCTACGAAGAAGCGGGCGTACTATTGAAGCACTTGAAGTATTTTTTTTTGCAGGCCGGCGATGACCGCCGCAGAATCGCGCCGGCTTGTTGTCGATGAATAGTTCCGGTTTCTGGCCTGGTCCAGCTTGGCCTGCAGATAGCGGATCATGTGTTTGCGATCGATGCGGCTTTGATAGCGGTAAACGCGATTGCGCCGGTTCTGGGCGCTTTTTTCCACCGCCACGCCGCCGAGCGGGGTATTGAACGTCAATTCATCACGCGGCGAGATGAGCTCGGACGTCAACACCCCTTTTGCCTCCAGCCCCTTTAGAAGCGCGTTCACATCCACAGCGGTCAATTTGATCGAGGTGTCCAGCCGGGCATAGATTTCCTGATCCGTGATGCTTCCCTTTTCCCAAATGACCTTCAGCACTGCCAATTCGTTATGACTGGGCACAAATCGCATGACCGCCGGTTGCTTCGGCGGTTTGGGTTTTAGCTGCCGAGCCACGGCCATGCCGAGGTCCGAAAGCGGAATGGGTTTAGCGGGTGTGCGGCTGTGCGACTCTCTGGAACGCTCGGCGAGGCCATCGTATTTCGAACCCACGAGGGGCTCCAGATTGGAGCCAACGCGCTTGGGGTCCATCGCCATCAGGCTGCGCCGGCTGCTGTCCGCAACCGGCTTTTGCAAGAGTTCTTTGTTGAAATAGCTTGAGGAATAGACCATTTCAAGGGCCGGCGGCGCAGAGTCCGGTGCAGCGGAAGGCTGGGGCTCTATGATCAGCTCGTCCGCCGAGGCCGTTGCTTCGGCTGCTGCGCGCCGAGTTGGGACTCTCTCCGTCATCCGCGGGAGCTCCTCACGGCGCACCTTCGGGGCGTCAAGCGCCGGCTGCACCGCATCCTCAAACCTCCACTCCATCTCGGTGTTTGCGGCGGGCCTGCTTATGGGCAGGTATATCCGCAGGAACAGAAGGGCGGCCAGAGCGTGTAAGAATAGTGAAAATAAAAGGGATTTTTTCATGGACCTATGACTTCGTTCTCGACTCTTCCTTTTACGAGGGCTGCGCTGCAAGGTTCCTGGTTCTCACCCTACTAAATTACTTGACTTTTATCGCATTTGCAATTATTTTGCATGATGAGTTGGGATCCCATTTCTTAAAAGGCCTTATGGAAAGTTATCTGATCGTACTCACCTCCTGCGCCTCGCAGGAGGAGGCGGAAAAAATCGTCCAAAAGGTGCTCAAAGCCCGTTTGATCGCCTGCGCCAACATCCTGCCGGGGGTAAAATCCTTTTTTTGGTGGAAGGGCGCCATCACTTCGGCCGCAGAGTGCCTGGTGGTGATGAAAACCAGAAAAAAGTATTTTAAAGAGCTCAGCGAGTGGATACAGTCAGCGCACTCTTATAAAGTTCCAGAGATTATCGCCTGGTCCATCGATGAAGGCCACCATGAGTATCTGGATTGGATGCACGAAGAGACGGAATTGGCGGATTGGCAATAAGACGTGTATTATCGCGAGCCCTCACATTCTGAACGAACCATGCTCCTGGCTTTGCTCTTTTCCGGCGTGTTGCATGCGCTGTTGCTGGCGCTGCTGCAACCCAGTCTGGAATCCGAAACCTATCAACTGCCGGCGCAGCCGGCGTACCCTGATTCGATTCAAGCCCGTTTCCCCCGCTTTCATTACATCCCTATCGAGCTGATCGAGACGCCGGATATAGTGAAAGAAAAAACAACCAAAGAGCCGACCCCGTTCCTATCGGACAAAAACGCAGAGGCGGCGGATCGTTATAGCAAAAACGACCTGCCCAAGGGATTGCCCTACAGCGAGGGCAACGCCGGCTTGCTCGTTTTTCAGGGCGGAGATGGCATGCCGCCCGGTCGTTCCTTTCCCAGCCCCCCTTCTGCAGCGGGAGGAGGGCAAAGGTCAGGAGAGCATGATCCCCAGTTGCCTGATGCAGGATCGGGTTCTGCCGGCAAGCCGTATGAGGGGGATGGTCTTATCCCCTGGGAACGGCTGAGAAAACAATCCGAAGGGGCATCGGCGCAGGGCCCTGCTCCAGCTTCACAGATCTATCAACCCTTTAGCCGGGATCTGCTGCACGGCGGCGGCAGGGGCGGAAGCCGGGCGTACAGCAACGACGGCCAGTTCAACAATCGCAAGAGCTCAGCCCCCGAGTTCGGCGACGTCACGCTCAGCACCTACGCCTGGGAGTGGGCGCCGTACATCGAGTATATGCGGCGCCGGTTGCGTGCGCATATCTATCCGCCGCCGGCGTTTTATGTTATGGGCGCCATCAGCGGCGAAGTCCGGCTGCATTTTAAACTGCTGCGCAACGGCACGGTCGAAGGGCTGGAGACGCTCGGTTACCAGGGACACGCTTCATTCGTGCAGACCAGTATCAACGCCGTCCGCGCCTCCAATCCCTTTAAACCGCTGCCTGCTGATTTTCCCGACGAGGTGCTGGAGATGACCTGGATTTTTTGCTATTACCTGCGCTGAAGGACCGGCACGGCGCCGGTGCGACCATGGTGCGTGGCGGCAATTTTTTTCTCCGCGCCACAGCCCTTTGCCCTATGGCTGGCGTTCAGCGATGAGGACTCGGCATTGGCTTGATCCATCCGGTTTGGCTGGGTTGAAAAGGCCCTGCTGCGTGACCGAAGGCCTTGATAAAAATTGAAACTTTATGCGCCATATCGCGGTATATATCAGAGATGAATGACGACACGATAAACAGCACGCGTTCTCTCTCCCTTCTCGCCGATTTTTGTGAAGAGATGGAAACGATCGCTGATCCGCTGATCCTGTTCGAACGCGCCTGTCGATTTCTGCCGCAGCTGACCGAAACAGCTTTCTCTTCGCTTCTTCTCTTTGAACTGCCCTCCGGACAGCTTATTTATAAAAATATTTCAACGCTCGACAGTCCGGTGACGCGATGGCCTCGTCTGGTCTGCCGGCAGATCGATGAAGCGGTGCTGCAGCAAGGCACGGTGCTTACCTGCGATCCGCAACAAGCGGACCGCTTTTTGATACTGCTGGATGAGGAGGATGGTCCCTGGCAGCGGTGTGAACTGCATCTGCCGTTGTTTTGGGATGGCAACCACTTTGCCCTGCTCAGCGTGGGCCAAAAGCAAAACGACGCAGAATTCAGCGTCGCCGACCTGCAGCTGCTGCGCATTTTGGGCTGCCTGCTGAGCCGCTGGGCGATCTCACTCTCCGGTGCGGAAAAAAAGCGCGTGACCGCCCCGGTGGGCCGGCGTCCGCTGCGCTGTGTGGATCCCTATGCCGACATCATCGGCAATTCTCCGGCCATTCAGGAGATCAAAAAGATCATCGCTCAGATCGCGCCCACGGAGGCCAGCGTGCTCATCACCGGCGAAAGCGGAACCGGCAAGGAGCTGTTGGCGCGCGCCATACACCGCTCCAGCCGGCGCAGCGATAAAGCCATGGTGGTGATGAACTGCGCTTCGATTCCGGAAACGCTGGTGGAAAGCGAGCTGTTCGGTCATGAAAAAGGGGCCTTTACCGGCGCCATCTGCCGACGCAAGGGGAAATTTGAACTCGCCCACACCTCGACGCTTTTTCTCGATGAGATCGGTGATATGAGCCTGCCGGCTCAGGCCAAACTGCTGCGGGTGCTGCAGGACGGCATCTTTCAGCGTGTGGGCGGCGAGGACTCGGTGCAGGCGGATGTACGGTTGATCAGCGCCACCAACAAGAACATTCATGAGATGATCCGCCAGGGCGGATTCCGCGAAGACCTGTTCTTCCGCATCAATCTGGTACAGATCGAACTGTTGCCGCTGCGCGAGCATCTGGAGGACGTGCCGTTGCTCATCGATTTTTTTCTCAGCCAGTTCAACGAGAAATATCACGCCGGATTGTCCCGCATCAATCAGGAACTCTACCGCTTTTTGTTGACCTATGATTATCCCGGCAATGTGCGCGAGCTGCGCAATATGGTCGAACGCGCAGTGATCTTTCACAATAATCCCGAGGCGATCCGCCGTATGATCCACTCCTCGGATCCGGCGAATCAGAGCCAGCGTTTGGCAGAGATGGAACGCCAGCATATTCTGGCAGTGCTGCAGCAGACGGATCACAATAAAAGCGAGGCGGCTCGCCGTCTGGGGATTGCCCGCAAAACCCTGCGTAAAAAACTCGGCCCTTCTTCCTCCTGATCCACTGCCCGTGCCTGGAACTGGTACCTTTGGTTCCGGCGCTGGTACCAAAGGCGCCAGAAAAAGAAAGCTGTTCTTCTCCCTTCGTTTTTCCTGAAAAATCTATTTTGATCCCTCTTGAAAAACAAAAAGTTGTGCGGATGTGCGGCGATGGCGTTCTTCGCTGATTGGCACAAGTATTGCTTAAGCAAAGGCAGAAGCGTTCATCCTTTTATCAGGAGGTGTATCATGAAAAGCAAAAGTAGAATCAGCGTGATGGCTCTGTTGGCGTTCGGTGTTTGGGCTGCTTGCTGGGCCAGCGATATCTATGTGACTCCCAACGGGGAGATGACGGAAAAGCAGAAAGAGATGTTGTCTGCTCTGAACAGCGACAAAGCCGAGGTGCGTGCAAAAGCGGCGGAAAAGCTGGGCGTGCAATGCTGCAAACAGGCGGTGGATCATCTGGTGCAAATGATGAAAACGGATGATGTGGCTTCGGTGCGCATCATCGCTGCCAATGCGCTGTGGAAGATCGGCGAAGCGCGAGCGGTGGCTGCGATCAAGGAGCAGGCAAAGGTCGATAAGAACAAGACGGTCCGCACAACGTTGACCGCCATCGCCGACAGGTTTGAAAAAGGTGAAAAAGCCGGTTGATCCCGAAGGAGATCCGGATGCTCAAAAGGCTGGACGTGTAGGACGACCGGCCTTTTTTTTTAAAGCGCCGCGGCAAACAGCCGGGGCAGAACCTCCCCGGCTTTGCCGCGGATCGTGCGATGATACAGCTCGCAGTTCTCCGACGGTTCGGGATTGATCTCGATGCAGAGAGCGCCGTTGTTTCGTGCGATGAGCGGATAGCCGGCAGCGGGCCAGACGACCGCCGAGGTGCCGATGCTGATGAACAAGTCGCAGGTTCCAAGCTCATACTGCGCTGCCTGTACCTCTTCCTCGTCGAGCATGTCTTCAAACCAGACGATATCCGGCCGAAGCCATTGGCCGCAATCCGGACAACGACGATGGGTATAGGTCTCCGCCATATCCAGCCTGACGCCGTGTATGCGACAGCGCACCCGCCATAGACTGCCGTGCAGTTCGATCACCTGTTTGTTGCCTGCCCGCTGATGCATGCCGTCGATGTTTTGGGTGATGACGAAAACAGCCGAATGTCGCTGCTGCAGGTCGGTGATGACCCTGTGCCCGGCATGGGGTTGACAGCGCAGCGCTTCCTTGCGGCGCAGTTCATGAAAGTCCAGCACTTTTTGCGGATCGCGCTCAAACGCCTGCTGGCAGGCGTATTCCTGCCAGCGATATTGAGACCAGATGCCGCCGGCGCCGCGAAAGGTGTGCACGCCGCTCTCAGCCGACATGCCGGCGCCGGTGAAAAAAACTATTTTTTTGAACGCCATGGGATCCAAAGGTTCAATCATTCCGCTCTCCCGGTTTTTCTATTTTAATAAAACTGCGGCTGTCATGCAAGCACGAACTTAAATCGCTTGACTTTTTAGGCAAAATGGTCTACACTTTAGCCAGGCAGGGAACTGCTTTATGGAAAGGAACTGTTTGCGAGCATGCTGACCTGGGACCAAATCGAATCCTTGCGCGATCTCACCTATCATCGGACCGCGCAGGACCGGGTTTGCACCATCGCTCAGGCGCGGCGTTTCGTCAATACGGTTGGCTTTTGCTTCGCCTTCACCGCCAGAAACTCGGAATTGCCCTGTCTCTGGCATGCCGCCTGCGGAGAACGTCATCCGCTGTATCCGGAACACACCCATTCGGATCCCGCGATCGGACTGGTGTGGCAGGCCAAGGATGATCTGGTTCGCGACCGTTCCATCTATTACGGCAAGGCTCTCAAGAGCCGGCCCACGATGATCTCGCTGGATTTTTTTCCCAGTTTCTACCGGCTGCTGGACCGTCCCGCTTCGCCCGATCAGTTTTTAGCCGATTTTCGGGCTGGAGCGCTGTCGCCCGCCGCCCGGCGCATCATGGAGGCGCTTTCCCAGCGGTCGCCGCTGGTCACTTTTGAACTCAAGATGCAGTCCAACATGAGTCATCCGCGCAAACGGGCTGAATTCGACCGAGCTATGGCCGAGTTGCAGATGAAAATGTACGTGGTCAAGATCGACGAGTTCTATGACCCGTTCACTTTTCTTTGGGATCTGGTCAGTCTGCGTTTTCAGCCTGAGATCGAGATCGCCCGGTCGCTCACTTTGGAGACGGCACGTGAGAACATCCTGAAACAATACTTTCGTCTGCTCTGGGTCAGCGATGCGGCTGCCTGCCGGCGTCTGTTCAACTGGCCTATGGAGGTCGTGCAAACACTCCTGGTGCAACTGCAGCAACAGGGCTTTCTGCGCCGCGTGAAGGTTGAAAATGAAAGAAAGGAGGTTTATGGATTGGTTGATATGCCGGAGTCTACGCTGCATCGGCGTTCCAACGTTTCGAGCATCAGGCGGAACAGACCATGACGCACGATCTTGAAGCTATTCTGGTCACCCGGTTGCGTTTCATGGGCGACATCGTTCTGACTACGCCGCTTTTATCCGTTTTACGTCGAGCCTATCCCCACGCCCATATCGGCTATCTGGCGGAAGCGCCATACGCGCAACTGCTGCAGCCGCATCCCTGGGTGGACACGGTGTATGAACTCGATCGCCGCAAAGGCGGCCTCCCGCTTCAATTGCTCCGTTCTCTACGGCGGAAAAAATGGGATCTGGCCATCGACCTGTTCGGCAATCCGCGTTCGGCGCTGCTCACGTTCCTGAGCGGCGCGGCGATGCGCATCGGCGGGGATTTTCGCGGCCGGCGCCGCTATTATACGCACCGCATTCGCCAGACGGAGCGCACCCTGACCGCCATTCAGTTTCATCTCTCCTATCTGCACCCGCTCCATCTGCAGGCGGCGGAAGAGAAACCGGTGATTCAGATCACCGAGGCGGAATCGCAATGGGCCGCAGACTATCTGGCGGCCGCGGGATATGATTCGAACCGGCCCATCGTCGGGTTGCATCCCGGCGCCACCTGGCCGGCGAAAAGATGGTTTCCGGACCGGTTCGCCGAACTGGCGGACAGGCTGCATCATGATGCAAAGGTGCAGATTCTTTTCACCTGCGGCCCGGGCGAAGAAGCGCTGGTTGAGCAGGTTGTGCAGTTGAGCGGTCTGGCGCTGCCGCCGGCGACAGTACTGCCTTTGCGGCGACTGGCTGCAGTGATCAAGCGGTTGGCTGCATTCGTGAGCAATGATTGCGGACCGCTGCATCTGGCTCCGGCCGTGGGTACCGCCACAGTCGGCCTCTTTGGCCCGGGCGAGCCGGAGATCTGGTTTCCCTACCAGGCTGCAGACGGTCACCGGCTGGTCTATCAGCAGGTTGACTGCAGCCGCTGTCATCGGGATTTTTGCGAAACCATGACCTGTATGAAAGCGATCAGCGTGGCCATGGTTTATGACCAGACCCTGTCCGCTTTGGCTGCGGGGTGAGATATGGCCGGCGCAAAGATCATTGTGGACGGTTATAATTTTCTTCTGGCCGGAAAAGGAACACTGCCAACAGAAGAGCTGTGGCAGAGCCGCAAGCTGGTCGTCAACCGCTTGAGCAGCTATGCGGCCATGAAAAAGGTCAAGATCATCCTGGTTTTTAACGGCCGTAAAGGGCCAAACGAACCTGCGCCGAATCCGCCCCCGGGACTCTCGTTGCTCTTTTCCTGTTATCCAGAGAGCGCCGATGCGCTGATTAAAAAACTAGTGGAGAAGGAAAAACAGCCGGCGCGGCATGTGACGGTGGTGACTTCTGACCGCGCCATCGCTGCGTATGTCAAATCCTGCGGCTGCGTCCACTGGAGCACTGAGGAATTCAGAGGAAAAATGGCCATCGCATCAACGCACACGGATGAGGAACAAAAACGGTCCTCGCTGTCGCGGGCAGAGTTGGATGAGTGGCTCGATCTTTTCGGCGAGAAAAAGACTTGAGCGACCTTTCGCTCTGTTGACGTTACCGGCGGGATAAATAATCCTGCAGCCATTTTCGCTCTTCCGGCAGCAACAGCTTCCAGCGCAGAGGATCCGTATTTTCCACATCCTGCTTGCGAATGCCCAGCAGCAGCAGAGTTTGGGTCAGCGGGTCGTTGCCGCCGCCTGTTTTGCTATCTGTGCGGCTCCACTCCGCCTGTGAAAAATCCGCACCCCAAAACCGCAGAAAGGGAACCATGGCCAGCCGCACTTTGGCAGGTTCCTGATCCAGACTGTGCACCAGCAGCTGAATCGACTGCGCCATGGAGCGGGTGTAGCGCTGCAGTCTGGCGGAGAGCTCACGCTGACGCTGCCACAGCCGCTGCAGTTCGTCCTCCGCTTTGCGGTCGCCGCGGGACTCGAGTTGTTCAATCTTTTTAGCCGTGGCCGTGTAATCGCGATGCGTTTTTTCCAGCTGGTGTTCCGCGGCCTGGCGATGAATGCGGTTGATCAGCTCTTTCGTTTGCTCAAATTGCACGCCTTGCCAGATCTCTGCGGACAGCAGCGGCTCTTCCTCTTTTACCGCTTCTCCACGCACATATTGTTCCCAATAGGCCGGTTCCAGCGCAGCCAGGGCGTAGACCACGCGCCGGCCGATCAGATACTCCTTAAAGCTGTTCTCATTCGGTGCGGCGGCGAGAGTGAGATGATCGCCGCGCAGTTTGCGAATCTCGCCGTCCATGTAGGTCTGGACAATGGTCTCCGCTGTGGCGGCGATCTGTTTTTCGATGGACGGCCAGGCGGTGGAGAACCACAGCCGGCAATACCACTCCCACAAGGGCGGGATGGTCTTATCGCCTTCAGTTTTTTCGCATACCCACCGGCTTTTCGGATAATCGGCGAGCACCTGCTGATGCCAGCGATTGGGCGTGGTTTGCGCAGCCTGGGATAAAAGACCGGCCAGTTGATCAAAGGCAGCCGCTTTTTCATCCGCACCATGGCCCCATTTGTGTTTAGAAAAGAAAAGCGGCCGGATTCGGAAAAGATTGGCGCTGTCCAGCGCGCTCTCCTGATCCAGCGCGGTCATGACTACGGCGGTGAAAAGCCGGTGCGGCGCCTGTTCGTACAAACGGTTCACCACATCATAGCCCTGCAGATCGCTGCGCGGGCCGTTCGGAAACGGTTCACGGATTTCGATGTCGGTCAGCAGAACGCTGATTCGCGGCTCATCGAGCATTTTCTCCAGCGCCGGCTGAGAGCGGCTGAAGGGATGAATGTACAGGCCGCGCCGCTCGAGCTCTGTGGCGATGGCGTCGAGCAGCTCGGGATCATCTTCCAATACCACGATCTCCAAACGAAGGTCTGTCTCAAAGACCGTTGTCATTTTTTCCATGGCTTTCACTTCTGCTTTCGGGACGCCGGCTGCGGCAGATCTCCTGCAACATCCGCCGGGCGTCGCTGATGTTTTCCACGGTTGGGGTTCGACCAATCTTATCGATCCGATCGAGCAAGTTTTTCAGCTGGGCGATGTGCTCCGCATCGGCCGGCAGATGCTCCAGCCAGCGTTCCAACAGGCGGGCGTCCTGCATTAAGGCCTGCTGATCCGAGGGCGACAGCGGGACCTGCAAAGCGGCCAGTTTGCGAAAACCGTTGCCATGAGTGAGCAGCCGCAACAGGCGCCCTCTTGGATCGCAATAGCTGCGGACCATGTCGCGCAGCCGGAAGCGGTCGGCCGGCTTGGCGTTCATCGCCGCTTGCCGCAGAACCTGCGGCCGCGCGGGCAAGCGCACCAGCGGATGATGCGATTGAAAATCGAGGATCGGGAAACGGCGGCGCAGCCATTCGCCCTCCATGAAGGAGGCCATCACAACCGCACAGCCGAGTCCGGTCTCCGCGCGCATTCGGCACAACACCTCAAACCCATAGAATACGCTCGGCGCTTCGCCGGACCAGGTCAATTCCGCCGCCAGAATGACCGCCTGCACCGAATCTTCGAGCAAACGCGCAAAGAAATTATCTTGATCGCAACAGACGATGAAGCCCGGCTCATCGGCCAGCCTTTCGGCAAAGGGCTCTTGGTTCCAGCCGCAGAGAATCGCCGGATTCATTCCATCACTCCTTTGAGTAAAAGCTCACGCAGGGCGGTCAGCCGGTTTTGGTAAACGGCTGACCCATCGTCCGTAGTCGCGGCCAGTTCCAGCACCAGCGTGTGTATGAACGGCCCCTCCTCCAGGTTGATCAGCAAGGATTTTAGGAGCGTCGTTTCAACCAACGCCTGCGCCGCCCCCTGTGCGGTCAGGCAGCGATGAAGCAGCTGCAGCCGCTGGTCAAGCAGGCTGTCGCTGTTGAAACGGAGACGCAGGTTATGCAGAACAGCCTCATAGCCTTGTTCATCTTTTCGCCGTAGGCAGACCGCCAGCTCCATCAACGCATCATAGACCCAGCCGCAAGAGGCATGTTCAAGCAGAATCGGCTGCTGCAAGCCGGGCAGCGTTGACAGTTTTGTACGCTGGTTTTCCACCCGCAGACGGTCTTCTTCGCTATCGGTTCCGCGGTGCAGGATAACCTGAACAGGCCGCTCGTTCGCCAGACGCCGCAGCCATTGCATCGCCTGCGCGGTGATCGGACCATCGTAAAGCAAGAAGAGATCCGCGACGGTCTGTTGCGAAAAACAATCCATGGTTGCGGTCGCGGTAAACGCCACGGCGGCGAGGTCCTGGTCTTCGTCAAAGCCCCCGGTCAATCCCATGGGCTGCAGGTAGCTTCGGGTGCGGTCGTTGACCATGGTGGAGATGACAAGCAAAGCGTTTTCCGCAGCTCTATTTTGCTGGTTCGATGACACGGCGGAAATGATTTTTTCCTTTATTCCATTAATGTTTTGCCGAAACCGGCATAGAGAATTTTATTCAAATGATATTTACTCGGCTGTTCCAGGATGTATTTGGCCACCAGGGAGTAGGGCAGAAACGGCCGACCTTTGGGCAGATAGGAGGGGGCGCCGCGGCCGGAGATCAGGACGCAGGCCACCCGGTTTTCGAGGTGCGCGGTCAGACGATCGAGCCACTCCTGGATCGCCCCGGGGTCGGCGCCGGTCAGTTTTTCCACCACTCCCAGATGAATGACGACAAAGTTCAGGGACTCGTGGTCCAGCAGTGTTTTCAGCCAGTGCAGCAGATCGGTTTCATCCTGCTCTGTCAAGGTCTGCCGATTCAGATCGATCTCCGTGGTCGGAACGAACAGCCGCATTCGGCGGTAGGTTTTCCACATCGGCTGGCGGCCGGCCGAGTCGGACGGTCGCATCGCCTGCTGCTGCACTCGCTCATCGATCACGGCAATGGCGGTCCAGGCTGCTTCGAGAAATTCGCCCACCATCCAATCGCGCATCTCCGGGGAAACGTTGTTCAAACCGTTGAGCAGCAATCCGGTGGGACTGGTGCTTCCATACGGCTGATAATATTTCAACTGCGCCAGCGTTCGCTGGTTCTCCGGTTTTTGCGCCCACTCGCCGTGCAGATCAAAAAGAATTTCCCCCTCGCTTGACTGCGCCAGCTCGTAGCGTACGACTGTGGGCGCCTGCTTGCTTTCGCCCCAAGCGATGCACAGGGTGGGAATCTTTTTCCACAGCAGGCGGTTGCGCAGCTTCCACAAATGCGCCATGATCGCTTCGGCAGAGTCCTGTTCCAGGCTGGTGCGCCAGGCGAAGCGGTCTTGTGAACCGGAAATCTCGATGACTCTGGAAAAGCCGTTCTGCAGCGGCTCGGGCAGGGTGCGGTCCAGCAGCAGGACAAACTCGAACTGCAAAGCCGGCGACGCCAGGTTGCTGTTCAATGTGGTTGCTGCGATAATTCCGGCAGCGGCCAGAGCCTTCTGCCTTTGCAGAGAGATTCGCCAGTCCGGTGGATGCACGACCAGCAGAAACTGCGGCCGAAGCAGATAAAGTTCATAGCAGAGGGAGTGATCGACCTCGACAGCGCGAAGAAGCGGCGGTTCGCCGGGATGCTGCTCCTCGCCGTAGATTTGATCCAGCTGTTCGGCAGGTTCCTGGCGCAGATACGCGGCTGCGATCTTCATCTCCAGCAGTCCCCAATGTCCCTGGTGCAGCGAGCCGTCCTCTTGAATGATGGGCTGTTGCAGTGCATCGTTGATGCGCAGGATCAGATTCGGGTCCTGCAGACAGCCGGAGAGATGGTCGCGGATGCGAAGCCGGTAATAGGCTCTGCTGAACTCTGCGGTTCGTTCGAGCTCCAGATCCAGCCGCAGTTCATCCTGGATCCGGCTGTGTTTGGCGCAGTTGCGGATGATATTTTCCAAGATGACGTACAGCGCCTGAGCGCCGAGGATGTCGTTCGGCAGGGCGACGATCGGATCGGAATCCAGTTCGTTGAGCGTCAGCCGCCGGCCTTCATAGCGGCCGATCAGGCTGATTTGGTCGCCGTTGAGCGAGGTGCCGCTGATGTGATCGAGCAACAGGGTTTGTTGCGATTTGAATTCGTGAATCACGTCGCGGTAAAACCGCTTGGCCAGCATCACGCTGCCGGTGCGGGTGGAGACGTCCGCGAGAAAATCCATGCGCGTGGCCAGATAGGCGTGAAAGCGGGACAGGCTGGGACCGGCCGGCGTCTGGATTCGTTGCGCCAGATGCGCCAGTACATGGGAGCCGATGTTATGGGACATGTTGCGCGACATGATGGCGGCCACTGCGGATCTGCGACCGGCGTTGCGGGTGGTTTCAATGCCGGCCAGCAGTTTGCGTTTTTCCAGCAGCGCATCCAGCAGCTGGGTCCACTGACGCACGCGGTTCTGTACATACGAAGCGTCTGTGCTCAGATCCACGTTCTCCAGAGAAGGAAAGCGCATGGCCAGCACTTTGCTGCGGTAGTGCGCAGCCGGCGTGGCCGCATACGCATCCTGGTCGGGGTGACGCGCTAGGATGTTTTCGATGGAAAGGTACAGGGTCTGATCGCGCAGCCACCACAGTTCCGGCGGGGATGGAGCGTCGGCCTCGTCCTGCAGAGTCACCTCCTGCCAGTGGTGCAGAACCGTAGACCGTTTTTGCAGGTAGACCAGCGGATCCAGAGCGCTGCGCAGGTAGCCGTCGAGAATAAAACTGGCGGTGCCGGCGTGAAAGGCCTGGTTGAGTTGATTTTGAACGTGATCCGCCTGGCTGCGGAAATAAGCCAGCGCTTGATTGCGGCTGGTGCGATCGGTGAAATAGGCGCCGAGAATTCCGCGCAGCACGCCCTGGCGATGGTGCAGTCCGTCATAGATCGGCATATAGAGATGATAATGAAACGCCGGATGGGCCACCGGATCCCGGCTCATACCCTGAACAATAGCGATCCAGTCCTTATAAAACGGCTCGCCGTTTTGATAATAGGGGAGAAACGAATCCGGAACCTGACTGTACACATTTTTGCCGATGCGGATTTTAGCCAGCCCGGCCCGGTCGCGGCGGCTAAGGAGTTCGGCCCGGTAAAACGGTCGGTGGTCCTGAGAATGACGTTCAAAAATGCGACCGGGATTGAATTGAATCGGCACGCGATAGGTATAGGAAAGATGAAACACGGCTGTGATGAAATCCAACGGCCCGGTGGACTCGAAATGACGCACGCGGTCTCGATGGAACAGGTTGCGCGGATCACGGTCTGTGCCGTTGTATACGTCGTCCACCAGCGCAGCCAGTTGCGGGCGGTGGCTGAGGATGCTGGCAAATTTCTCTGCAGAATAACTGAGAATGAAATGAAACGCCGGTTCTTTGTCTGCGTGTTCCAGCAGGGTAAAATCAAACGGCGCGGTTTTGCTCTGCAAGCCCGGATTTTTAGCCTTGAATTCCTGATACAGCCCGTCGAGCGCGTCCGCCAGAGTGATATAGGGTTTGCGCTGCAGGGCGTAAGGTTTCAGCCAGCGGCTTGCATCATTATGGTTTTGCAGCGGGGTCATGCCTGTATTCCAACCGTTGATGATAAAGGGTCAGCGCTGGTTCATGGGGAGCGAAGGCTGCTCTGCCTGCCGGCGAGTCCCGCGAATAAAAATCGCACCACCCAGCAGACGGCCATCAGCGCTAGAACCGGAAACAGCGGCATCCACCAGGCGACGGAGTAATAGGAGATGCCGTCGTTGATGAGTTTCCCCAGAGTCGGCGTCGGCGGAGGAGCGCCCAATCCCAGGAAACTGAGACCGGCATCCAGTGCGATGATCTCAGGCAGAACCGCCAATGAGGTGATCAGCACAGGCCGGAAGAGCTGCGGCAGCATCACCTGCCGGATCACCCGTACAGGGGGGTAACCGAACGACCAGGCTGCTGTGACTGCGCGGCTGCCCATGAGCTGCAGCACCGCCGCGCGGGTCTGACGTGCCGGCGCCGCCCAGGCGAGCAACACCAGAATGAGATAGGCGGGCGCCAGGCCGGGGCCGAACAGAGCCAGCAGCGTGATCAGAAAAACGGTGAACGGGATGATATAGGTGATGGAGATCTGTAGATCGATCAGCTTTCCGATCCAGTGGTTTGCCGAATAGCCCGCCAGGCCGCCCAGCATCAGGCCCAGGCCAAGGCAGGCCGCCCAGGCCAGCAGCGAGATGCTTAGGGACAGGCGGCATCCGGCGGCCACGCGCGCCCCCAGGTCGCGGCCCAGATCATCCGTGCCCATCCAGTGGCTCGCTGATGGCGGTTGCAGACGTTGATCGAGCAGCACGTCATTGTGCGCCGGCACGCACCATAACAGTCCGATCGCTGCCAGCAGCAGGACGCTGCGTATGGCCAACGTGCGCATCATGTTTCTACCCGGCTGCCGGGATACAGATATCCATAAAGCCGCTCCAGCATCCAGTTGAGCAGTATAAAGCCGAAAAAACAAACAATCAAAATCGCCTGAATCATCGGGTAATCCTGGCGCAAAACCGACTCAGCCACCAGATGGCCCAGTCCGGGGATAGAAAAGATGATTTCGATAAAGACCGAGCCGGCCAGCAGCGAAGCGCTGATGTTGGAGAGCTGCGCCAACCAGGCCGACAGCGCCTGAGGCAGCACGCGGGTGAAGTACAGGCGGGACTCGCCAAGTCCGATGCTGCGGCCGGCTAGAACAGATAGCTGTCTGCGAATGCGCCGGTCCTCGCTGATCAGAATCTGGCTGAGCGTTGCCACCGGATACAGCGAAAGTGCCAGTGCGGCCATGAAGAGATAACGGATCTGAATGGAAGGGATGACGACGAGAAGCTGGCATTTCAGAATCAACAGACCCAATCCCAGAGCCCACACCAGATTGGGAAGGCTGGTCACCACTGCCGCTGCCAGCCAGATTCCACGCTGCAGGCGGCGGTGAAAATGGGCCATCGTTGCCAGCGTCAGGCTGGCGATCAGACTGAACAGCAGAGCGATGCTCACGTAACGCAGCGTCGCCCATACAGCGCTGAACAGATCCATGCGCACCGGCCTTCGAGTGACAAACGAGACGCCGAAATCCAGACGCACCAGTCCGCTCAGATAGCGGATGAATTGCCGCTGCAGCGGCTGATCTAGTCCCAGTTCCTGTTCCAGCGCTCTGACCGCCTCCTCACTGGCGTTCAGACCCAGCATGGACCGTGCCGGATTGGCCGGCAGCCCGGAGAACAGGATGAACACCAGTATTAACAGCCCTAACAGCAACAATAGATGGTAGAGCGCGCTGCCGAGCCGCGGATGGTTGGCGTTGAATGCGGCCATCACTCTTCCTGCCACAGGGCGTCCGCCAGGTCCCAATAGTGGTTGGCGTTGACGTTGAATTGGGTCAACCTGTGATCCGTTACATAGAGATTGTAGAGATGAAACAACCACACCGCCGGCGCCTCCGATAACGCGACGCTCTCGGCCCGACGGCAGATCGCGTTGATCTGTTCGCGCTCTGATTTCTTGCGCCATTCGTTCAGCTGCTGATCGACCCAGGGGTTGCGATATCCGAAGAGGTTGGGATTCGGCCAGCGCTCCGAGTGGTAGGACTCGATGATGAACTCAGGGGCGCTGAAGATCCACTCGGAGAACAGAATGAACAGGTCGGGCTTGTCGCCGCTGAAAATGCGCGAGAGCAATGAATTGAAATCCAGTTTCTGCAACGTCGTTCGGATGCCCACTCGGGCCAGGTCGCTCTGAATGATCTGGCCCAGCTGTTCGCTGTTGGGCGCATCGCTGACCAGTACGGTCAGCGGCTCTCCCCGGTACGCACTGGCGGCCAATTCCTGCCGGCAAGAATCCGGATTAAACCGCAGGCCCTCGGGCGGTTGATACCCTTGCATGCCGGGCGGAACGGGGCTGGTGGCAATCTGCGCCTGATCGTAGAGCAGCGAGCGGACGATCTCTGCTTTGTTCACGGCGAAAGCGATGGCGCGGCGGAGATGGACGTCCTGTAGATCCCGGCAGTTTAGACCGAGATAGTGGACATTATAGGTCGTTCCACGCAGCAAACGATAGCGGTTCGCCAGCTCAGGCTTGATCGCTTCGCCTCGCACATAGCGCGGGATAAAAGCGATAGGCACCTGCAAAACATCGTACACGCGGCTTTCAAATTGATTGATGCGCAGTTGAGGATTTTTTTCCACCCGGAACAGAATCTGCTGCAGATTGCCCAGAGTCCGCCGCCAGTAGCGCGGGTGACGTTCCAGCAGCACCTCTGTCTCTGTCCTGCGCAGCAGTTTGAACGGACCGCTGCCTACGCAGATCGTACGGCCGAATCGGTGCGGATCGTGTTCCACCACCTCCGGAGGCATGATGCCGAGATAGGGGCTGGCCAGCCGGTAAACGAACGTGGGCTCCGCTTGCAGCAGACGAAACTGAAAGGTCAGCGAATCCAGAACTACAAATCCTTTGACGCTATCGGTCTGATGCTTCACAAATTCGGTAAAGCCTTCCACCACACCGCTGAAGACAAAAGAACCAAAGCCGGCGGCGAAACGGTGATAGCTGTACAGAACATCATAGGCGTTGACCGGCCGAGTGTGGGAAGGGGCGGCAAAGAGGGGCGACTCGTGGTAGTACACGCTGGGCCGCAGCTTGAAGGTCCAGTGGCGAAAGCCGTGGTCGGCCTGCCAGGATTCGGCGATCAGCGGGATCGGCACACCCTGCGCATCGAGCCCCAGCAGCCCCTCGTACATCTGCCATAAAATGCGGCTGGTAAAGGGATCGGAGAGAATCGCGGGATCCAGCGTCTGGATGTCGTTTTCAACGGCAATGGTCAGGGTGTGAGGAGTAGAAGGAACCGGACGGCCGGAACAGGCAAAGAGGGCAGCCAAGGTGAAGAGCAAACCCATCCCACTGCAGCGCATCCGTACCTTTGCCATTGATTGCGTCCCTGATGAGAAGGATTGTTACACCAGCGCTTGCTGCCTATGCCCCTGATTCAGGCTCTTGTTGCCTTTGTTGTAATAAGCTTGCAGGTCGGGAGAGGCATCGAGCAGTTCCTGGAAACGGGCGCTGGCCAAGCCGGCCTGGTAGAGCTTGACGGCGTCATAGCCGCACTCGCGAACCCATGCGGCGGCCAGCCGATTGTATTCGTTCACCCGCAGCATATCCTCCGCAGCGACCCATCCGCCTGAACTGGACACCCGCACGCTGCGCCATAGACCCACTGGAATGCGGGCTATGTTAAAGGTAAGCGTCAAGCCGTTGTCGAGAAGGAAATCCTCTGAGGCCAACGGCCGTCCAGCCTTGAGATAGCCTGTCACCTCGAGGCTGTGGATCAGATGCTTCTGGTTCTCATCCAACTCGATGATGATCTCGCAGTCGGAAAGGCCTTTGACCCGCTCCAGCGCCGGCAGCGTTTTTTCGGCAAATGCCTGAAACGCTTCCTTGGAGATGGCGAGGTCGAGATCGGTGTGCACCATAGGCACATAAAATCCCACTGAAAAACGGCTGAACCCATACTCTTGGCGATAGTACGAGATGATCTCGGCCAGCCGAAAGATCGTCGCGCCGTTGAGCGTGGGCGTGAGCCAGACGTTTTGCAGGTGATCGTGCAGCCAGCGCAATTGCGGCGCCACGCGCTCAAAGGCGCCGGCGCCGCGCACTGCATCATGCTGCGCCGGTAGGCCGTCGATGCTTACATCCAGGTAATCCGGCGGCATGGCCGTCAGCCGGTCCTGGTAAGCGGCCAACAGCGTCCCGTTGGTGATCACGCCGATGTCGGTATGGCGTTTGGGTTTCAGCTGCCGTAGAAGACGGATGCTTTCGAAAAACAGCTCTGCGCTCTGCGGTTCGGCAAAGATCTCTCTGCCGGCAAAGGTCACCACCACCGGCTCCAAACGGCGAAAGGCTGAATCGAGGAAGCGCAGCCATTCCTCGCTGGTCAATGCATTTGAATCTTGCTCTGATTGGAAATAACAATGGCGGCAGCCGAGGTTGCAGACGTCATTCACCACCAGGCTGAGCACATGCAGAGATTTGATCGGCTTGACGCCGAATTTACCGTTTACAGATCCTGCCAAAATATTTGGCATTTTATGCTCACCTCACAGTTCGAGCTAAAGTTTGTGCGGCGGATATCAACTGGCGCGAATAATCAGTCCGTGGCTGGTTGAACAGCTCCTGCGTGGATTGCAGTTCCAGCAGGGCGCCGGTTTTCACTACGCCGATGGCATCCGCCACCACAGCGGCAACCGTCAGGTCGTGCGTGATAAAAAGCATGGCAAACTGAAAATGATCCTGCAAATCCAACAACAGGCTTAGTATTTTGCTTTGCGTGATCGCATCCACCGAGCTGGTGGGTTCGTCGGCAATCACCAACCTGGGATGAATGCACAGCGCCATCACCAGCAGCACCCGTTGGCACATGCCGCCGGACAGCTGATGCGGATACTGGGACCACACTTCCTGCTCTGCCAGCCCGACCTGCTGCAGCAGGTCTTTCGCTCTCAATACGCCGGCTTTGCGATCGTCGCCGGTGCGAAAACAGATCACATCCAGCAGTTGTTGACCGATGGTGCGATGAGGCAACAGAGCGGCCTCGGGATTTTGAAAGATAAAACTGATATGACGGCGCCGCAATTGCCGCAACGCCGTTTCCTCCAGATCGTACACCGATTGGTTGTGGATGATGACCTGTCCTGACACGCGCGCATGCTGCGCCAGCCGGGCGATGGCCAGGGCGATGGAAGATTTACCCGAACCCGATTCACCCAACAGGCATAGCGTTTCGCCCTGTTTGATGTCAAAGGAGACTCTGTCGACCACGTTGCGCCATTGATGATTGCGGCGATAGTAGATCGATAGATCCTGAACGTTGACAACAGAGCCCGCCTGATTGCAAGAATCGTCCGGCTTTTGCATTAAATCAATAAAAACAGTTAATTGTGTTCACTGCTGCGTCTGAGCGTAGCATACAAATATAATATACACGGAATAATAAGGAAATCAAGGAAAATATCCATTGTAAAATATACAAATGGATCAGGCAAAACTTTGCCTGATCCATGGCCTGCTTCACGATGTTTGGTCGGACGGATTAGCGGCGCCGGCTGCTGCTTCGCACTTGATGCGCTGTGCGGTTGGGGCGGTTGTCGCTGTCGTTTCGCAGCGATGGGCTGTTTTTTGCTGACCGGAACACAGCCGAAGATCGTTCTGCACGGTTTCGAGTTTCGATGATGCGGCCGGTCCGATCATTCGAACGGGCTGATCCATTTCGGTTTTCAAATGCACGAGCGCTGCGATCATTGGAACGATTTTGCGGCGTACGGTTTTCGAAAACGCGCGCGCTGCGATCGTTCACATGCCCTGCTGAAGACGTCTTGGCTGCAGGCGTCTGCTTTCCGCGGTTCCAATCAGGCTTTATATTTTGCCGATCCGTCGCTCTGGTGACGGGTCGGCGGACGTCAGAGTCTGCGGAGCGTGATTCTCGAGATGGAGACGATGACCGTATTTCTCTGCGGGGTACATCGCCTCGCTCAGGTTGTCGCCTGATCCTCGCTTCGGTGCGGTTTGTAAATCTGTTACTATCATTATGCTGCACTCTCCGCTCGTCGCGCAAGCGCGGAGTGTCGGTGTGGGATCTGCTGCTCGGACGGTCCAGCTGTTCATCCCGTATTCTGTCTTTTTTTCTTCTGTCGGAATAGGTTCGTCGCCGGTCAGGATCGAATCGCTGGCTCGATTCATGCCGGGCGCGATACCAGCCATCGCGATGATCCGGGTCCGGCCGATGATGACCGTACCAGGAATGCCCGCCGTACCTTTTATAGCCGTGATCATGCCAATGCGATCGGCCGAACCAGCTGTAGTGGTAGAGGCGCCAGAACATGGGCCGGTAATGATGAAAAACGTAGCGGTCATATCGGTACCAGGGATCGTAACGATACCAGGGATCATATCTTCGCGCCCAGTACCAGGTGCTGCACCAGTCGGAGGAGAGAGCATAGAGATCCCAGTACCAGTCATTCCAATACCAGTCAAAGGCATAGTACACGGCGACGTACGGACGGTATCGGCTGCCGAAAGTATAGCTCAGGCCTATTCGCCAGGGGCGGTAAGCAGAAAACCACCAGGAGCGCGAACCCAGATACACATGCAAGTGTAGGGCCGGTTTTGTTTCCTCATAATCCATCTCATCAGAGTCATAGTTCTTCGCACGGTTCTGCCAGTCCGAGTCGTAGCTTGAGGTATCCCCATAGCCGTAGTCGAAATAGGAGGGTTGTTCATCCTTATCCCGGTAAGCGAAGGATGAGCCATTTATGCCGATGCCCTGGCTCCGCCCGTGAATTGCGCAGGTTAAGCCAAGTATAAACACAATTTTAAATAATTGGAATGATTTTTTCATGGCGTTTTCCTTCTTTTTAGCCGTCTGAATGTACAACCATTCTGGTTATTTGATGTTAACCGGATTTTATCAGATTTGCTGAATTGTTTGTTATAAAGAATGCTGCTGTTCCGAGACAATGACTCATGGAATGTTTCTTCAGGTGCAACCTTGTCCCAGGCGCAAGCAAAAGAGACTGTTTTTCATTCGTTTATCGCCGATACGCTTTTTTCCGCCAAACAGTGTAACTGCGTGTATATTCATTGGCTGGGGAATATTTATCTTGCGCAATAGTAAATTATCCCCTATATTCATATTTTTGTTAAATAAATTCCAGGTGATCCTTGGCCCGCATTGCAAAGAACAGCCTTTATCTTGCCCTGCTGCTGGTGGCAGCCGCCTGTTTACGGCTTTATCATATCCGTTTCGGAGAACCCTTTCTTTATCATCCTGACGAGATCAAACTGGTGGCGCAAGCCGGCCGGCTGCTTTCGACGCACTTTACCGATATTACGGCTTATTTCGCCATCGGCGTTTATCCGCCGTTTTTTACCTATCTGCTTACGTTGCCGATCGGCCTGTACATCGTGGTGAATTTTTTGACCGGTCGCTTCTCCACGCCGGCGGACGTCACGCAATTTTACAATCTGTCGCCGTTTCCGTTTTTTTTCATCAGCCGGTTGCTGGTGGCGTTCATGGGGGTGTTTTCGGTTTGGCTGCTTTACCGGCTGGTAAAGCGGCTGTATTCCGAACGGGTGGCTTGGATCGCCTCCGCCTTGTTGGCGTTCAATTTTCTTCATATTCAACAGAGCCATTATGCAACAGTGGACCTGCCCGCTTCTTTGTTTGCGCTGCTCGCTGTTTCCAGCGCCGTATCTTTGCTGGAAAAGCCTCGGCCCCTGCATTATTTTACCAGCGCCCTGTTCGCCGCCATGGCGCTGGCCACCAAGTTCAGTTTGTTCTTTGCCGTGGCGCCTGCGCTGTATGCCCATCTCTGTCATGCCAAGGACAGCGGATGGTCGTGGAATAAAATTTTCAACCGCCGTCTGTTTTTGCTGGCAGCGACCCTGGTGATCGCGTTTTTGCTGTTCTGTCCGCTTTTTGTTTTGGATTTCAATCAGACCAAGCAGGGATTGCAGGGAACCGGTCAATTTGAAAAAGAGGGCAAGCTCGGCAGCGGCGGCAGCCTGTTGTCCTACTGGACCGGCGATCAGTCTGAGGGTTTTGGCGTTTTTTATCCCAATGATTTTCTTGACACCCTGGGGCCGGTGCTGATGGCGATCACCCTGGTTGGGCTGTTTTTGATGGTGCGCCGTCATCAGCGTGCGGATCTATTGCTATTGTCCTTTGCCCTGTTGACTTATTTCATGTTTGAATATGTGGCTTACAAGGCGATTCGCCATCTGCTGCCCGTGCTTCCCTTTCTGATGGTGGCTGCGGCTTTGGCGCTCGAATCCATAGCGATTCGCCTGAGCCGTCAGGCGGAGCGCCGCAATGCCGTGCTGCTGGGCATGGTGCTGGCGCTGGCGACGGCGCAGTCAATTCGCAGTTGCCGCTATTTCAACGAGCTGGCAAAGCCCGATCCGCGCACCATCAGTCGTGCGTGGATTCTGCAGAACATTCCGGCGCACAGCCGCATCATGACGGAATCGTTTCCCCCGGCGCTGCCGGATTGCCGCGATGTCCGGCCGGACTCGTTGCGCTGTTATCATCTGTCCTCGCTCAAGCTGTCGTCGCGGCGGCTGAATTTGACGCCGGAATTCATTTCCGCGTTGCGCGATTTTCGCGCCCAGTATTATCTGGCCGACGGCTTTAGCCGCGTCTTTTTTGACTGGAAGCATTCCTACAAAAAATACCCTCAGGTGGTGCAGGAGCGCAAACAATTTTTCGCCTGGCTTGAAGTCAACGCTAAACGGCTGCAGACCTTCAAGCCCTCCGATCCGCGCCTGCAGCCCGAGATCGTCCTCTATCAATTGCCTGTTTTCGACGGCGGAGTGGATTGACCCATGCGCATTCTCACGGTGCATAAATTTCATTACATAGAAGGCGGCGCGGAGCGTTATCTGTTCAACATGACCGACCTGCTGCGCAGCCATGGGCACACGGTGATTCCGTTTTCCATGCACCATCCGCGCAACCTGCCCTGCGACTACAGCGACTACTTTGCCGAGCATTTCAATCCTGATCAGCTGCGCGAATCGCTGCGCCGGCCGCTGACGCTGGCGCGCAAAGCGGCGCGCGTTTGTTACAACCGCAACGCACAGCGGCAGCTGGCGCGGCTGATCCGCGATACGCAGCCCGAGATAGTGCATGTGCATAGCATTTACCACCACCTTTCGCCGGCGGTACTGAGCACACTGAAGGCTTTTAACCTTCCGGTGGTGATGGAGCTTCATGACTATAAACTGATCTGCCCCAATTATATTTTTCTCGACGGACAGCGCCGGCTCTGCGAGACCTGTCGCGGTCGTTACTTTTTCAATGCAGTGGGCAAAAAGTGCTTTCGCGATTCCTACGCCGCCAGTTTGCTGGTAGCTGTGGAGGCCACGCTGCATCGCTGTCTGGGTTCGTATAAAAAGAATGTCGATCTCTTTGTTTCCCCCAGCCGGTTCCTGGCGGACAAGATGAAAAGCTACGGCTACGGCGACAAGCCGATCCTGGTGCAGCCGTACTCGTTGGATCTGTCCGCCTATCAGCCGCGCTACGAACCTTCGGATTATTACCTTTTCATGGGACGGTTGACGCATGAAAAGGGCGTTCGTTTTCTGCTGCAGGCGGCCGCACGCATCAAGGACTTGAATCTGATCATCTGCGGCGCCGGCCCGCTGGAAGCAGAGTTGGCAGCGACCATCAAGGCCGAGGGTTTGCACCACGTCACTCTGGCGGGGTATCAGTCCGGCGAAGCGCTGAAAACCCTGGCCGCCGGAGCGAGGTTCACTGTCGTGACCTCAGAGTGGCATGACAACTCGCCCCTGGTCATCTATGAATCGCTTGCTCTGGGCAAACCGGTGATCGGTTCCCGCCTGGGTGGAATCCCCGAGTTGATCGATGAAGGGGTGGACGGCTATACCTATACCGCCGGGAATCTGGACGAATTCGTCAACCGGATCGAGCAGTTGAAAGGCGAACCACAACGGGCTGTGGAAATGGGCCGCCGTGGCCGAGCCAAGGCCGAACGCCTGTTTTCACCCGATGGGCATTATGAAAAATTGCTGCGAATCTATGAACAGGCCCGTTCCATCGGAGGCCGACGATGAGCGAGGTCCAGGCGCCGGCCGTCGCAGCCGCCAAGCCCAAGCCCCTGCAGGTTGTGGTGATCAGCCTCTCGCGCCATCGACGCGGCGGCGTGGCCACTGTGCTCAACACCCTGGCTGATGCGGGCTTTTTCACCAACGGGATTTGCCATCACTCCTCCTGCGGCGACGGCGTCAAACTCGTCAAATTTTTTTCCGCGTTGCGGCAGTGGCTTTCCTTTGCCTGGAGACTTGGCCGTTCGCGGCCGGATCTGGTGCATATTCATTTTTCCTCTGACATGAGTTTTTGGCGCAAGGTGCCGTACATGCTCCTGCTGCATCAGCGCCGCATTCCGCTGGTGTTGCACGTGCACCCCAGCCATTTTTGGGATTATGTGCAGAGCCGCCATGGCTGGGTAAAACGCTTCATCGTCGCCCTGCTGCGCCGCAGCGACGCTGTCATTTTTGCCAACCGCGCCTTGATCGAGCGGTTTCGCCTGCTTTTGCCGAAGCAGCGGCTGTATCATGTGCACAATCCCATCGACACGAGGCTCTTCCCCTTTAGCCGCAACGGACGCAGAGAGCAGGCGCTTTTCCTCGGCGCCGTTCTCAAGGGCAAAGGCGTGTACGATATCGTTCGCGCCGCTCCGCTGGTGCTCGCGCAGCGGCCGCACTGTCGGTTTGTTTTTTGCGGAGACCATGAGATCGACAAGCTGAGACAAACCGTACAGGAACACGGCCTGCAGGACCATTTTGAAATCCACCCCTGGGTGGACTATGCGGAGAAAAAGCGACTGCTGGCTGAAAGCAGCCTGTTGCTGTTGCCCTCTTACTCGGAGGGGTTTCCCGTGGTGGTTCTGGAGGCAATGGCCAGCGGTTTGCCGGTGATCACCACGCCGGTGGGCGGAATGGCGGAAGCGCTGCAGGATGGGGCAGAGGTGCTTTTTGTCGAACCGGCGAATCCCACGTTGTTGGCGGAGAGGACGATCCATCTGCTCGAACATGCCGATTTGCAGCAACGGCTGGCGGAACGAGCCCTGGCCTATGTGCAGCGTCACTGTGTGGAGCAGGTGATTCAGCGTACAATGGCCATCTATCAGGAGATTGCCGCAGGAGCAGCAGCCGGGCCCCGCAGAAGCGGAAAAAGCGTTTGACATTCAAGAGAAAAATAGATAAATTGATAATCCCTTCAAGCGAGAGTGGCGGAATTGGCAGACGCGCTAGACTTAGGATCTAGTGTCCTAAAGACTTGGGGGTTCGAGTCCCCCCTCTCGCACCAGCCGATGCCCACGGCTTTTCTGCATAGCAAACAGTTTCGGGTGTGTTTGCTTCAGCCGGCGCTCGGTTTTTTTATGGAGTGGGACGGGCAAACATTCCCGAAACGAACTTTCCCTATGAGGTAGATATTGGACTATCAGATTCAACGTGGAGATAACTGGCGTCATGTGGTCAGCGTCCGCGTGCCGGCGGAACAGGTCAGACCGGAGCTGGACGCCAAGTACGCAGAGCTGAAAAACATTCGCTTGGAGGGCTTTCGCAAAGGCAAAGTGCCGGCCCATCTGGTGAAAAAGATGTACGGCAAACAGGTGGAAGCGGATGTGTTTCGTCCTTTCATCTCCGAAGCGTATCAGACCATTTTCAAGGAAAATGAATTCGACCTGCTGGATTCGCCGGAACTGGCTAACCTTCACTTCGATGAGCAGCAAGGTCTTACTTTTGAATTTCACTTCGACGTTCGTCCGGTTATTCCAACGCCGGATTATCAAGGGCTCCAGGTGGATCGATATATTTTCTCCGTGTCCGATGAGGAAGTGGCGCAGACGCTGGAGGCCATGCGCCGGCAGAACGCCATGGTCTACAACGTGGAGGGTGAAGCGCAGACCGGCCATTTCGTCATCGCCGATCTGCAGGAACTGGATGTGTCCGGTGTGCCGATCCTGGGCCAGCGGCTGGAGGATCGGGTGCTGGAATTAAAGGAGGGGGAAGAGATCACGACGCAGCTCGTGGGCATCAAGGCCGGAGAGGAGCGGCGCGTTCAGCTCAGCATGGAAAAGCCGGTTGAATCGCAACTGGTACAAACGCAGACGCCCCAAGTTCAACAGGCCTTTTATCTGGTTGCCGCCAAGGAGATCAAAGAACGGCGGCTGCCTGAGCTGGATGACGAGTTCGCCAAAGATATGGGGGAGTTTGACAATCTGCAGGCTTTGCAGAAAGCGGTGTCAGACCGGTTGCACTATCAGGCGCAGTCCGAGAGCGCCGAGCATTTCCGCCGCAGTCTGGAGGATGAGTTGATCAAACGCAATCCGGTGCAGCCGCCCCCTTCGATGGTGGAAAAATACCTGCAGGCGGTGATGGAAGATGCACGCAAACGCAGCAAGGGTCCGGTGAAGGAGGAGGAGCTGCGCGCCGCCTTTACGCCCATGGCGCATCGCAACATCGCCTGGATTTTGCTGCGCGAGCAGCTGATCAAAGACCAGGCCATCGTCGTCAGCGAGGAAGAGCTGGAGGCCCGGTTCGTTCAGATCAGCGCCAGCGGCAAGCAGGGGGAAGCCCGTGTACAGGAGCTGCGCAAGGATGAAGCGGCTCTGCGCCGGCTAAAGGATGCGATGGAAGAGGAAAAGGTGTATGACCTGCTGGCTCGGTCGGCCAAAATCAACGAATTGCGGCAGCCCTGGAGCCGGTATCAGCAGCGGCATGCGGAATTGGAAAATGAGCCAAGCGAGATGAAGGAGTAGTCCATGGGATTAGTGCCAATTGTCATAGAGCAGACCGGCAGGGGCGAGCGCGCGTATGATATTTTCTCCCGTCTGCTGAAAGAGCGCATCGTGTTCATCGGCGCCGGCATCGACGATGCCGTGGCCAGTCTGGCGATCGCTCAGCTGTTGTTTCTCGAGGCAGAGGACCCGGAGAAGGATGTGTTCATGTACATCAACAGTCCGGGCGGTTATGTCACCGCCGGCCTGGCGATATACGACACCATGCAGTACATCAAGCCCGATGTGGCCACCATCTGCATGGGCCAGGCGTCGAGTATGGGCGCGCTGCTGTTGGCGGCGGGCGCCAAAGGCAAGCGTTCGGCGTTGCCGCACTCGCGGGTGATGATCCACCAGCCGGCGGGCGGCGCTCAGGGACAGGCGTCGGATATCGAGATTCAAGCCAAGGAGATCCTCATTGTGCGCGAGCGGTTGAACGAGATCCTGGCGCATCACACCGGTCAGCCCATCGAAAAGATCGCCAAGGACACGGACCGTAATTTTTTTATGAGTCCGGAGGAGGCCAAGGCATACGGTTTGATCGATGAGATCATGGTGCGCAAAGGCGTGGCCATCAAGGAAAAAAAGAAATAGTGCATGGATCACAAGAATAAAAACAGCCGTCGTCTGGTCATCTGTTCTTTTTGCGGCAAGAGCTCGCAACAGGTGGAGACCATGGTCACCGGCCCGGATGTGAGCATCTGTGATGAGTGCGTGGCATTGGCTGAAAAGATCGTCAGCCGGGATAAGACGCGCAAACCGTTCAAGCATCTCGAATCGGTTCCTACGCCCCAGGAGATCAAGGCGGAGCTGGATAAATTCGTCATCGGACAGGAACACGCCAAGACCACCATTGCGGTGGCGGTTTACAATCATTACAAGCGCATTCAGCACACGCCGAACCCGGATGAGGTGATGCTGGAAAAAAGCAATGTGCTGTTGATCGGACCCACCGGCACCGGCAAGACGTTGATCGCACAAACCCTGGCGCGGTTTCTGCAGGTGCCGTTCACCATCGCCGACGCCACCACGTTGACCGAAGCCGGCTATGTGGGCGAGGATGTGGAGAATATTCTGGTGCGTCTGCTGCAGGCGGCGGATTACAATTTGGAACGGGCCGAACGCGGCATCGTTTACATCGACGAGATCGACAAGATCAGCCGCAAGAGCGGCAACCCCTCGATCACCCGCGATGTCTCCGGCGAAGGGGTGCAGCAAGCGCTGCTCAAGATGCTGGAGGGCACCATCGCCGCGGTGCCGCCCAAAGGCGGACGCAAACATCCGGAGATGGATTTCATCAACATCGATACGCGCAACATTCTCTTCATCTGCGGCGGCGCCTTTGAATCGCTGGACAAAATCGTCGCCAGCCGCGTGGGGCAAAAGTCGCTCGGTTTCGGCGCCAATCCGGAAAAGTCCAAATCCCAGGCTCTGGGCGAGATTCTCAGCCGTGTGGAGCCGGACGATCTGCTGCAGTACGGCCTGATCCCCGAGTTGATCGGCCGTCTGCCGGTGTTGTGCACGCTGGGGGAGTTGGACGATCAAGCGTTGTTGCGCATTCTGACCGAGCCGAGAAACGCACTGACCAAGCAGTATCAAAAGCTGTTTGAACTGGACGGGGTGCAGGTGACGTTCGATGCAGACGCTTTGAAAGAGGTGGTCGCCATCGCCAAGAAGCGCGGCACCGGCGCGCGCGGATTGCGCTCGGTGATGGAAGAGGCGATGCTGCACATCATGTTCCATCTGCCCTCGCACAAAGAGGCGGAGACCTGCCGCATCACCCGCGAGGTGATCACCAAAAAAGCGGAGCCGGTCTACAAGAAGAAACGATCCGGCGCCGCGGCCGAAGGAGAGGCGCTGCGGGAAAACGCTGCGTGAAGCACAGGGTGAGGGATTTGACAACGCCTTCTGTTCAACGGGAGGCGTTTTTTGTTGATGATCCGCGGATGACGCCATTACGCGTCCCTATCAGATGACGTTGCAGGAGGCGACTCTTTCGCCGACGAAAGGGTGTCAGGGAAATTATCGCCGACGGAGCCGGCCCCTACCAAGCGTGTATGGCATGGTAGGAAAGAACAAAACCATGCCGCCGTGGGGCAGGATCGAAAAATGGTTTAACGATAATCTGAATGTGAGAGCCCCGATGAAAATCACCTCGGCTGAATTCATCAAAAGCGTGGCTGATCAGGCGCAGCTGCCCAGGGAGCCGTTTCCCCATATCGCCTTTGTCGGCCGCTCCAATGTGGGAAAATCCAGCTTGATCAACTCGCTGTTGCAGCGGAAAAAGCTCGCGCTCACCAGCGCCACGCCGGGAAAGACCTCGCTGTTGAATTTCTTTCTCATCAACCGGTCGTTTTACTTTGTCGATTTTCCCGGTTATGGATTCGCCCGGCGTTCCCGGGAGGAACGCAGTCGTTGGGGCGGCCTCACCGAGGCCTATCTGCAGAATGAATCACGGCTCAAAGCGGTGGTGCTGCTGATCGACCTACGCCACGGGCTCAGCGAGGACGACCAAGACTTTCTCGCCTGGCTGCATCTGCACGACCGCCGGGTGATCGTGGTTTTCACTAAAGCGGACAAGCTGAAAACGTCGGAACGCAGAAAAAAATTGAACGAATATTCAACCGCCTTGCCGGGAGTGGCGGCGGAACATCAGGTGGCTTATTCGGTGGTCAAAGCATGGGGCAGAGAGGAACTCTGGCGGGCTATTAAATCGTTGATTTGATTGCAACTGTATGCTATTCACCCTTTTCAGGCCGAACACCTCTGGGCTTAAATCCGCAGTATTTTTTATTTGCGGAATAAAAAAATGTTGACCAGGATCAACTTTTTATTTATATTCCTTTACTTTATGGGTGGGTTGTTGCCCAAAAGCTCGGTATCTTATGGCGGTTACACCGATCAGCCGAGGTATCGGCTCGTTTTATTAAATTTCGATATATCTTATACGTAAACGAACCGACTTTGTTCCAAAAAAATGCAAATGGAGGTGAAGGCAGGCATTCAAGTCGACCAAGGTAAAGGCTCCTGTTAATTCCTATTGTTCCAATCCTAAACAGGGAGGATCTAGCATGTACAAAAGAGTTTTGGTTACCATTCTTCTCGTCCTGTTCGTCACAGCGAGCCTGTTTGCTGCGACTACGGGAAAAATCAGGGGTGTGGTAAAGGATCGCGAAACCAAAGAACCTTTGCCCGGCGCCAATGTGATCATCACCAACACTTCAATGGGCGCTGCAACAGATATAAACGGTGAGTTTATCATCCTCAACGTTCCGGTGGGCTTGTACAGCCTGCGCACCAGTTTTGTCGGCTATCGCACGGTCACTGTCAGCAATGTCAAGGTGTCGGTTGACTTGACCACCAGCGTCAACATCGACCTGCCCAGCGAAGCGTTGGAAGGCCAGGAGATCACCATTGTGGCGCAGCGTCCGCTGGTCGACAAAAATGAGACGCATGAAATCCACTCCATCCGTACTGAAGACATGCAGAATCTGCCTCTGCGCGGCACAGCGGCCGCACTGAACATCATGCCCGGTGTGGTGGATGACGACGGAATTCATATTCGTGGCGGCCGCAGCAACGAACTGGCCTATTATGTCGACGGCGTCAACGTCACCATGGGCAACGGCGACAATGGTTTGACCGTCATTCATAACGCCATCGAAGAGGTCAGCTATCACGCCGGTGGATTCGGCGCTGAATTCGGCACTCGTATGTCCGGCCAGATGTTCACCACGTTGAAATCCGGTACGTCGGACTACAAGTTCGGCGGCGAGGTGATCTCGGATGATTTCTGGGCGGTCAAGAGCGAGACCGAAGGCTACCGTATCCTCGGCATCCCCGAGCTGTATTCCTACGGCTATGACGACTATGTGCTCCATGCCAGCGGCCCCCTGCCGGGCTACGACAAGCTCCGGTTTTACGCCGCAGGCCAGCGCTACTGGCGCGGTTCCGGCACGGCCTGGTTCGAAGGGTTTAAAGAGACCGACGATGCCTTCGCCTACAACACGTTTACCACCACTGGGCTGGACGCCGGCACCAGCATGACGGATACTGTGCGTTTGGGCATGAACATTGCGCCCGGCCGCTACCCCGGCTACAGCCAAACCGGTTGGACTTTTAACGGCAATATGGTGTGGGATCTGAAGGCGCTGCGCGTCAAAGTGGGCGGCACCTATAACGCCCAACGCTATCAGGACGGCGCTACGGAGCCGACCATCCTGCTGGTCGATCCTGCCCGTCAATACCTGTACAAGTACAACAATTACAGCGCCTATGTCAATTTGACCCACACGGTCAACCCGACCATGTATTACACCTTGAACGTGAACATGTTCACCAACCAGAACAAATCTGGCGACCCATGGTTAGGGTGGGACCGGGCGGATTGGCCCAGCTGGGGCGATCCCATTGTCAACCCGGCATTGGCCGATACCAGCCAGATTAAATCCCTGAATGCGCCCGGTAATTTTACCATGTCCATGCCCGGCACGCCGATGGCGACTTTTGAGAAAAACTATACCAACTTGATGGGCGGCAAGCTGGACATCACCAAGCAGGTCGGCAGCAGCCATGAATTCAAGGTGGGCGGTGAAGTGAACTATTACACTCTGCGCCGCTACAGCATCAACGCGCGGAACTATCTGGCCAGACAATACACGGCCTCCAAAGTGGCCGGCACGGCCAACTATATGACGGATTGGGATTTTTATCGCGGCCTGTATCCGGTGTTCATCGGCTATGACATTCACGGTGAAAAAGAGGTGAACGAGGACGAATTCTATGCTTCGAACATCGGCGGCCAGGAAGTGTCCCTGAACGCCCACAACAAACCCGCACATCCGTTGGTGTCCGGAGCTTATATTCAGGACCGCATCGAGTTGAAGGACATGATCATCAACGCCGGTGTGCGTTTGGACTATATCGACAACGGTCAGCCGGGTCTCAAGGACCTGGCCAAATTGACTATGGGGCAGGGTCAAACCATCGGCGACGAGAATTTCACCGACAACAGAACCTACACCTATCTCAGCCCGCGACTGGGCTTCTCCTTCCCGGTCACAGACAAGGTGATCTTTCACGCGCAGTACGGCAAGTATGTACAGCCGCCTCCGTTCACCAATGCAGGCGCTTACAACACCCGCGGCTATATGACCTTCGCCACTTATCTGTACGGCGGCGGTTACGCGGCCAACTTTGCCAATCCCAACCTAAAGCCGGAACGGCAAACCACCTATGAGTTCGGTTTCAAACAGGAGTTGGGCGGCATTGCTTCCATAGACGCCACGGCTTTCTACAAGGACACGCGCGATCTGACCACTCTGCGGGTCATTTTCCCAGAGATCGCAGATTATCGTGCGCCCTATTTCCATATGAACGGTGATTTTGGCACGGTCAAAGGGGTTTCCTTCACCTTTAACCTGCGCCGCACCAGCCGTTTCACGGTGTGGGCCAACTATACCTACTCGGACGCCAAGGGCACCGGCTCCACGCCCAACGGTCATTTCGATATCGCCTGGCAGGAACAGTCGCCGACTTTCCCAGTGGTCATCGGCGCCCTGGATTTCGATCAGCGTCATAAAGGCAATCTAGACGTGGATTATCGTTTCACCAAGGACGAAGGACCGACCTTGTTCGGCATGAAGCCTTTGGCGAATTTCGGCGCCAACATGGCCATCAGTTTCCACAGCGGTACGCCCTACACCCGCGTCTCTGCAAGTTACGGCTCTGAGTCCAACTTTACTTTTAATGCGCCGCAACCTTTGGAAGGCTACAATGCCTCCACCATCGGCTGGTTTTTCAATGCCGATCTGAAAGTGGACAAAGGCATCTCTATCGGACCGCTGGACCTGAACGTGTATCTGTGGGCTCAGAATGTTTTCAACAACAAGAGCCAGACTGGTCTATGGCGCGCCACCGGCCGCGCGGATGACGACGGCTGGCTGGCCACGCCCGCAGGTCAAGCTTATGCCAAGCAGTACGGCGAAACCGGCCTGAGGTGGTACAAAGCCATGATGACCAATTGTGGGACGTTTGGCTGGCAGGCGCCGCGGGTTGTCCGCGCCGGCCTGAAATTTGATTTCTAATCTTAACGCTAAAGATCTATCGAGAGATGTTCGGGGGGACTTCTTTTCACAGATTTGACTAAGGAGAATAGATCATGGTAAAAGCTAAAAAATGGGTAATTCTGCTCGTCCCCATCCTGGCCCTTTTGTTTGTGTTTGCCGACTTGGCGCCGGCCAAATCGAATTCGGATGGTCTGCGTTCCTTGCGCAAATCAACAGTCATGGATTACGGGGTGATAGACGTCAATCAGATTTACGCCTATTTCCCGAACGATGGCATCCTTTGTTCGGATCCCTCCACCGGTCAGTCGGGCCTGTTCTATCCCAAAGGCGGGCCGTCTAATCAGTCGATAATCTATACCGCCGGTCTTTGGGTGCTTGGCAAGATCCAGAACGACATTCGTTCAGCGGTATCGGATTATGCGACCGAGTTTCAGCCCGGCATGATTTTAGAGAACGGCGCGCCGGACGATCCGGCGGATCCGAAATATAAAGTCTTCAAGTTCGAGGCAGAGACGTGGGATGACGCCAGCGTAGCCGCTGACCGCGCCGCCGCCATCGCTCAGGGCATGGAAGACAAGATGTACGGCGATCAGATGCTCTATTTCGTGATGAACGATTACGCCAGCCATGCCGCCGTGTTCACCAAGCCGCCCATCGGCCTGGAAGTGCGCACCACGGTGTTCGGTTATAACCGCGTCGGCGCTTTGGGCAACGTCATTTTCATCAAAAATACTTTTATCAACAAAGGCGCCGATGATTTACTGGAAGCGTACTGCGCCCAGTTTTTCGATCCGGATTTGGGTCAATCCAATGACGATGCCGTGGGTTGCGACACCACCCTGGGCATCGGCTATGTGTACAATATGGATGCGGACGACGATAACTATGGCACTGCCGTGCCGGCGTTCGGCTGCGACTTTTTCCAAGGCCCGGTGGTTCCTTCACCCGGCGATGTCGCCAATCTTCCCGGCCAGCCGCCTCTGGCGGATCATAAAGTGCTGAGCATGACCTCTTTTTCAGCTTATATCAACAGCGGTCCTGAAGGCATGAACGATCCGGACCTGGCCTCTGCCAATGGCGCTCAGCAAGCTTACTGGTATTGCCAGGGTTTGAAAGGCGACGGCAGCACCTGGATAGATCCGACCAAAGGCAACACGCCGTCCCGATGGCTCTGGTATGGAAATCCAGTGACCGGCACCGGCTGGCTGCAAAAAGACACTTGGCCCGGCGCTGATATGCGCATGAGCTTGGCATCCGGTCCGTTTACACTGGTGCGCAATGTGCCCTATTCTGTGGTTGTGGGTTATGTGGTGGGTCAGGGATCGGATTATCTGAACTCGGTCGAGATCATGAAGAGCTATGATAAATCCGCCCAGACCGCCTATGATTTGAACTTTGAGATCGCCAAACCAGCCCCTTATCCCACCCTGACGGTCGGCGCCATGGACCAGCAGATAGTGCTGACCTGGGACACGGCCGCCTCCACCTATTCGGCAGAGGATAGAGTCAACCTGGATCCTGATGGCAACCCCTCGTTCTATAATTTTCAGGGTTACAAACTGTACCAGGGCGCTTCCGAAGCCGGCCCGTGGACGCTGATCAAACAGTGGGACAAGGACGACGGCGTCACCAAAATTTGGGACTATGTCTACGATTCGGTCTCCGGTGAGAACATCTATTCGGTGGTCGAAAACGGCGATGACACCGGATTGGCCTTCAGCTTTGTGATCGATAAGGATTATCTCAAGAACACCGGCTTGGTGAACGGCAAGGCCTACTATTTTTCACTCACCACCTACTCTTATAACGAGTTCGGCAGCCCCCGCGTGCTGGAGAATGCGGTCAAAGTCACTCGGGTCATTCCGCAAAAGCCCGTACTGAACACCAAGATCGTCGGTGCGGTGGGTCAGGCTCTGGAAACCGGCCGTGCTGCCGGCAGCAGCGATGGTTCCATCGTCGCCACGGTGGTCAATCCGGCTGTGGTGACCGGCCATGATTACAAAGTCGTTTTCTATAACGACGACGAAGGTCACACCCTATGGAAAGTGGTGGATGTCACCGCAGGCGTGGACAGAGTGGTGGGGCAAAGCCATCAGGCCTCGGCAGCGACCGTGGCTACGGATAACGAATTTCCAGTGGTCGACGGCGTTCAGGTCAAGGTCGCCGGATCGCCCGAAGGCCTCAAGGATGAAGGCTATGTCTATGTACCTTCAGCCAACCGTTTTCTGACCGCGTGGAACGATGCCAGCGGCGCCGCGCCGTTGTGGCATATGGAGGGCTGGGCTGGATTGTTCGGCTGGGCTGAAAATTTCTTCGGCACCGGCCTGCCGGCCACGGGCTGCAAGAACGTGGAAATCCGTTTCGCCGCCTGCGATGACAAAGGCGTTCCGCTGGATTTGAACGATCCTAACGTTTCCATGGCCTACCGCTACATGCGCGGTGTCGGCGCCACCTCGACCCCGGCCAAGCCGGAATTCGAGCCTTTCATCATCAACAAGGCGGGTGGATATCCCTATCAGGATATGCGCCCGGTCTGTTTCGCCGCCTATGATATGGAATCAAATCCTCCGCGCCGGCTGAACGTGGGCTTTAACGAAAACAACACCACTTCAGGATTGGTCAACGGCGCCTGGATGCCTGGCCGCTATGACACCGAAGGCGGTATGAACGCCACGCGCGAGTTCATGTTCATTTTCGCCAGCGATTATTCAACCACGCCTCAAGAGATGTACACGACCAATGACATGCTGAACGGCGTGTACAATACCGACCTGATGTACGTCGGCGTGCCCAGCCGCCGCGGCGACAGATTGCCGCAAGCGGGCGACAAGATCATCCTCTCCGCCTATCATCCCAACTCTCCGGCCGATGTGTTCACTTTTTCGACCGCTGGATTGGGCAAGGTCGCCGGCGCGGATATCGCCAAGGCGCGCATGGAAGAGATCAACGTGTTCCCGAACCCGTATTTGGGCACCAACGAGTGGGAGACGGACTTTTTCGCTCAATTCGTCACCTTTAATAATCTGCCGGAAAAGTGCACCATTCGCATCTTCAGCCTGTCCGGGCAGATGATCCGCACGATCATCCATGATGACGGCACGCCGTTCCAACGCTGGAACCTGCAGAACACGCAGAATCTCCCGGTGGCCAGCGGCATGTACATCTGCATGATCGAAGTTCCGGATATCGGCACCAAAGTTCTGAAACTCGCCGTAATCAATAGAGAGGCAAGATATCAACACATGTAATCCTTTGCCGGATGGCGGCGTCGCCGCCATCCGCACCCCCTTACAGGCGTTGGTTTTCTTGGCAATAAAAAGGAGAATTCTAGAATGAATACTAAAAGATTACTTTTCTTGTCTCTGATCGCATTGGCGATGGCGGGAATGGTATTTGCCGGCAACCCGGAAAAATCGGGCACCGCTGCGGGACAGGAATTATTGATTCCTATCGGCGCACGCGGCACCGCCCTCGCCGGCTCCGGCATCGCCTCCATCTCCGGCGTCGAAGCGCTCTATTACAACCCCGCAGGCATCGCTGCGTCGGGCCAGTCGGTGGAGACCATGTTTTCCCATATGCGCTATATTGCCGACATCAACCTGACCAATCTGGCTGTGGCGGCCAATGTGGGCTTTGGAACTCTCGCCTTTTCCTTTCAGAACGTGGGATTCGGCGATATCGAGCAGACCACCGAAAGTGCGCCTGATGGCACCGGCGTACTGTTCACGCCGACCTATTTCACCATCAGCGGCGCCTTTTCCCGCGCCATGACCGACCGCATTCATGCGGGTGTCGCGGTGAAATTGATCTCTGAAAAAATCATGGGTATGAAGGCCAACGGCGTCGCCCTGGATATGGGCGTGCAGTATCGCCATGCTTCCGGAATCAACCTGGGCATCGCTCTGAAGAATTACGGAACCGGCATGAAATTCAACGGCGGCGACGTAGAACGCTTGGTGACGTTGCCGAACACAGAGCCGGGAACCCCGAATCGTCGTCTGTCGGTTCCGACTCAGAGAGATGAGTTCCCGTCCACCTTTGAGATGGGCCTGTCCTATGATGTGGTGCCTATGGAAAAAACCAACCTGCTGATCATGGCCAATTTCCTCAACCATAATTTCGGCAACGATCAGGTGCAGGGCGGCGCAGAGTTGTCGTTCAACAATATGTTTTTCCTGCGCGGCGGCTATTCCTTCGGAACCAATCAGACCAAGTATGAAGGTGAGAGCGATTATATCTGGGGTCCCTCGTTTGGAGGAGGCCTGCGCTACAATCTGGGCGGTACCACCAGTATCGTTCTCGACTATGCCTATCGCACCGCCAATTTCTTTACAGATAATAACATTTTCACTTTCAAGATCGAGTTCTAAAACCGCAGCGGCTTTTTAGTTCGTTGCGCTGGTTTTCAAGCCGGCTGGAATTTCCAGCCGGCTTTTTTTGTGCGCTCGGCATGTTCCATACACTTGGGAGTGCAAGTCTCCCATGAGCCCGATAAGGGGAATCATTAGCTGGACGGCAAGGATGACCGGGGCGACCCGGCGTTTGGAGCATAGAGCTGCGGACAAGAGGGTGTGGAGCAGTGCAAGCCCGTCCGGTCTGTGCCTGGCCGCGTGTGCAAAGCTGCTCCTGTTATACCGGGGAGTGAGCTCCGGCCGCCCTTTGTCATTCGACCGCGGTTGCCGCTGTGGACGTTAAAAAGAGTTGCAAGGGACGGACGGATATTGTATCTTTAAGCTGCACCGCGATTATGCCGTTAACCTTGACAGGATTGCTTATGCGTAAAATCATGCTGTTGGTTCTGCTTTCGCCTGTGTTGCTGTGGGCCAAAGTGGATATCGATGTGGCGGTCTTTCGTTTTGACCGCGAACAGGCCGACCTGGAGATCTATTACACCATTCCACGCTTCCTTCTCGTCTACTCGCCCACTGATGCAGGGCAGGTAGCCACGGCTGTTCTGAGCTGCAAGTTGTCCAAGGATGGGGAGATCTGGAAAGAGCTTTCCTGGAAAATTCAGGATGCGCTTCCTGCGTCGAGCCCAAATCCCGAAAAAACGCAGATCATCGACCGACTCAAAGTGCTGGCGCCGCCGGGAGACTATCATGCGGTCTTTTACATCCGCAACGAAACGACTCCGGATCAGGTCGATTCAACCGTTTTTACCGCCGTTGTTCCGGATTTCAGCAGCCCTGCGTTGGGGTTAAGCGATATCGAGTTCGCCGCTGCCATTGACCGCAACGCCGCAGAGTCGGACCCGTTTTACAAAAACACATTGCGCGTAGTCCCTAATCCCAGCCGGGTATTCGGCAAGGAGCATGGCCCTCTGATGTTTTATCTGGAAACCTATAATCTGACGAGCAATCTACCGGGCGAAAGCTACATCATCCGCTATGCGGTCACTACCTCTGACGGCAGAATGGTGGCGCGCAAGGCGGCGGTGCGCAGGAAGAGAATCGAGGCCGGCGTTGAATATTTCACTGTGCCGGTGGATACGCTGCCGACCGGCAGCTATCAATTAAAGTTCAGCCTGGCTGACTCCTCGGGCGCGGAACAGGCCAGCAAGTCGGCGAAATTTTTCATCTATAACCAGGGGGTGACCGCCCGATCCGACCAAGCGGATACGACGGTCATCAGCCTGGCGCTGCAAAGCGAAATGGGCGCGTTGAGCGAATCCGCGCTGGATCAAGAGTTTGACAGCATGCGCTATCTGACCTCGTCGGAGGATCGGCGGATGTACAAGGCGCTGAAGAATATCGAGGCGAAGCGCAATTACATTCATTCGCTCTGGCAGAAGAAGAGCGGCGCATCGGATCCGCGGCGGCTGCGGCAGGAGTATCTCAACCGCGTTCGCTACTGCAACGAACATTTTACGGTCATGAAAAAAGAGGGGTGGCAGACCGATCGCGGCCGCGTCTATATCCAGTATGGCGCTCCCAGCTATGTTCATCAGAATCCCAGCACCGAAGGGCTGTGGCCCTATGAAACTTGGGATTATCCTGAAATCCAGGGAGGCGCTGTTTTCGTCTTTGCTGATTTTTCCGGCTTTAAGGATTTCCAGCTCATCCATAGCACCGTGATCGGAGAGATCAGCAACTACAACTATATGGATCGCATCCGCAGCGGACGTTGAGCGAGGGTGGGATTCAAGATTTTAAAATCGGCCTTTCGCAGACTGCTTGCGATGGTTTTGCTTCTTACGACCCCGGCCTTTTGCGGAACCATGGCGCCGGGCGTGCATCACGCCATGCTGCGTCAGCGGGCAGCGCTGAACAGAAGCGCCGGCGCGCCGTCCTCGCCTTCGCTGGAAACCATTCTGACCTGGAGAGGGGATGCGTCGGTGCTGCAGTCCTATGGGGTGCGCATTCTGTTTCAACGCGGCGACCTCATTCTGGCGGATATTCCGCTGACCGCATTGACTGCGGTCAGTCGTTTGAACAATGCAGTCAGCCTGGAGGAGAACAGCGTCAGCTACCCCTGCCTGGACCAGAGCGCGGCCGATGTCGGCGCCGCTTCAGCCCGCCAGCGCTTTGCGGTGAGCGGCCGAGGCGTGCTGGTGGCCATCATCGATTCCGGCATTGATTGGCGCCATGAAGATTTTCGTACGGCTGAGGGCAAAACCCGGATAAAATACATTCTCGATCTGAGCCTGGCGGGACCCTATTACGGCGGCCGCATCATCACCGAGGCGGAGATCAACCAGGCGCTGGAGAGCAACGGCGATACCGGCCATCATGATTATGCCGGTCACGGCACCCATGTAGCCGGCATTGCCGCCGGCGATGGCGGCAGCGGCAGCAGTTGCGGCCTTTATTGCGGCATGGCGCCGGAGGCGGATTTAGTGATCGTCAAGGCGACGCGTCAGACTGCTGTCTCCAGCTTTAAATCCAGCGATCAGATCATTGCGCTCTCGTTCATCGACTCTGTGGCCGCTGTGCTGAATCAGCCCTACGTCGCCAACCTCAGCTTCGGCGGTCATGCCGGCGCGCACGACGGCACCTCGCCGGTGGAACGTTACATCGATCAACTGGTGGGCGTCAACAAGCCGGGCAAGGTGATCGTCACTGTGGCCGGCAATGATGCGGAAAACGCCATCCACGCTTTCACAACCGCCACCAGCAGCGGTTCCAGGATGGAGATCAACATTCCGCCGTATGCCGCCGATCCCGGCAACGACAACGATCGAGTGCAGATCGACGGCTGGTACAGCGGCTTGAAAAAGATCTCTCTTACCGTGGTGTCGCCCACCGGCCTCACCTATGGCCCGGTTCCAGCCGGTCAGTACATTGATCGAAAAGGCGCGGACGGCAGCGTCTACGTTTGGAACGGCTATTACGCCGAGAACGACGGATATGTAGTCGGCGTCAATCCGTTTAACGGCGACCGCGAATTTTATGTCGACATCAGCGATGCTGGCGGTGCGGCGCCCAAACAGGGCATCTGGACCATCAGGCTCACCGGCGATGCAGTGGATGTGCACGCGTGGATCGCGCATACCAACTTAAACGCGGTTTTCGCCGCCGGCAACGCCAATACCCATAAAGTGGCGATTCCCGGAACCAGCAAGAATGCGCTCTGTGTGGCTGCCTATACCACCAAGGAGACCTGGGACGATGCCGACGGACATCACCTGACCATCGATTCCAGAGGCACGATCAAGATCGGCGCCATCGCTTCGTTTTCCAGTCCCGGGCCAGCGCGGTACAGCCTGCCGGTCAAACCGGACCTCGCAGCGCCAGGCCAGATCATCGCCAGCGCATTGTCCCAATTCGCCGGGCTGGACAGCCCGTCCAGCATCTTTACCTCAGGCAACCCCGAGTATCCCCGCGCCTTTTTGCTCAGCGACGGGCGGCATGCCATGAGCAGCGGTACCAGTATGGCGGCGCCGCACGTAACCGGCGCCGTCGCTCTGCTCCTGCAAAAACACCCGAGAGCCACTGCGGCCCAGGTTCGCACCATGCTGACCGCCAGCGCCAGGAGTGCAGCGAATCAGGACGCGCTTCGCTGGGGGGCGGGCAAGTTGGACGCCGCCGCCCTGTTGCAGGCGGATCCGGCTGAAGAGATCGTTCCGACTTTTTCCCTCGCTCCGGCTTTTCCCAACCCTTTTAACCAGATCACCTGTTTTACTTTTCAACTGCCCATCGATCACAGCGGCGGCACGCACACGGCTGTGACGATCTATAACGCACTGGGGCAAAAGGTCAAATCCCTGTTGAAAGAAAAGCGCTCGGCCGGCAGTTACAGCGTTTATTGGGACGGCCGCGATGACCTGGGCTTTCGCCTGGCCAGCGGCGTGTATCTGGTGGTTTTTGACTATGGCGATAAAAGGCAAGTGTTGAAAGTCACGCTTCTCAACTGAAAAGTTGCAAGGTGGATATGCAAGTTCGCGAAGCAGCCCGCGAAGGCTTTCTCTATCAGCTCTGGGTCAACCAGCCTTTTGATCAACCCCTCCACACCATCGACGGACGGCCTGTGCAAATTCTGGAAAAAGGGGTGCGCAATTATGACGCCGGTCCTGATTTTCTCAATGCTCTAATCGTTCTGGACGGCCGCATGCAGAGAGGGGATGTCGAGATTCATCCTCTGGCCGGCGATTGGTACAGCCATCATCATCACACGGATCCCCGCTATAACTCTGTTCTTCTTCATATCGTCACCATGCACATTCCAGAAGGCTTTGTCGCTCTGCGCCAGGACCGGACGCCGGTCGCCACTTTGAATTTAGATGAATTTTTGCAAACGCCCTGCGAAGAGCTCGAGGTCGAGCCCCTGACCGTCGACACAAAGCAGTTGCCGCTTTGTCGGTTGCAGGAACAGGATGCCGCCTGCCAGGAGCGGGTTTTGCAGCAGGCCGGCATGGCGCGGCTGCAGATCAAGGCGCAGCGGCTGGCTGAAATGCGCCTCTCAGCAGGCTGGCAGCAGATCGTCTATTCCAGCCTGGCTGTTTCCCTGGGCTATGCCAAGAACCATCTTCCCTTCAGCCGGCTGGCTCAGCTCCTGCCGGTGGAACGGTTGTGGAGCTACCTGTGGAACGACGATGTTCACACCGCCCGGACCAAGTGCGAGGCCTACTTGTTCGGCGTGTCCGGGCTGTTGCCGTTCACGGGCCGGGAGTCGGAATCCGAATACGCCCGACGCCTGCTGGACTGTTGGGCCTCTTTTCCCGATCAGGCTAAAATCGATCCCATTCGTGCAGGCTCTTGGCAGTTTTTCCGTTTGCGACCGTCCAATTTTCCCACTAGGCGGATCGCTGCGCTGGCGGAGCTGGTTCTACGCTTCAGCCAGGAGGGCTTTCTGACCCCTTTTATCAAATCCCTTGAGACTTTCAAAGAGCGTCCCAAGCCCTGCATTAGCGAGATGGAAACCCGTCTGGAGGTCAGGCGGCATGACTTTTGGTCCAGCCGGTACACCTTTGATCAGCCGGAGGCCTGCGGCTGCACTTCAACAGCGCTTGTGGGCCGCGATCGCAGCCGTGATATGGTGATCAATGTGATGTTGCCCGCCCTGTATGCCTATGGTCAGGAGACCGAGGCACATCGAACTCTGGCGGCTGTGCGGGACCTTTATGCCCAATTTCCCGCTATGGCGCACAATGAGATCACCCGTTGGATGCAGGCACGGCTGTTTCACGGCCGCAGCGAGCCTCTCCAACGTATGTCCCGGGCCATCTATCAGCAGGGACTGGTGCATCTGTACAAAAGCGTCTGTATCGGCCAGGGCGACTGTCGCCGCTGCTTGGAGTAGCCCGGCGGCCCATCAGGCCCAGCTGCCGCGGCGGGGCTGGGCGCCGGATCCCCTGTCTTTCTTTTAATTGACTTTTAGCCGAAAAATTAGTAATATATTTGGTTTTATTCGGCATACTTTGCCGGATCCATGGAGGTCGCTTTGTTCAACGATGAGGATCCAGTGGCAGCCGAGAAGAGTCTGGTCTCAGCCGCAACCCTGTATATAGTCAGCACCCCCATCGGCAATCTGGCGGATATCACCTATCGCGCGGTCGCAGTTCTCAAGCAGGTGGATCTTATCGCGGCCGAGGATACGCGCACCAGCCGTGTCCTGCTGGATTATTACGGCATCTCAACAACCGTGGTCAGTTATCATGATTTTAACGAGGACCGTGCGGCGCCGGACCTGATCCGGCGGCTCAAACAGGGGCTTTCCATTGCGTTGATCACAGACGCCGGCACCCCGGGCATCTCGGATCCGGCCTTTTACCTCATTCGTGCGGCGCTGCAGGAAAACCTGGCGGTCTGCGCAGTCCCTGGTCCCACGGCCTTGATTCCCGCTCTGTTGCTTTCAGGTTTGCCCTGTGAACGATTCAGTTTTGAAGGATTTCTGCCGGTGAAAAAAGGCCGGCAAAAACGGCTGCAGCAACTGCAGGCAGAGCCGCGCACCATGGTGTTTTATGAATCCCCCCACCGCTTGCGGCGCACTTTGGCGGATTTATACCAGACCTGCGGCGACCGTCCGGCCGCCATCGCCAGGGAATTGACCAAAAAGTTCGAGCAGGTGCTGCGTGGTAGGCTGTCCCGCTTGATCGAAGAAGCGGCCGGTCTGCCGCTCAAAGGCGAATTCGTCATTATCGTGGAGGGGCAGAGCCGGCGGGTGGAAAAAGCGGCGCAGAAAACAGTGGATGAATATGAGCATTGAGTTGATTCCGCCGGTCGTCAAAACCGGTTTTAAGCGGTTGATGTCGCCGCTGGTCCGCTTGTGCGTCCGGCTGCATCTCAATCCCAATTGGTTGACCACCGTCTCTTTTTTTCTCAGTTTTCTCTCTGCAGTCAGTTTCGCCCATGGCGCCCTGGTCCGCGGCGCGCTATTGTTTTTGATCAGCGGCCTGTTCGACTTGTTCGACGGCTCTGTGGCGCGCGCCTCGAACCGAGTGACCAAATTCGGCGCTCTGTATGACTCCACACTGGATCGGTACGCTGAGATCATGGTCTACATCGGCATCGGCTGTCATTTCGTCGGCAAGGTAGGACAGGGAGTCGCGGAAACCCAGCAGTCGATTTTGCTGGTTTTCGTCGGCCTGGCCGGCTCTCTGATGGTCAGTTACATCCGGGCGCGCGCCGAGGGGCTGGATTTTGAATGCAAGGTCGGCATGATGCAACGACCGGAACGCATCGTCCTGCTCAGCGTAGGGGCGCTGATCTCTGAACAGTGGCTGATCTATATGATCGTGGTCATCGCCGTGTTCTCCAACCTTACCGCGCTGCAACGGCTGGCCCACATCTGGAGAGTGGAAAAAGAAAAGAGATGGATCAAGGCGCCGTCGGACATCTATCATGAATAAAAAGGAGTGTTGAATAGTGTTGCGTTTCATGTGCCGCGCCAAGATTCACCGGGCGACGGTCACCGATACCTGCCTGGATTATCCAGGCAGCTTGACCTTGGATAAAACCCTGATGCAGGCCGCGGATATCAAGCCGTTCGAGCAGGTGCAGGTTCTGAACATCAACAATGGCTACCGCGCGGAAACCTATATCATCGAAGGCGCGCCGGACAGCGGACAGGTCATCATCAACGGCGCTTTGGCGCGCTGGGCGCAAAAGGGCGACCTCCTCATCATCATCGCCAATGCGCTGGCGGACGATCGCGACTTGGAGGATTGGCGCGTCCGCGTTGTGCACGTGGATGCAGACAACCGGATCACCGGTACAGACCATGCAGCGGAATGAAAGAAGACGCCCTTATTGAATAAGCCATCGCAAATATCCACGATCCTCAAAACCTCGCTGCCTGCGGTGATCGATCTCTCTTCGCAGACGATCATGTGGACGATCGAGGCTATTTTTATCGGCCGGCTGGGCGCTTCCGCCTTTGCCGGCGTGGGCATGGCCATTCAAGTCATTTTGGTGTTTTTATCCATTCTGTTGACTTTTGTCGTCGGCGCCAGTCTGATCATCAACCGCCGCCTGGGCGCGCGCGATTTCAGCCAGGCCAACCACATCTTTGGCCAGGCCATGATGATGGGCGTGCTGATGGCGTTCATCTTCGCATTGATCTGGTATTCGGGCGCCATTCATATTTTTAAATTGATTGAAGAGGGCGGCTCCCGGCTGGCGCGCGAATCCGGAGTGACCTATCTGCGCACCGTGGCTTGGTTCGCGCCGCTGCTGATCACCAATTTTGTCGCCGTCGGCATCATTCGCGCCATCGGCGAGACGCGCTATTCCATGATGGTCAATGTCACCATTAACTTGCTCAATCTGTTGTTGTGCCCGTCTTTGATCTTCGGCTGGTTCGGGCTGCCGCGCCTCGAAGTGCGCGGCGCAGCGTTGGCCGTGGGCATCGCCCACAGCGTCGGCTTTGTCCTCACCTTTTTGCTGTTGCGCAGCCGCAGACTGCCGCTGGTGTTGCGCTTCCGGGATATCGCCAAGCCCAACTGGGCGACTGCGAAGGAGCTGTTCAAATCTGGAATGCCGACCACCATCGAACAACTGACCTGGGCGCTGGGTCAGCTGGTGGTGACCAGCTATGCTGCGACCATGGGCGTGGTCGTGCTGTCTACGCAAACGGTGCTCACGCGCATTCAGGCGGTGCTCTCCATGGTGTATATGGGTTTCGGTTTGGGCGCTATGAGCATCACCGGCAAGCACGTGGGCGCGGCGGAAAAAGCCTTGGCCATCCGCATGGCGCGTCTTGCCCATCGGGTCATGGCGGTGTTTGTACTGGTCATCGTGTCGGTGATGGTCTGCTTTTCACGCACCATCGTTTCGGTATTCACCACGGATGTGGCGACGCTGGACCTTGGGCAAAGGGCCATCTGGATTTTTGCCTTTGCACAGATCCCCAAGGCGATGAACAACGTTGTCTCTGGAAACCTGCGCGGCGTCGGCGAGTTAAAATGGCTGATGTGGAACACCATCTTTTTCGTCGCGCTGCTCGAAATCGGCCTGAACTATGTGGCGGCTTTTGCCCTGGGCTGGGGTCTTTACGGCATCTGGGGCATTCAGAGTCTGGATGAAACCATCCGCCTGTCGATGAACTTTTGGCGGTTTCATCGCGGCAAATGGCAACATGTTTAAACTTTTGCTCCGGCGACGGAACTGCACGCTTGCGGGCAAAATTTACCGCCGGCCATTTTGATCCTGGGCGTGTGCGATGACCTCTGTTTTTGTGACTTTTGAAGGAATCGATTACTCGGGCAAATCGCTGCAGAGCAGGCTGCTGTGCGAGCGGCTGCAGTCTGACCATCGCGCGGTGCTGCTGCTGCGCGATCCCGGCGCCACCCGCATTTCGGAAAAAATCCGCCGCCTGCTGCTCGATAAGGCTTTGGATGAGATGGCCGCGGTCACCGAGCTGTTGCTCTATGAGGCGGCGCGCAGTCAGATGGTGGCGCAGTTGATCGAGCCGGCACTGGCGAGCGGGCGGACGGTGATCTGCGACCGGTTCTACGATTCCACCACCGCTTATCAGGGCTTTGCCCGCGGCCTCGATCTGGACCTGGTGCAAGCCGCCAACCGCATCGGCTCCTGCGGCCTGGTTCCCGGCCACACCTTTTTGCTGGATCTGGATCCCGCTGCTGCTCTGGCGAGGAAGAAAATCTCGGGACGGAAGGCGGACCGCATCGAGCAGGAGGGGTTGATGTTTCAAAACCGTGTCCGCGAGGGCTATCTGCAGACCGCCGCTAGGGAGCCGGATCGGTTCACCGTGCTCGACGCCCAGGTCGCGCCGGAGGTTCTGCATCAGACCATTTGGTCTGTTTTTGTTCAAAAGTTCGACGAATAATCTCATGAGAGAATTATTACTGGAAGATGCGCTATGAGAAGAATGCCCTTTATTTGGCTGTCGTTTCTGACGTCGGCCCTGTTCCTCTCTGCCGTGTTGACGGCGCCTGCCAGCGGCCGGCCGGAGGAAGACCCCTATTACCAAGCGATGAAAAACATCAAACTCTTCGGTCAAATCTATCAGGAGGTCAACGACCGGTATGTGGAAGAGGTGGATCCGGAAAAATTCATCCGTGCCGGCATCGACGGCATGCTGGACCGGCTGGATCCTTACTCCGCCTATCTGGAACCCGAAAGCCGTGATGAATTAGAGATCATGACCAAGGGGAAATACTATGGCGTCGGCATGCGCATCGTTCTGCGCAACGGTTTTGCCACCTGCGCCGAACAGCCGTTCCCGGGCAGCCCGGCCTTTCGTGCCGGAATCCGTGAGGGCGATCAGATCATAGAAATCGACGGCCAGTCCACCAAAGGCCTCAGGCTGTCGGCGACCGCCGCGCGACTGCGCGGGGATAAAAAAGGCAGTGAGGTGGCGATAAAAATTCACCGTCCGGGAATCAGCGAGCCGCTGTCGTTTGTTCTCATACGAGACGAGATCGTCCCCACGGATATTCAATACAGCGGATGGGTCGCGCCGGGCATCGGTTTGATCAAACTGACTCGGTTCAATCGCGGCGCAGACAAACAGATCGGCGAAGCGGTGCAAAAGCTCATCGATCAGGGCTTGCAGGGTTTGATTCTCGATCTGCGCGGCAATCCCGGCGGCCTGCTGGATCAGGCCGTGGCCGTGGCGGATTTGTTTGTGGCCAAGAACGAGTTGATCGTCTATACCGAAGGCCGGGGGGAGTACAAGCGGCAGGAATTCCGCGCGCAAAAGGATCCGTTGCTGGGTCAGACGCCCATGGTCGTTCTGGTGGACGGCTACAGCGCCTCTGCCTCAGAGATCGTGGCCGGGGCGATTCAGGATCTGGACCGCGGCGTGATTCTGGGCGCTCCCAGTTTCGGCAAAGGGCTGGTGCAGACGGTCATTCCTTTGGATCGCCGCGGGGAACAACAGCTCAAGCTGACCACTGCGCAGTATTTCATGCCCAGCGGCCGCGGCATTCAAAAACCGGAGGTGTTTGAACGCGGCGCTCTTTCGGTTTTCTCCAAGGATCGCAACGACGCGGCGATGGCGCCGGAGGAGGATGAGGAGGAATTGGAGGAAGAGCCGGCGCCGACCGCCAAGGACAGCAGCAAAGCGCCGACCAAAGCGCCGGTGTACTTTACCAAGAACAAACGGTCGGTTCTGGGCGGCGGCGGCATCAAGCCGGATGTGGAAGTCAAGAATCCGGAGTACACCCGCTACGAACTGGAGCTGTTCCGCCGTTCGATCTTTTTCAATTTCAGCCTCGAGTATGTAGCGGCGCACCCGGATGTGAAAAAGGATTTTAAGGTCGATGAGTCGGTGTGGGCCGAGTTTGAAGCGTTTCTGCGCGACAAGAACTTTTCCTATCAGCCGGACGGCTGGGATCAGCTGACCAGGCTGGAAAACACGGCCAGGGAGCGAGGTTATCTGGAGCAGATGCAGAAATCCATCGATGCGGTCAAGGCGGAATTCGATCTGGTCCGCGCCGCTGAAAAAGAGAAATCGCGGTCAAGGGTGGAGACCTATATCCAAAGCGAGATCCTGGCCAAGGTGTTCGGCCGCGATGCGTACAACGAAGCGCTCTTTGCCAGCGATCAACCCCTGCAGGCCGCGGTGCGGCTCCTGCAGAATGCCGATGAGTACTACCGGATTTTGAACATCAAGGCGGTGGCCAAGAATTGAGTCGGCGCCGCGGACGAACGATTATCCTGCAGTATTGAAAAAATAACTATCCAAGGAGGCGTTATGGCAAAACAAAAGAAATATGTGTACAGTTTCGGCGGCGGCAAAGCAGAAGGCCGCGCCGAGATGAAAGAATTGCTGGGCGGCAAAGGCGCCAACCTCGCTGAAATGGCGAATTTGAAAATACCGGTGCCGGCCGGTTTTACCATCACCACCGAGGTCTGCACCTACTATTATCAGAATAAGAAAAAATATCCGGCTGAGCTGAAAGGGGCGGTTAAAGAGGCGATGAAAAAAGTCGAAGCCGTGATGAAAAGCAAGTTCGGCGACCCGGTGAATCCGTTGCTGGTTTCCGTGCGCTCCGGCGCCCGCAGCTCCATGCCGGGCATGATGGAGACCGTGTTGAACGTCGGCCTCACCAGCAAAACCATTCCCGGCCTGGTGAAAAAGACCAACAACGAACGTTTTGTCTATGACGCCTATCGCCGTCTGATCATGATGTATTCCGACGTGGTCATGGAAAAAGCGGCGGGCCTGGAACCGGCGGAAGGCAAAGGCATCCGCGTTCAGCTGGAACATGCCATGCAGGCTATGAAAGAGGCCAAAGGCTACAGCCAGGATACGGATCTGACCGCTGAGGATCTAAAGATTCTGGTGGAAACTTTCAAGGACAAAGTGCTTGAAGTGTTGGGCCGTCCGTTTCCGGATGACGCCATGGATCAGCTGTGGGGCGGCATCGGCGCTGTGTTCTCCAGCTGGAACGGCAAGCGTGCCGTGGCCTATCGCCGCATCGAAGGCATTCCGGATGAATGGGGCACGGCGGTGAACGTTCAGGCGATGGTGTTCGGCAACATGGGCGACAGCAGCGCCACGGGTGTAGCGTTTACCCGCAACCCGGCCACCGGCGAGAACAAGTTCTACGGCGAGTGGCTGATCAACGCTCAGGGCGAAGACGTGGTCGCCGGCATCCGCACCCCGGCGCCCTTGAACGAGGCCACCAAAAACGAACAGAACAAGCACATGGCCTCGCTGGAAAAAGCCATGCCCTCCACCTACAAAGAGCTGGACAAAATCCGCACGCGCCTGGAGAAGCATTATCGCGATATGCTCGACATCGAGTTCACCATCCAGGAAGGCATTTTGTGGATGCTGCAGTGCCGCGTCGGCAAACGCACCGGCACCGCGGCCCTGAACATGGCCATGGATATGTTGAAAGAAAAGTTGATCTCCGACAAGGAAGCGGTTCTGCGCCTGTCGCCGTCTCAGCTGGACGAACTGCTGCACCCGATCGTCGATCCGGCGGCTGAAAAAGGCGCCGTCGTGATCGCCAAGGGTTTGCCGGCCGGTCCTGGCGGCGCTTTCGGCCAGATCGTGTTCACCGCTGCTGATGCCGTGGAATGGGCCAAGCAGGGTAAAAAGGTTCTACTGGTGCGCGAAGAGACCAATCCGGAAGATGTGGAAGGCATGCGCGCCGCTCAGGGCATTCTAACCGGCCGCGGCGGCATGACCTCGCATGCGGCGCTGGTGGCCCGCGGGTGGGGCAAATGCTGCATCGTAGGCTGCTCTGCGTTGAATATCGATCTAAAAGCGAAACAGATGTACGTAAACGGCAAAACTTATTCTGAGGGAGATTTTCTCACTCTGAACGGCACGAAAGGCTATGTGTACAGCGGTCAGTTGAATATGATGAACGCATCGGAGAACCCGCGCTTTGTCCAGTTCATGAAGATCGTGGACAAACACCGCACTCTGAAGGTGCGCACCAATGCGGACACTCCGGAAGACGCGAAAAAGGCGCTTGAATTCGGCGCCCAGGGCATCGGCCTGTTCCGCACCGAGCACATGTTTTACGGCAAGAATTCCGAAGCTCCGCTGTTCTTCTTGCGCAAGATGATCGTCTCCTCGAACGAGGCGGAACGCCGCCATGCTTTGGATGAATTGTTCCCCTATGTGAAAAAAGACATCAAAGCGACCATGGAAGTGATGAACGGCCTGCCGGTCACCATCCGCCTGCTCGATCCGCCGTTGCACGAGTTCGTGCCTCAGGAGGAAGAGAAACGAGCGGAACTGGCCGCCAGCCTTGGCATCTCGGCTCAAGAGTTGAACAAGCGCGCGGAAAGCCTGCATGAAACCAATCCCATGATGGGTCATCGCGGCGTGCGTCTGGGCGTCACCTATCCAGAGATCACCGAGATGCAGGTGCGCGCCATCCTCGAGGCGGCGGTCGAATTGACGCAGGAAGGCAAAAAAGTATCGCCGGAGATCATGGTTCCAGTGGTGTGCACGCGCAAAGAGCTGGACGATCAGAAGGAATTGGTGGATGCAGTGTATGCGCAAGTCTGCGCCAAATACAACGTCAAGTCCGTCAAATTCATGTACGGCACGATGATCGAGATCCCGCGCGCGGCGCTGCAAGCCGGCCGGATCGCCGAGACCGCCGAATTTTTTAGCTTCGGCACCAACGACCTGACCCAGATGGGTTTCGGTTTCTCGCGCGATGATATCGGCGGCTTTGTGCCCGACTATGTGGAAAAGAAGATTCTGCCGGTGGATCCGTTCAATGTGCTGGATCAGGACGGCATCGGCGAGCTGATTCAGATCGGCATCGAGCGCGGCCGCAAAAGCCGGCCGGGCCTGAAAGTCGGCATCTGCGGTGAACATGGCGGCGAACCTTCCTCGGTGATCTTCTGCCATAAAGTGGGCATGGACTATGTGTCCTGTTCGCCTTACCGCGTTCCCATCGCCCGTTTGGCGGCTGCACATGCCGCGATCAAGGGCGGCAAGAAAAAGAAATAACTTGGTTGGTGTCTGCCGGACCATCTCCGGTGCGGATTTTCGCACCGGGGATTTCGGGGGAAGAGTCTCATTGCGAGGGCCGCGTTACGCGGCCCGAAGCAATGCCCTGCGACAAGGGGCAGCATGAAAAAAGGAATTTGCCCTGTGTAAGAGGATCGCTGTCTTTATTCAGGGCATGGGGTTTTTCCGGCCCAACGCCATCGCTTGCCATACAGCCCTACCGCTTTTTATAAAAACAGCCTCTTGACATGCCTTTCGAATAAATTCTCGCGCACGTTTTTCGCGATGGTCGCTTCGTTTTCTTCCAGCGCGGCATAGTAACGGTCGCCCATCTCTGCAGCCACGCGAAAGCCCACATGCAGCAGCTGGCGGAAATGGGGATTGAATTCCGGGCATGACGGATCGTGGCGCAGCGCGTTGCTGAACTGCCTGCCGTCCCACCGGCTCACGGTCTCCGGCGCCGGCAACTTGTCTTTATCGATATCGATGACGGTGGCATACGGCGCGCACACTTCATCAAAGCGGCGCATCGAGCTGCGATACACCTCCTGTGCGATGGCCAGACCGCTGCCGCCGGCTTCCGCCAGGCCGATGAGCTCTTCCAACCAAGTGGTGCCCGCGGTTTTCAGATGCAGGCCGGCGTCGTGTTTGCGCAAAGCGCGGCCGATGATTGGATAAAGGGAGAATTTATCGCTGCCGGAATGCACGCTCAGTTTGAGATTCTCCGGCAGGGAGAATTCTTTAATGGCGAAGCGTATGACGCATAGATCCTGTTCGAACTCTTTTTCAAACTGCTTCCAATCGCCCACATAGTCTACGCCCTTGTTGAAGCGGCCGGTGAATTTCGGCGCTATGGTCTGCGCCGGAATGCCTGCGGCGCTGACGGCGGAAAGAATGAAAAACAGCTCCGCCGGCGTCTGCGCCTGCTGCGCTTCGTCCATGGAGACTTCGATGACCAACCGGTCCACCGGCTTTCGACGGCTGATGTGGCGAAAAATTTTCGCCGCCTCTTCCACGGCAAAGAGAAATTTGCCGGCCGCCTGCTCCAATGTCGCTGCGGTGATGCGCAGCGGCTCGGCAATGCCGGGAATAGACAAGGCCCCCAAATATTTTTCATTCGTCGCCTTGAAGGACTGCAGCGAGGCGGCGGAAGGGGGTTGGCCGATATAATCAGCCACATCCAGGGTAAAGAAATCGCTGTGATCGATAAAGGGATCCACTGTTTTCAAGTTGATATGATCCGCATCGACAAAGTAAGCGCCGGTCCAGCTCAGCGCCTGGACCGCTGCATCCGCTTCGGCGCGGGTGTCGGCCGGCCTGGTGCCGATGAGCGAGTGTTCCCGATTGGATTTATTCCAAACCGGCGTCACATCGACGCCGGCGGCGCGGGCGTCCAGGAACGCCTGCAATTGCGCTTTTCCCTGACGGCCGAACCGGTCGCCGATGCCGATGGTGTATTTAGGCAGTTTCATTCATTCGTCCCTTCCAATAGGATGAAAAGATTAGTTCGAGCTGGCAACCCTGAAAAACGACCCCCGCAGCGGCCGCAACAACCGCGGCGATAGCGTGGGTCAGCGACTTGCCCACACTTTTCAAACTTGGCGACAAGAGGGCATCGTGGTTTCTATCGCAGCAGCAGTTTCTCCTTGAAGGTAGGCTGACTGCCGGCCATTTTCATGAACACGTCCAGCGGCACCACTTTAAATTCATCGCCCAGTTGATCTAAAATATTTTTAACATGATCGATGTCGCTCCATTCGCGCACATGCACCAGGCAAAAATAGGGTCGCTGATGATTGAGCCTGGCCAGCTCGCGCAGATCCTGCACCGCCGCCTGCGCCGGCCGCGTCTCAGAAAGATAATAGTCGAAGGAGATCAGCGGCTTGCCGTCGCGGACGGTGAAAGAGTGCGACGGCGCATAGCCGTTGGCCAGACCCAGAATATTCGGCATGCCGTTGAAAAAAGCGTCCACCACCTCTGGAGTCAACTCGCTGTTGCCCTCCACCGTGGCCCCTTCCGAATAATCCATGATCTCAAAGATGTTCAAATCCAGCTGTTGCATCAATTCGTAGGCCTTGGCCACGACCTGGGGCAAGTACTTGGGCGGGATGGCCTTAGGGTACATATAGCCTGGTCCGCCCAGCGAACCGATGAAATAATCGTTCGCTGTGGCCTGAGAGTAAAAATACTCCAGCATCGACGGCGCCAGCCAGACCCAGTTCATGGTCACTTCCCAAGCATAGGGCATGGAGCCGCGGCCCGGCCGCACCCATGCGCCCAGGCCCAGGCAATCGGTCTGAATGCAGGCGATATAGACTTTTTTCTCCGCACGGTACTCTTTGCCCGGCGCCACGGAGTGCTGATTTTTAAATTGAAATCCGGGAGTGGCCGGCGTCTGATGGCTGAAACTCAGATTAGGCAGCGTGTGCAGCCCCTCGGTGCGCAGAGCAAAGCTGGAGGCCAGTTTGACCGCATCGCGCTCCTTGTCTTTAGCGTAGGAATGCCAGCCCATGACCATGGACAGGGGCTTCATCTCACTCATCAGCTTTTTGGCCAGGCGGTACTCTTCGACATCGCTCTCTTCAGTGGACAGATCGGAGAAAAAAGCGCCTTTCAGAATGCCGAAATCCGCTACCCCCGGCCGCATGATTTTACCCGATTCGCCGCCCATCCAGACGATGAAATCGCGGCTGCAGCGCGGCCAGTACTGCTGATACGCCCAGGCGTAGATGTCGATGTCCTTCTGTCCGGTGAACTTGGCCCTGAAATCGGCGATGGGGCGCAGATGATATTTTTCCACCATTGGCAGCATCTCCTCAGAGATCACGATGGCTTTTTCCAGTCCGGCCAGCGTAAAGGCGACGATCAGGGAGGTGCGGACGTTTTTATCCCAGAGAATGTAGCCCTTGACTTGAGGCAGGAAGGTCTTCAGCGCCTCTTCGGTCGAGGTCAATTCGGTGAATTGAAATCCTTTTTTGTCGCGATAAAAATCCAGCATCGAGGGAGTGAAGCGGAAATCCCACTTGGGGCCGTAGACAAAATACAATCGCGGTGCGCCGTCGTTGGCCAGCCCTTGCAAAGAAATCAACATCGCCTGTTCCGGCAGCTTGCCGTCAATCGCCCAGTCGTCGGTCATGTGCATGAAAAAGGCCGGTCTGACGCCGTCGCGCACAAACGTATAACTTTCACCGCTGTCTCGGGTCGGCCGCTGGACGTTCAGCAGCAGCGTGCCGTCCTTTTGCACCGCATAGGTGCTGGTGCTGGTCAGTTCGCGGCTGCCCTGAGAAACCCAGACCGGATAGGTTTCTTCGACTGTAAAGCCTTCGCCGTTTTTTTCCATTTTGAGCTTGGCCCGGCGGTCAGCGCCCGGCTGGCGTGAGATGGCGGAAAAGACGTTGTACGGCCACACTCGAGTGGACGCTTTCAAAGTGACTGGTTGGCCGTTGACCGGCAACAGCAGCGTATCGTGCAGGCTGCGGCCTGTGCCCCAGATCTGCTCCACCCGCAGGGTCTGTCCGGTCATCGAGATGTCCAGCTTCAGCGTTTTATACAGGCCGATCTCTGCGCTCTTTTCCGGGACCAGCTGCCAGCGCCCGATGAACGGCGTTTCACTATAGCCGACGGAAATGCATAAAAACAGCATGACCGCTGTTTTTCGCAGCCACTCATTCATTTTCTGCTCCTTGACAGGTTCCATGATAAAATCAAGTTGAAAAATAGCCAAAGCGACAATGAATTGCAAGCAAAAACAGAGCCGCCGGCTGGTTTTCCTCTTGCATTTTTGCGCAAATTTTCACACTTTTTCTTTTCTTTTAGGAGTGAGCATGAAAAGCGCGCAAATCGGTCAAAGAATTCTCAAGTTGATGGAAAGCAAGTCCGTCTCTCTGTCGGAGCTTTCGCAACGAACCGGCCTCAGAGAGCCGGCGCTGCGAACGCTGATGGAGGACGATCGTTACCCCGCTTTGGGATCCCTGCTGCGGATCAGCCGCGCCCTGGGCGTGCGACTGGGCACCTTCCTCGATGATCAGATCACGGAGGATCCCCATATCGTCCGCGCTGATGACCGGCAGGAGCGGGTGGATGCGTCCCGCCGAAACGGCGCGGAGGAAAGAATGTCTCTGCTGTATTACCCGTTGGGAGCGGGAAAAAGCGACCGCCACATGGAGCCCTTCTATGTGGAGGTGCTGCCCGAGATCGACGGCAGCGAGACGGCCTCCAGTCACGAGGGCGAAGAGTTCATGCTGGTCTTGAGCGGCGTCATAGAAGTGATCTACGGCGGCCGTCGCCACACCCTGACCAGCGGCGATTCCATCTATTACAATTCCGCGGTTCCCCATTACGTCCGCTGCCTGGGCGAAGAAAAAGCCGCTCTGATGGCTGTGCTCTATGATCCCCAGTGAGCCTCGTGCAGGCGGCGTTGACGGGAGGTGTGTGATGAAATCATTTGACGGCTTGATGGATAAGACGCTGGGCCAGATGTTAGACGACGCCATCGCGGCGCACGCGGAGAACGAGGCGGTGGTATATTGGGACCGCAATTACCGCATGACTTACCGCGAGTTCGGCATTCTGGTGGACAAGCTCGCCAAGGGATTGATGGCCCTGGGCGTGCAAAAGGGCGAGAAGGCGGCCATTTGGGCCAGCAACGTGCCCCACTGGGTGGCGCTGCTGTTCGCCACCGCCCGCATCGGCGCGGTGCTGGTGACCGTGAACACCAATTATCGCCGCTTTGAGCTGGAGTACCTGCTGCAGCAGTCGGAAGCGGAGAACCTGTTCATCATCGACGGCTATCGCGACACCGATTATGTGCAGACTCTGTACGATCTGGCGCCCGAGTTGCGCGAACAGCCGCGCGGATATCTACGCTGCGCCAACCTGCCAAACCTACGCCGGGTGTTTTTCCTCGGCCAGGAAAAACATCGCGGCATGTATTCGATCTCCGAGTTGGTGGCTCTGAGCTGCATGATTTCCGACCAGGAGTATCAGCAGCGCCAAGCCGGTCTGAATGGCCATGACATCGTCAACATGCAGTACACCTCCGGCACCACCGGTTTTCCGAAAGGCGTGATGCTCAGCCATCATAATATCGTCAACAATGGTTTCTGGATCGGCGAGAATCAGGCGTTGAGCAGCCGGGATCGCGTGTGTTTGCCGGTGCCGCTGTTTCACTGTTTCGGGCTGGTACTGGGCGTGATGGCGGCGGTCGCTCATGCCTCCACCATGGTGATTTTGGAGTCTTTTGACGCATTGCATGTCATGGCTTCGGTGCAGCATGAACGCTGCACGGCGCTCTACGGCGTGCCGACCATGTTTATCGCCATTCTCGAACATCGGTTGTTCGACAAATTTGACTACAGTACCCTGCGTACCGGCATTATGGCGGGTTCACCCTGCCCCATGCAGGTGATGCGCCAGGTGATCGATAAAATGCACCTGACCGAGATCACCATCTGCTACGGCTTGACCGAGGGCTCGCCGGTGATCACTCAGACGCGTGTGGATGACGACATTCATCACCGGGTCGCCACCGTGGGCAGAGCGCTTCCCGGCATCGAACTCCGCCTGGTGGATCCGAAGACCAATGCCGCGGTGGAGGTCGGTGAAAAAGGGGAGGTCTGCTGCCGGGGATACAACGTGATGAAAGGATATTACCGGCAGCCGGAGGAGACCAGCCGGGTGATCGATGCGGACGGTTGGTTGCACTCCGGCGATCTGGGCGTGATGGACGAAAAGGGCTATCTCACCATCACCGGCCGCTGCAAAGATATGATCATCCGCGGCGGCGAGAACATCTATCCGCGTGAAATCGAAGAATTTTTATATCATATGGAGGGCATTTCGGACGTGCAGGTGGTCGGCGTTGCCAATCACAAATACGGCGAAGAGGTGGCGGCGTTTGTCATTCGCAAACAGGGTGCGCAAATCACCGAAGCGGATGTGCGTGATTATTGCCGCGGCAAGATCAGCCGGTTTAAAATTCCTCAGTACGTCTTCTTTGTCGATGCCTATCCATTGACTGCCAGCGGCAAAGTGCAAAAATACCTGCTGCGCGAGATGGCCTGCGAACTGGTCAAAGCGCGGGAACAGCGCGGCGAAATCGTCCAGGGCGATGCCCGCTCGTCCTGAAACTAGAGGTCTATAAGCAGGGAGTTAAGGATGAAAGCGATATTGCAAAAATTGATCTTCACCGCGTTCAGCTTGATTGGATCTTTGCTGTCCGCTCAGGATGCGAACAACACTCCAGTCGCCGAACTCATCTCGCCCATGTACCGCACGCGGATCGACGTGCCGGCGATCCCGGGATACGTCACATTGAAATGCGATTTTCACCTGCACACGGTGTTTTCGGACGGCATCGTCTGGCCGCAGATACGGGTTCAAGAGGCCTGGATGGACGGTCTGGATGTGATCGCCATCACGGATCATATTCGTAAGGATCCGTCCAAGGAGTATCTGCCTGGCGACAACAACCAGTCTTATGCGTTCGCCCGCAGCCGCAGCCAGGAGTGGGACATGGTGGTGATCAAGGCGGGCGAGATCACAAAAAAAATGCCGCCTGGCCATTTCAACGCGCTGTTCGTTCAGGACGTAGATTCTCTGAATCAGGAGGATCCTATGGCGGCGTTGGCAGCGGCGGCGAGGCAGGGGGCGTTCATTCAATGGAACCATCCGGGTTGGAAATCCCAGCAGCCCGACACCACCCGTTGGTGGCCGGAGCATGAAAAAATTTATGAGAAAGGCTGGATGCACGGCATTGAAGTGTTTAATTTTATCGAATGGTATCCGATCGCCCTGGATTGGTGCTTGGAAAAGAATCTGGCTGTCATGTGCAACAGCGATCTGCACGGCGCCACCAGCATGCACTATGATCTGGAAAAATGGCCGCGCCCCATGACACTGGTGTTCAGCAGGGACCGCAGTGAAGCCGCCATCAGAGAAGCGCTGTTCGCCGGCCGCACGGTCGCGTGGTTTGGCAGTCATTTGGCCGGCAAGAAAGAATACCTGGCCGCGTTGTTCAGAGCTGCGATCAGGATTATGCCTGCCCATTACACGGATGACAAGGGCAATCGCTTCCATCACCTGATCAACGAATATGATCTGCCCTGGAAGATCAAAGAAAAATCGGCGGCTTTTAAAGGCGAAGTGTGGTTGCCCCGAGCGGGCAGCGCGGTGATCAAGGTGAACTCTGCAGTGGAAAAAATGACGTTTACAGTGAGCAATGCGCACACGGCCGGCAAGGATGTGCTGCAGGTTCAGTGGCCGTGGTAAGCGAGAGCCGGGTCATTCGGTTCTGGCCGAGTGCGCCTGTTTGAAGGTCAACGCCGCGATCAGCAGGAACAACACATCCTCTACAATGCGTTGCAGGCTCACTCGGCTCGCATGGCCCTGCAGGCTGAAACAGCCGCAGTCGATGTCCAATCCGCGCACCATCGCTGAGGCAATGGCGATGATGAACACCCCATTGAGCGTCATCAGCCACAGCGAAGCCCCCTGAATCCATCTTCCCCCTATCAGTAAAAGACCGCAGAGCAATTCCAGCCACGGCAACACCACAGCGGCCGCAGCCACGGCAGGCCAGGGCAACAGCCGGTAGTGGTCGATCTGTTGCGCAAAAGCCGCCGGATCGGCAATTTTGCCCAGCGCTGCATATATGAAAACCACAGCCAAAAACCAGCGTAACAAGATCAGCAGGGCGTATTTCGTTTTATCGTTCATGGTTTCTCCGAGGACAGGGCGCCTCCGCCGGCCAGCCAATCGTTCAGGCCGGCATCGTAGATCGCCACAGATCGATAGCCGCTCTGCACCAGCACCTGGGCCAGCTGATGCGACAGATCACAAGGCGGACCTTCACAATAGGTGACCAGCCAACGATCAGACGGCAGATGCTGCAGAGTTTCCTGCATTCGGCCCAGTTCTTCCACCGGCAGAGACAGAGCGCCGGGCAGGTGCCCGCCTTGATATTCGGACGCGGACCGGCTGTCGATGAGCAGAACGGTTCTGCGCTGCAGCAGGCCGAGCAAGGCCTCCCGGCTGATAAGCCTGGGCTGCCTGAAGGCATCCGAATCCTGGGCAGCGATGTCGACCGTCGGCAGATCCAGCGCAAAGGTCGAATCCTGAACCGCAGGCCGCACAGGACGGCTCCAGGACCAATGGACTGAACCAGGATGGATCAGGCCGGCTCCTGCGCCGATGACGGCGGCGAGCATAAAGATTAAAAAAGCTTCTCGCAGGGCGTTTCGCATCAATGGCAGCGCTTCCTTAAATTCGAAGGGGAAATCGGCCCGGTTGGTCCAGGCGGGTATTGACAAGAATATAAATATTTTTTGGCAATTTATCAAAATATTGTTAAATTTTTCAGACTTTAAGGAATGTCCATGGCTGCGCTGTTATCCTCAAATTATTTTCTTTTATTTCTCATCATCTCCCTCGGTCTGATCGTCGGCCACATCAAGATCCGCGGCATTGCTCTGGATGTCTCTGCGGTGATCTTTATCGCTTTGTTCTTTGGTCATCTCGGCTATCGTCTGCCCGCGGAAATCCAAACCATCGGTCTGTTGTTGTTTATCTTTACCATCGGCATTCAGGCCGGCCCAGGCTTTATCAATATCTTCCGCAGAAAAGAGATCACCCTGTTCGTTCCCGCTCTGCTGGTGATCTCGTTCGCTTTCATCCTAACCGCCGCACTGGCTTATTTCCTTCATTTGGACCGGGCGCTTGCCTGTGGTCTGTTCACCGGCGCCTTGACCAGCACGCCGGGCCTGGCTGCGGCCATCGAGGTCACTCACTCGCCGTTGACCTCCATCGGTTACGGCATCGCCTATCCTCTGGCGGTGCTGTCTGTGGTGCTGTTCCTTCGGCTTCTGCCCCGTTTGCAGCGCATCGATCTTGCCGCCGCTGAACAGCAGTACCGCCGAAGCATGGCTCGAGTGTACCCCGCCATCCTTAACAGGAACTTTACGGTGGCGAACAACAACGTGACTGGAAAAACCATCGGCGAGCTCAATATCCGCAGCATGACCGGCGCCACCATCTCCCGGCTGCTGCATGACGGCCATGCCATGACGCCGACGCCTGAGAGCCGATTGTACCCTGGCGATCTGGTGAAAGCGGTGGGCAGCGAGGAGGCGCTGGATAAAATAGCCGTTCTGCTCGGACCTGCCACCGACGCAGAGATTCCCCTCAGCCGCGGCTATGACGTGCAATGGATTTTGGTAACCAGAAAACAGGTGGTCAATCAATCGCTTGCTGAACTGAATCTGCTGGCCAACTATAACGCCACCGTCACGCGCATACGTCGCAGCGGAGTGGATCTTTCGCCCAATCCCAACAGCACGCTGCGATTCGGAGACAAGCTGATGGTCGCCTGCGACGTCGACAACATGGCGCAGGTGGCTGTTCTGCTCGGCAATAACGTGAAGCGATTGTCAGAGACCGATTTCCTGCCCATTTTTCTCGGCATCACCCTGGGAGTGCTGGTGGGACGGCTGCGCATTCCCTTTTTCGCCGGTCTCTCATTTCAACCGGGTCTGACCGGCGGCGTTCTGGCCACCGCGCTGCTGCTCGGTTGGTTGGGCAAGACCGGCCCGATCATCTGGAGCTTGTCCAGCACCGGCAACCAGGTGCTGCGTCAGCTGGGCCTGCTGCTGTTTTTATCCAGCGTCGGCACAGAGGCGGGCGCTCACTTGCAGGAAGCGGTGGCGGGGCAGGGGGTCCAGCTAATGGCGTTAGGCGTGGTGATTACTTGGATCCCCATGGCGTTAGCGGTCTGGCTGACCGGCAAGTTGGTGCGGATCAATTTTCTTAGCCTGCTCGGCGCCTTGACCGGAGGCATGACCAGCACTCCGGGTTTGGCTGCGGTGGATTCCATGACCGAATGCGACGCACCGCAGATCGCCTACGCGGCGGTCTACCCGCTGGCATTAGTGCTTAAGGTTTTGTTTGTACAAGGAATGGCTATGTTGCTCTAAGAATGATTTTATGGAATTTTTCAGTCGTTTTTTTGTTAATACAAAAGAGAAAACAAGTTCGATAAACGATACAAGCCAAATCAACCAAAAGGAGTAAGCCATGTTATCGAAAACCATGGAAAAAGCGCTGAACGAACAGATCAACAAGGAAATGTATTCGAGTTACTTGTATCTGGCCATGGCCGCCCATTTGAGCGAGCAGCATCTTGATGGTTTTGCTAAATTTTTTGAAATTCAGTCCCAGGAAGAGTGGGGCCATGCCATGAGGATTTACAAACATTTGAACGAGCGCGGCGGACGCGTGGTTCTGGATAAAATCGACAAACCTCAGACGACGTTCAAGGATCTGGAGGAGATCTTTACCCTTACCCTGGAACATGAGCAATTCATAACCAAGAGCATTCATACCCTGGTGGACCTGGCTGTCAAGGAAAAGGATCACGCAAGCCAGATCTTTCTCGATTGGTTCGTCAATGAGCAGGTTGAAGAGGAGGCCAACATGGAAAACTGGCTGGCCAAGATCAAAATGTCAGGCGCCAAGGGGCATGTGCTGTTCATGCTTGACGGACATGCCGGAGAGCGTAAGAAATAACGAACCGTTGTTATTTTCCTGGTGTTGAATGACCGGTTGCCCGAGTTTGAAAGGCAGCCGGTTTTTTTTTGCCTGTGATCGCTTCTGGTTTTTCTCCTGCTGGAATGGCGATGAAGGAAAAATACCTTGCATTTATTCTCTTTTCCGGCTTAACTTATGCACAAATGGGTATCTCTTGTGGCCTCTCCAGCGCGATTGCGGTTTTCCGTTGGGTCCTTCACAGCTGGAGAAAGGTCTGCTGCTCTGTTTCCAGCCATAGGGAGATGAACCATGAAGGCCGAATCCATCCGTCGATTGTCGCTGCTGGAAAAGCCCGATGTGACAAAATACCTGGGTGAAAAAGCGCCTGAGGGCATCCAGGCTTGGGGCAATGTCGAATTTTTACACAATCGCAAAATCGCTTTTTTTTGCTCCCAGCGTTGTCCGGGCAGTGTGCTGGCCAAGATGTATGATCTGGCGCAGATCCTCAGCCAGCGGCCGGTGACGCTGCTGGGCGGCTTTCAATCGCCGGTGGAGCAAGAGTTCCTCAACCGGCTGCTGCGAAGCGCCATGTCGGCCATCGTATGTCCGGCCAGAGCGCTGACCGGCGTACGATTAAAGGCGGAGTGGCGCGAGCCCATGGTGCAGGGCCGTTTGTTGTTGTTGTCGCCGTTCGACGATGGGATTCGGCGCACCAGCCGCACGCTGGCGTTGCAGCGCAATCGTTTCGTCGCCGCCATGGCGGATGAGATTCTCCTGGCGTTCGCCTCTCCGGGCGGGGCCAATATAAAATTGTTCTCTGAGATGCGGGACTGGAAGAAAAAAATCTATACGCTGAATGACCCGGCGAATCAGCCGCTGATCGCCAAGGGTGCGCGGCCGCTGCTGCCGCAGGAGGTGTTCAACCGTTTTTAATCCCCGCACGTGGACGGCGGCGCCATATACGCGCTTTGCCCCTGACTCAATGCCATAAGACCATGACCTCTCTACAAACGCATTTCAACCGGTTTCGCAAAAACATCATCGGCTGTGATCACCGCTTTACAACGCCCTATGGCGAAAAAAGGTTGGTGTATGCGGACTGGACGGCCAGCGGCCGGTTGTACGCTCCTATTGAAAAAAAGATGATCAGCCTGTTTGGACCGTTGGTGGGCAACACCCACTCGGAATCCAGCGTCACCGGCGGCACCATGACGCAAGCATACCACGCCGCGCACAGAATCATCAAGGAGCACGTGCATGCCGATCCTGCGGATGTGATTTTAACCATGGGCTCGGGCATGACTTCGGTGGTCAATAAATTTCAACGGCTTTTGGGGCTCAAAGTGCCGGAACAGCTCGCCCCGTATCTACGCCTGCCGAAAGAGTACAAGCCGGTGGTGTTTCTCACCCACATGGAGCATCACTCCAATCAGACGACCTGGCTGGAAACCATCGCCGAGGTGGTGGTGGCGGCGCCGGACAAAGACGGCCTGGTGGATCTCGATCAGCTGGCTGAAACCGTGCGTAAATACCGCCACCGACCGCTCAAGATCGGCTCCTTCACCGCCTGCTCCAATGTGACCGGGTTGCAGACGCCCTATCATCAGATGGCCGCGATCATGCACGATATCGGCGGCTATTGCTTTGTGGATCTGGCCGCCTCTGCGCCCTATGTGTCCATCGACATGCATCCGCCGGATCCGCGGCAACGGTTGGATGCGATTTTTTTCTCGCCGCACAAATTTCTCGGTGGTCCGGGCACACCCGGCGTGCTGATCTTTAATCCGGAGCTCTATCAGCTGCATGTGCCGGAACAGCCGGGCGGCGGCACGGTGAACTGGACCAACCCTTGGGGCGAACACAGCTATATTCAGGATATCGAGATCCGTGAGGACGGCGGCACCCCCTCTTTTCTTCAGGCCATCCGCGCGGCCTTGTGCATACGATTGAAGGAGCAAATGGGCGTGGCGAACATGCTGGCGCGCGAAGAACAGATGTTGCCGAAAATATTTGCCGCGCTCAGCCGCATTCCCGGCATCCACCTGTTGGCGCCCCATCAGCAGCAACGGCTGGGCATTTTTTCCTTTTGGGTTGAAAACATCCATTACAATCTGCTGGTTAAACTGCTCAACGACCGTTTTGGCATCCAGACGCGCGGCGGCTGCTCCTGCGCCGGCACCTATGGACACTATCTGTTGCATGTGGACCCGAAGCGATCCCGCCGAATCACGGAAAAAATCAACAAGGGCGATCTCTCGGAAAAACCCGGATGGGTGCGCCTGTCCCTTCATCCCACCATGACCGACGAAGAAATCGAGTTTATCCTGCATGCGATTGCAGAGGTCGTCAAGCACATCGCGTCGTGGGAAAAGGAATACCGCTACGATAAACGCACCAACGAATTCTACCATACCCGCGCCGGCCAGGCCGGCCACGCTCGTGTGGCGCATTGGTTCGAACTGGACGAATAGCGATCACCTGACACAGGGAGCTTGTGTGCGCAATTATTGTCTCTTTCTTTTTTTTCTCATCGCCGGTTGTACGTTCGGCCAAGATCGAACCGTTCATCTGCGCATCAATCAGTTGGGCTATCTGGCGGGCGAGAGCAAGACGGCCGTCGCGTTTTCCCACATGGACCAGCGAGGTCGCCGGTTTGAAGTCATCGACGCAGAAAGCGGCGAACGGGTCTGGGGGCCGGCGGCGGTGGGAAAAAACCGCGGCGGCTATGGCCGCTTTGCTCATCACTATCATTTGGATTTTTCCTCTCTGCGCCGGTGCGGTCGTTTTTTCCTGCAGGTCGGAGCAAACCGTTCCCTGTCGTTTACGGTCGGTCATGACCTCTATGCCGGCACGGCTGAGATCATTCTGGAATATCTGCGTCAGCAGCGCTGCGGTTACAATCCCTGGCTCGACGAGATATGTCATCGCGGCGACGGCCGCACGATGTACGGGCCCATGCCGGACAGCACCTATATCGATGTCAGCGGCGGCTGGCACGACGCCGGCGATCACTTGCGCTATCTGATGACCTCGAGCAACACCGTGTGTCGGCTGCTGTTTTCCTACCTGGAGAACAAGGAGAAATTTCTCGATCGTTTTGATTATTTCGGCCATGCAGGGGCTAATCGCATCGCGGACGTGCTCGATGAGGCCAAATGGGGCTTGGACTGGATGCTCAAAATGCATCCTCAGCCGGACCAGCTGTTCCATCAGGTCGCTGACGACCGGGATCATCAGTATTTCGAGTTGCCATTCAGCGACAGCACCGACTATGGCTGGGGCAAAGGCGCTTATCGGGTGGTCTACTATGCCAACGGCCGACCCCAGGGCCTGGGCCGCTATCAGAACACCTCCACCGGCATCGCCAATTTGGCCGGCCGCTATGCCGCAGCCATGGCCATGGCCGCGGATATTTGGGCCCATGATCTGGGCGACAACGGCTACGCCGCGCTCTGCCTGACCGCAGCGCGCGAGGTGTACACGATGGGAAAAAAGCAGCCCGGGTGCCAGGAGGGGACGCCCTGCCGCGCGCCCTATCGCTATCATGAACGCACTTGGGCCGACGATATGGAGTGGGGGGCCACAGAGCTGTTCCGAGTAACGCAGGAGCCGGCGTATCTGGCGGATGCAAAACGGTTCGCCGTCATGGCCGGCGCCACCTCCTGGTTTGGCAGCGACACCGCCCGCCATTATGAATTTTATCCGTTCATGAACCTCGGCCATTATCGGCTTTATCCCCTGGTGACAGCCTCGTTCGCCGATACCCTGGCCGGCTATTATCGCACGGAACTGGAAAGAGTGCGACAGAGAGCTGCCGGCAATCCTTACGGCATCGGCCATCCGTTCATCTGGTGCTCCAACAATCTGGCCGCCGCTCTGGTCCTTCAGGGAATGCTGTATGAAAAAATGACTGCAGACGGCAGATATCGCGAGTTGACCACCGCTACCCGCGATTGGCTGCTGGGACGAAATCCCTGGGGCGCCAGCCAGTTCGTCTGCATTCCCGAAAGCGGCGGCGTTACGCCGCAGCATCCGCACAGCGTACTGGCGATGAAGACCAACCGCCCCATCCGCGGCGCCATGAACGACGGACCGGTGTATGCCTCCATCTTTAACAGCCTGAAAGGCGTAAGTTTGCAGAGGCCGGATCCATTTGCGCCCTTTCAGTCGAATTGGGTGGTTTATCATGACGATTTTTGGGATTATGCCACCAACGAACCCACGCTGGACGGCACCGCCGAAGCGCTGTACTGGTTGGCCGCGCTGTCGCCCTAACAGAATAAATCTCCTTGCTATTCAGCAGAGATGTTTCTACCTTTCTTGGATTTAAACCGGAGGAAACGCTATGCAGAACCTTGTGCTGCTGGATTGGATAGTCATTTTCGTCTATTTTGGCTTTATCGCTTACATCGTCTGGTGGTCTTCGCGTCAGCAAAAGACGGCGGAGGATTATTTTTTGGCCGGTCGTGATATCGGCTGGTTCGCCATAGGCGGCTCTCTGTTCGCATCCAACATCGGCTCCGAGCATATCGTCGGTCTTGCCGGCCAGGGCGCTTCCACCGGTTTAGCGATGGCGCATTGGGAGTTGCACGCCTGGGTGCTGGTCATGCTCGCGTGGGTCTTTGTGCCCTATTATTATCATTCCCGTGTCTTCACCATGCCCGAGTTCCTCGAGCGCCGTTTCAGTCCTAAAGCGCGTTGGATCCTTTCACTGGTTTCTCTGGTGGCGTATGTGTTCACCAAAGTGTCGGTCACCGTCTATGCCGGCGCTCTGGTGTTTCAGACTCTGCTGCCGGATGCCTTTGGTTCGCCGGAGAACGCCTTTTGGGTCGGCGCGGTGGCCACGGTGGTGTTGACCGGCATTTACACGGTGCTGGGCGGCCTGCGCGCAGTGATCTACACGGATGCGGCTCAGGCCGTCATTCTCCTGATCGGATCCATCGCCATCACCTATTTCGGCTTGGACAAGCTGGGCGGTTGGGGCGTGATGAAAGAGGTCTGCCGGGAAAACGCCGCAGGGTTCGCTTTGTGGCGGCCGCTCTCGGATCCCGGTTTTCCCTGGCTGGGGGTGATCATCGCTTCGCCGATCATCGGCCTCTGGTACTGGTGTACGGATCAATACATTGTGCAAAGGACGCTGTCTGCGAAAAATCTGACCCAGGCGCGGCGCGGCGCCCTGTTCGGCGGATTTCTCAAGCTTTCGCCGGTTTTAATCTTTCTTGTGCCGGGCCTTATGGGCTGGGCGCTGCATCAGCAGGGCATTATTCACATTCCGACCAAAGTTCTCAACGGCGCCACCGTCATCAACGGCGATCAGGTGTTTCCGACCATGGTGACCACGTTGTTGCCGGCCGGCTTACGCGGAGTCGTGGTCGCCGGACTGCTCGCTGCTTTGATGAGCTCGCTTTCCGCTCTGTTCAACTCTGCCGCTTCGCTGTATACGGTGGATGTCCATGAAAAATTATGGCCCGGCGCTTCGCAGGAGAAGCTGGTGCGCGTCGGTCGCACCGCCACCGCCGTGGTCGTGCTGCTGGGCTTGATCTGGATTCCAGTCATGCCCATGATCTCCGGCGGCGGGCTGTACCAATATCTGCAAAGCGTGCAGAGCTACCTGGCGCCGCCCATCGCCGCTGTATTCCTACTGGGCATTTTTTGGCGCCGCATCAACGCCAGGGGCGCGGTCTGGGGTTTGACCACCGGTTTTATCCTGGGCATGCTCAAGATCACCATTCAGGCGATCTTTGGTCAGGGCAAGGTGGAAAGCCCGGCGTTTTTGGCGGCTGTCGGCGATTTCAACTTTTTATATTTTGCCGGCGTGCTCTTTACTCTCAGCATTCTGGTGGTCATCATCGCCTCTCTGACCGCGCCGCCGCCCACGGAGGATCAGATCAAGGGACTGACCTTCGCTACACGCACAGCGAAAGAAAAACAGGAAACTCGGGCCAGCTGGAACTGGGTGGATGTGGTGGCTACGCTCGTGGTCCTTGGCGGCGTGCTCGCTATGTACCTGTATTTCAGCTTTTGGTTGAATTGAGCCTTTTACGGCGCACCGTACGTATTTGGGAACCCATGAGGTGTGCCGTGAACGGCTGCGCAAACCAAGTGGTTTGCATGTATATGGTCAGGGCAAGTCGATTGAAATGACTTGCCCTTTGTGCATCTGAATTCTGCATCGCCCTGATTTACATTCACCCTGACGGGAGAGTCCCTATGATCCAGAAACTTGTTCTGGGAACCGTTCTGTTGACTGGGAGCCTGACCATGGCCGCTACTTTTTCCAAGGAAAACGTCCGAGTGCACCGGCTGGACAATGGCTTGAAGGTATTATTGTTCGAAGACCACTCCATTCCCAATATCGCCTATTATACTTTTTTCCGTGTGGGCTCGCGCAATGAACGGCCGGGCCTGACCGGCGTTTCTCATTTCATCGAACACATGATGTTCAACGGATCCGCCCATGTAAAACCAGGCGAGCTGGACCGGATCATGGAGTATCACGGCGGCTCCAACAACGCCTATACCAGCGATGACGTCACCGCGTATACGGACTGGTTTCCGTCTGCAGCGGCGGAAAAGATGATCGCCCTGGAAGCGGACCGCATGCAGGGTTGTCTGTTCGATCCGCAGGTGCTGGAATCCGAACGCGGCGTGGTCGCTTCGGAACGTCGTCTTTCGGTGGATAACGACAACGAGAACTTGCTTATGGAGAGCGTGCGCGCCACAGCCATCATGGCTCATCCCTATCACTGGGATGTGATCGGCTGGATGAGCGATATCCAGAGTTGGAAGCGGGAGGAGATCCTGGCCTATTACCGGCAATTTTACGCTCCCAACAACGCGGTGGTGGTCGTGGTCGGCGATTTCAAGGCCGACGCCATGATCCAGCTGATCGAGCGGCACTATGGCGCCATTGCACCAGGTCCGCAGCCGCCGGAGGTCGCCACCGTGGAGCCGGAGCAGCTGGGACCGCGCAGCACGCTGCTGTACCGGGATGCACAGACGCCCTCTTTTTTGCTCGCTTATCCGGCGCCCGCCTGCACGGATCCCGATTTCCCGGCCATGCAGATTCTGGAGTTGATCCTGCTGCAGGGTGAGAGCAGCCGGCTGTATCAGCGCCTGGTGGCTGAGGAGCAGCTGGCGATCGAGATCGGCGGCGGCATTCAGGAGACCATAGATCCCTTGCTGTTCTACATCAGCGTGAAACCCCGTCCCGGCGCGGATGTCCACAGGATTGAAAAGATCGTGGAGGAGGAATTGGCGCAGGTGGCGGCTGAAGGGATCAAAGCCAAAGAGCTGACCAAGGCCTTTAACGCCATCGAAACTCGGTTTTACGCTTCCCTGCAATCGATCGCCGGCAAAGCCAACGGCCTGGGGATTCACGAGGCGCTCTATGGTGATTTCGCTGCGCTGTTCACGCACATGGTTCGTTTTCAAAAAGTGCAGGCAGCCGACGTTCAGCAGGCGGCTGGGAAATATTGTACGCCGGTCAAAAAGACCCTGGGCCTGGTGCTGCCGAAAGGAGAGACGGAATGAAGACCGCGACGCTTCTGTTCATGATGACCACCGCCCTGGCCGCCGGATCGGGGCCGGGTTTCAATCTGCCGGCCCCGCAGACTTTCAAGTTGCCTAACGGCATGACGGTCTTTTATCTGCAGGACCGTTCGCTGCCGCTGGTGGGCTTTCGTCTGCTGATCAACGGCGCAGGCGCCGCGGCAGAACCCGAAAGCCTGGAAGGCGCGGCGGATCTGATGGCCGAACTGATGATGAAAGGTGCGGCCGGCAAAAGCGCCTTGCAGGTGGCTGAGGAACTGGATGAACTCGGCGCCGATCTGCAGATCAAGGCCGGGGATGAATTCCTCTCGCTCAGCGGCCAGTCCTTGGCCAGATATTGGCCGAAGCTGCTGTCGCTCACCTGCGATTGCCTGCTGCGCCCTGATTTCAGCGAGGCGGAGTTCATCAAGGAGAGGGAACGCCGCATCGACCAGATAAAAGCCATCAAGGACAATCCTTCGCACGCTGTGACGCAGTATTTCCGTAAAGCCTATCTGGCAGGCCATCCATTCGGCCGTCTGGCGGTGGGCAGCGAGGCCTCGTTGCAGGCCATGACCGTCAAAGACATTCGCGTTTTTTATCGCAGCGCGATAAGACCGGACCAGGCTCTGCTGGCCGTGGTGGGCGATTTTTCACCCGCTGAGTTGAGAAACGGGCTGGAGAAAAATTTTTCGCAATGGAAAAAGAGCGGGACAAAAGCTTCGGCCGTGGTTCTGCCGCCCCTGCCTTTGCCCCGCGGCAAGCAAGGTCTGCTGGTGGACAAACCTGACGCCAGCCAGGCTTATTTCATCATCGGCGCGCCCGGCATCGCCGTCGTGGACCAGCACGCCGCAGCCGCCCAGGTGATGAACACACTGTTCGGCGGACGCTTTACCTCCCGACTGAATAATGAACTGCGGGTCAAGCGCGGACTGACCTACGGCGCGCGCAGCACCCTCGAGTCATGGCGGCCGGGCGGTCTGTTTACCATCAGCTCGTACACGAGAAACGAAAAAATCGGCGAAATGCTGCAGGTGAGTCTGGATCTGTTGCGTCAGGCGGCGCTCGTTGGCTTTGATGAAGAAGAAGTGGTCAGCGGCCGCAACTATGTGCTCGGTCAGTTTCCGCCTAAATTTGAAACCCTGATGAGCAAGGCGCGCGCGTACACGGATCTGGCGTTTTACGGACTGCCCTTTGATTATTATGCCGGCCTGCTCAGCCGCGTGGGCAGCAGCGACCGCGAAGCGGTCCACGCACAGGCGAGAAGACTGATGCCGCAGGAGGATTATGTGCTGGTCGTGGTGGGCAAGGCTGAAGAGATCCGCGAACAGCTGGCGCCCTTTGCCGACTGGAAATTCCGCTCCATCACAGACGATGGATTTTAGCTGCAGGGGGTTGGGACTGCGGTTTCGGTCCCTCTGAAGGATGTGGGGCGGCGGGTTGAAAGCCCGTTGGAGAGGATGTGCGAAGACAGGAGTGAGTTATGGTTGATGTGTTGCTGATTAATCCCCCCAACCGAATCGATGCCTATTCAACCGGCAAAGAAATGGTGCCGCTGGGATTGCTGTCCGTGGCCGCGTATATGGAAAAAAGCGGGCATCGGGTCATGGTGCTGGATTTGGAATTTGAGGATCAGGCGGTGGATAAAATCATCGAGGCGGAAAAGCCGCGCTTGGTCGGCATCGCCGGCACATCGGCCACCCGTTTTGAAGCGTTCGACCTCGCACGGCTGGTGAAAAAAGTGAATCCGAACGTCGCCACGGTGTACGGCGGCTGCCACGCCTCCTTTACCGCAGAGGACACGCTCACCCATGTTCCCGAGTTCGATGTGGTGGTGCGCGGCGAGGGCGAAGAGACCACCGCCGAGCTTTTAGCCGCGCTGGACTCGGCAAGCCCGTTGTCCGCGGTTCAGGGCTTGAGCTTTCGCCAGGACGGCCGAGTGGTGCACAACGACCCGCGGCCGCGCATTCGCGATCTGGATGCACTGCCCTTTCCCGCTCGGCATCTGGTGGATATGTCCGGCTATCACCTCAAATTGGATTTGATCAATAAAAAAGCCGCCTCCCTCATCACCTCCAGAGGCTGTCCGATCAACTGCTCATTCTGTTCCGCCAGCTTTATGTTCGGCAAAACCCTGACCCGCCGCTCTGCGGGGAATGTGGTCGATGAAATGGAACAGGTGCTGAACCGCTATGACGTAGCCGGTTTTAAAATCTTTGACAGCACTTTTACTCTGATCCCCAAACACGCAGAGGATATCTGCGATGAAATTTTGCGCCGCGGCCTGAATTTCCCCTGGGAGTGCGAAATCCGCGCCAGCAATATCACGTTCGAGCTGTTGCAAAAGATGAAAAGGGCGGGCTGCTATCTGGTGGACTTTGGCATCGAATCAGCCAGCGAGCCGGTGCTGAAAAGAATGAACAAGGGCATCACCATGGACCAGGTGAAAAGGGTGTTGGACTGGACCAACACCCTGGGCATTCAGCAAAAGCCTTTTTTCACCTTTGGCCACATCGAAGAGACCATGGACGATGCGCAGCTGACTCTGGATTTTATTCGGGATAATCTCGGCCGCATGGCCATGCCCAGCATCGGCGTCGGCATCCGCGTCTACCCCGGCACAGAGGTGGAACGGTTCGCCATGGCGCAAAATCTGCTGCCCGGCTTTGCCTGGTCGCAACCCTATCACGAAGAACGCAACGTCCTGTTGAGCACTTCTGCCAACATACCCATTCTCATTCAGCCGCAGATGGGCTTTGATGAATTGCTGACCATCAAACAAAAGACTCTATCGCTGCAATCCTCCAACCTCGCCTTTGTGCTGCGTCGCCTCCGCAAGGCGCATTCCTGGGCGGATTTAGTCAAATACGCCCGGTTTTTCGTCCGCATGCTCCGTCTGAAAATTATGTCTAAATCGTGATGGCGCGGAGGCCCGAAGCAGACGCCACACGCAGCGGCGCCCCGGCGCCGTTGCGCATTTTTTGTGATTTCGACGGCACCATCGCGGTGAAGGACGTGGGCAATGAGCTGTTCACCCGCTACGGCGATCGGGACTACTGGCGGCATCTGGTGAAATGCTGGCATCGGGGGGAGATCGACGGCCGGCAGCTGTGGCAACGGCAGTGCGAGCGCTCGCGGCTGACGCCGCAGGAGCTCGATGCGTTCGCTCAAAGTCAAGAGCTCGATCCCTGGTTTCCGTCGTTCTACCAGTTCTGCCGTCAGCGCGCCCTGCCGCTCTATGTGGTCAGCGACGGCATGGATGCGTATATCCGCCGCATCCTCGAGCGTCATCAAATCACGGAGGTTTTGCTGCGCTGCAACCATCTGCGAGTGGAGCCGGACGGCCGGTTGTCCGTTGTCTTTCCCTACTATGAGCAAAGCTGCGGCCGTTGCGCCAATTGCAAGGGTTCCCATATCCGCCGGGAAAGACGGTCCGGCGAGACGACCCTCTACGTCGGCGACGGCCTGTCGGACCTCTGCGCGGTAGGCGCGGCTGATATTTTATTGGCCAAAAAACAGCTCAGGACCTATTGCGAGGATAAAGGGGTGGGCTATATTGCGTATGAAAATTTTGCGCATGTTCAGGCGGTGGTGGAAAGAGTGTTGGCCGGTCAGGCGGAAACAGAGGATTGATTTTTCGTTCCGGTCGCCTCTTTGTGTTTGGGTGGATTCGGATGCAACCGTTTTTTCTCTTCGCTGAGCGGCACCACCAGCACTTTGTCCACGCGGTTGCCGTCCATATCAACGACCTCGATGCGCAGACCGTTCCACTCCAAATGTTCTGCTGAAGAGGGGATGCGTCCCAGTTGCGCCATGATGAAACCGCCGAGGGTGAGAAAATTTCCTTCCGGATGAGCGTTGATTTCAAACAGCTCTTCAAATTCATCCATAGGCAACAACCCATCCAGCAGCCACGAACCATCGGTCCGTTGCACGATCATCGGCTCCTCGATGTCGTCAAAGGAGGGGATATCGCCCACTATCGCTTCGAGAATGTCATAGACCGTGATAAAGCCCTGCACCACGCCGTATTCGTCCACCACCAGGGCGACATGGTGGCGTGATTTTTTAAAATTCTCCAGAGCTTTGAACGCCGGCGCGCTTTCCGGAATATACAGCGGAGCCCGCATCCATTTGCGCAGATCGAACTGGTCGTCTATCATCACACAGTTCAGAATATCTTTGGCCCGAATGATGCCGAGCACGGTGTCCAGACTGCCGTCGCAGATGGGGAAACGGGAGTGGTCGCTCTCGCGGATGAGCCGCTGGATCTCCGGAAGCGTTTCGTTGATGTCGATCCAGACGATATCGCTGCGCGGCGTCATCAGCGCATCCACCCGTTTGTCGCTGAGGTCGAATACGCCTTCGATCATGTCGCGCTCCGCCTCCTCGAACATGCCGTGCTCGATCCCCTGGTCGATCATCACTTTGATCTCTTCCTCAGAGACCGGCTGTTCCTTGATCACCGGCACGCCGAAGAGGCGCAATAGGCTTTCCGAGGACCAGGAGAGCAATTTGACGGCCGGTGCAGCGATCAGGGAGAGCAAACGCATGGGCCGGACGATCAAGCCGGCCACCCTTTCCGGATTGGTCAATGCGATCTGCTTGGGCAGCAGTTCGCCGATGATCAGAGAGAAATAGGTGATCGCCAGAACCACCGCGCCGAACGCCACTGCCTCCTGATACGGCGCCAGCCAGGAGAACGGCGCCAACAGCTGGGCCAGTCGGTTGGAAATCCTGGCGCCGCCGATGGCGCCCGCCATGATGCCGATCAGGGTAATGCCGATCTGAATGGTGGAGAGAAAGCGGGAGGGCTGATCCACCAGCTTGAGAACGGCCGACGCTTTTTGATCGCCCTCCTGGGCAAGCTGATGCAGTCTGGTTTTACGAACCGAAACCACGGCGATTTCCGACATGGCGAAAATGCCGTTGGCGATGATCAGTATAAAGATGAGAATGATATCAACGATCATGAATGTTGAATGATAGAATAATAAATTTCATCATATTGATATATATAAGTTACTGTTTTTTTAAGTTCAAAGCAAGGGAAAAATTTACCGGGCTTGTTTGGCCAGCATCCAGCGGATCGAATAGTCCACTGTCTGTTTGCACAGCACTTCATTATGGAGTTCATGCAAGCAGTCCGGCCACAGTTTCAGGGTGCAGATGGGGCCGGCTCTTTCAGCGAAAAGACGGCTGGCATGAGGTGCGCAGATGGGATCGGCCTGGCCATGGGCGAGCAGCAAGGGACAGGCGATTTCCGCCGCATGGTCCAGGGCCCATTGTCCGGCATCGAGCATGGTGGTGACCAGACGAAGCGACACTCGGTTGTGGACCAGAGGATCGTGACGGTATTTTTCCACTACATCCTTTTCATGCGAGAGATGGCGGGGATTGATGTTGCTGTTGATGGTCATGGCAGGGGCGATGGCAGCCAATGTGTTCACCACTTTGACTTTCCATCGCGGCGGCTTTTGGCTCAGCTGCAGCAGGGGGCTGCTGGCCACAGCGCCGGAGACGCCCGGATGGCGGCGAAGCAAGTAGTTGATCACCAGATTGCCGCCCAGGCTGTGGCCGTAGAGAAACAGCGGCTGCGGCCCTTGCAGACGGACTTGTTGCACCAGGTCGTCCAGATCCTGCATCAGCGCTTCATAGCTGGGCGCATGACCGCGGCGGCCTCCCGAGTAGCCATGGCCGCGCAGGTCCAGACCCTGTACATTAAAGCCTGCCCGGGTAAAGGTGCGCGCCACTGCCTCGTAGCGGCGGCAGTGCTCGCCGAGGCCGTGCACCAGGATCACCTGCGCCAGCGCCTGCTGGTCCGGGAACCAGGCGTGCACCGCTAACCGCAGGCCGTCAGCGGTCTTGAAAAACCGATGTTGATCAGGCAATGGGGATCTTTCTTTTTTCCGGATTAGGGTTCTGCTTATAATATATGGCGACGTTGCCGATCATTCCGATCAATTCGGCTTCCGTTCGTTCTCCGATGAGCTTGCTGAGGGTTTTTCTTTCTTCCTTGAATTCCATAAATTTGATTTTGATCAGTTCATGGGCGTCCAGGGCTTGGGAGATGGCGGCAATCAATTCCGGCGTCAAGCCGTTCTTTCCGATCTGGATCACCGGCTTTAAGGCGTTCGCCAGACCGAGCAGATAGGCTTTTTGCGACCCTTTTAAATGTTTCATGTCTTTCCTCAATACAGCTATTTATCCCCGGGGTTGCATTCCAGGCGCTCAAGACGATTCCCTCTAACGATAAGCAGATTTGCATCCAATGTCAAGTCTTTTTGCGCTGTAAAAACCGTGTTCAATCGGGCGTGAGCCCGGCCGAAGGCGCAAGCGGGTTCCCACCGGCCTGGGGAGAAGAAAATGTTGGTTTTCATCCTTGGAAAGCATTACCTTTTAATCGATCTGTCAGGTGAACGGCTTACCTAACCAGGCGGGAGTTGCTATGAAAGAATTCAGGGTCAATGCAAAAGGCGCGTTCAAGCTCAAAGACGTCAAGGCCGATTATGGCTCCGGCGACAAGGCGGAGACCAAAGAGAAGCTGCTGGCGTTGAACAAAGAGTTGGAGATGCTGCAGGAACAGCTGTATGCCGAGCACAAGCACAAAGTGCTCGTAATTCTGCAGGCTATGGACACAGGCGGTAAGGATGGCGTGATCCGGCATGTATTCGAGGGAGTGAATCCGCAAGGCGTTCGCGTCGCCGGTTTCAAGGCGCCGACTCCTCTGGAACTGGATCATGATTATCTCTGGCGCGTTCATCAACAGGCGCCGGCCAAGGGGGAACTGGTCATTTTCAACCGCAGTCACTATGAGGATGTGCTGGTGGTGGCGGTTCATCAACTGGTCCCGGAAAAGGTTTGGTGCAAACGATATGATCAGATCAACGATTTTGAACGCATGCTGGCGGAAGAGGGAACCACTATCTGTAAATTTTTTCTCCACATCGATCTAGATGAACAGAAACAGCGGCTGCAGGAACGGCTGGAGAATCCGGACAAGCAATGGAAATTCAATCCGGACGATCTGAAGGAACGCAAGCTCTGGCCTGAATATATGAAGGCTTATGAGGCGGTGCTGCGGCGGACCAGCACCGACTGGGCGCCCTGGTATGTGGTGCCGTCGAATAAAAAATGGTTCCGCAACTATGTCGTGGCCTCGATACTGGTGAAAACGCTGCGTGGCTTGAATATGAAATACCCCAAGGCGGATTTCGATCCATCCGCCATTCAGATCGATGGAACGGCCCTCCCATAACGAAAGCAGGGATCATGACGGCAATAACCGCATCTGAGCGGGAGCTGGACAAACGCCGGGTGGCGATGACCTCGGTTCTGGCGGCCATCGCTCTGACTGGATTGAAGGTGTTCATCGGCCTGGCGACCGGCAGTCTCGGCATACTGGCCGAGGCTGCGCATTCAGCGCTGGATATGGCCGCTGCAGTGGTGACTTATTTGGCGGTGCTCATCTCCGGCAAACCGGCTGATCATGAACACCTCTACGGCCACGGCAAGGTGGAGAACCTGTCCGCGCTTTTTGAGACGTTGCTCTTGCTGGCCACCTGCATCTGGATCATCCATGAGGCGATCGATCGCCTTTTCGTCAAGACGGTGGCGGTGGAGGCTTCGGCCGCGGCCTTTGCGGTGATGATCGTCTCGATCATTGTGGATGTGAACCGTTCGCGCATGCTTTCGCGGGCGGCGCGGGAGCATAACAGCCAAGCCCTGGAAGCCGATGCACTCCATTTCAGAACAGATATCTATAGCTCGCTGGTGGTGCTGCTGGGCCTGGCGCTGGTTAAAATCGGCGAATGGTTCCCGCATCTGATCCTTCTGCAAAAAGCGGATGCCTTCGCGGCGTTAGGCGTCGCCTTGATCGTCATTTACATCAGCATGGCGTTGGCAAAACGAACGGTGGCCGCGCTGTTGGATGCTGCACCGGCCGGCCTGCTCGAAAACATCACTGCGCTGATTTGCCGCCAGGACGGCGTGATCGACTGCCATAAGGTGCGCATCCGCCACTCCGGCCCCAAACTGTTCATCGACGCACATGTGCTGGTGGACGGCAATCAGAGCCTGCGCAGAGCGCATGATCTGACCGAAGTGATCGAAAGCGCCATTCGCAGTCAACTGCCTAATACGGATGTGACGGTGCACGTGGAGCCCTATCTGGATGCGGAGAAACAGCAAACGGGGCCTTGATCGTCAAGAGGGTATGGTCGATCATGAAGGCGGCAGCGTCTCTGGGCGTAAACCGCGGCGCTGCGGTTTTATTTCCCAGAAAATAACAAGGATGATTCAACACGGCTCACATTCTAATCATTGAAGACGAGCCGAAGCCGGCCGATGGCCGGCTGAAATTTTTCTCCACCCAGAGGGCCGGGTCATCCGCTGGGAAGAGCTGCTCGACAAGGTTTGGGGATACGATCATCCGCCGGATAGCCGCACTGTGAATAACTTTCATACTTTGCGTAAAAGTTGAAATCAATGCCAAAGCGGCGCGCCATTTTATCATGGTGCAGAGAATGAGGTGCCGATTTCTGCGCTAAAAGTGCGCTTGCATTTTAGCTAAAAAGCATGTAACATTATTCCTGCCGGTGCGCAGCAGAGGCAGTCGACCCTGCTTGAAACACTGGTACGCCCTACCGAACGGACTGGAGAAACGGATTTAGCATGCGGATTCTATGGTTTTGTCTTTTGCCCGGCATGCTGTCGGCCGGCGGGCCGTCACAGACAGCGCTCAATGCCATCACGCCGGAGGCTGTCCGGTCCATCGTGGCTTATCTGGCGGCCGATTCGCTCAAAGGCCGCAACACTCCAAGCCCGGAACTGGATCGCTGTGCCGAGTTTTTGGCTGAACGGTTCCGCGCTTATGGCCTGCAGCCGGTGAACGGCAGCTATTTTCAATCCGTGCCCATTCATCGCATTCACCTCGGCGACAGCAACCGTGTCACGCTGCGCGGTCAGGATGGTGTGGAGAAAACACTGGCGATCAAAAAGGATTTTGTTCCGTTTGAAATCACCGCTGACCGCGAAGTGCGCGGCGACATCGTCTTCGTCGGGTACGGCATCTCGGCCCCGGAGTTCGACTATGATGATTACGCCGGCATCGATGTGGCCGGCAAGATCGTGCTGGCGCTCAAGGGCGGACCGAACGAGCAAAAACCGGACAGCCCCTTTTCAAGCCAGAAACGCTCGCCGGCGGTCACGCTCAAGGAAAAAGTCAAATGCGCCATGGACCACGGCGCCGTCGGGTTCATGCTGGTCACCAATCCTCTGCGTTCCAGCCTGCTCAAACCGACCGGCTTTCCCTGGCCGAGTCTCAGCAAAAGCTTTCCAGCCGACGCCTTGCCGGTTGCGCTGGGGAAAACGGAAGGGCAAAAGATGCCCTGCATTCAAATCGGAGAAGAGCCGATCAGAACTCTATTCGGCAGTGTGGAGGCCTGCAAGGCTCTGGCGCAGCGCATCGACAGCCTCGGGCAGCCGCACTCCCAGACCCTCGCCCATCAGGCGGTTCTACGCACCTCTGTCACGACGGAAATCCAGTACGCCCGCAATGTGGTGGCCCAACTGCCGGGTTCCCAGGACGGTGCAAATAAGGATTGGCTGGTGGTCGGCGCGCATTATGATCATGTCGGCATCCGTCAGAATACGCCGGCCGGTCAGGACAGCATTCATAACGGCGCCGACGACAATGCCTCCGGCACCGCGGCCATGATGATGCTCGCGGCTGCGTTCAGCCAGGAAAAGAACCGGCCTAAACGCAGCGTGCTGTTCATGGCGTTCGCCGGCGAGGAGCGCGGCTTTTTCGGCTCTAAAACCTATGTAGCCGATCCTCTGGTTCCACTGGAGCACACGGTCGCCATGATCAACCTGGACATGGTCGGCCGAAACCGCGTGGACAGTCTGACGGTTTTCGGCCGGCACAACGCCCCGGAATTATGGGCGGTCGTGGAAAAGGAAAACCGGCATATCGGATTTAAATTGTCCGCCGGCAGCGTCAAGGATTCGGGAGGCAGCGATCATATGCCGTTCAACGAGCAAAAGATTCCGACTCTGTTCTTTCATACCGGACTGCATGCGGACTATCACCAGGTCAGCGATCAAGCGGAAAAGATCAATTATGGCAAGCTGACCCTGGCGGCCAAACTGGCCTATCGCACCGTTCACCGGCTGGCCGACTCGGATATTCGGCCGGTGTTGCACGATACGCACATACCCTGACAACGCGGTTCGCAGACACCGCACTTAAACGAGGGAGAACCTACGATGAAAAAAGTGATGATTTGGTTGACTCTGACTTGGATAGTCTCCGCCGGTTGGGCGCAGACTAAATCCTCCTTCACCTATCGCTATGAACCGGGACAAACCTATCGTTACCTGATGGTCGCGGATATCAGAATGGTGATGGATATGAGCGGGCGGAACTTTGAAACCACTTCGACCGGACGAATGCTCATCTCCTTAAAAGCGGTCGAACGAAACAGCGACGGCGACCTCTCTTTCGAAGCCTGGTACGATTCTCTGACGATCTCGATCAAGAGCATGCAGATGGATACCACCATGCTCCTAAACGATCTGTTGGGCAAACGCGTTAAACTGGTCGTCAACCAATACGGTCGTACCAAATCCTTGACCGCCATCGATTCTCTGAATAGCAATCCGATGATTCAGAGAGTGATGAACAGCGATCCGCATATCTATCTGCGCCGGCTGTTGACCGACCTGCCGGACCAGCCCATGGCGATAAACGATAAATGGACCAACACCCAGAAGGATACGACCAAACAAGCCAACATGCAGATCGTTGTCGAGCCCGCCATTGAATACACCCTGGCCGGCGCCGAGACTGTTAACGGCGAACCCTGTTCGCGCTTCACTCTGGCCGGACCATTGAGCCTCACCGGCAAGGGCAATCAGATGGGCGCTGATTTCTTTATCGAGGGAGACGGAACCACCAAGGGATTTTTGCTCTATAACGAAAAAAAGGGCATCCTCGCCGCCGTGGAGGGCTCTACGGAGCAGGTCACCAGCATCGCCATCAGCGGGGGCGCAAACATGACCATGACCCAAACTCAAACCATGAACCACAAACTGAGTCTGTTGCCCTAACGACGCAGCACACTTGACGCTCGTGGAGCGATCCATGAAAAAGCACTTTCGAGTCTATCTTTTACTCGGCTCGTCTCTTTTTGCCGCTGAGCCGGGCGCTCTGCAGACGCCGGATACGCTTTACACGCAGCGTTGTCGTCAGGTTCTGCAACAAATGGACAGCACCGACCTGATGCTGGTCGCTTCGGCCGGCGTCAAAAATCGTTGCGGCGATGTCGACTATCCCTATCGGCAGGACAGCAACATGCTGTATTTGTGCGGATGGCGGCATCCATCCGCGCTGCTGATGCTCAGTCCCCGTGGAGTGAACGTCGGCGGCAAGGCGATGCACACGATTTGCTTTTACAACAGCAAGGCCCTTGAGTCCACTGCCTACCACAGGCCGCCGCGTCTGGCCGCCGTATGCGACACTATGCTCGCCTTGGACCGGTTTGATGCGTCCCTCTCCCAGGCCCTGTCCGGCATCCGCACCTTGTATTATTCCCTCCCCAAACCGGTTTTCGTTCAGGAACCGGTCACGGGTAAGCACTTTTTTCTCGATCGAGAGCTGCGAAAAGCCTTGCGCAACCAATACCCCGGCCTGACCATCAAGCCGGTGGCAGAACCGCTCAACCGGCTGCGGCAGATCAAGAGCGATGCGGAGATTCGCCTGCTGCAGAAAGCCGTCGATATCACGGCCGCTGGTCTGCGCGAGGCGATCAAGAGCGCTGAGCCGGGCATGTACGAATATGAGTTGCAGGCGGTCATCGAATATGCGTACCAACGGTTCGGCGCTGCGAGCCCCGGCTTTCCCAGCATCATCGGCTCAGGACCCAATGCGCTGATTTTGCATTACGACGACAATGACCGTCGAATGCAGGCAGGCGATATGGTGGTGATGGACGTGGGCGCAGAGTACAACGGCTATTCGGCGGATATCACCCGCACCATTCCCGTGAGCGGCGTGTTCACCGAGGGCCAGCGTGAGCTCTATGAAGCGGTGCTCACCATGCAAAAAGAGACGCTGGCGGTGATGAAGCCCGGCGTCAGCCGCCGCGCGGTTGAAGAAAAAACCCGGGAGGTGTGCAGCCGGGAGTTGATGCGCCTGGGGTTGATCAAAAAGGCGGAAGAGGCCAAACGCTTTTTGCCGCACGGGGTGAGCCATGACATCGGTCTCGAGGTGCATGATGTCAGCAGCCGGGAGGTGCTCGAGGTCGGCATGGTGGTGACTCTGGAGCCGGGCTTGTATATCCCTGCTGACGATCCTGCCATTCCGGCGAAATACCGCTCCATCGGCATTCGCATCGAGGACGATGTATGGATCGTGGAAGGCGGCAACCGAGTGATCACCTCCGGATTGGTCAAAGAGGTCAAAGATATTGAAAAGCTGATGAAGCAAAAGGGTCTGGGAAACCAGCCCCTGTCTTTATGATTCGTTCGCAGTACCTGCGTAGACCGGACCCTACCCTTGCCATTGCTCTTTGCCCCATTGTAGCGGAGAACAACCATGGTCTGGTCCGCAGTTTCGTGCAACGGTGCGAGTCAGCATCCCTCATTCAAGAGGTTGATGATGAGGCGGCGATGTTTTATGAAAACCGGAAAAATCAATTTCTCACCGACACTCGGGCCAACGTGGCCTATGTGCGCAAGACCTTCGGTCTAGGTTGAAAGGAACGCTGATGCCGCTGCGCAGCCTGCTCATTCTGCTGCTGGCCGCCTGTTCCAGCCTGGCGTGCCGGAGCGGCCGACTGACCTTTTATTTCCTCGATATGGTCGGCGGTGGATCGACGCTGATCGTCACGCCTATCGGCGAATCCTTGCTGATCGACACCGGTTCGCTGGAGCCACAAGGCCGCGACGACGGCCGCATTCTGCAGGCTTGCCGCGATGCCGGACTGCAGCGCATCGATCATCTGATCACCACCCATTTTCATTCCGATCATTTTGGCGCGCTGTGGCCGGTGGTGCAACAGATTGCGGTGAAAAATTTTTACGACAAGGGCAGCCCCGGGCCGGAGCAGGAGCAACGAAGCGAGCGGTTCCGCACTCTCTATCCGCTGTATCAGCAGGCCACCGGAGGCCGGGCCCACACGTTGCGGCTCGGCGATGTGATCCCTTTGCAGGATCAGCGGATCGAGCTGCGAGTGGTGGCAGCGGAAAAAAAGGTGCTGGGCTTTTGCGGGGATATCGATGCGGCAGCGCCTGGATTTGAACCTGCGCCGCCGGATCATTCGGACAACGGTCGCAGCATCGCCCTGCTGCTCGCCTGGGGTGATTTTCGCTGCTTTCTCGGCGGGGACATCACCCGTAACGTAGAGTACCATCTGGTGTCCCCGGTCAACCAGCTGGGTCAGGTGGACTTGTATCAGGTCACTCACCACGGCCTGGATCTGAGCAATCATCCTGAACTGATCCGCGCCATTCAACCGGTGGTTGCGGTTGTCATGAACGGTCCGCAAAAAGGCCCGGGACCGCAAACCTTCGCCGCTTTGCAGTCGCAGGCCTCGTTGCAGGGCCTGTATCAGCTTCACTATAACACTCAGCACGGCGATAAAGGCAATGCGCCCATGGCGGCGATCGCCAACCCTACCGGCGATGGGCCGGGTAATTATGTCCGGGTCACGGTGGATGAGAAAGCCAAAGAAATGTCAGTGCAAATCGGCGCCCATGGAAAAGTCGTGCGTCATCCGTTTAACTGAGCCCTCACGGTTGTTGAATCAGCGTGGTTATCCGTAACGTCCTATGAACATTTATTTCATCATTATCCTTGCCGCCCTATTGGCCGAGTTCCTGGTGAACTGGACCGCCGACCGGCTGAACCTCAAAACGCTCGGCGCACCTTTGCCCGAAGAGTTCGCCGGCGTCTTTGACGACGCGGCCTATGCCAAAATGCAAGCCTATCTGCGGGTGAACACGCTGTTCGGCCGGGTCAAATCTTCTTTCGATCTGTTGGTGCTTTTGTCCTTCTGGGTGCTGGGCGGATTCAATGCGCTCGATCAGTGGATCCGCGGCTGGGGATGGCCGCCGGTGGCGAACGGTCTGGCGTTCATCGGTCTTCTCTCCCTGGCCGCCGGCCTGCTCTCCCTGCCGTTTTCCGTGATCGATACGTTTGTGATCGAAGCGCGCTTCGGTTTTAACCGCACCACGGTCAGAACGTTCATCCTGGATCTGTTAAAAAGCGCGTTGCTTGGCGTGGGATTGGGCGCCCCGTTGCTGGCCGGATTGCTGGCCTTTTTTCAGTATGCCGGCGGCTTGGCCTGGCTGTACGCCTGGCTGGTCAGCGCGGCCTATCTTCTGTTGATGCATTTCGTCGCTCCGATCTGGATCATGCCGCTGTTCAACAAGTTCACCCCGCTGCCTGAAGGGGCTTTGAAGGACTCTATTTTCCATTATGCCTCCAAGGTGGGATTCGCTTTGCAGAATATTCTCGTCATGGACGGATCGAAGCGCTCGAGCAAGTCCAACGCGTTTTTCACCGGATTCGGCAGGAACAAACGGATCGCGCTTTATGACACCCTGATCGAAAAGCACACGGTGCCCGAGTTGACCGCCGTGCTGGCGCACGAGATCGGTCACTACCAGAAGAAACATGTCCTCATCGGCACGGTGATGAGCATTGCGCATTTAGGGGTGATGTTTTTTCTGCTGTCGCTTTTCATCAGAGAGCCCGCCCTGCACGAGGCCTTTTACATGCAGGCGGTCTCTGTGTATGCCGGCATGTTTTTTTTCACCCTGTTGTATTCGCCGGTCGAAATGACCCTGTCGCCGCTGCTGAACCTGCTCTCGCGGCGGCACGAGGTTCAGGCCGATGATTTTGCCGTCGCCACCTCCGGCCTGGGCCGGGATCTGATCACGGCGTTGAAAAAATTATCGCGGGATGATCTGACCCATCTCACCCCGCATCCGTTTTATGTCTTTCTGCACTATTCTCATCCGCCGGTTTTGGCCAGGATCAGAAGAATTAACGCCATTCTGCCATCGTAGCGCAACGCGACCGTTGCAAGGAAGCACACATGTCCTATCCCATGCCGGAAGGGGAACAAGTTCGCCGGGCGATCAAATGGATCTCTGAGCAGCTGCAAGGGAATCCCCAGCAGAAGCTGTGGCCGTTGATCAACGAGGCCACCACCCGTTTCGATCTCAATCCGCGCGATGCCGAGTTTCTCATCCATTTTTATCAAAAGGCGCCGGCGAAATAAAAAACGGGCCGTAAGGCCCGTTCGATTAATGGCTCTTTTGAAATGCTTTCATAAAGTCGGTCAAAACCTGGATCGCCTCCAACGAGACCGCGTTGTACATCGACACCCGTATGCCTCCCACCGAACGATGGCCTTTCAATCCGACCAGGCCCTCTTTTTTCGCTGCGCTGAGAAATTTCGTTTCCAGCTCCTCGGACGACAGGCGCAGGGGCGCGTTCATCCAGGAGCGGCAATCGGAACGAACCGTGCCGCGATAAAAGCCGCCGCTCTCGTCTATGGTCTTGTAAAGCAGCTCCGCTTTCTGCTGGTTGGTCTTTTCGACCGCGGCCAGACCGCCCACGTTCTCCATCCATTCCAGCATGAGTTTGATCATATAGATGGCAAAGACCGGCGGCGTGTTGTACAGCGAGTTGTTTTTGCGATGGGTTTCATACGCCAGCAGGGTCGGCAGATTTTTGTTCGCCGTGTCGGCAAAATCGTCGCGGAGAAAGATGACGGTGACGCCGGCAGGGCCGAGATTTTTCTGCGCCCCGGCATAGATCATGGAGAAACGGTTGAAATCGGTCCGACGGCAGAGGATGTCCGAGGACATGTCCGCCACCAAGGGTTTGCCGTGCACATCCGGGAATGTCGACCATTGGGTGCCGAAGATGGTGTTGTTGGAGGTCAGGTGCACATAGGCGGCGGCAGGATCCAGGTCCAGCGCATCCGCGGCCGGCAGGTAGGAGAATTGTTTGTCCTCGGAGCTGGCGGCCACGCGGCCTTTGGCGACCAGGTTGGCCTCTTTGCACGCCCGCCTGGCCCACTCGCCGGTGACCACGTAATCCGCGGATCCGCCGGCCGGAATAAAATTCATCGGAATCATGGTGAATTGCAGGCTGGCGCCGCCGCCGAGGAAGAGAATCTTGTACGCATCCGACAGGCCCATCAATTTTCTGAACAGGGCTTGGGTGTCGGCCAGCACCTGTTCGAACTCTTTGGACCGATGGCTCATCTCCATGATCGACAGGCCGGCACCCGGGTATTCCAGCAGCTCGGCCTGGCATCTCTGCAGCGCCGGCAGCGGCAACGCGGCGGGTCCGGGATTGAAATTATAGACTCTTGCCATAAAACGCTCCTTTTTCTAAAGTCGACCTGATTTATAATTATCGAGCAGCTCGAGGATGTCGTAACCGATGCGCTGCATGTTCTCTTTGCTGGCGGCGCCCAGGTGCGGCGTCAGCAGGACGTTGGGCGCGCTGAGCAGCGGCGAGCCGGTGGGTGGGTCGCTGTAATACACGTCCGTGGCATAGCCGGCCACTTTGCCGCTCTGCAGCGCCTGCACCATATCCTCTTCCACAATAGTCTTGCCGCGACCGGTGTTGATGATATAAACGCCGGTTTTCGTCTTGGCGATCAGCTCGGCATTGAATAATCCACGGGTGCTGTCGTTCAGCGGCAGATGCAGGGAGAGATAATCGCATTTGCCCAGCAGGGTCTGCAGATCTTTTTCCATCTGCATATAGTCGGATTCGGTCACGCCGGGATCATAACCGTGCACCAGCATGCCGAAAGCCTGCGCCCGTTTCGCCAGTTGCTGACCGATGCGGCCGCAGCCGATGACGCCCAGCGTTTTGCCGTACAGCTCGGTGCGCTCCAGTTCTTTTTTCAGCCATTTGCCCTCTACCATGGAGCGATGGGCCGCCGTCAGGTGGTTGGGCAGAGCGATCATCAGGGCAAAGGCCAACTCGGCCACCGCAATGCTGGAGGCCTTGGGCGTATTGCGCACCAGAATGTTTTTTGATTCCGCATAAGCTTTATCGATGTTGTCCATGCCCACGCCGCCACGGATCGCCAGCTTGAGGTTAGGCGCCGCATCGATGAACGCTTTATCCACTTTGACTTTGCTGCGCACGATCACCACTTCAGCCGTCGCCGCATCGGCGAGGTTCTGGGTCACTTCGCCATAAGCGCGCAATTTTTCCGCCAGCGAGGCGTCAAAGCTTTCAGCCAGAAGAATTTTCATTTTTCCTCCTCCTGCGACACGCCGGCGGGCGAGCTTTGGGTCGTGAAAAAAGCCGGTCCCGCAAGCGCCGTCGGATTTTTATCAGTCCAGAGTATGCACAACCAGGCCGCTTTTTAATTTTGGTTCGAACCAGGTGGATTTGGGCGGCATGATGAGCCCGGCATCCGCCACGCGCATCAGTTGTTCCATGGTGGTGGGCGGAAGCGAAAACGCCGCCGCATAGCGCCCTGAATCCACCAGTCGCACCAGCTCTTCATCTCCCCGAATGCCGCCGATAAAGTCGATTCGTTTGTCCGTGCGCGGATCGCCGATAGCCAGAACCGGCGCCAGCAGCTGCTTCATCAGTATGTTCACATCCAGGCTGTCCAGCGGGTCCTGCTCCTGGAACGAGCCCGGCCGAGCAGCGAGCGCATACCAGCGTCCGGCCAGATACATGCCGAAACGGTGCGGTTGATCGGCGCTGAAGCCGCTGGTCAGCGGTGAAAGGGAGAAAATCCGGCCCACCGCCTCGAGGAACTCTTTTTCACTTAATCCGTTCAAATCCCTGACCACCCGGTTGTAGGGCAGTATGCGCAACTGGTGATGGGGAAAGATCACGGATAAAAAGAAATTGAACGGTTCCTGACCGGTATAGTCGGGATGCAATTTACGCCGCAGCAGACAGACGTTGCAAGCGGACGCTGAGCGATGATGGCCGTCCGCCACATAGGCGGCCGGCAGCGCGCCAAAGTACGATTGAATGCGGCGGATCTGCTCAGGATCAGCGATCACCCACAGCTGATTGCGTACGCCGTCTGCCGAAGTAAAGTCGACCTCTGCGGCGGTCTCTGCGGTCTGCTGAAGAAAATCATCCAGCATTGGGGCGGAAGGATAGAACAGAAACACCGGACCGACCTGGGCGTTCTGAACGTCGGTGAGCTTGGTGCGGTCCGCCTCCTTGTCCGCCCTGGTCAACTCGTGCTTTTTAATCCGCCCCTGCAGATAATCATCCACCGACGACAGGCACAGGTAGCCGGTCTGCGCGTGGCCTCTCCAGGTCAGCCGGTAGATATAGATGGCCTCCTCGGCGTCGTGCTTCAAGACGCCCTGCGCGATAAAGCGCTGGAGATTTTCCCGGCCTTTTTCATAGACCTGGTCCGAGTACAAGGGGGTGTTTTCTGGCAGATCGATTTCCGGTTTGTTGACATGAAGAAAAGAAAGCGGGTTTCCTTGAGCCATGATTCTGGCTTCCTCGGAGGATATCACATCATAGGGGGGGGCTGCCACCTGGGCAACCAAATCTTTGGGCGGCCGTAATCCTCGCAGCGGCCTGATCGAGATCATAGGCAAAGTCCTTCCTCGGATTGAATGAACAATTCAGCTGAAGAAATTACAATTTATTGATTGGAATAGCAAGAGCAAAAATAGCCTAAAACAGTTGTTTTTTTTCTTAAATTTGTCGAAATTACTCTCTTGACTTGGCGGCCTCCGGATTCATGACCAACGGCCGGTGAATGAGCGGATTTCGCTGATCAACGATTTGAACGCACAGGATAGGATCTTATGAAACATTCAGCGTTTTTGCTGTTCTTCGGCATTGTTTTTATTATTTATAGTTTGGTTAATTTTTACATCGTGCGGCGAGGATGGCTGGCCTTCAGCGGTTCGTGCAGACTGCGGACGGTTTTCCTTGTCGTGATGCTGCTGTTGGCCATCGCCTATCCTTTGAGCCGGTTCCTCGAGCATTCGGCGCTGCGCAGCCTGAGCGTTCCGTTGGTGCATGTCGGCGCCTATTACCTGGCGGCTATGGTATTCCTGCTGTTTCTCCTGCTCGGCGCTGATGTTTTGCGCGGGCTGGGCCGGCTGCTGCATTTACTGCCGCAGGGCTGGAGAGACTGGGGTGGTGCAGTCGGCCTGAGGGTGTACTCTGCTATTCTGGCTGCGGCACTGGTCATGACTCTGGCCGGCGCCTGGAACGCCCGCCATCTGCAGGTGCGCCGGTTGAACCTGACGCTGGCGAAAAAACAGGGCCGGCATGAGCGCCTGCGCGTGGTTATGGCTTCGGATATTCATATCGGCGCCCTATTGCCGCCGGAACGGTTTCACGAGATCGCCCGGCTGATCAACCAGCAGGATCCCGACGTGGCGCTGATCGTCGGCGATCTGTTCGATGAGGATGTCACCCGCCTGAACCGCGAAGAGTTGATCGGCTCTCTTCAGGCGCTGCGCAGCCGTTACGGCGCTTACGCCGTGCTCGGCAATCATGATTATTTCGCCGATGTGCGCGCTTCCATGGCGCTCATGGAAAAAGGCGGATTGAAAGTGCTGCGCGATGAGGGCGTGCGGGTGAACGATGCCTTTTATCTGCTGGGCCGGGATGACCGGCAGAGCGTTCACATGAAAGGAAGCCGCGCCGCGCTGGCGCAACTCAAAGCGGCGCTGCCGGACGATGATCTTCCCGTGGTTCTCATGGATCATCAGCCCTTTGGGCTGCAGGAGGCTGAGGCCGCGGGCGTAGCCCTGCAGCTCTCCGGCCATACCCATCACGGTCAGATCTGGCCTTTTCAATGGATCACTCGACGGATCTATGAGATCAGTTGGGGGTACGGGCGAAGAGGAGAGACCCAGTATTATGTCTCTTCGGGCGCCGGCACCTGGGGACCGCCGGTACGGCTGGGCAACCGCCCAGAAATCGTGGTCTTCGACCTGACCTTTCAGTGAGCCCTTCACCGGCGCACTGGAATCAGGCGCAGGGGAATGGGCATAGAGCATATTGGTTGATAGAAAAAAGGAGTATGATCGTTATGGCTGAAACATCCACGCAAACCTTCGAATTCAAAGCAGAGATTCAACAGCTGCTGCATATTCTCTCTCACTCGCTCTACACCCATCGGGAAATTTTCATCCGTGAACTGATCTCCAACGCGGCGGATGCATTGGACAAGGCGCGGTTCAAAACGATCAAGGGCGAGCCCATCGTGGATTCCGATCTCGAGTTCGCCATTTGGATCGATGTGGATGAGAGCAAAAAGACCTTTACCATTCGCGATAGCGGCATCGGCATGTCGCAGGAGGAGTTGGTGAAGAACATCGGCACCATCGCTCATTCCGGCACCAGCGAGTTTCTCAAACAGATGGCGGTGCAACAGGATGCAGGGCTGAACCTCATCGGTCGTTTCGGCGTGGGCTTTTACTCTGTCTTTATGGTCGCGGAACGCGTCGAATTGACCTCGCGCTCCGCCGAGGCGGCGCAGCCGGCGCACGTCTGGAGCAGCGACGGCCAGGGCGCCTATGACATCCAGCCGGCTGACGAAGCGCCCCGCGGCACCACCGTCAAGGTTTTTCTGCGCGAGGACGCCCAAGAGTTCTGTCAAAAGCAGCGCGTCGAGTCGTTGATAAAAAAATATTCCAACTTTGTTCCGTTTCCCATTCGCGTCAACGGCGAGCAGATCAACAAGATCTCCGCGATCTGGCGCGAGCCCAAAGCGCAGGTCAGCGAAGAGCAGTATAACGAGTTCTTTAAATTCATCGCCGTTGAATCGGAAAATCCTTTGACGTGGCTGCATTTTTCCGCTGATGCGCCGATCCAGTTTCACGCGCTGCTCTTTGTGCCCAGCAGCAGCCGCGAGTCCCTGGGCTTCGGTCACGACGAGGAGGGCATGCAGCTGTTCGTCCGCCGCGTGCTGGTGGACCATCACGCCAAGGACATTCTTCCCGACTATTTACGTTTCGTCCGCGGCGTGCTCGACAGCGACGATCTGCCGCTCAACATCTCGCGCGAGACGCTGCAGGAAAATCCCCATCTGCTCAAAATCAAAAACACGCTGGTCGCTAAATTCCTCTCGCATCTTCAGGAATTGGCGCGCACCGACGAGGCCAAGTACCTGGAGATCTGGCGGCAGCACGGCCGCGTGCTCAAAGAGGGCTATGCCGATTTCACTCAGCGGGAAAAGCTGGCGGAATTGCTGCGTTTCAATTCCTCCAAAAGTGCGGACGAGAAAGAGCTGATCTCGTTGCAGACTTATGTGGAGCGCATGCCGGAAAAGCAGGCTGAGATTTATTATCTCTCCGGCCCGACGCGTGAAACTGTGAGCCGCAATCCCATTCTCGAGATCTTTAAAGCCAAAGAGATCGAGGTGCTCTACTGCTATGAACCCATCGACGAGTTCGCCCTACCGGGCATGATGGAGTACAAGGGGAAAAAGTTCAAATCCGCCGATCAGGCGGACGTCAAGACGCTCAACGACCTGCCGGACAAGACGGCTGAAAAGCCGGCTGCCGATTATGACAAGAAGGACATGGACCGTCTGGCGCGCCGCATCAAGGACATTCTCGGCGACAAGGTTGAGGACGTGCGCGTCTCCGAACGGCTCGTGGACAGCCCCGCGCTTTTAGTGGGAACCGATTCGTTCATGTCCAGCCAGATGCAGCGCATCATGATGCATATGCAGCATCAGGTGGAGCTGCCCAAGCGCAACCTGGAGATCAATCCGCGGCATCCGCTGCTGCGGAACATGGAACAGATCTATCGCCAAGATCCGCAGGATCCTTTTTTGACGCAATTGGCCTTGCGTCTGTTCGACAGCGCCCAGTGGGTGGACGGCTATGTGGGCGATCCGCTGGCCACCGCCACCGGGCTGCAGGAGCTGCTGCAACAGGTGGCGGACATGTACGTAAAGCGGGGGAAATAACGTGTACATGCCGGCGCCGGCGGTGATTATAAGCGCATGAGACGGATACGCGCCTAACCTGGCCGGCCAATCGTCGTTCGCGGCAAAGGCCGCCATGATGAAGCTTAATTTAAAAACCAAAGCCCTTGTAGAGTATGCAAGGGCTTTCGCTTTAAGGGCTGCCGGGCTTGATAAAAAGAACAGGTCCTGCGCCGGCCGCGGTACGGTTTTGATTGATCGCCTTCGGTCGCGCTATTTGCCTGAGACCATGGCGATCATCCTGTGCCGGGTTCTCAGGCCTACGCGCCGATCTTCATGATGACGATGTACAGCAGGATGATCAACGCTACCAGCGCCCAGCAGAGCACAAATCCCCAGATGTCCAGTTTGGTCGGCTTCCAGAATTCCCATTGGGTTCCGGGGAACAGTTTGCGTTTTTCCACCTGCTCCGGATGCGCGATGGCTTCGTTGAGCAGGCGCTGGTCCTCCTGCTGGTCCGCCACCGTGGGCGTGTGCACCGCCGCGTAAAACTCGTTCAGCACTTTTTCCGAGTTTTTCCGCGTCAACAGGCTGATGCCGAACAGAAGCAGAAACGGCAGGATGATGTCAAAGATGAAGGAAAAAGTGGCCAGCTGCGCCTTGGACAGATCAGCCACCGGCAGACCCAGGAGCGAGAGGTAATAGAGCTGATTGCGAAAGGCGCCCTTGCCCACCAGGGGCGAGTTCGGATCATCGGGATTTTCCCGTACCACTTCATCGAAAAAGACCGCTGACGGCGGCTGCACGTGCCGTTTTTCGATCATTTCGCCGACCCGGTCGGCGCGGCCGGCGGCGACGTCGCTCTCCAGCGCACGGGTCTGCAGCACCGCCACCCGTTCGCGCGTCTGAATGGTCAGCGCCGGATTTTTGCGCACGCTGTCAAAAGTGGGCGCAACGTTGGGGATCACCACGGTGATGAGAATGGAGACGAGCATCTGGATCACCACGGCGCGGGTGGTCAGCCGGCGCCAGAAATAGACCAGCCACAGGGCCGGCCCGATGATAGTGCCCACTGAGAGGACGTATTTGAACATGACGAATATATCGTTGACGCGCAGCGCGAAAAAGATCGAGGCAAAGAGAATGACCATGATCACCAAGCGGCCGGCGAGGACCTGGGCTTTCTGCGAGGTGGCGGGCCGCAGCGGCAGCAGGATGTTGTTGCTGAACGCCGCGCCCCACTCCAGGCTCTGCGCGGAGATGGTGGACATGTTGGCCGCCATGATCGAGGCGATCATCAGCCCGATCATCCCCTTGCCCAGCAGGTCGCGGGTGAGATGGCCCCAGATCATGGTGGGGTCGTCCACCAACCCTTGATACAGGCCGACCGCGATCAGGCCGGTCAGAGCCCAGCCGATCATCATCAGCCGCTTGCTGAACGAGCCGGCCAGCAGGCCCACGCGCGCCGATAGGTCGTCCTTGGCTGCGCCGCCGATGACAAAGCTGCGCGGCGGCAGGCCGATCAGGTTGATGAACGCCATGGTGATGACGAAATACCAGGTGTATTCGCTGGTGGCGGCTGAGCCGAACAGCTCGAACATGTAATCCGGCACCTTGGCGTGCAAGCCGCTGAATCCGCCTAGACGGATGAGACCCACGGGGATGAGGATGAAACTGAGCAGAATGATCAGCAGCCCCTGGATGACGTCGTTGATGGCCGCGGCGAACATGCCGCCGAGCACCGTGTAACTGCCCACACAAAAGGCATAGATGAGCAGAAACAGGGTCAGATTCAGGTAAGAGTGATAGGCATGCAGTTCGCCGCGTTTCTGCTTTTCCATCAAAAGCGACAGCTCGCTCTTCTCTTCCACAGTCAATGGGGCGGTGGTGCGTTTCTGCGTCAGGCTTTGCAGCCGGTTGAAATCCGCCACCGATCGCTGTTCCACCTCGGTATATTCCGCCGCCGGTTTGACCATCAGCGCCTGCATGGTCTTGCCGGTGAGCAGATACCCCATGGCGCCGCCGTAGACCGCGATCAACAGAATATAGACCGCGTACAACCCGGCGAGAAACCGGCTCTCGAAACGGTGGAGGTAGATATCGCCCGGACCCAGATAGCGCGTGCGCTTTTGCAGCACCGCAGAAAACCAGTAAAACGGCGTAATCAGCAGCACCAGGTTTTGAAACCACAGGCCGGATAATCCCTGGCGATAGATCTCGCGGGTCACGCCGGTGGCCTGGTCCGCGCTGGTGATGTTGCCGAAATTCATGAACGTGGTGAGCACTTTGCCAAAGCTGCGGCCGCCTTGATAAAAATCCTTGGCGTTTTTCACCTTGCGCTGCGCCCATTTGCCGATCAGGACCATGAGGGCAAAATAGAAAATGATGACGATCCAGTCGAGAAGATGCAACCCGAGGAAGGACATGATGGAGCTCCTGTTCCTGTGTGTGATGATTCCAGCGCCCTACGCCTGAGCCGGCTCTCAGCCCCTGCAATGCGTTGAGGAGAGATCGGTAATATGGAGAACAGCGAGGAACGTCGCTAATGCCGCCGGCCCGGCCGCGGGACACTGCGTAGACGCCGACACCGGCTGATGGTGGGCCGGCGCAGATGGCCCGGCACAGGCTGCTGCGGCCTACTTTTCCCTGTTTTCATTATAGCGCTTGATCGCCCTGCCGAGAATCTTTTCTTTTTGTTTGCGTTTCAGCTCCAGGACCAGCGGATCGATTCGCGCCTGCCGCTGTTCCAGGGACAATTTGACAAAACTCTTGAAACGTTCCGCGGCGATCTGTTTCGTTTCCACCGCTTGCCGCAGGGCGCAACCCGGTTCCTGCTGATGGGTGCAATCCCTGAAGCGGCACTGCTGCGCCAGTTCGTAGAGATCCGCAAAGGTTTCCTCCAGGCCCGCGGCTAGATCGATAAAGCCCAGTTCCCGCAGCCCTGGATTGTCGATCACCATCCCGCCGTTGGGCAACAGGACCAGCTGCCGGAAGGTGGTGGTGTGGCGGCCCTTGGCGTCTTTGTCGCGGACCTCTCCGGTGGCGAGCATCTCCTGCCCAACCAGCCGGTTGATCAAGGTCGATTTGCCCACGCCCGACGGGCCGAGAAAGCAGATGGTCTCGCCCGGCGTGATCCAGGATAAAATCATCGCCAGGTCTTCGCTGTCCTCTGCGCTGTAAAGCAAAAACGGGACCTCTTCGGCAAGGCGTTGGCACTGCTCCTGTCGCTGCGCCAGGACCTCTGGCGACAGTTGATCCTTTTTGCTGAACAACAGCACCGGCGCGCAGCCGCCTTCGGCCGCCAGGGCCATATAGCGCAACACCCGGCTGTGATGGATGTCCTGATCCAGTCCGGATAGAATGAATGCCTTGTTGACATTGGCGGCCAGCAGCTGATAATCCGATCGTTTGCCGGCTGTTTTGCGATGAATGAGGCTGAAGCGCGGCAGAATCGAGTGCAACAGCGTGGTCTGCTCATCGATTCTGCGTACACAGGTCCAATCTCCTACGGTGGGCAGATCGCGTCCATCTGCGGCGGAAAAATAGAACTTGCCCGGCACCTCCATAAACGCGGCCCCCTGTCGCGTCTGCACCTGATACCGTTCCCGCGCCGCGCTGATCACGCGCGCCGGTTCCAGTCCAGGTTCGATGCAGGAATCCAAGGCGGTCTGTATGGTTTCGTTGAGTCCATAGGACAACAGGGGGTCATCAGTGCGGATCATCCACTCATCCTTTTCGATCTTGGGATGCTCTTCGATGGGCTTCCGCAGGCAGAAGGCTCACTTTCCGGTGCGGGATAAATACGATTCTTTAAATATAGGCCTTTGTCGAGTCGAGATCAAGTCATTTGTACCGTACAGCCGCTTTTGCGCCTTGTTTCAAAGCATCCCCAGCAGGTACAATAAAAAACTGGTGATGAGCGGTACCGTGAGATTGTCCGTGCCAGCGGGCGACAGGGCTTCGGACGCGGTTGCGATCATCGTCCCCACGATCGATAACAAAAATCGCTGCGGCAGGGCGGTGACTGTGCTGAATGGCGACAGTGAAGAACCGGGCAGCCAGGTCAGAGTCAACCAGATGGCTATAAAACTGATCAGCATCATGAGTGCGCTGCCCAGCCAGGAACGTGCATGGCCAAAGGTTGTATAGGTCTTTTTGCCCCAGGGTTGACCGATCAGGCCGGCGAAGGCATCCCCCCAGGTCATGGCCATGATGCCGGCCATGGCCACTGGAATATGGTCGATGGGACCTTTCGGCCACCAGAAAATTGAAAACAGCAGAGTGATGGAAACAGCGAAATACACAGTGCCGGGCGATGTTTTTTCCGCATCCATTTGCGAAAAGGTCCGGCGCCGGTAGAAAAGATAGTTGAGCAGGATAAAGGTGGCAAACGGCAGGATGCCCCAGAGCCGGTGATGAAAAAAATATAAAATGCCCCACGTCCACATGCCGGCGCCGATATGGATGATCTTGCGGCTGACGTTCAACGGCCATCGCCATCGTTTGCCCGCCGCCTCGACGATCAGCAGGAGAGAAAAGGCATAGACGTAGGAAACGATCAAGCCGACAAGTTCGAATTGGGACATAATTTTCTCCTGCAGACGACGGCCTGGTCAAAGGCCATGAATTCAAAGCGTTTTGCCGGAGATGCGCTCCGCTATCTGCTCCCGGCTCGCTTTCTCGGTCTACGCGCGCCGGTCATTGGTTACAGGCGGCCATGGCCGCATAGGTTCCGGCTTTTTTCCAGGTGAACAATGAGCAGGCTTGCGCCGGTTTGCTTTAGAGAGACCGCCTCGAGCCGCTGTGAAACGGCCGGTAAAACCGAACCGCAGCGCGGTTTCCCGCGCTCGCAGCCGTTTCACTCTTTTTTCTGTTGTTCATCCAATCCGCGGAAATCCAGCACCAGCTTTTTTTTCTTATACTGCAGTGTGACGATTCTGCTGCCCATCTCACTGGTGATGTAAGGGCTGTTAAAAAATTTATACTCGGAAAAATCGATCGTCCGGCCGTTCAGCCTGCGCGGACCATTAAAGGAGAACTGCATGAGGTCTCCGGCCGGAGTGCGGTACTGAACGGTCCTGTCCGCGGTCCATTCCGGCGGCCGGCGGCACTTTTTCATAAAGGCCTGAAAGCTTCTGTCCTCTTTCTTTGATCCCACATGCACCACCACGCCGTTTTTCAACTCGCGGCTGCGCCAGCGCCAGTTGTGCTCTTCTTCGATCCACTCGTAGGGCCGCAAGGGGTAGAACGCGATGTAGGTCTGTCCGGCATCGCAAAAGATCCAGCCGGACGGATCGGTCAACCGCTGCCGCAGCGTTTTGGGAAAAAAGCCGTCGATGTGAGGATGCTGCGCGCTGGAGTCGATATCGTAAAGAACGATCAGATTGTTCTTGTGCTGAAAGGTCTGTTCATAGGGCGAACTGGAATTCCATTTGTTGGGATCCTTGTAAATCAGGTGGTAGCGGTTGACCTCGTCCGCCAGCACTTTTTGTTCCTCTGGAAAAAACATGGCCAGCTCTTTGCCGGAATAAAAGGGGTGCAGGGTGAACAACGTGTTGTAGGGCTGGTCCGAGACATACGACACATCCCAGGTGTGCTGTTGAATAGGCTGCAGGATGCCGCCGTGCAGCGAGCCGAGCACATAGGAAGAAGTCATGTAGGTGTATTTGTAGACCGGCGGATTCAGTTCGCGGCCGAAGCGGATGACGTTGCGCGTCCGCCGGGTCTCTGTGCTGACATAGGGCTGCGAACGATCGGTGGCGATGCAGCGAATGATTTCAGGCAAACGATAGCGGCTCAGCGCGCCGAACACCGTCTCCCAACCGCGATGACGCAGTTTGCCCCGGCTCTCCTGCCAGGGCGGAAAGTCCGGTTCGCCGAAATAGAGCCAGGCGAACATGGTGGCGGCCGGGATCAAGGGATTGATGATGTCCTCCGGGTAATCCCGGCTGTGTCCCCCGCCGTACATGCCGGTCAGATGATCGATGGCGAAATCAGCGAACAGCAGGTTCAGCATGTTCTCGGCGTTTTTTTTCATCGCCGGATCACGGCTGAAATCATAAAGCGGCAACAGCGGGGAGACAAAGGCGATGAAATAGGTCGGCGAATCGAATTCGCCCTGTCCGATGGCGGCCGATAGATTGAACCAGTGGCGGAGGTACTCTTCCGCTTCAGCGAAATTTTCCGCAGAGCTTTTGCCGTTGAACCACCGTTCGCCTGATTCGTTAGGCCAGGTCTGGCTGGCCAGATACATTCCGGTGTAATACATAGCCCAGTGGTTTTCCGTATCGCCCCGGTAGATGGGGCGCAGCCGGTAGATGTCGCGGATTCTGGTCTTGATGGAATCCGGCAGTATCTTTTGCAGATGCAGGTAGCTGCTGACGGCCAAATAACTCAGGAAAGAGCCTGATACGCGCTGATCAAAGAGCAAAGAGTCCAGCTGAGCGAATCGGTCGTGCCCCTGCAGCAGGGCGGCGGTGAGGGTGAAAAAATCCGGCCTGGGTTCGCGGCTCGCCGCCTGCAGGATGATCCGGCTGCGCTGGGCAAAGTCGTCGCCGGCCTGCAATGAAGCGCCGAGAATCAGAACAAGAACTAGGGTTTTTTTCATTAGGTATCCGTGATCGAGCTGAGTTCAGGTCAACGGACGGACAATCCCCATATATGGGATTCCGCCTGGCCGGCAAACGTCCAGGTTGCGCCGGCATCCCGGCTGATAAACAAGCCCTCGTTGATGGCGCCGGCGAGCACCACCTGCGGATTCGAGGGCAGGACCGCCAGGCTGTGCACTACGGCGTTGCCCAATCCGGAGGACAAGCGTTGCCAGGTCGCGCCGCCGTCCGTCGAACCATAGACGCCGCCCTCGTGGACGCCCAGATACATTTTCTTTGCATCCGTGGGATGAAAGGCGATGGCATAGACCGTGGAATGGTTCAGCCCGTGATTGCGCGGCTGCCAGGTTCGTCCCTGATCGGTGGAAACGAACACGCCGTCGTCCTCTGTGCCGGCCCACCAGTTTTTATCCGCGCCGGGCGATTGCGCCAGCACACGAATGCCCTTGCCGGACAGGCCGCAGAGCTGCCAGGAGTCGCCGCCGTCCCGACTGATCGAGATCCCCTCCTCCTGAGCGGCGAGCAGGGTTTGCGGTTGTGAGGCATCGATCAGCAGGTCGGCGCTGAATCGATCCAGCACTTTGCGCCAATTTTGTCCGTGGTCTGTGGTTCTAAACACGCCGTAGGCGCAGGCCGCATACACGGTGGACGGCCGGTCGGGTCTAACTTTGACTTTGAGCACCTCGGTCACGCGCCAGTCGGTGGTGATCTTCCAGGTGTGTCCGCCGTCGACGGAGCGCATCACGCCGTTGCCCGCTGCGCCCCAGAGGACGCTGTCCGCGCCCATTTCGGCGTAAAAGAGGCGCACGGATTCCTGCCACCCCCGGTGCTGCCAGGTTTTCGCCTGATCATTGCTGACGAACAGTCCGATCACCGGATTCTGCGATTGGCCCAGACGGTGCCGGCGCGAATTGGGCACGCACATGAACACGGTCTCCGCGGCCCAGCCGCCGGACGTCGCGAAAAGGAAAAGCAGAAGATAAAATCGTTTCATGATGAATCCAAATTCAGTTTGTTTTGACTGCGGTCATCATGATCTCCACCGCGCCGTCCCGGGGCAGCCGGCCCGGTTGAACCACCGCGCGCGCCGGCAGCTGGGATTTAAAGAATTTGGCGTAAATCGCATTGAACGCGGCGAAATCGTTCATGTCCGCCAGAAACGCCTGGGTGACCACCACCTCGTCAAAAGTGAATCCAGCCTCATTCAGCACGGCCTGCAGGTTGAGCATGGCGCGGGTGGTCTGCGCTTCCACGCCGCCCTCCACCATTTTGCCCGTGGCTGGATCGATGCCCAGCTGGCCGGCCAGGTAGAGCGTGCGGCCCACCAGCACAGCCTGAGAATAGGGGCCGATCGCCGCCGGCGCGTTAGCGGTCTGGATGGTGGTGCGGGTCAGCTTTTCGCCGCTTCCGCAGCCGGCCATCAGCCACGCCAGAAAAACAAGACAGGTTTTTTTTATCATTCAAAATCTCCTCTGGAGGCAACGATTCGTATAATATACAATTTATTCAACACATTCAAGAAAATTATTCCCTGCAAATAACCCTTGATCCGGGGCAAAAATATGCTATACTATCTGCTGCAAGGGAATAATTCTGTTTTTACCCGGTACTGTCATTGAGGCCCGGATGATGCACAACAGGAATAGACCATGACCGGCTGGCAACAATTGCTTCAACGGCGGCAGGACCTGCATTGGGTGCGCAGGATCAAAGCAGGAGATCAGCAGGCATTCCGCTCGCTGGTGGAGCGCTATCAGGCTAGGATCTATGCGTTGGTGCGCGCCATGGTGGGCTCGCATGCCCTGAGCGACGACATCACCCAGGATACCTTTATCAAAGTGTATCGCAACCTCTCCTCCTTTGACGAAAGTTATCCATTCTTTCCCTGGCTGCGCCGTATTGCGGTCAACACGGCGCTGACCGCCCTGCAGGTCCGGGCTACGCAAAACCGAGTGGCCTTGGATGACGACTTGGTCGAGGAGGGGTCGCTGGATCGAGACATCGAGCGGAACGAGTTGATCCTGCAGATGCAAAAGGAGATCGCCAGATTGCCGGAAGAACAGCGTACGGTTTTTGTCCTGCGCACCCAGCAGGAGATGAGCTATGAGGAGATCGCCGCAGCCTTGAACCTCTCTCTGGGAACCGTGATGTCGCGGCTAAGCCGCGCCCGCAGCCGTCTGAAAGAATCTTTGCATGACTATATTTAATCGGGGCTGAAACGGCGGTTGCCGGCTTTGTGGATATGAACGGTTGAAAGAATCGTTGTATGAATCTATTTAATAGGATGTCATGATGACCTGTGAAGAAATAGAGAACAAGCTGTCCGCCTGGTTGGACGGCGAACTGGTCGGGCCGGAGCAACGGCAAGTAGAACAGCATCTGCAGACCTGCAGTGCGTGCCGGAGCAAAGGGCAACAGCTGCTCGCCCTGCACACGCAGGGTAAAAAGGCTCTGACCGGCTATCGTCTGCCCGAGACCTACTGGCGCGACTTGACCGACCGCATCGTCTCCATCGTACCCGCCCGTTCAGCGGGCGCAGGAACGGGCTTTGCCGCCTGGTTTCGCCGCCGGCGCGCGGTATGGGTGGGATCCGTCAGCCTGGCGGCCATGATCGCACTGGTGGCGCTGACCACGGACCTGGCTTTCCGGCAAAGGGGGATCATCCCGCTCTCCCTTGAGGAGGATCGAACCGTAGCGCCGGTCCAGGCGACCGGACGGCCCCTCGAAGGGACCAAAGCAAAGCCGGCGGTGACGGCGCGGGCGGAAAAAAAGGAAATAAAAATCCACGATAAAGCGGCGCCGGCCGGCGCCACGCGACTTGCCGCAACCACCAGCCAGCCGTCTGCGGAAAAAGCTGAAAGCGCGCCGCTGAGTGCAGCGATGTATAAAGGGCCGGCGGACGAAATCCTGTCGGCGCCGGACTTTGATGCGCAACCCGCCGGCCTTTCTTCGTCTGCGGAAAAGGCCGGAAGCGCGCCGCCGAGTGCAGCGGGAGAAAGAGAGGCGGCGAACGAGACCCTGCCGGCGCCGGTGATCGGCAACGCTGCCACGGACGGCATGGCGGTGATGCAGAGCAACGGCGCGCCGCTCATGACCCTCCAGGTCGAAGCCAAACCCGCTTATACCTCTCTGGCGAAAAAAGACAGAAGCAAAATGAGCCGGGCATACAGCGAAGAGGAACGCCGCCTGGCGCTGCAAACGCTCCAGCGCGAACTGCTCTTTCTCGAAACCCTCAGCGCCGCGGACGTGCTGGCCTTGTCGGAAGCGGAAAGACGGTCTTTGAACAGCCGGGTGGTGCAGACCGCCGCTCTATTTTATGCGTTGGTCAAGGCAGGCGCCACCGATGCCCTGGCCGAACAAGCGGCCGCTTTTTACCGGGCGCATCGTCGGGTGCTGACAGATTCGCTGGGCCAGGCCTGTTATGAACAGCGGCTGCAAAGCTTGAAAATGAAACTTTGAGGGAATATTTTTTCAGCTCCCTGGTACTATCAATGGACCCAAAGTACAAGGAGCTGAGGATGAAAAAATATTTGCCTTTGGTGATTTTGTGGTGGAACGCCGCCGGCTGGAGCCAGGGCTTTATCCTGCCCCGTCCAGGCGGCGGATCCGCTGAGCTGATTGAACACCGTTTCACCGCCGACCTTGAGGATCAGGTCGCGGAAATCAAAGTCACTCAAACTTTCCATAATCCTTCCCCACGGCCGCTCGAAGGGATTTATTATTTCCCCATTCCGCAGGAAGCGATCATCAACCAATTTGCCCTGTTCGTGGACGGCAAAAAATTGGCCGGTGAATTGCTCGACCGCGATCAGGCGCGCGCCCTCTATGAGGACATCGTTCGCCGCAACATCGATCCGGCGCTGCTCGAGTATGCGGATCATCGGTTTTTTCGTTTGAACCTCTTCCCGCTGCCGGCGCATCAGGACCGCCGGATCGAGTTGACCTATTCCCAGATTCTCCCCTTTGAGAACGGATTGGTCCGTTTTCTTTATCCTCTGCACGGCGAGATGCAGGGCGGACGTGGCGCAGGACCCGCCTTGCCGCCCAGGCCGCAATTTGCCCGGAACGAGGAAAGCAGGGCCGCCCATGATCCCGCCCACTGCCGGCAGTTTTTTTCAGTCACGCTGAAGTCTCAAACCGCTCTCGGTTCCATCTATTCTCCTTCGCACGCCATCGAGGTGCACAGGCGGTCGGATCGCGAGGCGCACGTCGCCTATGAAGGCGACCGCCGCGAGAATGAAGCGGATTTCATCCTTTACTACAGCCGCTCCGGCGATGCTATGGGCATGAACCTGCTCTGCCACCGCACCGGCTCTGAGCCGGGCTATTTTATGCTGTTGGTTTCTCCGCGCAGCTCGTGGGCTGAAGGCCGCATTATCGACAAAGACGTGGTCTTTGTTCTGGACACTTCGGGATCCATGGCCGGTGAAAAGATGGAACAGGCTAAGGCGGCATTGACCTATTGTTTGAACACGTTGCGCAGCCGCGACCGGTTCGCCCTGGTCACGTTCAGCTCCGAGGTGCGGACCTGGAGACCCCGATGGATCGATGCCGCTCAAGGCCGGCAGGAAGCGGCGGCCTATGTGCGCAAGCTGGAGGCTTCAGGCGGAACCAATATCGACGCGGCGCTGGAAACCGCCTTTTCCTTCAAACCAGAGGCCGGCCGCTCCGGCAGCGTGCTGTTCATCACCGACGGACTGCCCACCGTCGGGGTTCAGGACATCAAAACCATTCTGGCGCATGTGCAGCGCAAACCGACGGCGCAGCGCATTTTTACCTTTGGCGTGGGTTATGACGTCAACACCTACCTGCTGGACAAGATCGCCGAGACCGGCCGCGCTGTTTCCGACTATATTGCGCCGGAAGAGAACATCGAGGAAAAAATCGGCCGGTTTTTCGACAAGGTGAGCAGCCCGGTGCTCACCGATCTGCAGGTAGAGTTGGCCGAAGGCCGGGTGCTGGACGTCTATCCAAAACAGCTGCCGGATCTGTTCGACGACGATCAGCTGATTATGGTGGGCAGGTATGCACAGGCCGGCGCCGCTCCGGTGGTTTTGCGCGGCACCAGCGGCCATGCCCAGCGGCGTTTCACCTACCAGGGCCAGTTCGCGCAAAAAGCGGAGAACGATTTTTTGCCCAGACTGTGGGCTTTTCGAAAAATCGCTTATCTGGTCGATGACATGCGCACTCACGGCGAAAACGCCGAAGTGAGAAAAGAGATCGAAGCGCTCAGCAAAGAGTATGGTGTGCTGTCTCCGTATACGGCTTTTCTCAGCCAGGAGGACGAGGCCAGGGTACTTCCTGTTGTTCGCGATCGCCATTCGAGCCGAACCAAGCTTGACGCCTATGCGTTCAGCGCGTCGGCCCAGGCGCCGATGTATGCCGTAGGCGCTGAAGCGGTGCAGTTGAGCAAAGGGTTGCGGGAGATGAAGGAAAAAAAGGTCGTGGACTCGAATGAGCAGATTCGTTATGTCGGCGGCAGAGCGTTCTCGCTGCGCAACGGCGAGTGGGTGGAAACGCGGTACAACGGCGAGCCTGTTTTGGCGGTCAAACGCGACAGCGACGCGTGCCTCAATTTGTTGAAAGCGTACCCCGCACTGGGCCGCTATCTGGCGGTCGCCGATCGCGTACTGTTCAGCTGGAACGGCCGCTATCTGCGCATCGGTGAAACGGGGGAGAGCGAGCGCAGTGTTGAGAGCTGGCGGCTCTTTTTCAAATAAAACGCCGGCTGTCACTGGCTCTGCGGGCTTGGGACTGAAAGCGGTTATTTCATTTTGCGCACCGCTTCCAGCAGACCTTCGCAGAGCCAGTTGGCCACCGCCTGACGATTATCCGGAATGATGAAACGCTCCTGGTCTTTGGGATTGCGGATGTTGCCGAGCTCGATGTACACGGTCGTGGGATCGAGTGCGGACAGCATGTGCAGATTTCGTGTGGAGATGGAGCTGTCGTAGCCGCGGCCCGGCTGGGCGGCGTGATATTTTTTTTCGATGGTATTGTGGAGAATTTCCGCCAGCACGCGGCTTTCTTGGACGCCGTGCTGATAGTAATAAAAGATATCGATGCGCTGAGCATTGGAGCGGGAATCCACATGCAGAATGAGGGCGATCTGCCGGCGGTAGCGGGTTTTGTTCCGGCGATGAAGACGGTTGACGATGGCGGCCCGGTCCGCCAGGCGCTGGGCCAGGTCGTGGGAGATGGCGCTGTTGTCGCAATAGCGTTCGTCGGTGTCGTAGGCGAGGATGGCGCTGTCGCGAATGCCGTCATTGGGGTCCTGCACGATCATTTGCACCGCTGCGCCGTATTCGGCGAGCCGTTTCGCCAGCCGCAGAGTGATGTCGTAAGCGTATTCGTCCTCGTAGAGAAAATCTTTGCCGCGTCTGCCGATGGCGCCCGGATCCGGGCCGCCGTGGCCGGCATCCAGATAAAACAGGCATCCCTTGAGCGCCTGTGAGCGCGGGGTTATTTTGCCCGTCGCCGTTTCCGGCGTCGATTGGTCGAGTGGTTTTTCCGCGCTAGGGGTCCACAGGTGCAGCGGCAGCCAGAGCAACTTGCTGCGGGTGTAGGGTTGTTGGCGCAGTCCGGCCTGGTAGGTCTTGAAATTATATTGATCGATTTGATCGACGATTTTTTTATCGTCCAGACCGAGTGAGGAAGCGATGCTCAGGCCGTCATAGGGGACGATCAGCACCGGCAACTGATAGTTCCGGCCTGCCAGCAGTTGATCGTTTTTGCGCAGTCCCCCTTTGTTTATATCTTTGAATTTGGCCACCGCGATCATATCGGTCGGCAGCGAATAACGGCGCAGCAGCGTGTACAAGCCGTCGCCGGGTTTGCTTTTTACCGTCAGGTAGGTTTGTGCGAGGCTGCATTGCGCAGCCAGCAGGATATACAGGATGGCTCGGTAAAGGATAGGTTTCTCCGCGATCGAAACAGGCCTTTTGTGAATTTTACAAATCTTGCGGGCAAAAGGCAAGCGTTTTATGCGGGTTCGGCGAAGGGGGAAAGATCCTTTGGGTGATCATGGTGATGTTTGAGAAATCAAATCACTTAATGTCCTCGTGGTTTTGAGCTTTTTGCGGCATAATTGACAAATTGATAAAACCACGAGAGCACGAAGGCCGCGAAGATTAAAGAACGAATCTTCTGATCCCCTCCTTCAAAAGCTCGACATTGAAATTTATCAACAAGCCGACACTCGCCTTGACCAATTTCATTTAAGTTAATATTTGCGCTTCATGAATGGGCAGCAATTTATCTACAGATTTTATCTCCATAAAGCGTTGATCGTTTTCGTCGCAACGGTTCGCGGTTTATCCGTTCTGTCCTGCGCGCAACACATCGGCGAACACGCCGGCCGCGGTCACCTCGGCGCCGGCGCCGGGCCCGCGTACGATCAACGGCCTTTCCCTGTAGCGGGTGGTGGTGAAAGAAACAACATTGTCGCTGCCGGAAAGAAAATAAAACGGATGGTGCATGTCCACCGCCTGTAGGTTCACCCGGGCGCGGCCGTTGTGCAGCACCGCCATATAGCGCAACACTTTGCCCTGGTGCGCCGCCTTGCTGCGCCGCGCCTCCATCTCGGCGTCGAACTGAGAGAGCGTCTGAAAAAATTCTTCCACGGTTTCCGCCCTGGTGCAGGGCTCGGGCAGCAGGCTCTCCAGTTCAATGTCCGACAGCTCCATGGATGCGCCGGTCTCGCGGGCCAGGATCAGGATCTTGCGGGCGACATCCAGTCCGCTGAGGTCGTTGCGCGGATCGGGTTCGGTCAGTCCAAGGGCGCGCGCCTGTTCGACCACGCGGCTGAACGGCTGCTCCCCGTTAAAAGAGTTGAAAAGATAGCTCAGCGTGCCGGAGAGCACTGCTTCGATGCGCAGGATCTTGTCGCCGCTGGCGATGAGATCGTTCAGCGTGTTGATGATCGGCAGCCCGGCGCCCACATTGGTCTCATAGTAAAAACGGGAACCGCGGTCCAGCGTGGCGGAACGCAGCGCTTCGTATTGCTCCATAGAGCCTGAATTGGCCCGTTTGTTGGGCGTGACCACCGAGACGTTGGAGCGCAGAATGCGCAGGTAATTCCGCCCCGGCTCGTCGCTGGCGGTGCAATCGAGAAAAATGCTGTTGGGCAGATTCAAGGCCAGCATGCGGTCGATGAACTCGTTCAGAACCGTGGCTTCGCCGGTTTCCTCCAACACCTCGCGCCATCGTTCCAGCGAGAGTCCCTTTTCATCAAAAACCATTTTCTCCACATTGGCTAAGCCGATGAGCTTGATGTCCATGCGCCGCTGTTTGCGCAGGAAAGGCAGATTCTCCTTCAGCTGCTGCAGAAAAGTGCCGCCGATCAGTCCGCAGCCGGCGAGAAACAGGTGCAGCGTTTTCATCGGCGAGAGAAAGAACGCCTCGTGAATGGCGTTGAGCGCTTTCGCCTCATCCGTCTGCTCGATGACCACCGAGATGTTGAGCTCCGACGAGCCCTGGGCAATGGCTACCACGTTGACGCCGTTGACGCCCAGAGCCTGAAACAGCCGGCCGGCCAATCCCGGCGAGTGGTGCATTTTTTCCCCCACCGCAGCCAGAATGGAAAGGCCGTCTTTGATCACCACCGGATCGATGCGATGCGCCTGCCGTTCCAGCTCGAACTCGTGCTCGATGATCCGCCTGGCCTTTTCAGCCACCTGCGGCTCCACCGCCAGACAGATGGAATGCTCCGAAGAGGCCTGGGTGATCAGAATGATGTTGATCTGGTGTTTGGCCAGCACGGCGAACAGCCGGCCGGCGATGCCGGACACGCCGACCATGCCGCTGCCTTCGATGCGCAGCAGCGCGATATCGCTGATGGAGGAGATGCCTTTGACCAGAAATCGGCCTGGCGCCGGTTCGGCGCTGATCAGGGTGCCGGCAAAGGCGGGATTAAAGCTGTTGCGGATGCGGATGGGGATTTTTTTCAGCATCGCCGGCTGCATGGTCGGCGGATAGATGACCTTGGCGCCGAAATGCGACAGCTCCATGGCTTCGTCATAGGTGAGCTGTTCCAACGGAAACGCTTTTTTTACCTTGGCCGGGTTGGCGGTCATGACCCCGTCCACGTCGCTCCAGATTTCGATCTCTCGCACGTTCAGCGCCGCTCCCACGATGGCCGCGGTGTAATCAGAACCGCCGCGCCCCAGGGTGGTGGTTTCGTTATCCGGCGTGGAGCCGATAAAACCGGTGATCACCGGCAGACGGTCGTTGTCGTTGAAAAATTCCTCAATCAGCCGCTGCGATTCCTCCATCAGCACAGCCGCGGCGCCGAAACGGTCGTTGGTCTTGATGAGGCGGCGGCTGTCCACCATTACGGCGTCCAAGCCGGCATTGTTGGCGACCTCGGCGATGATGCGGCAGGAGAGACGTTCGCCAAAGCTGAGGATGAAATCGAGGCTGCGGCTGGTCAGTTCTTTCACCCAGTAGACGCCCTGCACCACTTCGCGCAGCGCCTGCAGATCTTCCATCAACTGGGCGGCCTCCGGCAGCTGCCCGCCACTGAGGCTGCGCAGAACCGCCAGGTGCCGGTCTTCCAGCTTGTCCAGCAGGTCCGTGTAATGCGCCTCGTGGCGCGCTGCGGTCTCGGCGACCTGGATCAGGGCATCGGTGACGCCGCCGAAGGCGGAGCAGACCACTGCCACCGGGCCGTGGGCGACGCAGCCTGCTTGCACCAGCTCGATGACGTGGCGGATTCTTTCGGCCGTGGCAAGAGAGGAGCCGCCGAATTTCATGATATGTTGGATCGGTTCGGTCTTTCTGGTCCTTGGCATTTCTGTTCCAGTCCATTCCTGTGCGTTCAATACACGCAGGTTGCGGCAAACCCCACGTTGTTGATTCCATACTTGATGTACATGTAGCCGCTTTCACCCCAGCCCGGTCCCCAGCTGTTGCGCAGGATCCAGGCGCCTTTGCCGTCATCCCAGCCCACCAGTAGAATGGCATGATTTACGTCTGAAGAGGGAGAGCAGCTGAACAAGCCGCCGCCGGGCAGTTCATCTTTATCAAACACGCCGCTGCTGTAGGCCTGAAACGCAGCACCCACATACACCGCCGCTGCCGCCGGGCCATAGGTGTAGATCGCCTGTTTCAGTTTGTCGGTGGCCGCCACCTGGTCATCGCCGTCCACATAAGCCCAACCGCTCAGTTTGAAAGGATAGGCATAGGGTCCGCCGCAGGCCACATCCGCAGCGACATAGGGGAAATCGGTTTCCAAAACCGCTCCTGGGTTGATCAGCATGTCAAAAGCCCACCAGCCGCCGCCGCAGCCGTAGCCCAGGCTGTTGCAGGAGACCAGCTGCTGCTCCGACAGATCGACCAGGGTGTCGGATTTGATGGCGAGCAGCGATTCCAGCGCGCCGATGGAGCCAAAGGCCCAGCAGCTGCCGCAGCCGCCTTGATCCTTCACCGGGGTGACGCCGTCGTGCAACCGCCAATCCCAAACCGCCGGCAACCCTGCGCCCAGTGCGCCTGATTTCAGGGTCACGGGCTTCAGCTTGAGCAGATTTCGCTCTTTGGCCTGTCGCCACCAATCGCCGGCTTTGGCTACGCGCAAGCCGCACAGCTGGGCGATGGTGTAGCGATGCGCCGGATTGTAGGCGACGGTAAAGTTCAATTTTTCCGTCTCGATGGCAAGACGCAGCTGCCCCAACACTTTACGCACCTCCGAGGGCGCCTGGCTCTCGTCCAAACGCTGAGCCTGGGACCAGGAGCAGCAGACGACCAGGCATACAATGGCCTTGATTACGCGTTTTTTCACAAGTCCTCCTGCAAGTTAGACTGAATAAACATCAGGCGCCGTATGCGCCCCGCTTTTCAGCTTGACTATTTTGGGACAATGATGTGTACGCGAAAGCTGTCCGCTTCAGCAGTTGCTCTTTCCCATGGGCGCGCATAAATCAGCCGCAGGTCGGTGGCGCCGGCGGCGATCGCTTTGAACTTGAACACCTGTTTTCCCGGTGCGCCCATTCGGTGCGTTTCACTTTGAATGAAGCTTTTCTGCTTGATCTGTATGATGGCGCTGTCATAAGAGACGATCCGCCAATCGAACCCCGTCGTCGGGTTGGCGTTCAACAGCAGCTGAAAACTGGCATCCTTTTTCACTCTGACCTTGCTCTGATTTTGCGCTTGGGTGATCATGACCGTTTTTCCACCTGCACTGAAGAGGCTGAGCAAAATCAGAGGCGCGGAGGCGATAACGAGATGATTCATTGTTATGCTCCTTGATTGACAAAACCCGCCGCAGATTCGGCGGTGAATCCGGACGCCCATGGTTCAACAGAACGGCCGGAGCTTGAGGGTGATGATGCCTGAAGGATGGCGCACCGGTTCGGCGAATGGGGCAACGGTCGGTCGTGTAGCTGAGTCCTGCGGCATTTGCGGTAAAATAAATAAATCAAAGGGCAAAATCAAGCGATTGTTTAGCCGGCCGGCTTTTGTCGGATTTGAGCGCGATTCATTTATTTTTGTGCAATTCTTGAAAATCTTTTGTATCTTTGCCTCTGAGAAAAGGCGTCCCTGCAAAGGATTCCACCCTTTTCGTTCACACCCTTGAAAAAAAGAGATGCCGGCTCGAGCGGACGAACCATTTGCGGCGAACCGGCGGTTTGCCGCTGCATTCATCCACCACGGAGATGCGGCCGGTCAGCGGCAACGGCCGGCAGGCATTTTGTTCGACGAGGACAGAGGTTATGATGATGCGTATGGGCCACGGCGGTCTGCGCAGCATGATCGAGGCCACAGACGAAAAACCGAAAATCACTCGGGATCTGCTCGAGCGGGTGCTGCAGCATGCCAAACCTTATCGTCTGCGCATCGTGCTCATTCTCGGATTGATCCTGGCGCAGACCGGCCTGATGCTTCTCAATCCGCTGATCATTCGGGATCTACTGGACCGCACTATTCCGTCCGGAAACCTCCACCGGCTGATGTGGCTGGCGCTGGCGCTTTTGCTGATCCCCGCCGTCAACGGCGTGATCGGCGTTTGCCAGCGACGCACCAATGCGCGCGTCGGCGAAGGGGTGATCTATGACCTGCGCATGGCTCTGTACGCCGGCCTGCAGCGGATGTCGCTGCGCTTTTTCACCAACACCCAGGTCGGCGAGTTGATGAGCCGACTGAACAACGATGTGATCGGCGCGCAGAACGCCATCAGCAGCACCATCGTCGGCATCGTCACCCAGCTGATTCACGCGGCGGCGATTTTGGCGGTGATGTTGTCCCTGGAATGGCGGTTGACGGTGATCGGCGTGGCGATCATGCCGCTGTTCATCCTGGCAGCGCGTCTGCTCGGCAACCGGCTGCGCGATATCGCCCGCAAGCAGATGGAAGCCAATGCGCAGATGAACGCCATGATGAATGAAACCCTCAACATCGGCGGCGCGCTGCTGGTCAAGCTGTTCGGCCGGCGGCAGCTGGAAGTCGAACGGTTCGGCGGTCGGGCCGGCCAGGTGCGCGATCTCGGCGTCAAACGGGCGTTCACCGGATCGATCTTTATGGCCATCATCGGCCTGATCAGCGCCGTGGGAACCGCGCTGGTCTACGGTCTCGGCGGCTATTTCGTCATCGCCGGCACTTTTACCGTGGGCACCATTGTGGCCTTTGGCGCCTACCTGGGACAATTGTACGGCGCGCTGCAGGGGCTGTCCAACGCACCGGTCGAGTTCGCCGCCTCCATGGTCAGTTTTGAGCGGGTGTTCGAGGTGATCGATCTGCCGGTGGATATCGTCGAGAAAGCGGACGCGCAGACCGTGAAAAGAGTGCGCGGTGAAATTCAGTTCGAAGACGTCACCTTTGTCTATGACTCGGGCAACGGCAAGCAGCTCAGCGACGTGCATCGCTACGGCAGTATGGACAACGTGACCGGCGTGCTCTCCGGAAAAATGAACGGCCCGGACGGCGATGACCAGGCGCCGCGCAGTCAGGCGCGCCGCAACGCGCTGGAAGCCGTCAGCTTTCGCGTGGAGCCGGGACAGATCGTCGCGTTGGTGGGACCCAGCGGCGCGGGCAAAACCACGCTCACCTATCTGATTCCGCGCCTCTATGATCCGACCTCCGGCGCAGTGCGCATCGACGGCAAGGATCTGCGCGATCTGACGCTGGAATCCCTGTCGGCGCAGATCGGCATGGTCACGCAGGAGACGCATCTGTTTCATGACACCATCCGCACCAACCTGCAATACGCCAAGCTGAACGCCGGCCAGAAAGAATTGGAGGCCGCCTGCCGGGCGGCCAACATTCACGATTTCATTCAGGGGCTGCCGGACGGCTATGACACCGTCGTCGGCGAGCGCGGCTTTCGCCTGAGCGGCGGAGAGAAACAACGGCTGGCGCTGGCGCGGGTGATTCTAAAAAATCCGCGCATTCTGATCTTGGATGAAGCCACCAGCAGCCTGGACAGCCAGTCCGAAGCGCTGATTCAGGATGCGCTGGAAAAGGTGATGGCCGACCGCACCAATATCGTCATCGCCCACCGGCTGAGCACCATTCTGGCCGCGGATATGATTCTGGTCATGGATCGCGGCCGGATTGTGGAGCGCGGCGCGCACGACGATCTGCTGCAAAAGGGCGGACTTTATGCCACGCTCTATGAGACCCAGTTTCGCAAGGACGCAAATGGCAATGGACTGTGACTGTCGCTGCCCCGGTTCGCAGATCCAGGAACCGGCCGGCGTTGAAAGAGGAATAGCTAGTCAGGAATAAACCCATTGATCGCTGTCAATCATATTTCTTTTGATTATATCTCGGAGCAGGGCTCGTTCCGCCGCGTATTGGCGGATGTGTCGTTTGAAATCGCTGACGGCGATTTTATCGCCATCATGGGCGCCAACGGCAGCGGCAAAAGCACTCTGGCTCGCTGTCTCAACGGATTGCTGCTGCCCTCCACCGGCGAGGTGCTGGTGGATGGCCTGAACACCCGCGATGCGGAACAACTGCGCCGGATCCGCCGCCGCGTGGCCATGCTTTTTCAGAATCCCGACAACCAGATCGTCTCCGCCACCGTGGAGCGCGAGATCGCCTTTGGCCTGGAGAACCTCGGCGTCGAGTATGAAGAGATGCATCGCCGGGTGGAGCAAATGCTGCGCCGTTTTAGCCTGTTGCCCTTTCGGCAAAAATCGCCCCATTATCTCTCCGGCGGCGAGAAACAACGGCTGGCCCTGGCCTCGGTTCTGGCCATGGAACCCGATTACCTGATTCTCGACGAACCCACCTCTCTGCTGGATCCCGCCGGCCGCAGAGAGATGGTGCGCCTGTTCAGGGAGTGGCATGACCAGCCGGCAACGCCCCGACGGACGACGGTGCTGATCACCCAGTTTCCTGAAGAAGCGCTGCTGGCCGACCGTCTGCTGATCCTGCAGCGCGGCCGCACGGTGATGGACGGCCCTCCGGAAACGCTGCTGCGCCGCACCGAGGAACTGGCCGGCCTGGGTTTGGATTCTCCGGTTCGCTTTAAACTGCAGCAACTGCTCGGCCCCTTGAATCCTGCGTCCTAACGTTACCCTTGATCTTGACGGTTAATTCACCTATATTATTTTATTCGATTTGAACCGGCGGAAGAAGGCCGGCGCCGCTTCGCCGACGTCGGCATCCTAATGGGTCGGGCTTTGACGAGTCCGTCTGCGGTTCACCTCTTGAAAAAAATCGGTTCGACATGACGCCATCAAGTCAAACACTGGTTGATCTGATCACACCTCCTGTTCTGCAGCATCTTTCTGACACCTTTTCCGAAAAATATCAAATCGCGATGATCTTTTACGATCATCAGGGCCGTCCGCTCACGAAAAAGACCCTGTCGCCGGCCTTCGGTCCGACTGATGGAAAACCGCTGGACGGGTTCATCGACAAGGTCCTGGCAGCCGCGCCCAATGCGGAGGAGATGGGGCTGGCGGACGGCAAAACCGTGTACAGCAGTTTTTTCAACGGACTTTTACGCCGCGCCCTGCTGCCCGTTGTCTATCATCAGCGATATCTCGGCGTCTGTCTTTACGCCTGCATCGAGTCCGGGCAAACCAATGAGTTGAAAAAGTGGAGCTTTGTGCTCGAGGGCTTTTCCAGCGACGGGCTCGATCCCTTGGCCTACATGGACGCAGAGCCTCATCCGCCCACCGAGGCGATGATTCTGGTCTCCTCCGGCGTGCACAGCCAGCTGCAACGGCTGCTCGAGGCCGGTCGGCAGCAGTGGTTGGCCGAGACCGGCGAGTCGGTCGGCGCAAAGGACGAGCCCATTGAAGGTTTGCAGGGCAGTGTGATCACCACCACCTCTTTGGATATTATCGCAGCGGACCTGCCGGCCATCGCCATGCTGGGGTACGACAACACCGACGAGATGGTGGGCCTGAATTTTCTCTCTCATCTGACCGCCGAGCCGGTTAAACGCGCCGAATTGGCCGAGTTCATCGCGAACGCCGCGCCGGTGCAGCAGTTCGAATTGGATCTATGCCGCAAAAGCGGCGCTCCGGTCTCTGTGGCGCTGTCGGTGCACCCGCAAAAATCCTTTCAGGACGAACCGGTGGGCTACCAGTTTCTGTTTTATGAAAAGTATGCCGGCCAGAGCAGTGTTCAGCCGCCGCAGGAGACAACGGCTGAAGACGAAGAACCGCCGCCCTTGGCAAAGCCGAAATCCGCTCAGCTGCGCGTTCAGCTGCGCGATCTGTATCAAAAGCTCGCCAGTCAGCCGGAGCAGGGCGCCTCGCTGATCCGCACGTCGGCCCGGCCTGCGCTGGTCCTCGATCCTGCGGACCAGGTGGTGGTGTGGAACGAAGCCATGCACAAGCTGCTGCATATTCCGGCTGCGACCATTGTGCGCAATGATTTTGATCAACTGCTGCTGCGCGACTCGCAGCAGACCTGGCATGCCGCCCTGGAGCGGTTCCGCCAGGACCAAAATTTGACCGAGCAGTCGCTGAGCCGGCCGTTGACGCTGCTGGACAACGAGGGCAATCCCAAAGAGGTCTGCGTCCATCTGTCGAAAAACGATCTGCTGGGTTTGCAGTTGATCACTGTGGCGGTCACCGCGGCCGGCGGGCAGGAGGCGACGGATTCAGAGTCCGCTCCGGAGTCCGCTGAGGAGGATCAGGCCCTGATCGCGGAATTGGCTTCAGCCAGAGTCTGGCGCCAGGGCGCGGATCTGGAGCGGCTGCAGCAGCTGGCGGCTGCGCTGGCCGGCAATCTGGAGCAGCCGCTGTTCTCCGCGTTCAGCCGCAGCGCCTGGCTTTCCCTGCCCAGCTCGATCCCGCATTCCCAGCAGGATCCGTTTCTGCACCTGCAGCAGGATATTGAACAGACCTTCATGCTGCTCCGGCGACTGCAGTATTTCAGCCGAAGCGTGCCGCTGCGGTGCAGGCCGGTGTCGGTGAATGCGCTCGTCCGCCAGGCCGGCAGCCTGCAGGCGGAGCTGTTCGCGCGGCCGGTGCGAATGTGTTTTGATCTCTCTCCGCTCTGCGGCCGAGTGATGGCCGACGTCTCGCTGCTGCATCAGGCGTTCGAATACATCTGCCGCAATGCGATGGAGGCGCTGCAGCTGGCCGGCGACCGTCTGCTGATCCGCACCCGTCCGGCTGAACTGCCGGACGCTGCAGAGCCGTTCGCCGCTACGGTGATCGAAGTGTTGGACAACGGACCCGGCATCGACGACCGCGTCTGGCAACGGTTGTGCGAGCCGTTCATCACCACCAAGCCGGAAGGCCGCGGCCATGGCCTGGGTTTGGCTGCAGCCTATGGCATTGTCGCCGCTCATGAGGGCCGTTTCATCGTACGCAGTCAAGCCGGAGTCGGCACCATGGTGCAGCTGTATCTGCCGGCGCTGGCGCCGGAACAGGCGCTCGAGGATCTCGAGGCTTCGGTGATCGCTTTTCGTCAGGCCAGAACGCTGTTGATCGTGGATGACGATCCGGATCTGACGCCGCTGATGAAGCGGGCGTTGGAGAACAACGGCTATGAAGTGACGGCGCTGGAGACCGGCGAGCGGGCGATTCAATGGCTGCAGGGCCATGTCGACGAGGTGGACGGCGCGGTGATCGATCTTTCGCTCGAAGGCATGTCCGGCCTCGATTGTGCGAAAAAGATACTGCAGGAGAAGCGCATCCCCATCATTTTGTCCAGCGGCTATCCGCCGGTCCCCGCTGCGCTGGAGGTGGTGCAGGCCTCTCAGGGCGCGTATCTGCAAAAGCCCTACGGCATGAGCTATTTGGTGGAAATGGCCCGGCAGATTTTCTAGCACTTATAAATGAAGATAATATAGCACGTGCAGTCCCCCCTCTTGAGAGTGAGGACAGGGGGTGTGTACATTAAAAGTGCGACGATTATTTTTTGCTTAAAGCTCGGGCTAAAAATACTTGATGAGTAGGGAAAAATCGACAACCAACCATTCGGAGGTCGCCATGGTCTCGCGTAGAAATTTTTTCCAAACATCCGCCCTGGCGATGGCCTCGGGCGCTTTATTGACTCTGGAAAAAGCGGAAGCCAAAGTCAAGCTGAACGCCGAAACGCCCCTGAAACTGGGATTGGTCACCTATAACTTGGCCAAAGACTGGGATATCGACACGCTGATCAAGAACTGCACTGAGACCAAATTCGAGGCTGTGGAGCTGCGCACCACCCACGGCCACGGCGTGGAACCCCATTTGACCGATGAACAGCGCCGCGAAGTGCGGAAAAAATTCGCCGGCTCGCCGGTCAAATTGGCCAGTTTGGGCTCGGTGTGCGAATTCGATTCTCCGGATCCGCAGGTTCTGAAACAGAACATCGAAACCTGCAAGGCCTTTGTGCAACTCGCCGCGGATGTGGGCGCCGAAGGGGTCAAGGTGCGGCCCAACCGTCTGCATCTGGATAAAGGAATTCCCGAAGAGACCACGCTCAGACAGATCGGCGAGTCCCTGGCTCTGGTGGGCGCCTTTGCCAAGACATACGGCGTGGAGATTCGAGTCGAAGTGCATGGCTCTGAGACCAGCCGCGTGCCGCGGATGAAAAAGATTTTTGATTATGCCGATCACGACAACGTCTTCGCCTGTTGGAACTGCAATCAGGCGGATCTGGAGGACGGCGGTCTGGAGGCCAACTATAAACGGTTGGAGAAAAAGATCCATTTCGTGCACATGCGCGATCTTTATCTGGAAGAATACCCCTGGCGCAGGCTGCTGAAACTGCTGCGTAAATCCGGCTACACCGGCTATTGCTGCGCCGAACTGGGCAGCGCCAGCAGCGATCCCCTGCGGGTGATGCGCTATTACCGCGCGCTGTTTCTGGCGTATCAGGATATCCTGTGAGCGATGGAAAAGGGTGAAGGAATTTTAAACGAGTGAACCGCTGATCTGCGTTTTAGTTTATAGTGTATATAAAAAAGTCCGAAGGCTGTAAAGTCTTCGGACTTTTTTTTAAAAGGGTCGCCAAACTCAATATCCGGCTCTCTGCCTGCAGATCGCCAGGATCGACGAAGAGACCGGATTGCGCTTTATAGTTCCTTGAGGCGCAGATTCTTGAACAAGACGGCGTATCCTTCGGCCTCCAACCCCACATACCCGCTCAGAACGCCGACATGCTCCCACCGGCTGGTGGCGATCCCGTTCACCTTCAAGCTCAGCGAGCTGTCGATGCAGGTGATTTCGTAGCAGTTCCATTCGCCGGCCGGTTTGACTGGATTGGCGCCGGACAGCTGATCGCGGGTGTCGACGCGTTTGATTTCGCCGTTGACCAGGGAATTGCCGAATAGAAATCCGCCGCTCGAGCTGCCGCATTGCGCCTGGTGCCAGATTTTAAACTCGGCCGAATTGCGGACAAAAACGCCGCTGTTGTATTTGGCGGGCTCGGCGATTTTTTCGAACCGCCATTCGACATGTAAAATAAAATCGCTGAACTCTTTTTTATCGCAGCGCAGCCAGTCGCGGCCGCCCCGGCCGCTGCACCGCACGATGCCCGTTTTCGTGTCCACCGACCATTGCGGCGAAGGGGACAACGGGCCGTCAACCGGCACATCGACAACCGTCCAGCCCTGAAGATCCGGTCCCGGCGTGATATCGATCCAACCCCGCGGCAGGGGAGAGCACGCACAAACGAGCAGCAACGCCAAAGAGGCTTTCTTCATGTGTTGTCCTTGTTTTTAAATATTCCCTAGGCCCCGGAAGTCGCCGTGGTCTTTGCGGCGACGCCGGGTGTGGTTTTAGAGCCCAAGCCCCCTGAATGTCGCCGCACTTTTTGCTTGTCAGACTCCGAATGTTGCCGCGCACTATGCGGCGACTCTGGGCGTCGCTTTTATCTTTGCTTAAAGTATACCTCCAGGCGAGACAAAATTTCATGCGACTAGGCAAGAATGGCGCTTTTAGTTTTTTTATCAAGCTCGTTCTGTTCATGGTTGAGCTGAGCGGTCATTATAGCCTGGACCGGCAGAAGCGCCGCATCTCCTTCGATCAGCGAGTCTTTCAGAATGGATTGCGAGAGCATGGCCGGTTATATCCGTCTATAAGTACTAGTTCTCAGCGATCGTCATCGCAGCAGCAGCATTTTTTTTGTCTCAGTATTTTTTTCGGTCTCTAATTGATATAGGTAAACACCCGAAGGTGCGTTGTTTCCCAACCTGTCTTCGCCGTTCCAAGTCAATTGATAATGCCCTGCATCGTGATAGGCGTCCGTCAAAGTGGTGATCGTTTGTCCTAGCAGATTATACACAGTCAGCTTGATGTGTCCTGCGCGTGTGCAGCCGTATTCAATGGTGGTGCCGGCATTGAACGGATTCGGATAATTGCCAAGCAATGTAAATCTCATGTCCCGATCGCGCGTGAGTATGGAGGTGCCGGTTTTTTCGACGGGAATCAAATGTAAAAAGTCAAAATAAACCCCTTCGTCGGCGACTGCATTAAGTTTAAATATGTATTTCACATATCGCGTGTTGGGCGGCACAATGGATTCCGTGTCATAGTGCCACCATTCGGCGATGCGTTGTTCGCCTGTGGAAACCTCTCCCACCAAGCTTTTATGGACGTCATAAAATTCCAATTTAATTTCGCCGGCGCTCGCGCCGTCATAATCGCGCATATAGCCGCCCCACCTGACGGCAAGATTTCCAGCATCGATTCGAGCGCCCATTTGGCTGAAATCGAATTCCTGATGGGCCTGGGCTGTTGAGATGCCGGCGTTGGCGAACATATAGTACCCGGATAAGGGCCTGGCTTTTTCCTCTTCATGAGCCCTGACGCGGATAGAATCAGAGACTGTCCAACCGGTCAGGTCGCCGGTTTCCGCCGAGGGGTTGATCAGCAGGTTGCTGCCTGATCCGTGGGATTGTTCCAGATGTTTGATGGCAAAAAAGACATTGTCGAAAGCGGCGTCGTTGGACAAACCATTCTTTATCTTTCGATAAGAATGAATGCGAACAACGGCGCTGCGCGTTCCGGGAGGCATATTGGTGGTCTCGCCATAGGGATGCCAGAACAGAGTATCCCATCGCTTGCTGCTGGCCTGATGCAGTACACGGTTGTCGCCATCGATAAAATCGACGATCATTTCACCCTCATCATAGGGTTCGCATCGGCTGGCCCTGATTTCGCCCAGCAGTTCATAGCCGGTGGCGAAATAGGCATTCCACTCGGCGGCCACTCTGCCCTGATCGATCTCGTCGGCCCATGGTCTCAAGTTCACTGTTTGGGACGCAGTCGAAAGATCCTGAAGGTTTTCGCCGGTGAAGAAATAGCCGCCGGTATAGGGGAATTGGTTTTCACGCTCGGATACGGCCGTCATTCCGCCGTACAATTCCCAATGGCTGGTGCCTGCTTCGGCGCCGAAATTTTCTAAAAGATTTTGTCGCATCGTATAGCTTTTCTCAGCGGCGTTTGCCGTCACCGGGACGCCGAATTCATCTGTAACGCCTGATACGTGGATCCGATAGGATTTGCCGTCCTCATGGGGAGAAGTGATCACTCGGACACGACGCGCATCTTTTACCAGAGCCGTTTGTACAACCGACACTGATGAGCCGCCATCCAACGGCGTGATCCGGTAATGATTTTTATTCTGCACAGAGGTGGAATCCAGATCCTGGTCAAACCACAGATCGATCATTTCCGCGCCGAGGTAGGGCGTCACCTTTGTAAGCCGGGGACCCACGGTGTCTTTATCGGCGGGAAATTTCAAAGTGGCCCAGACCGGCTTGTGATCCGACAGCAAAGGAGAGGCGTTCATAATTTCGCCTGCGACGGCCCTGCCCTTGCTTGCTTTATTGCAAAACACGAGATCGATCATTTGTGCGCCTTCGCCGCCATAAAAGCCGAATGCGGGCCACGTGACCCTCTGGCTGGGCGCCCAGCCGAGATCGAGCAGGCAAAGCCGCATATGTTTTTCGATGATGCTTATCTGCGTGCTGTAATGTTCATCGTTGAAATCGCCGATGGCGATTTGAATCGGGATCGGATCGTTTTTCAGCGTGGCCACCATGGTGTTCGCATGTCGATCTCCCTCTTCGTCCCAGCGGATATGAAAATTATAGACGGAAACGGTTTGACCGTCTATGTTGGTCCATCCGTTGATTCCATTGATGAACAGGCTGTTTATTTTGGTGTAAGGCGTCTTGCTGAAAAGGTAGCAATCGAAGCCGGAAGCCATGTGCATGCCTGTGAGATCGGCGACGGCTTTTCCGAAGGCATTGTTGCATTCCTGCAAGCCGGCGAAATCGACATTCAGTGAGAGGATGAGATCGGCGACCTGAGCGGGCGTGCAGATCTTTCCGTTCACCCATATATTCAACGTCAGCGCCTTGACGACTAGCTCCCGGTTGGTTTTGACGATCGGCGGATCTTTTGGATCCGCGATGTTCTTTAACAGCGTATCCCGATCCCCGACATATATGTCGTCAAACAGGGCTCCCCTGTTTGCGTAGCACATGAGACCGATTTTCCCGCGGCTGAAACTGCCATCTCGTACGGAGAATAAAAGCTTCTCATCTTCGAACACTAAAATGCTGTCGCCTGCTGCATGAATTTTGCCGATAAAGCCGCCGGGAATTTTCACATCATCCGTCGATTGAGCCAGGGTGGTGAATCGACCATGCACTTGCTTTTCAAGCCGCTTGAAGGGCGATCCCCAATGGTTGGTGTTCCCGAGCGTCAGAAAGCGATAATAATTGTTTTCGTCCTGATAGCGGAACAGCATGCCGATGCCTTCATCGTCGCTGGTGTAGATTTTGGCCGCGTAATAATAATCCGACCAGTCCGGATTTCCCGCCGCCGCATGGGTGCCTTTGTACACGGATAATTCATTTTCCGTGGTGCGGATATCAGAGGTCTGATACAGGGCGCCGTTTGAGACCGTCCAATTTGACGGACCTGATCTAAACGGCGCATCGTCTGTGATCATCCAGCCATCCATGTTTCCGTCTTCAAAATTATCGGTCCATGGCAAATTTTGCGCGTGCGCAGGGATATGGAAGAAAATAAATACGATACAGAGTGCAACATCGGCAATTCTCATGACAACTCTTTCGTTATGAAATTTTTCCAGTGTTTATATCTAAGCGTAATGATCAATTCGATTAACCGGTGATAGACTCCAACTCCCGATGTTGTCGTGTTTATAGCGGCAATGCTGAGCGCTATAAAACGCATTTAGGGATCGCAAAGCCCGCGACACCCGGGGTGGGGCGCATTCCTCAGACCGCGGAATGTCGCCATGTTCCTGTACAGATTCAGGATGTCGCTTTAGATCTACACTCAATGATCAATTTGATAAGCCTACGATATACGTTCCACGTATGACGTGTACCGGGCATGGTCTTAATCTTTAGGTGGTGAACAGGTCTTCTGATGCTCCCTCAACCCCGGGGTCGCGCCCTTCCTTCAACCCCGGGGTCGCGCCCTTTGCGACCCCGGGTGTTGACTCAGCTGAAACAGCTCAAACGGACGGGCAAAGCTTAGTATATAGTCATAATCCCTCTGTGGCAATCAGATTTTTTGATGCTCCTTCAAACTCGGGGTCGCGCCCTTCCTTCAACCCCGGGGTCGCGCCCTTTGCGACCCCGGGTGTTGACTCAGCTGAAACAGCTCAAACGGATGGGCAAAGGCTAGTAAATAGTCACATTCCCTCCGTGGTGATCAGGTCTTTTGATGCCGTGATGATGACAACGATAGGAGCGTCGTTAATAATTATGTCTCAATCCCTTCGTGGTGATCAGGTCTTTTTGATGCTCCTTCAACCCCGGGGTCGCGCCCTTTGCGACCCCGGGTGTTGACTCAGCTGAAACAGCTCAAACGGACGGGCAAAGGCTAGTAAATAGTCACATTCCCTCCGTGGTGATCAGGTCTTTTGATGCAATCGGTACTGGTGATGAATTTGTACCGGTACACGATGCCGCTAAGTCTCAATCCCTCCGTGGTGATCAGGTCTTTTGATGCTTATTGTCCAAAATGATTTCTACTGTATTAATACGAGAAAGTCTCAATCCCTCCGTGGTGATCAGGTCTTTTGATGCGGAAGCAGGTGACGACACTCAGTTCGTCAAAAACCTCCAGTCTCAATCCCTCCGTGGTGATCAGGTCTTTTGATGCTTCTAACAATGGCGACGTCACCCAAACGAACAGAACAGCAGTCTCAATCCCTCCGTGGTGATCAGGTCTTTTGATGCCATTTTTTAACTTCTTAGCGTCATCAACATACTGCCGGTTTGTCTCAATCCCTCCGTGGTGATCAGGTCTTTTGATGCACTTTCATAGATAACTATGAGATACCCTTCGCGTTCAACCGTCTCAATCCCTCCGTGGTGATCAGGTCTTTTGATGCTCTTTGGTCTGTAGGCTCAATATAAATATTGCATTGTGAGTGCGGGGGGTGTTAGATCCCTTTTGCGGGAAATCGGAAGGATATCGATTGATGAGTTTCAAGATGGCGTTGCTCTGTTAATATTTATTAATTAATATATTAGACGGGTTAGTGTTATTCGGCTCGCGAAAACGTAAAAAAAATTGGCATAAAATTTGTTTTATACTAAGCAATGTAATAATCCGCATCTTTGGTAACTTTGCCACATCCCCATATTTTTATTACACCTGCGCATTGGCTGCAAATTCGATACAACCTGATGCTGTCATCTTGATCAAGCTCTACTTTGCTCAGAACACTAAAAAGCTTGTCCAATTCCTGTTTATGGACATCTGCTTCAAACACCGATTTTTGCACGCGGGGGCCGAAATCTTTTAATTTTTTGGCCAGCCGCGTTCGCTTTTTATCATCTGTAATATCATATGAAATTATCAGCAGCATAGCAAGAACTATTTATTCTCTTTTCTATCCAATCGGAACGGCGTAAACGATTCTTCATCCTTGATGCATTTAGCCAAGTGCGCCACCTGTTGTTGAAACGCGGCGCGATATTTAGGCTGATCGTTTTCCTGCGGCAGATCATCCTGATAGGATCCCAGCATTTTTTCATAATGCTCGATGAATTTTCTCTTGCCGCTTTCAGTCAGATAAATGCCGCCGCGCGGCATGGCCTTGAAATCCGGTTGATCCAGTATTCTGAGATTAAACAGCGTCAGCATCAGGCGGTCCACCAGAGGGTGGCGAAAGGGTTCCATCAGATCCAGGGCAAGGCTGGGCCTGCCGTAATCCGGTTCATGGAAGTAACCGAGGCAAGGATCGAATCCAGCGCCGTCCAGCAGCGAAGCCAGTTCACTCGCTACCAGAGTGTAGCCGAAAGAAAGTACGGCGTTAGCCGGGTCTCGTGGCGGCCGTTTGCTGCGGCCGGCAAATTGCCAGGCCGGCGGCAACAGCTTGGCCAAAATTTTAAAATAGGACGCAGCGGTGGACCCTTCCAATCCCACCAGCGATGCGGGATCTCCGCATTCATTAATTTTTTCTAACGCAGCCGGCAGTTCCAATAATTCTTTTTCTTCGAGGATGTGCGGATTATTTTTAGCATGCGCCCGCAGCATATGCAGAGCATTGGATACTTTGGCGTGCACTACTTTTTGCGCGAAATCAGTCTTAAAAGTGCGGTTCTGAAATTTTTCGAATTGTCTGATGCGCAAAAAAATATTTTTACCCATGGGCGGCGTCACTTGGCCCAGCAATTCGCCATGCAGGGTGAATAACGCGGTTTCAATTCCTTTTTCCAGCAGCTGGTGCAATGTTTGCGTGGTGATCTGCACATTGCCGAAAACCATCACATGGTCGATGTCGTTGCATGGCCACTCCACCAAGATGTCATCCTGGCGTACGCCCGGCGTATAACGGTTCACCGGCGGTTTTTGGCAGAGCAGCAAGCGGTCGCCGCTCTTGCGCAAAATGGTGTTTTGTTCGATAAGATAAAGCGTTGCCATAACGGTTTGTCGACGGCCTATCGGTTTCTCAATTCCAGATAGCTTTTCAAGGTCAGAGCGGGGGGAAGATGCACTTGAAAATCTTGGGAATTTTTTTGCCATTCAGGCCAGTAAACAGTACGATGCAGGAAAATAGAGCCGAGAAACTTGAATCCCCGATCAAATGAGACAATGGTCGTTTTTACCGGATTGAGTTTGAGCTGCAGCTCCTCCAGGATCATGTCCGTCAACTCTATATTTTCGTCCGCTTCAGATTCGGTTTTGCTGAGCACTAAAAAGTCGTCGGCAAAGCGCACGACCCGGCGGTCAAAGGCCATGAACATCTCGTCCAACTCATCGAGGAAAAGATTGGCCAACATCGGCGAAACCACAGAACCCTGGGGGATGCCTTTTTCCAGAGGCCAGATGCGTTGGCCGTCATAGACTTCGACGGATATCCATTTGCGGAATAATCTGATCAATTCCGGCTCCGGGATTATCTTTTGCAGCTTGCCCAGCAGCAGATCATGATCGACATTATCAAAGAAGGCGTCGATATCCGCGTCCACGGCATAGCGATAGCCTTTGTCATACCATTGCCTGATCTGCTGAAAAGCCGTGCGCAACCCGCGGCCTTCGCGGTAGGCATGGGAGGTATTCTCGAATTCAGCCTCGAAAAGATCTTTGGTCGCAAGATAAACAGCCGCCTGGGCGACTCGATCGCGGACTGTGGGCACTGCGAGGTAGCGAAAGCTGGCACGATGTCTTTTGGGCACGGGAAAGCGCAATAGCGGGAAGGGGTGGTAACGTTCAGCAGCCAGGTCCTTGCTCAGAGCGGCGATGCGGGCCTCATGATTCTCAGCAAATCGTTCGATGGTGACGCCATCGCTGCCACGGCAGCCGTGATTCTCCAGCACCCGCTGCCAGGCGAAAAAGAGGGTGTCGTAATTGATGACTTGCGTAAAGTATTGCGACATAACAATCTCTTCCTTTACGCTCAATAAGGATTATGATCAAAAATCAAGACGTCGCCTGTGACCGGTGAATTGTAGAGAAGTTTCTGTGCCTTGCCGTGCAAAGCATGTGCAACCACCAGATAGAGCCAGATAGGCGCACGGCCGGTGAGCCTGATGATGTTGCCATCTCCGGCCAATGTGGCTGCCTTATTTTGATATTCCATGCACTTCTCAACTTTGGCATTTTCTTGATAGAATATTCCCAGGTCAATGGTAATCTCCTGCGGCTGTTTATTCATTTAAAAGCTCCTGTGTCTTGCTGTACCCCAAACCCGGCACGAATCCTTTGTGCAAATAGGTCCAGCATTCATACTCATTTTTTTCTCTATTCAAATGATAGACATTCACTCGCACCCAATTATCCAGAACAGCACCTACGGCAACTGCAAATGCGAGTGGCGCCATCATGAAAAGATGGACCTCGGTGACGCCGGCGTGCGTCATTTTATCTTTGAGTTTGAGTATATCCGCTAGACGGTAAGTGATGTTTTCCGCCAGAATACCATCCGTCCAGATATACGATTCGTGATCCATCGGCATATTTTTCTTGGCTAAAAACCGCAGCACTTGAGCTGTTATATCCGTACCGCTGACACAGATTATCAGAGCCATGGGCTTTGCGCTGACGGTTTTAGCTTCTTCCACAACCTTCTTGTAGCGTCGTGAGCGCATGTAAAAAACACATGCGCCGTAAAGAAAAATGACCATGGAAATGATTTGAAAAACATCAGCCAGATTGGAGATGGAATTCCACATTTACAATACCTCCCATCAATTAATAGCAGTTCAATAAAACCGTGCTATTGATAAATAATATGTCCTATTTCCACATTACCAGGCTCTGCAAATTACTGCTATAGCCCGCTCTGATCAACCACTGCCTTGTTTGCTTTTTCTCGCTGAGGGCGTTCTTACAGCGGTAGTTGCTTTTACCATCTTTCTATTGCCATCTCCATTCAGGATATGTAACAAACTTGATACTCGTCATTCTAAGCCATTATAATTTGCTTTACGAAGTAATATTTATTTTGTGCGAAGCTGACGGTTCCGCACATCATTTATCATCATTTGAATGGCTTCCTTGCATTCATTCAAGACCTTCTCTGCGATTTCTACATTCTGTTCATTATCACTACGTTCTCCTGGATGCATAGCATGGTTGCGTTTTTTCTTCAAAATTTCATCCAATAAATTAACAAGGGGCTCGGGGCATCCCAGGACAGGTATTTTGAGTATTCTGGTCAGATCGCCCCAAGGTCTCTTAGATACCATTTGCCCTGTCACCTCAGCATAATAGCTTCGTATAACTGCTTCAGTCGCTCTCAGAATAAACATAATGCAAGCTGCGGTGAAACCGATTGCGTAGCATTTTCCCGCCTCCTCGAAATCATTCCGACATTCTTTACTGAGTTTGAACGGGTCCTCCGAGGCAAGCCCGAAATACGAAACAGGATCGTGAAGCATGGACTCTACTTTTCCATCGCGACTACGGTGAGCAACAAAAGTACTTCTATCGCTGGCTTCTTTCTGAAGTTTCTCTAATACTTTGCGTGCCAAGATACGCACCTCGGCCGCTTGAGGGCCGAGGCGTGACGACTTACGGTCAGGATAATCCAATTGCGAAATAAGATATTCAATTTTATTTGATAATGTTGCCTCCGATTCTGTCAATTCGAGTTCTTCCAGGTCGGCTTGCAGCATGCGAAGGCGCCCGATCATGCCAATTTGGTCCGTACGAGTCGGACTGATCGTTTTACGCGAATGTGCATTCAACAGAGAGACCAAGTTCTCCCCAACAAACATCAATTCCCAAACAGAAAACTCGGTGCGAGTTTGACCTGATGCCATGATGCACCTCGTTCAATTGTTTATTACTTCTGATCACCATACTTGTCTATCAATGGCAATCCGACATTATCTTCATCAGCCAGTGGTAAAACCAGACGTGGACCAGCATCTTTCCCACTACGCTTGTTACCTACAAACCATTCGAAATTTTTACCTTCGGGCTGTGGCTCAAGCCAGGAACGTGGGTAATGAATAGGTAGTGAAGGCGAATCCGCCAACATGGATCGCAAGTCTCGGATCGCAGCCAACTTTTCGAAATCTTTGCCAAAACGATCCTGCATAGCTTTTTTAAAAATAGATATCCAAAGAGACTTTTTGTCCGTTTTCTCTTCCATTTCATAGTTCAAGCCGAGCCCCTGGTAATGCTTTTCAAGATCCAATACAGCAATATTTAGTATCTGTATTGTAGCTGATCCAAATCCTAAGGGCTTGCCAAAGCCGATTCGATGGTGCCACCCTTCCATCTCTAGGGCCCACAATAGTGCGCCAAATTCGATTTCAGCTAGATTCTCGAAATCTACCTTGAATTCAAACACAGCGCCCGTATTCTGCACATTATGGACTGTCCGGTTTTGATCACTTTTGGCACCATGAGCACATAGATATTCACGTTCGTTCAAGCGTGCGCCATGATGGCGATAGACTTTACGACCGCGCAATATCTGGTCAGATGTGTTATAGCTGACTGTTTCGTCATCCAAGCCATTTTGTGGTTTCCCTGACCTTGGCCGAAGGTAGAAACGAGTTGTGGTGGGTTTGGGCGAGGATAGAATTGTTAGTGTTGCATCGAAAGTGCCGGCACTGTGGACCAGCCGGGCATGACTGATTCTCACACGTCCAGCGTATGCAGCCGGAACATTTACATTTAGGCGAGGTTGTTCAGGATCATCGCTGTTCCACACCCATCCAAAGGTGCGACAAGCCGGGCAAAGCTGTGTATATTCATCACAGTGGTGCAGGTCGTCAGGCTGCAGCAATTGGCCTAAATTGTGGACAAATCCAACCCGCGGTATTGAAACTGGCACAATATATTTAACCGTAAATCCGAGACCTTTCGATTCCAGCATTGCGTATACTAAATCGCCATCAGCCAGTTCTGCAGCTTGTTTATGCACGATGAACCGACTGAATCCGGGTTCCTTGCCAACTGGTTGCTCAATTGGCAATCCTTTCTTTTTACGTTTTTCCACTTCGGCTGCATGGCGCTCCTGATAATCTTGGATCAACTCTTCATAGCGTTGGCGAACTTCCCGAGGTAGATCTATCAAATGGGTCGCTCCGCTATTGAAGAACAGCCTTTCATCGTGTTTGTTTTCAATATTCTGATTGGTGATACATAGATAGCCTGTAACTTTATATTGGCCAGCAGTGGGTTTGGGCAGCCGCGCGCCAGGTTTGGCAAGTGCCACCACATTCCAGAATTCAAAATGACGTAAAGGATGCTTTGCTTTCTCGACCAGCGCATCACACTGGTCTTTATGCGCCCAACCGCCTAACGATAGACCCGTGCGCCTGGCGTAAGGTGAAGTTGGTACCTTTACGGATGACTGACTAGTAGCCCATAATGGACGATAGGCATGCACCCATGCTGCATACTGAGGTCCCGATGGTCGTACCGCAGGTGTTATGGTTGTTGTGCCAGGCAGTAATTCGAGTTCCCATTTTGTGCCTCTATCACGCACCCGCGCAGGCACCAACCGTAGTGCGTCGCTTGGTGGCAGGTGATAGCTTAGCCGTTTGTTTTCCGCGAAATTGGAGAAGCAAGAATTTGTCACCATTTCGAAAACCGAACGTATCACTCCACGAAGCCCCGTTCCTGGTATGGCGATTTGACCTTCAGTATCGTGAAAAAACTGGTAGTGCAAATGATCCTTGCCGTTAACAGGTTCAATCTTGATGTTGTGGCTATCTGATACGAAGAGGGGTGTTGCAGTTGTGAGATGACATGTGATCTGCCCTGTTAATCCTGTATAGCGATCATGCGGGGGTGGGGCACAGCGCCCCAACAATGGTGCAACCATTGGATTGTGCACTTCCATCGGTCGCACAAAATTGTATGGATTAAGAAAGCGGTATGTAATCAATTTCACATCACGAGCCTGGTCTCCAACCGGCTGGAACTGTACACGATAGCCAGTGCTGACTTGGGTTAAGTCGTTGTTGACGATGGCATTACTATTGAAAGCATAGACTTTGCCATCATCACCTTGAATCTCACCGCTATTGCTCTTAAAACTGATAATAATTCCCTCATTCATTATACTCCTCCTTCCAACCCATAATACCAAACAAACTGCGTTCGGCCGGCCGCGGTAAAGCGCCAGAATTTTAAATAAACGCGTTCGTAGCTTTTTAATTGTGCAGGATAAACCAGTCTTGCTGCTGCTACACGATCTTCCCACCAACGCCCTGTCGGTTGATTGTTTTGATCCTGAATCTCTTTGCCCCAGAGCAGTGTGTGATCCTCGTAACAAGAGAATATCACATCGCTATTTTGTTTAGCGGCCCAGAAATTATCGCATTCCTGCTCTTGATTAAATCCTTCTGGTGCGAGTTGGTCTGGTGGGCCGATGTAGCGCCAGAACCAGCGATTTTCGTCGCGGCGCAATGACAAATGCCCCCCCTCTCCAAAGATTTCCCCTCGTTGCAGAAGTTCGGGGTCCAGTGGCTCATCTGCAAAAACAATCTCGTTGATCTGCTCCCAGATTCTCCAGGGCAACTTTTGCCATCGTTTACGCCAGGCTGTAAGAAAAACCGTGAACCGCTCTGGTTGGAATTGGCCGCCCAGAATGGTGAGACGATTCGGCCCATCCTTGCCGTAGCGCGGCGCAGCATTCATTTTCCCAATAAGGCTATCGAACTCAACGTTTAGTTTGTTCATCATTCATCCTCGCGGGATATAGTTCCGGAAGCCAGTAACCATTCTTCTGTGTGAAATAACTATCATTTTTTAATTCAAATTTGCGTCTAAAACCAAGCTTCGGATCCCTAATCATTGCATTGAAGACTGTGACCCAGCCATTGGCAAGTGCGGACCATTCATAAGTAGTTTCAGAATTAAACATAATGGTCTTGTACAAGCCGCTTGTCGCTCCAGGCAATTTACATAGCCGTTTGCCAGCTTCCTGAGCTGCTCTGATTGCTGCATTTTCCTTGCCAGGGTTGGGCTGTGGCAACGGGAAGTCATCGTCGTTCAAAATGCCTATAGTCAACTTGCGATCCTCGATCGTACACTGTCCAAATCCTTTAGCGCGGCCGAATCCAATAGAAGCCAGGCCACCATGCAGGTCGCGCAACGTCAATGCCAACCACCCTAGCTCCCATGGTTTGGGATTTTCCATAAAAAGGCGTACACGGAATTGCGGCTTCCATAACACTACGGCATCGAATTTGGCACCATCACGGCTGCCGCCAGTGAAGCGATCTATAGCCAGAAAGTCCATCACCTTGTATTCAACCTGTGTGCCTTCCTTGAGAGGCGCGTCTTCCACACGTAGGCGGCTGCCGTTCCAAGCGCTGCCAAAGAGGCGACATGCCAGGCAAAGTTCGTTTTCTGCCCCGACTTGCTCCAACTGATCTCGTTCTTCCTTGGATAACGATTTAATATAACTATTGCAACTGGCTACCTCATCCGTTGTCTTTGTCGTCAAAGGATTGCACGCCGGGCAGCTTGCCAGGAAAACGTTTTTTCGTTGGTTTTGGTCATTTGTAGAATCCCAAGCTTGCAGCGTCGCCAATGTGCGGGCGATTCGTTCAGCTTGGCTGCGCAGTACCCCGCGCAGGCTAGAGCCGGGTAGAATAGGTTTTGCGCCCAAGGCATAAGCTGCCAGTATCGGCGCATGATCAAAGCCACTACGGCCAGCCTGAGCTAGGTCGTGTGTCAGAAATGGACCTTTAGCTGCCAGTGTAAATTCAGCTATAATCCAACTCCCTGCAATGGGATCGATTACACTACCCTTCAATGCGGGGATTACTGGAATAGCTTGAATCTGCTCTGTAATCCAGTCTTTTTTGCCAATTTGTGCATTCCATGGTGGCCCATCCCGCAAGAAAGTCATCAATACATCCGGCTGATCCAGATCGAGTTCGATGAACTGGACATCCAGTAAATCGAAAGCACCCAAGCCCCTCGCAATGCGGCCGCCGACTACTCCTCGTCCAGCTTGCCACTCAGCCAGCGTTGCAGCGAGTAATTGTAACGCCGCATTGTCCGTCAGACGGCGATCCAACTCTATTCGCAATTTAAACGTCGTTCCCGTAGGCAGCACTTCCAAGTTAAACTTGACACGTTCGCGGCGGGCGGCTGCACCAGTCGTTCGGTCGATGCCGACACCATCGCGAATTTGAAGTTGGGGGGTGGAGTCTAATAAAGCGTTGTAAAACAGCAGGCGAGCTGAGTTATCCTTCTTATCATCCTCCTGCGGATTTACATCACCAAATAATTGGCAAGCCAGGCAATCACACGCTTTTTTAGAATCCTTGGCTTTCAAAGCATGGCACAACTCCGCCTCTGGGAAACGCGGCGCCAGCCGCGTGGCAATGCTGCGCAATGCGCCAGCCAATGCCGTGCCGGGGATCAGTAATCTACCACGCGCATCGCGACGCACCAGATCATCTGCTGTCTCAGTACCCACGCCGGTCCCTACATGCAGTGGCGTTCGCAGCGTCAGAATTGCCGTGATGGCTCTAAATTTCATGGTTATCTCCTCTCCTGGGCTTTTCGACGCGCAGATTGCGCGATTCGGTCGGCCAACATCTCCATGCCAATGCGCCATAGTTGTATTGTCAATTCTGTACCCACGCTTTGTTCGGCGATTAATTTCTCTAGATCGCCTAGCAACTCATCTATCTTTTTAATGCCGTCCTTACCTTCACCTTCATTTTCAAAAAAATTCGCTTTTTCACGAATGCCCAATGGTTGGATAAGGAGCTGATTTTTTTTGCCCAGATTTTTCAGAACCTCAATTGCACCCTGTCGCGATGTTGTACTCAAAACGTGCTCTAACCGAGCAACTGCCTCGAATAGGGGGTATTCAAAGCATGAGGAAAGACGGTTATTGTATAGCGTGTCATTTAGCTTGTTGCGCCATTTCTGCTCAAACCGGGTAATTTGGGCTAGCTCATGCTCTTGAGCTGCGCTTCCCAGGGCGAGAGTGCCAAGTATCAAAGCGCCATCTGTCCAATTCGAGCATTCTTGATAGATTGGATGATTAAATGCCACACGGCCAAAACCTTCATCCCGTCGCAGGCCGATGCCGCGATATTCCGCTTTCTCGAGCAGCTTTTGTAATTCTGGTAACGAGATGCTCGCAAAGGTTAGGCGTACGCTTGATCCGGCAGTCAGCGCTGAATCTCGCGCTCGCGGCAATCCCAGCTTGACGTTGAACGTATCTATTGATCGAACCGCGCTGAAGCAACACTGCTGATGGTTTTCGAATGCGATCTCCACTGAAGCACCGGCTGGCAGGCACAATTCGCGCCTAAGCCATGTTGCCTCAAATCCACGTTCGAAACGGCCCCACTGGTCTGTAACAATCGCATCGCTGAGCAACGTCAGAACGATATTGTTGGTATTCTGAACGCGAGTGGGCAAGGCTGGTCCTTGCCAAGGAGACTTACTGGCCACCTCAAAGAGCAGGCTGACCTTGCCATAGCCACGCCTATTGGCCCTACCCAATCGCAATTCATTCACCGCGCCGTTTGATTTCAATCCAGCCATCTGCCGCAGAGTTTCCCACGTCATAGCGTCTGAGCATGTGATTTCACCCATAAAGTATTGCCCTGATTCCAACAGAGTGTAACCAAACAGATCGCCGGTTTTCACACGACGCGTATTTGGATGTAGACGGATATGCATTTCGGTCGTACGCTGCAGCCGGAACTTTCTTGTGAGCCCTGTAGATCGGAGAGGTAGGAAGCCACCCACAACTTCCAACTTGGTTTCAACTCCTTTTTGCTCCTGGCATACTGGGCACCTATCAGGTGGAGTTGCATCTGATGCTAGACTCCAGACACCATGGCCATGGTCAGCTTGGTAGCCTGGGTGAAGCGGACAGGTCAGCAAATCACGCGGAGCAGCTATGGTAGGGTAACCCTGAGAAATTATTCGTTCGGATATTTGCACCGGCAATAATTGTGAGCAGCGCATAGCTCCGCGAAAAAACAGATCCACGAAGTTGCGGTAGGCATCACTCTTTGATCGGGTTTCATCAGCATTAAATCCCGCACGATTGGCGATTCGCCATGCTAGCGCCCCGCGCAAAACGCTGCCAGGGATTCCCTCTAACGTTTCAAACTGATTCCCTGCCTCAGCGCGACGAGCAATTAACAGCGGCTCATCAGCTCGAACGAGCACTAGCAGCCGATAGGTGTGATCTTCATCCTGCGTGGGCAATGTTATACGCGTCGTTGCCGTAATTTTGCTTGCCTGGACTGTTGATTGTTGTGGTGCATTTCGTAGCACGGTATCGAAACTATCAAGCAGTGTCTGCTCCTGGTAGCGATCCACTAGGTGGAGTTCGCACTCCCCGCAACCTCGAGACTTGTTGGCGCCCAAATTGCGCAGCCAGCGTGCTGAGGCGACAAGCCACGCCGCTTCTTCATCTGCAGCAACGTCATCTACTAATGGCTCAACAGTGAATCGAAAGCGCAAACTGCTATTTGCCTCCTCACATGTAAACAGTTTGTTCTCCTCAGCCCTCCGCGTGTGCGGACTCACCCGCACCCTTGTCGTTTTTTGGGCCGCAGTCTTGCCAGCCCGCCAAGCAATTTGTGGATTTTGCGGATCCGCCAAACCAACAGGCCGAGCTGATGAAACCCGCCAGCGTTTTGCATGTCTGGGTGAGCCGAAGATGGCGCAGACCGGACAGTCGGGTTCTTCTATCGCCCATTGCCCACAGAAGGATTTTTCTGTGGTCATGCCAGATTCAGCGCAATTCTTCAGCCGTGCCAGTGGCGCTGAACCCAGGAGATTTACCAGGCTGTCGCGCAACAAACCTTCGAGGACCGTGCCACGCAGCACGGGCACTCCATCAGAGTCGCGTAGTAACGCTGAATCTATTTGCATTCCCAACCCATGACCCGCGCCGATATGATAATCGCTTTTAAATTCTATCTCGAACTCCAAACGCTTGCTCATAGCGCGTCCTCCTCCTCGAGTTCGTACACCTCAGGCTTCTTGTTTAAGTCCTGGGCAAAGTCCCATACCTCCAATAAATCCAGCATACCATGTGCCAAAGGCTTACCGCCATTGCGCTGCAATTCACACCAATAGTGTGCCACATCACGCTTAACAAATTGTCCCAGGTTGCCCAACGCTACTTTTATAGCAAGTTCGGTTTTACTGCTGCAGCGTTCGAGAAAAGATTCCAGCCCGATCATCCACTTTTTTATAAATTCTTGACGATTCGCCACAGTGATGTCCGGTGGCAGACTTTCAAAATGATTGCACAGTTCAATCAAACGCTTGTTTGGCACATCCTTAAGCGCGAAACGTTGATCGAGCAAATTCCGCAAATCGCGTCCGTACAACTCAGCTTGTGGTGATATCGTTCCTCCATCCTTGACCACCCAATAAGGCCGCAGCGTTGTACGCACTGCCATGCTTCGTTCGTGATCCACTTCTTGTCCGGCAAGGCGATTTCCCAGGATCACTTCGAAATTAACCGCTGACATCTGTTCACCCGTATCAGAAGCCAGCAACTTGCATTGGCGTTTGGCCTCGCTCATAAATTTCTCTGCTCGCTTATGGGCCAGCGTATAGGGGTACTTGCTCTTGCAGATTACTACCGCCGCAGCAACTGTCGGGTGAGCTTTAAGCTCTATTTCGTCAACCAATTTTTGTAGTTGTTCCTCATAGGCTAGGCAAAAGCGTCGAGCAAAGTCCAGTGCACAAGAGGCAGGAATTAGCGCAAATAGGTCGTCACCTCCGAGAATCAGGGGCAATACCGGAACCAGCGATGGTTTTTTAGCTTGTGACCATGTCATTAGGTCTTTCGTTGGCTCTGCCAGGCTTCGCCTAGTGGCAGAGGTCAGTCGTGCCGATAGCTCAGAAAGCTGGTATTGGTTCGTGCAGGCATCGAATAGTTGGCCCATGTTATTACCATCAGCAATCAGATAGGCCACATAGTTACGGTTATTGTAAATAGCTACCTCATCAGCTTCTTTAGGACATTCGAATGATGCAGCATCTACCTCGCTTCCTACTACTTCTTCCAAAAAGTCACCAAGTATGGTATGCTTTTTAATGTTTCGCTCCCATGCCTTGGTCTGACAAGCTTTACACAAATATCGTGACTGGGCATTCGAGGGTTCGCCTGCCAGTTTGCCATGCTGTTCAGCCAAACCAACACCACAGGAAGCGCAAAACGCGATATAGGGCATATGAACTTCGGCGATTGCACCCTCACGATGGCTTTTAGCTCGGTGCAATGCCTTGCCGGCTGCTTTGTTCGCCGCATTAAAGTCGTCTTCGAGCGGTATAGGTTCGGCCACTGAGATTACACCATCCACGGCAAGGCGATACAGCTCCGCCAGATCGCAACCGAACTGCTTTGCCTTTTGGTAGGCTTTCTTGGGATCAGAATCTTCAATGATGATACGAAAACTACCACCATCGTTGACGACGATGTCACGCGAACGATTGCCACCGTATGCGTGCTGTTCGAGTAGCAAAGGCACACCTTCCATACAGAAACGTGTCAACAATTGGCTGGCGCCGACAACTTCGCGCAACCGTGAGGAGCGAAAGATAAATTCTTGTATTTTATCAGCTTCAGCGGCCAGTAGGTAGCGCATGAGATTCCTCCTTGTTAATTACGCAACTTGGGGGGAAGAAAATCCAATTTTAGAGTGTCACACAATCTTGCCCAAGATGGACATTCAAATATTTGATCATTAGCAGCCTGCAGGCTTCCGGCATGGAAATGTTCCAGCCAATTAACTTCAAATTCTTTTAAAGCTTGTGTCACTAAAGATATAGCGGCTTCTGAAATGTTATTTGAGATATAAAGATGTGTGTGAATTGCCTCTCCTCGTAGTTTGATGAAGATGGGTGTTTGTGTGACTTCTTGAGCTTGCTGGCTGGGAGTATCCAAATCTAACGAATGACCTGCGCTGTAAGCTTGAAGAACAGGGGCAGTGTTAGACCGGCGTACGTTGCCGCCTGAAACATTATATTCCGTAGGCGGGGATGATTTGAGGGTTTTGCGCAGCTTCCATTCATTGGATTCTTCCAACATGTCCTCAAATGCGCGTCTCTGCTGATCCAATTTCCAGGAATTGAGCCTCTTCCAGTCTGTTTCTCCCTTTGGTTTCACTTCAAGTCCGTCATTCAGCCAACAGAGAGCCAGGCGTGCCTTCAACAGAAATTCGTGCAGACCGGCAGTTCGCAGATATGCCGAACGAAAATCCTCATTTTTTGAGACCAGACGCTTGACTTTGGCCAATTCATCGCGTACATAAGAGAGTAATTGAATAGGTTGACTAAAAATCGAGGACGCTAATTGATCATTTCCGCGTTTGAGCATAATGTGTTCATGCAAAAGTTTATGTGCAGCTTTGCCAGGATCTTCTTCATCTGATGTTGAAGGCCAAAAGCTTCCTAGTACAAGTATTGCGCTGGGAACGATTTCCTTCGGCAACGAAGGAGAAAAGGCATCGTAAATTGCTTTTGCTTTCCGGTAATCGCCATTTTCCCAGGCACCGTACATATCAAAAACTCGAACAAGTCGCGTTACTCGCTCAATATCGGTCGGCTCATATAATAAGTATTCATTTTCGCCGTCTAGATGTTGCGCCATGACTTGTTGGATGCCTAAAACTAATTCACGTGCTTCGCGAAAATTGTAGCGATTGTACAGTTGGATGACCCGCTCCCAATCTCGCAACTGGAAGGCTTGATAAGGATCAGCAATTTGCCCAATCCTGCAGGTATAACCATACGGGCGATGAAAACTGGAGTTGTATTTATCAAAGTCAACGTAGGTGATCGGAAGTCGAGAGTGCACCGCATAAAGGAATGCGCCCACTACCATGCTTTTTTTAGCACCAGTTATATCCACTGCGTTCATAAATTCTTTCGGTGGTTGGGCTTCGATTGCCTGAAACGCCAAAAGTAGCGATCGAAAGACCTCAGTCGGCGTATCTTGTGCAATCTCAATTAAATCGAAATGGCGAGTAAATGCACGTCGCCAAGGTAGTCCGGAATATTGAGGAACCTCGAAGATATCAAAGTAATTATCAGTAAGCGAAGGCCGAAGGTCGGACGGCAGGGTGGGTACCGTACCTAGCATTTTCACTAGACGGCAGAGTTCCCTTCCATGATCCATGCCAGATATGCTATCTCCATACTTCCGATTGAGAATTAATATCAGGCGCTGCGGTTTCAGTACACAGACGGTTTGTATCAACGGCTCGAAAGAGTCGCCTACCGTCATAGCTAGCGCGTGTACTGGGTGTGCCAAGCCGTGTAGCCTCGTCGAATCTTGATTTCTAGCTTCTGCGAGCTCTCGACCGAGCAATTCCCTAATGTAGCAGTCATAATCACACTTATACTCCCAATATTCTTCGGTACGATCTTTAATATCCTGACTCTTGAGCATGTTTCCTCCTTTGCTACCGGCATAAGTATCAGATCTAGAATTCATTTCTTCATCTGCATTGTTCATTATGCTGTTATCTAAAATACTTTAACTCTGCTGTTTGGACAATGTGCGTTCATTGATCCGAGAATTCCATGATTGGAATTGGTTTCAGATGCTATTGACTCTCTGAAATGGGGAATTAGTCAATAGTTGTGAATTAGAAAAAAGCGTAATCCTTTAGTTTCTGAAATGCTGTGCTTATCCTTGTCTTATATTGCTCCGATCAAGTGGTTTACAAGCATTCCCTTATCTCCACCCTTCCCAACCCAAACGCCGTCCCTTTGCCGATGTGCAGCCAGTGGGCGGCGTTGATCAGTTCTCGCCAGGGCTCGAGATCGCCTTCAAGGGTCAGATGCCCCAGCATGCCGCCCAACTGCATGTCGGTTTCCTGGCGGTTGCTGTGGCGCTCCCAGTCAGCCCATTGAAAATGCTGATCGACCACTGGAATAGTGTCGGCAGTCTGAAGCAAATGGTTGAACTCCCAATCGAGAGGTTGGTCCGGTGCATAAAAATAGGCCAGCTCCAGTACGCGGCGCAACATCTGAAAGGTCAACTGGCGGAAGGTGATTCGGCCGGCATATTTGCCGTTGATTTTAACCCGCAGCGGAGAGACAAACTCAAGACGCAACGGCGATAGCAGGCTCTGCGCCGGCGGTACAGGTATAGGTTCGATCGGCTCGCTGCGCATACTTGAACCATCATATACAATCTGCCACTCTTTTCCACCGCTGGTCAGCATGTGCATCGCCTGCACGCTGAAAGGATGCCGCCGAACGGAAAGACCAGCCTGGGCCATTTTAAGAATGGCAATGATCGCTTCGCGGTACCAGGCACAGGCCGTGCCGATCAACGTGAAATCGAATTGAAAACCAGTGTCGAAAGAAAAGTTTTCTGTAAAATCGGGGCAATAAAAGGTGTAAGGCCGGGGGCGGTGTCGAGTCCGCGCAGGAATTGCGGAGGTTTTTTTTCAATACATGGTTCAAAAATGCAGGCGTAGGCGCAGGCATGGCGCAAGCTGCAGGGTCTGCAGTCCGGCTCATCGGGGTAAACGCAGGCCAGCTTTTTCAGCTGCAACCCGAAAGCGCCGCGCAGCATGGAACCTTTCCAACGCGGCAGCAGGCCGCCCTGTTGCATTGTGAGGAAAAAACGCAACTTGACAAACGGTATAACCGGCAAGACATACCCCATGCCCCAATGCCCTTGAAGTTGTTTTTCTGTTTAAAAAGCGAGAATGGAGAGAGGTGTTCTGGAAAGATTTATTTTGCTGCTAATGATAAAGTATAGGGTTATTTTTTTTCAATGTCAAGTAAAAAGAGGACAAAATGCTTTTTTTCAATTCGCAAACCTGAAATTGATGATATCGCCGTCGCGGACGATGTACTCTTTGCCCTCCAGGCGCAGCACCGCGTCGCTGCGGCATTTGGCCATGGTTCCGCGCTGAATGAAATCGTCATAGCTCACCACCTCGGCGCGGATGAACCCTTTTTCAATGTCGCTGTGGATCTCGCCGGCGGCCGCGGGCGCCGGAGTGTCGGCGCGGATGGTCCAGGCGCGGGTTTCGTCGTCGCCCACGGTGAAAAAAGAGATCAATCCGAGCAGATCGTAAGAGGCGCGGATCAGCTTGTCCATGGCAGCCTCTTTGATGCCGGCGTCCTCGCGGAACACCTGCGCCTCGTCCTCCGGCAGCTGCTGAATTTCCATTTCGATGCGCGCGGACACCGGCAAGACCGCGGTGGCCGGCTGCGCGTTCCACTCGGCGAATTCGGCGCTGATGTCGGCCTCGCGGCGGATGTCCTTTTCGTCGATGTTGAGCACCACCAGCAGCGGCTTTTGGGTGAGAAATTGATAGCCGCGCACGATCAGCTCTTCGTCCGGCGCCATGGGCATCCGGCGCAGCGGTTTTTCCGCTTCCAGATGCGCTTTGAATTTCTCCAGCAGATGAAACTCTTTGACGTCCGCGTCGGTCTTGCGCACGCGCATCTGCCGCTGCAGCCGCTCCATGCGGTTTTCGATGATGGACAGATCGCTGAGAATGAACTCGGACTCCACCAGCTGCAGATCCCGCTTGGGATCGATGCTGTTGAGCGGGTGGCTGACGTTCTCGTTCTGATGACAGCGGATCACCAGCAGAATGGCGTCGACGATGCGGATCTGGCCGAGGAACTGGTCGCTGAAGCCGCCCTTTTTGTTTTCGTCCGCGCTCAATCCGGACAGATCCAGATATTCGATGGTGGCGGGCACGTTTTTTTTCGGCTTGTAGATCTGGTACAACCGCTCCAGCCTTTGGTCCGGCACTTTGACCACCGCGTGCTGCGCTTCCGCCTTGCCGATAGAGTGAGCGCCGGTGCTGACCGCGGAACCGGTCAATGCGTTGAAAAGCGTGCTTTTGCCCGAAAAGGGCAGGCCGACAATGCCTATCTTCATAATGCTCCTTATGGTTTGCGCCATTAAATATAGACCTTACGCCGGCCATAATCAACAGCTTTTTCGCAGCCTGCAGGCTGCGCAGGAGCGGAAGAAAAAGATGGTTTTATATTTCAGAGATTTTTTGCATATTGTCACAATCGGCCAAGTGCGGTTCACTGGCCAGGGCGGTGCATCCGGCGTTTGGACGCGGTTTTACAGCGGCTGATGCAATCGCCGATACGGCGTCGCAAGGTCTTTTTCAGGCGTTTTCATCGCCGAGACGGCGGCGCCGTTCACGACAAGCGGCAGATTGAGCAAATCAATTCCATTTTTTATCGCCATTATCGCAAGGGTGGTTTCATGCTTGAACGGAAAAAAAGCGGATCCATGGTGTGTCCCGGCTGCGGCCGGCTGATTTCGGTCAATGCCCCCTCGTGCATTCATTGCGGCAGGAAAAATCCCGGCCTGTGGGGCTGGGGCCCAAGCCTCAGCCGCTGGCTGGCTGATTTCCGCGGTCTGGCGCCCTCGTTGACCGTTGCCTGCATCGCTCTGTATGTCATCAGCCTGGCGCTGGATCTTTCGGCCATTCTGCATCCGCGCGGCATGTTGTCTTTTCTCTCTCCGGGCATGGAAAGCCTGGACCGCATGGGCATGACCGGCCGCTACGCCATCAGCCATGGCCGCTGGTGGACGCTGCTGACCGCGGTGTATCTGCATGGAGGCATTCTGCACATTCTGTTCAACGTGATGTGGCTGCGCCAGCTCGGCTATATGGTGGAAGAGCTGTTCGGCACAGGCCGGGCGTTCATCATTTTTACCGTCTCCGGCGTTACAGGCTTTATGCTTTCGGTCGCCATGGGCTCCATGTTCACGCTGGGAGGCTCGGGCGCCATTTTCGGCATGCTCGGCAGTTTGATCTATTACGGCCGCAAACGCGGCGGAGATTTCGGCAGCGCGCTTTATCGCCAGGTGGGTGCCTGGGCGATCATGGCCTTTGTGTTCGGCTTTCTTTTTCCCAATATCGACAACTGGGCCCATTTTGGCGGATTCGCGGGCGGATTCGTCATCAGCGCCCTGATGGGCATTCGCGAAACGCGCAGAGAGAAAAAAGCCATCGCCCTTGCGGCCGGGGCTTTGGCGGCGGTCACGCTGCTCTGTTTTTTGCTGGCGGTCATTCGGCCGCATTGAACTTGATTCTGCGAGAGGAGTGAAACAGGCCTGCAAATCAGCGCAATCATTTCGGTGTACAACCGCGCGGGTCTGGTCTGCCGGGCCATTGATTCGGTGCTGGCGCAGAGCCGTCCGGCGGATGAGGTGATCGTGGTGGACGACGGCTCCACCGATGACACCGCCGACGCTGTTCTTCGTTTCCAAGATCGCGTGCGCATGATTCGGCAGCCGCACAGCGGCGTGGCCGCCGGCCGCAACCGGGGCATCCGCGAGGCGCGGTACGACTGGCTGGCGTTTCTCGATTCCGACGATCTGTGGAAACCGAACAAACTGCAACGCCAGTGCGAGGCCCTGCAGGAGCAGCCGGATTCGCTGATCTGCTATACGGATGAAGAGTGGCGCAAAGACGGCCGCTGGAAGAATCAGAGCAAGCATCATCAAAAGCATTCAGGCTGGATCTATGAACATTGCCTAGCGCTGTGCATCATCAGTCCGTCGTCGGTGCTGCTGCATCGGCGCGTTCTGGAAACAGCGGGGCTGTTCGATGAGCAGCTGCCGGCGTGCGAAGATTATGATCTCTGGCTGCGGGTCTGTTCACGGTTTCCGGTGCTGTTCCTGGCGGAACGCTTGATCGTGAAACAGGCCGGCGATTGGCCGCAGCTTTCCAAGCAACACAGCCTGGACCGCTATCGCATCATCAGTCTGGAAAAGACGCTGCGGCAGGAGCCCCTGTCGAATGAACAACGGCGGTTGACCGCCGGCCAGTTGGTGGAAAAATGCCGTATTTATAGCCTGGGCTGCCGCAAACACGGCAAAGACGAAGAGGCGCTGTGGGCGGAAAAAATGGCAAGGGTGTATAAGGGGTGATCGCTTGAATGCGACAGCCGGAGTCGCGCAATCTGAAACGACACACGGGGGCGTTGGCAAGGGTTCAAAGAATGACACCCGGGGTCGCCGTAAAGACCACGGCGACACCCGGGGTCTGCGCACACGGCGACCCCGGGGTCTGAAAAGTAAAAACCACGGCAACCCCGGGGTCTGAAAAGTAAAAATGGAGATAACAATGGCACAGGAGCGCATCGGGTTTATCGGCCTGGGCATCATGGGACAACCCATGTGCTTGAATCTGCTCAAAGCCGGATTTTCTCTCACGGTTTATAACCGCACGCCGGCACGCATGCAACCGGTGCTGCAGGCAGGCGCCGTCGCCGCTGCATCAGCCAAGCAGGCGGCGGAGCGGTCCAGCATCGTCATCACCATGGTGACCGATACGCCGGATGTGGAACAGGTGCTGTTCGGCCACGACGGCGTGATGCAGGGCTTGAAAGCCAACAGCGTGGTGATCGACATGAGCACCATCTCGCCCTCGGCCACACAGCGCATGGCGGCGCAGATCAAGGAAAAGGGCTCGCAGATGCTCGATGCGCCGGTGAGCGGCGGCGATGTGGGCGCCAAAGCCGGAACTCTGGCGATCATGGTGGGCGGCGAGGCGCAGACTCTGGAGCGCTGCCGTCCGGTGCTGGAGGCGATGGGCAAGACCATCACCCATGTGGGCGGACACGGCATGGGTCAGACCGTCAAACTGTGCAATCAAATTCTGGTTTCAGTCACCAACCTGGCGGTGTGCGAAGCGGTGCGCTTCGCACAGCGGTCCGGCGTCGATCCGCGAGTGATGATCGAAGCGGTGAAAAACGGCGCAGCCGGTTCCTGGCAGTTGAGCAATCTGGGACCGCGCATGGCTGCGGGGGATTTTGCGCCGGGTTTCATGATCGATCTGCAGCAAAAAGATCTGCGCCTGGCGCTGCAATCCGCGTTTGAGATGCAGCTGCCGTCGCCGGGCTTGAGTCTGGTGCATCAGCTTTTTTCCGCCTGTCAGGCGCGCGGCGAAGGCCGTGAAGGAACTCAGGCGCTGATCAAGTCTTTGCTGGCGTTGACGCAAAAGCCTGCAAAGGAGAATTGAATTCCGCAACGCTTCAAGGGCGGCGGTATGTTAGGTGGAACGGATTCGGAGGTGCGTGCGGTGGCGGTGAATTTCGTCCCATGCAGAACGATGAAAGCTTTTTCACTTATTTTTCTCCTGGTCAGCGGCTGCTGTGCAGCTGCGACAGAGGCGCAACGGTCGATCGAACATCTGCCCACGGCCAATGGCCTGTGCTATGCGACCTATCACATCGACAAAGGGGTGGTGGACGCTTTTTATCCTCACCTGAACGACGACTGGGATGCCGGCTATCGCACGCCCAATCTGGTGCAGGCGCTGGGCTTTCGCATGACCATCGGTTCCCATTCCATTCCGCTGCAGCAATGGCCGGTGGCCAACAGCGGCTATATCAACGGCACTTGCATCATCCGCGTCGAACACACCACGGAAAAGGCGAGCCTGATCTCCTACATCTGGGCGCCGATGATCCTCGAACACAAAGCCCTGTTTTGGGTTCTGCACATTCCCGCCGCCAAACGATTCCGCCTCACCCGTGCGCATTTTCTTCCTTTCATCGATCCGCCTTTGCGCGAAGTGCAAACGGTGGTCACCGAGGGCTGGGATAAAGACGACCTGTGGGTGATGTTCGCCGGTGTGTACACCGGCGGCATGACGCCGCCGACCCAGGCCAAGGTGCTGGCGGACCTGGCTAAAACAGAGCCGAAACGGATGGTGGAGGCGGAACAGCGATGGTGGATGCACTGGCACCTCGCCGGCCACGAACCTGCGGACATCATCACCCTCAAGCACGAAGTGTTCCGTCAATCTCTGGCGTTTATCAAGATGGCGCAGGTGCGTGAACCAGGACCGGGCTATGGCCAGATCGTCAACTCGCTGGCCTATGGCTATGACAAGATCGCGGTCACCCGCGACATGAGCTACAGCGTGGCGGCGTTGTCGGCGGTCGGCCATTTCAGCGAAGCCCGGGCTGCGCTGAAATTCATGCTCTACTCGGATGCCGGCTCGTTTCGCTCTCACCGCATCGGCGATCTGGAATGGGGTTTGGGACGCAATTATATGGTGTCGCTGGCGCATTACAGCGGCATCGGCTTTGAACGCGCGACCTCGATCGGCGACGCGCCGCGGCTGTACTTTAGCAGCCATCCGTTATTTCTATGGGCGTTGCACGATTACTACAAGCACAGCAGCGACCGGGCTTTTTTGGATCAGGTTTGGTCTCTGGTTAAAGATTATGTGGTGCAGCCGCTGCTGTTTTCGTTCGCCGACAACGATCTGATCCGCGCGGACTCGGGCCTGTGGGATGCGCCGGTGCCGGGAGAACAGTTCCTTTACACCTCCGCCGCCGCTTTTCAGGGATTGACCTGCGCAGCGGTGTTGGCGCGGACGCTGGAGGATGCGGCGGTTCTGAAACAGTGCACCGAAAAGTCAGCGCGGCTGCGCGAAAGCATTCTGACCCGGTTGACCGTGGGCAAGGCCAAAGTGCTGGCGAGAAGCTGGGAAAAACGATCGTTTCCGGAATTGCTGGACAGTTCTACTATGGAAGCGGTCAATTGGGGCGTGGTGCTGCCTGAATGGAAATCGGCCCGCACCACCCTGGCGGCCCTGGACTCTCACCTGCGCATCAGCCCGACGCGCGGTTATGCGTTGGGCCGTACATTGAACGCCGGAGTCGGCGAGGAGAACCTGTTCGTCACCCTGCGCATGATACCGGCCATGATGCGGATGAAGAGAAAACAGGAGGCCGATTTGCTCTGGGAGTGGGTGATGCGCCAAGCGGCCCGCAATGCAGAGATGATTCCGGAGCATTACGATCAAAAGACCGCAGCCTGCCGCGGCGCTTATCCGGTGATCGGCATGGGCGCTGCGGCTTTTATCCTGGCCGCTCTGGCCCGGTGAAGGGCGATGAAGAGAATGAGAGACAAAAGGGCCCTGCGATTTTTTTTATTTTCGCTGCTGCTGTGCGCCGGCTGTTCGCTGAAAACGCCCAAGGCGCCGAGCTGGCAGACCCAATGGAACATCCCGCTGGTGAATCGCTCCTACACCGTGAGGGAAATGGTCGAAGACGAAGACCGAGTGATGTTCGACGCGGAAGGCCGCCTGGGCTTTCACGTGGAAGAGGAGATCGCGGCCGCCGCCATCGGCGAGAATTTTGTTCTCGATGATTTTGAACAGACTTTTGAGGTGGCGCTCACCGATTTGACGATACCGAACATGATCGTCGGCTATGATCACTTTAGCTTTTTGCAGCTGTGCAGCGAAGCGACGGGCAAAGAGGGGCAGAGCGTCGTCATTCACCCTGCCGTATTTCAACGGGTGGCGGGAGTCAAGCATGCGGACGAGCGCTTTCGTTCCGCGGTCATCGAGACCGGCCGCGGCCGGCTGCGCCTTTACAGCCGGTTGCCGGTGGCGTTGGAAAATGTGGCGCTGCAGCTGCGCGACGGCGTCAGCGGCGATATTTTACTCAGCGCGCCGCGGGTGGCGCGGATCGATCCCTATGACTCGGCGCTGGTAGCGCTGGACTTGAACTGCAAACGCATTCCGGAGAACAATCAATGGCTGATCTCCGGCTCTGTGGCCGGCTCTGCCGGCGCCGCGGTTCCGATCCGGCCGGACCAGTCGCTGGAGGCGCTGACGCAGATCGATGAGATGCGGGTTTCTTTTCTGCACGCCAAACTTCCCAGCCTTACGTTGCAGGAGCAAGAATCCATCGAGTTGCTGCCTGGAATGACTCTGCAGGTCGAAGAGATGGCGTTTCAAAGAGGCAAAGTGGCTGTGACGCTGGACAACCACACGCCCATCTCCGCAGAGATTCTGTCGTGGAAAATCCAGGAGATCAAAAACGGCAGCGGGGATCCGCTCCAATTCGTCGTACCGCTCACGTCCCATTCCCGCTCCGTCAGCCGGATCGATCTGCGTCAGTTCGTCGCCCGGTTGGATCTGCCGGCGAACGGCGCGGCGCAGTTTTTGCATCTCGATTTCGACGGCGTGACCCGGGATTCGGGCGATCAGCTCTACGTGCTGGATCAACAAAGTAAACTTACCGCTCGTGTCGCGTTTTCAGATCTGGCGATCGATCATCTGTCCGGCCGCTTGCAAGAGCAGGAGGTGGTGCTGGACACGGTTTTCCGCAGCCTCTCTCTGCCCGAGCGTCTCGACGATCTCGATCATGTCCGTTTCGGCGACGCCAGACTCGCGCTGGATATTTTCAATACCATCCAATTGCCGCTTCGTTTCGAAGGCACGTTGCGGGCCTGGAACGAGCAAGGCCGAAGCGTCTCTTTCACCATCAATGAGCAAATTCAAGCGGGCGGCAGCGGCGAAGTGCGCACGCGGCTGCCCCTGTTTACCGCCCAGAACAGCCCCATCGTTCAGTTTATGGATATTCGTCCCACGCATCTGGCGATCGCCGGCCGGGCTTGGGTGGGCGATGGCATGACCTATGGTCGAATCAGCGCGTCGGATTATCTGCGCGCCCAAGTCGTATTGGACGTGCCGGCTCGAGTCAGTTGGACCGCCAAAGAGGTGCGTCTGGACACCACTCAGATTCAGATCAAACCCGCGGCGGAAGAGGGCGATCTGTATGACCAGGGGGAGATCGTGCGGATTTCCGCTGACGCCACCGATCGGTTGCAGAGTGCAGTGATTCAATTAAGAATCGAAAACCATCTGCCTCTGGGCGGCGTCCTGCACCTGCGCTTGGCCGATGCCCTGGCGCGCCTGTACGACCGGCCGAACGTCCTTCTCGGCCCGATCCAGCTGCCGGCAGCCGCGATGGATGCGGCCGGCCGGGCGTCGGCCGCCCGGCATATCGAAACGTCCCTGGAGTTGAACAAAGAGGATTTGGCGCTTTTTAAAAATGCAGGAATGGACCTGAAACCGGTTTTCATCGCCACGGAATTGAGCCTGGACGGCAGCAACGGCGAGGAACGGCAGATTTTCAGCGAAGATTATATCAAAGTGCAGGCGTTGCTCACATTGGAAGTGCTGGTGAGCGAGGAGTGAAATGAAAGAGGCGCAATTTTACATTGCTCTGGAAAACGGCCAGGTAGTCTGTCAGCTGTGTCCGCACGCCTGCAAACTGGCGGATGGCAGAGTCGGCGTGTGCGGCGTGCGGCGGAATCGCGGCGGCGTGCTCTATTCGCTGGTTTACGAAAAGGCGGCGGCCATGCATGTGGATCCGATCGAAAAAAAGCCGCTGTTCCATGTTTATCCCGGGTCTGCGAGTTTTTCCATCGCCACCATGGGGTGCAATTTCCATTGCCGGTTCTGTCAGAACCATGATCTTTCTCAGGTGCATGGCGAGCCGACCGGGCAATTGGCGACCAGCCGGCAGGTGGTGGACGCAGCGATTTTGCGGCGATGCCGGACCATCGCCTGCACCTACACCGAACCGACGGTCTATTTTGAGTATGCTTTAGAGATCGCCCGACTGGCCAAGGCGGAAGGGATCGCCACGGTATTTGTCACCAATGGGTATATCAATGAAGCGCCGTTGCGGGAGTTGGCGCCCTATCTCGCCGCCGCCAACGTTGATTTGAAGGGGTGGAACAAAGATTTTTATCGTCGGGTGATCGGCGGCGATCTCGACAGCGTGCTCGCCACCCTCAAGCTGATGAAAGGGCTGGGCGTATGGGTAGAGGTGACCACGCTGTTGGTGCCGGATCAGATCTCGGAGCCCGATCTGCAGGAGATCGCCCGTTTTATCAGCCAGGAGCTGGGCGCTGAGACGCCCTGGCACATCAGCCGGTATCATCCTGATTACCAGTACACGCAAACGCCTGCCACGCCGTTGGCCCTGCTGCAGCGCGGCCGCGAGATCGGCCTGGCGGCCGGTTTGCGGTATGTGTACAGCGGCAATATTCCCGGGGACGAGGGCGAACACACCTATTGTCCGCAATGCGGCAGAAAGGTGATCGAGCGCTATGGTTTTCAGATTTTGGCGAATCATGTTCACAACGGCGGCTGCCGCTTTTGCGGCGCCGGCTTGGACGGCATCGGACTTTAGGCGATCGATGCTTGTTTGTTGTTCAATTATTTATTAGGGGGCGTTTATGAAATGCGTTCTGTTTCTGGTTCTTTCCGGCGTATTGGTTTTTTTCTCCTGGGCTTCTCTTTCCCGGCCGCGTTTCCATGGATTTTATCGGTTGTTCGCCTGGGAGTTTATGTTGGGATTGTTTCTGCTCAATGTTTTCTACTGGTTCAAGAATCCTCTCGCTCCGCATCAGCTGCTCTCCTGGGCGCTGTTATTTCTCTCTGCCGGCGTCGTGCTGTGCGGGTTTCTGCAATTGCGTCGCATGGGAAAAGCGGATCCGCGGCGGGACGATGGGCCGCTGGTCTCTTTTGAAAAAACCACCGTGTTGGTTGCCTCCGGTATTTATCGCTACATCCGGCATCCGATGTACTGTTCGCTTTTGTTGCTGACTTGGGGAATTTTCTTTAAAAGGATATCGTCGGCCGGCCTGGTTTTGGCGGCAGCGGCCACGTTTTTTCTCTTTCTGACGGTGTTGCGCGAAGAGGAAGAAAATGTGCGCTATTTCGGCGAGCCTTACCGGGAGTATATGAAACGGACCAAACGGTTTATCCCTTTTCTACTGTGAAAAAATCACCGCAGAGGCGACGGAGTTAAACGGAGAACCCCTTTTTTTGTTTTTCTCTGTGATCCTCTGTGTCCTCTGCGGTTTATTGTTTTTTATTGAAAAGAGCCAACCGCAGAGGTAACGGAGTTAAACGGCGCCCCCCTTTTTTTGTTTTTCTCTGTGATCCTCTGTATCCTCTGCGGCTTATTGTGTTTTATTGAAAAGAGCCAACCGCAGAGGCAACGGAGTTAAACGGAGAACCCCTTTTTTGTTTTTCTCTGTGATCCTCTGTGTCCTCTGCGGTTTATTGTTTTTTATTGAAAAGAGCCAACCGCAGAGGCGACGGAGTTAAACGGAGAACCCCTTTTTTTGCTTTTCTCTGTGATCCTCTGTGTCCTCTGCGGTTTATTGTGTTTTATTGAAAAGAGCCAACCGCAGAGGTAACGGAGTTAAACGGAGAACCCCTTTTTATGCTTTTCTCTGTGATACTCTGTGTCCTCTGCGGCTTATAGCTTTTTATTGAAAAGAGCCAACCGCGGAGGTAACGGAGTTAAACGGAGAACCCCTTTTTTGTTTTTCTCTGTGATCCTCTGTGTCCTCTGCGGTTTATTGTTTTTTATTGAAAAGAGCCAACCGCAGAGGCGACAGATTAAACGGAGAACCCCTTTTTTTGCTTTTCTCTGTGATCCTCTGTATCCTCTGCGGTTTATTGTCTTTTATTGAAAAGAGCCAACCGCAGAGGTAACGGAGTTAAACGGCGCCCCCCTTTTTTTGCTTTTCTCTGTGATCCTCTGTATCCTCTGCGGTTTATTGTGTTTTATTGAAAAGAGCCAACCGCGGAGGTAACGGAGTTAAACGGAGAACCCCTTTTTTGTTTTTCTCTGTGATCCTCTGTGTCCTCTGCGGTTTATAGCTTTTTATTGAAAAGAGCCAACCGCAGAGGCAACGGAGTTAAACGGAGAACCCCTTTTTTTGCTTTTCTCTGTGATCCTCTGTGTCCTCTGCGGTTTATTGTTTCTTATTGAAAAGAGCCAACCGCAGAGGTGACGGAGTTAAACGGAGAACCCCTTTTTTTGCTTTTCTCTGTGATCCTCTGTGTCCTCTGCGGTTTATTGTTTTTTATTGAAAAGAGCCAACCGCAGAGGTAACGGAGTTAAACGGAGAACCCCTTTTTTGTTTTTCTCTGTGATCCTCTGTATCCTCTGCGGTTTATTGTGTTTTATTGAAAAGAGCCAACCGCAGAGGTAACGGAGTTAAACGGAGAACCCCTTTTTTGCTTTTCTCTGTGATCCTCTGTGTCCTCGTGATTCGTGGTTGAATAATATCTGCGAATAACCTTGAATTCCAGAGATAGAATTTTCCCGCGGAATTTATCAGGTGTTGACCGGGCAAAGAGGCCCGGCCGATGGTCCCGCCGGTAAAAAATTCCCAGGGCGATCATGAGGCCCGGCTGCGACGCTTCTTCCCGCATCGGCTGCACGAATCTTTTGCATCCTTGGCAAATCTTTACTATATTTTCCCGCAAATCCTTCCCCAACCACAACAAAGGGACGCTATGCACATCCTTTCGCTTTTTCACGGTCTCATCGGCCTGGGCTTCGTCACCTTTCTCGCCTTTCTCTTTTCCGCCGACCGGCGAGCGATCAACTGGAAACTGGTGCTGACCGGCATCCTGCTGCAATTCGGTTTTGCCTTTCTGGTGATTAAAACCGACCTCGGCCGTGAGGTCTTTGACTGGATCTCCCGGCTTTTCGTCATTCTGTTCAATTTTGCCGGCGACGGCGCTCAGTTCGTCTTCGGCCCGCTGGCTAAAAGCAGCGGCGACAGCAGCCTGGGGGTGATCTTTGCCTTTCAAGTGCTGCCCACCATCATTTTTTTCGCCTCCCTGATGGCTGTGCTCTATCACCTCGGCATCATGCAAAAGATCGTTCAAGGCATGGCCTGGGCGATGCAGCGGCTGATGCGCACCAGCGGGGCGGAGACTCTGGATGTGGCGGCCAACACATTTATGGGCCAGACCGAAGCCCCCTTGGTGATCAGACCCTATCTCGCCACCCTGACCGAGTCAGAGCTTTATACCATCATGGCCAGCGGCATGGCCCACATCTCCGGCGGCGTGCTCGCCGCTTATATGCAGATGCTGGGGCTGGCCCTGGCCAAGTCCCAGGGTGCGGCCTTTGAAGAGTCGCAGGTATTTTTCGCCGGCCATTTGCTGGCCGCTTCCATCATGGCCTTTCCCGCCACTCTGGTGGTGGCCAAAATACTGATGCCGGAGACCGGCGAACCCATGACCATGGGCACTGTCCGCCTCAAAGTCGAAAAGAGCTACGGCAGCGTCATCGAAGCGGCCGCAGGCGGCGCCGGCGACGGCGTGCGCCTGGCGCTGAACGTCGGCGGCATGCTCATCGCCTTCATCGCCCTCATCGCGCTGATCAACGCGCTGCTGGGCTTTGTCGGCAACCTGACCGGATTGAACGGGATCCTGATGAATCAGTTTAACAAGCCGCTCAACCTCGAGCTGCTCTTCGGCCTGATCTTTCAGTTTATCGCATTCATCATCGGCGTGCCGTGGAAAGAGGCGCTGGAGGTCGGCAGCCTCATGGGCATCAAACTGGCGGTCAATGAATTTGTCGCCTATCTCAAGATGGCGGACACGGTGGGCGCCGGTCTGCTGTCCACCAAATCCATCGTCATCGCCACCTACAGCCTGTGCGGCTTTGCCAATTTTTCATCCATCGCCATTCAGATCGGCGGGCTTTCACCGCTGGCGGAAAACCGGCGCAGCGACATCGCCCGACTGGGCCTGAAAGCAGTCCTCGGCGGCACCATCGCCACCTGGATGACTGCGGCCATCGCCGGATTGCTGACCCATTGATGACAGACTCTCAAGGATACGGAGGACACATGTCCAAATCGGCTTCAGCGAAATATCGTTGGTTTGTGGCCGGCGACCTCAACGGTTTTTTCGGCCTCATGTTCGACAACCTGACCGTGCTTTCGTTTCTCGCCGGCATTTTGATCTTTGTCTTTAAATATCCGGCGGACATTGTTTATACGCGCATGTTCCCGGGCACCGCCTTCGGCGTGCTGTTCGGCGATCTGGTCTATACCTGGATGGCCTTTCGTCTGGCCAGGAAAACCGGCAACACACAGGTCACCGCCATGCCGCTGGGACTGGATACCCCCTCGACCATCGGATTGGCGCTGGTGGTGTTAGGGCCGGCATTCATGGGACTGAAAGCAGAAGGCTATTCGGAACGCGACGCGGCGATGATGACCTGGTATATCGGCATGGCCACCATGATGTTCATGGGCGCAGTCAAATTGGTTTTCTCGTTTTTCGGCCGCTGGGTGCAAAAGATGGTGCCGCAGGCCGGACTGCTGGGCTCGCTGGCAGGCATTGGATTGGGGTTGATCGGCATGACGCCGCTGATCGATATTTTTGGCATGCCGCTGGTCGGCGTGATCGCTCTGGGCATGATTTTCTACACACTGGTGGCCGGGATTCGGCTGCCGGGGAAAATACCCGGCGTGCTGGCCTCTGTGGTCATCGGCGCCGGGCTCTATTATCTGATCGGACCGCTGGGATTGGTGGGAGGGACCTATGGCGGTCCACCGCCCCTGGATCTGCATTTCGGTTTGCCGCTGCCGACGCTGGATTTCATGAAAGGGTTGTCCGCTGCGGTCAAGTATCTTCCCCTGGCCATTCCTTTCGGCATTCTCACTGTGGTGGGCGGCATCAATGTCACCGAGAGCGCGCGGGTGGCCGGCGATGATTACAATACGCGCGATATTCTGCTGACCGAAGCCGTGGCCACCCTGGCAGCCGGTCTGTGCGGCGGCGTCGCCCAGTCCACGCCCTACATCGGTCAGCCGGCTTACAAAAATATGGGATCCCGTGCCGGCTATACCCTGCTCACCGGCATTTTTGTCGGTTTGGGCGGCATGCTCGGCTATGTCTCGTTCATCATCGAATTGATCCCGCGCGCGGTGCTGGCGCCGATTCTGGTCTTCGTCGCCTTTGATATCATCATGCAGGCGTTTGTCGCCGTGCCCAAACGCCACGCTCCGGCCGTGGCCTTTGCCTTTTTTCCCACCGTGGCCCGGCTGCTGGCGATCAAGATGGGCTCGCCGGAGCCCATCCCTGCGGAAAAATTCCACGAGCTCATGAACGCGCCAGGCAAGGCGCTGCCGGAACTGCAGGTCATCATCGCCCTGGGCAACGGCTTTATCGTCACCGCTATGCTCTGGGCCGCCTTTCTCGCAGAGCTGGTGGATCGGCGCTTGAAAATCTCTGCGCTCTATCTGGTGGTGCTGGCGTTCTTTTCCTTTTTCGGCATCATCCATTCCGCCATGCCCGACGGCTCCATGTATCTGCCGTGGAAGTTGAGCGGCATCGCCCAGCAGGTGCCGTATCAGTTCACTTTGGCCTATCTCTGCCTGGCGGCGCTCTTGTTCTGTCTCTCCTATACCCGCGAGAGCAAGGAGCCGGTCACCGGCATGGCGCACGAATAGGCATTGTTATAACCAGAAGGTTCAGAGCAAGGGACCGGGCCGCAACAGCCGCTGCGTTCCCGGTCTATTCCTGGACCGCTGAAAGGAGATCGAGATGATCGCCTATCGCAATTCGCAGACAGGCTACCTGATCATCAGCCTGCTGGTGATCGGCATCATCGCCACCCTGGCTTCCACCACGTTGGAAACCATCGGTCTGGTGCATTATATGGCGCTGCTTCTTCTCATCATGGCGCTGGTGATGTTTTACAAATTGACGGTGGTGGTGGAACGCGGCGTGATCGTCTGCTCGTTCGGTCAGGGGGTTTTCAGCAAAACCATTCGAGTGCGGGAAATCGCCGGCTGCCGCGTGATCAGAGTGCCGTGGCACTATGGCTGGGGAATACGGCTCACGCCGGCCGGCTGGATGTACAACATCGCCGGCACAGAGGTTGTGGAGATCACCTACAAATCCGGTAAAAAATTTCTCATCGGCAGCAATGAGGCGGAATCGCTTCGCGAGGCCATCGAGGATGAGATGAAAAAGTTTTCCTGAACGCCCTACCGGACAGTGCGGCGCTTTGGGCGAATGTTTTGCTGTGAAATAAATTCACCACAGAGGCAACGGAGTCAAGCGGAGAGAAATTTGGTTTGTGCTTTTCTCTGTGATCCTCTGTGTCCTCTGTGGTTGAATCATTTCGGCAAATGGCCAAGAATTCCATAAAAAAAAGTCTGCCACGGAATTTGCCGGCGCAATGAAACGGCCGCCGGCCTGTGCTTTCTCAGCGGCCGTTTAAAGCTGCAAACGTCCTTTGCCGAGCGGTCAGCCTACGGTAACCCGGCCGATGCGCCAGCTCATGGCGCTATGGTTATAAATCAGTTCAAAGGAACCGGATTCCCGTGTGGATACGTGAAAATGGAAAACCCGGTCCCTGCCCAGCGCCTCATGCCAGACGCCATGGACCTGGACCACGTGATAGGTCCGGTTGCGCCAATGAAAACGAAGCGGACGCATTTTGCCGCCGTCATAATGGCTGAGCACCTGAACGGCCTCGTTGATCTGTTCAAATTGCATGGTAGTCTCTTTAGTGTAATAAAGTACACCTTATTGTAATCAAAAATTTCTCTATTTGCAAGCCATTTTTTAACTTTTGCCAATGAGGGGATATTTTAGTAAATTGGCGGAGTGAATCATCAGGACGATGCAAGCGCCGGAAGGACCATGCAAACAGCAGAACGACCACGGCACCATAAAATCATTCAGTGCGCGCTGCTGACGGCGGCATCGATCGCGATCGGCTATCTGTTCCTGCTTTTGCCCAATTTTGAGTTCGTCACCGCTTCCATTTTTATCTCCGGTTTTTTGATGGGCCCGCTCTACGGGCTGCTCATCGGCCTGACCGCTGAATTTCTATTTTCCATGTTCAATCCGTTCGGCGCGCCCTCCTTGCCCTTGCTCATCGCCCAGGTCCTTTCCATGGCGGTGGTCGGCTGGGCCGGCGGCATGGTGGGGCGCACCCATTGGCTGGACCTGCCGGCAGCGGTGCGCATGGCCTGGTTCGGTCTGATGGGTTTTTTCTGCACGCTGGTGTTCGACATGCTGACCACCCTCAGTTTCGCGGTGTTCATCGCCGGCGGCGACAGGCGAAAAATGGCGATGACTTTTATATCCGGCATGGTCTTTTACCTGGTTCATCTGCTGGTCAATACCGTTGGTTTTGCCGTCCTGGTTCCTGTGTTGCTTAAAAGGCTGAAGCGATTGCTATGAAACACATCCTGATTCTGATCGTCTGCCTGACGGCCGCTGCGGCGTCTGCAGGACCGGCGCTGGCTGATTCTGAAGTGAACAGCGATACGCCGGCCTGGCCGGTCATACGGATGATCGATTCGACGGCTATTCAAGGCTCCGGCTATGGCAGTGCGGCGGATCTGCTAAAAGTTCCCGGCGTTTTCGTCTTTGATCGCGGCAGTGTGGGCCAACTCGCCGCCGCCGCCCTGTTCGCCGGCTCCTTTCGCCACCTGGATGCGACTTGGGACGGCCTGCTGTTGAATGACCCGGTCAGCGGAGTGGTTGATTGGAATCTGGTTCCGGTGGAAGGAATCCAGCGCATGGACGCCTGGGCCGGACCCGGCGGCGAAACCACGGGGCTGATTTCGCCCGGACATTCGCTGTACGTGGCCGGCCGCGATCTGGCCGGCAGCGGTCTGCGCTCTGCAACCGCCTACCGCACCGGCGGCAACGGCTATGATGATGTCGATGTGCGTCTGGGGTTGAAACCAACGCTGCACAGCGCGCTCACGGCCGGCGCGGTGTTGAAAAATTACGGCGGCACTGCGGCGGATGAAAAGTATCGCGCGCAAAAGGTCAATCTGAGCGTCGAACGGCGGTTCGGTCCGCAGTGGCGGCTGCGCTATCTGTTGCTGCTCAACAAAATGGACCGCGATGTGCCGTGGTCGGCGCCGACGCCCGAGGTTCCTTTTTTGCATGAGAAACTTGATCGCTATGACCATGGCCTCAGCCTGCAGGCCCATCGCGTCAGCGTTTTGTGGCAGTACACCGATCTCTATCGCGAATTTTATCATCGTCCATCCCCAGCCGCTCAGCAGATTCAGAACGCCGGCCGGTCGCGGTTGTTGATGCAATACGGCCGACGGTTCGGCCCGCTGCAGTGGCACAGCGGCGGACTGTGGCAGCACAGCCGCATGGAGATCGCCGGTCGCAGCGACAGCCGGCGCAATGATCTGGAAGCCTGGACGCAAATAGGATCACAGGTCAACGCAGCCTGGTTCTGGCTCGCTGGCATTAAAGCGCTGCGCTTTGGAGATGAAAAGATCGCCCTACTGCCCCAGGCCCAGTTGGCCGCAACCCTAGCGCGCGGATGGAATTCACGGCTGTGGTATGGCAGCCATATCGCTTCGGCGGGACTGAGCGGCGGCTGCGGCGTGGAGAGCTATGTGGCCGGCGACCGGGCTTTTCAGCAGGAACGCAGCGATCATTGGGGGTGGGCGGTGGAAAAAAACAGCGACGCGGTCCGCTATTTTATCTGTGTTTCTTACAGCAGCGATCGTATGACGCTTTCCCGCCTGCAATCGCAAACAGCGGCATTTGCGCAGGACGCAAACCGCTGGGCGGTGGACATCGGTGTGGAACAGAAATTGAACCGCTGTTTTTCTCTTTATGCCGATTTGCGTCAGTTCCGCGACAGCGAGGAGGAGCCGCTGCGGCAACCGTCGCAACAGGCCTGGGGCTGTGTGCAATATGCGAATGTTTTTTTCGCCGGCGATTTGGATGTGCGGCTGCGCGTCGGATTTGACGCTTGGGGAGAGCGGGACGGGAACAGCCTGATGCCCGGCACGCGCCGGCCGTCGACCGCCCTGTCGCCGGTGGTCGTTCCGTTCGCCCATCTGGGTCTTAAAATTAAAAGTGCGCGCCTGTTCTTTTTACTGCAAAATTTCGCCGGCATCGACTATCAGCTGCTTCCCGGCTATTCCATGCCGAAACAGCAGCTGCGCTGGGGATTTGTCTGGGATTTTTTTGATTGACCGGTTAATTAGCTGTTGCTTTCATAAAAATTTCTTTTTATATTGCATCGCTCTTTGAAACGCATGCTTTGGTTCCAAACGGATGAAAAGGGAAGACGGTGCAAATCCGTCGCAGCCCCGCTACTGTAATGAACTACGAAAGTCGCATCGCAAAAGCCACTGGGAAACCGGGAAGGCGCGACCGGTAGGATTGACGTTCAAAGCCAGGAGACCTGCCAGAGAGTGATTGGATTAGCCTTCGCGGGTGAGGTGCTGGTACCTAAAGATAACGACGCCCCATGTTGCAAGACTGGGGCTTTTTTTTTCGACCTCCTGCAATCGCTCATTCCTTGCTTTCTCCAGGTCTCCTCATCGATGACCAGTTCGACGTATGAATCGTTTTAAAAAAAACACTCTGGCGCTTGTGCTGCTGGCCATGACCGGTCTTCAGAATCTGCCGGCGCAATCTGACGTCAAGATCGAAGGCAAGGTCCTGGACAGGTCCGATCGCCGCGCTCTGTTCGGCGTCAACGTGACCGTGCTCGGCACCGCTGTGGGCGCGGTGACCGACCGCAGCGGCCGGTTCGTCTTGCAAAATCTGCTGGCAGGCGAGTACGTGGTGGAGGCGAGTCTGTTGGGCTATCGAACGCAGCGGGTGCGCAACGTTCTGGTCAGCCATGATCAGCCTCAGCAGCTGGTGATCGAACTGCAGCCGGCGCTCATCGAACTGCCCGACGTGGAGATCCTCGCCGGCGTCGACAAAACGGCGCAGGCCGCAGAGATCGTCATCGACCAGAAGAGAATCCGGCAAAGTCAGGCCGAGGATGTGGCTGAGCTGCTGGCTGCGACCTGCGGAGTGGAGATCCAGGAAAACGGCGCCGCCAAAACGATTTCCATTCGCGGCAGTCAGGCCGGGCAGGTGCTGGTGCTGGTGGACGGCGTTCGCCTGCAGAACGGATTGTCCGGCGCCATCGATCTTTCCTCCCTGCCGCTGGCGGCCATCGAAGAGATCAAGGTCACCAAAGGTCCGCAGTCCAGTCGCTTCGGCGCCAATGCTCTGGCCGGAGTGGTGCAGATCATCACTCGGCAGGCGCGGGAAAATCAGCTGTCCGCGGAGCTGCGCGCAGCCTCCTTTGCCGCTGCCGATGCGGCGGCCACGCTGATGCGGAAAAGCGGCTATGGCGATTTCCTGCTGACCGTCGAACAGCATCGCAGCCGCAACGATTACCGCTATGAGTATGACCTCGCCGGCCGGCGCTTCACTGAGACTCGCTTGAACGCGGATGTACTGCAGCGGCAGCTGTTCGGCCGCTGGAGCCGGGAGAAGAACGGATCCCGCTGGTCTTTTTCCGCGCAGCATCTGTTCGGCCATCGCGGGTTGCCCGGCGCTGTCTACAGCTGGACGCCCTATGCACGCAGCGCCACCCGGCGCAGCCTGGCCGTGCTTTCGTTCGAAAAAAAACAGCGCCGGCGTACCTTAAACGTGCGCGCCTCTTTCAATCAAGATTTTTCCTCCTTTAAAAATATCCATGAGAATGTGCCGGTGCGCTATCGGTCAACGCCGCGCTACTGGAACGAAAACCAAGTGACGGCAGGCCGACTGCAGAGCGATCTTTTGCAGCAGATCAGCGCGGTCCATCAGATCGAGCTGGGGGCTGAAGCCGGAGCGACCCGTTTTACCGATCGCGATCGCTTGTACCCGTCCCTGACGCCGGTCGGAGCCGCCGATGTCCGCAACGCCGGCGTCTATGTGCGCCATGGCTGTGAAACCGATCTTGGTTGGAATATGCGTTTGGAAACGCAGGCCGGCCTGCGCTATGATGCGGCTGAGACCGAACACTACCAGGACCAGCGTCTGGATCAAGCGCTCAGCCCATCACTGGGCGTGAGCCTGCGCAAACAGCTGCTGCTGGATTGGCGGCTGCAGGCGGACTGGGGCCATGGATTCCGCCTGCCCACCTTTGCCGATCTGTTCTATCAGCAGTACCGGGTACGCGGCAACGCCGGGCTGCGTCCGGAGAGGAGTGAGAACCTGGAATGGGCCATCGAAGGTCTGTGGCGCAACAGCCTGTTCCGGTTCAATCGATTTCGCCATCAGTTGCAGGACCTGATCATCTGGCGTCTGGGCTCTTTCGCCGCTTTTTCGCCGGTGAACACCGATGCCCGTCTTTCCGGAGAAGAGTTCGAATGGCGCTGGCATCTCAACCGTTGGCGCTTGGAGACGCAGGTTTCCTACAGCCATCTGCGCAGTGAAAACCTCGGCGAGGAACGAACAACGCGGCACAAACAATTGCCGTACCGACCGGAACACAGCTTTAAGGCAGGCCTGCAATGGGGATGGCGGGATCTGCAGGTGAATTACAATTTCCGGCGCAGCGGCGCGCGCTTTGTCACGGAAGCCAATACCGTGCGCTTGCCCGGCTTTTCTTTGCACGAGATAACGCTGCACTATGCCTTTCGTCTGCTCGGCCGACAGAATAATCTCAAGCTGTCCTGCTTGAACCTCACCGATGTGCGCTACCAAGTTTTAGAAAACGCGCCTCTGCCGGGCCGGGAATGGCGGGCAGGGTGGAGCGCTGCCTTTTAACCGCATAAGCGAGTTTTCGTCTGGGCGATGGAAGGCATGAAATCGAGTTCAGGGCAAGGCCAAAGTACAAAACGCAAGATGTAAGCTATTGGCGGATTTTTTATTGGGATCATCTGAGACCTGCGTGCCTTCTTTAACCGCGGAGAAAGCGCTAAGCAACGCCGAGGGGATGAAATAACTTTTAAATTGTATGTCTCGGCGTTCTTGACAACCTTGGCGGTTCATCAGCTGCCTTTACATCGAAAGAGCACAAGACGTTACTGCCGAAAAGAGTTAATTAATTTTGACATTATGGATAAGAATCTGAGGATGCTTTGATGAAAAAAATGTGGTTGTTGGTGTGTTGGGGGATTGCTCGTTTTGCTTTTGCCGGCGACATGCCGCGCACCTTGTTCATTGAAAACAATCTGGCGCGCACGCTGTCCACGGTAAATCTGGAGACCGGCGCTGTTCATAACGATGTGGCGACCCTGGGGCAAATCCCCAATCAGATACTCGCCTATCGCGATAAAGTCCTGGCGCTGAACAGCGTGCCGCCGGAGATCATGATCATCGACGCGAGCTCGCTGCAGGTGGAGAAGCGCGTCGCGCTGCCTGAGGGCTCCAACCCCTATGGCATGGCGCTGGTGGGCGCCAACCGCGTCTATGTGACCCTGCTGCTCATGGACGCAGTGGCTGTGGTGGAGATCCGCGAGGGCCGCGTCGCCAAACTCATCCCCTGCGGCAGGGCGCCGCAAGGGATCATCGTCGATGGGACCACCGCTCTGGTGGCCAACACCGGCGGCTATCCGGATTATCAGCCATCCACCGTCGCTTTTATCGATATCGCCCGCGATTCTCTGCTCACCAGCGTAGCGGTGCCGGCCAATCCGCAAGTGGTGCGCAAGGGACCGGATTGGAATTATTATGTGCTCTGCTCCGGCATCTGGGGTGGAAACAGCGGACAATTGGCGGTGATCAATCCCTATGCCCCGCCGGACTATGCCGGCCCGGCGGTGGTCGATACCCTGGTGGTGGGCGGCTATCCCGGGGATCTGGCGGTGCTGCCCGACGGCATGGCCTATATCTGCGATTGGGGCGATCATACCGGCGGCTTTTTGTACAAGGTGAACATCTACAGCGGCGAGATCCTGCACAATGCACGAAATCCTCTGCGCGTCGGCCGCGGCGCCATGCATCTGCTCTGGGATAAGAAAAACGCCGAGTTGTACATCAGCGCCTTTGATCAGGATGTGGTGCAAAAGTTCGATGTGCAGCAGGACCGAGTGGTGATGACCTATCCTGCAGGCGACGGCAGTCAGGACATGGCCATTGTGGAAAGGAGCGATTCCTCGGATCCCTGGGCCGATGAGGTGGTCGCTTTTTCTCCCGGCCAGCCTTGGAGCAAAATCGGCTATGATTTTTTTCCCGACAACGTGCTGGGCCCGCCGGATCCGGATCGCGGGCTCAACAGCGCCAGCACCACCAGCGACCCGGCGGAGATTCTGTCTCTGGGCCACGGCGGCGAGATCACACTGGCGTTCACCGATAACGTCGTTGTCGATGGGCCTGGCGTGGATTTTATCATCTTTGAGAACGTGTTCATGAACCTCTGGACCGGACAGCCGTTTATGGAGGCTGCCACAGTGGCGGTCAGCCAGGACGGCAACCGCTTTGTCGATTTTCCCTATGATACCAGCAGCTGCGTAGGTCTGGCCGGCTGCCATGTGGTGCAGAGCACCAGCCATCCCCTTGATCCACAGCGCTCCGGAGCTGATCAGTTCGACCTGGCGGACGTCGGAATGGACTGGATCCGCTATGTCAGGATCACGGACATGGGCGACCGTTGGCAGGAAGGGGCTATTAACGGCGACTTTGATCTGGATGCCGTCGTGGCGGTCAACAGCCGAACGTCGATCTCCTGCCCACAGGCAAAACGTTCGCCGCAGGAATTTAATCTCGCCGCCAATTACCCCAATCCGTTCAACAGCAGCACAACGATCTTCTTCACCACCGCGGCGCCGGGACGGGCCAAGCTCACGGTGATAAACCTTCTCGGACAGTCCGTGGCCACCTTACTGGATCAAAACATGCCGGCCGGCTTCCATCGAGTGATCTGGGACGGCAGCGATGGATCAGGGAAGGCCATGAATACGGGATTGTACTGGGCGGTGCTGCAGTTTGGCGACAGCGTACAAAGGCAAAAGATGGTGCTGGTAAAATAAAAGCAAGGGATCAGAGCGTTCGTTATTGAAAATTCCGGCAAACTTTTTTGCGGTTTTATCCATTTGCAATCGACAACTCAAAAAAAATGCCGGATCCACAGGGATCCGGCATTTTGACTTTATTCCTGTTCTGCGCGCGCCAAGCGGCACAGAAGATGGTCCTCTTTCGCTAGTCGCCCCCTAACTTGGGAACCATCAGGTTTTCCAGGTCCTCTGCCGCCATGTTGATGTAATCGAAAATATCCACGCCTGCGGGCGGGCCCACGATCTGCGCATAGCCGGCGATGCGGTTGATGGAATCGCTGCGGTCCTTGATGGTCACACGGCGTTCACCGCGTGAAGCGGCCTCCAGCACCAGCAGACGGTCTCCCACTTGGCCGAGGAAAAACCCCACATGGGTGATCCCCTTGTATCGCCGTTTTTGAAATCGAGTGCGCCAGTTGAAAAATACCAGATCCCCTGGTTGGGGAGGCTCGCCGGCAGGGCGCAGGAACAGGCCCATGTCGCCTTGTTCGGCATAGCGATACTGCATGGCCGCAGTCCGATTGAACACCTTTTCTGCAATGCCGGCGCTGATCATGGCCATGCGGGTGAACATACCACAGTCGATATACTTGACGCCGCTTCCGCCGAGCCGGTAGCGCAGGCCGAGAAATTTAACCGCTTCGTTCAATACCTGGGCCACCAGGCTGCATTCCTTTTTCGAAATCGGCCAGTTGTACTCCATGGCCAGCAGCTGATGCGCGGTCTCGCGATCGATATAGCTGCCATCGTGCCCGCAATCATGCACCAGCTTGTACAGTGTGACGGACATGGAGGTGGCTTTATCGTAATGGCCTGAGACTTTGAGCGGCAGGTTTTTGTTCCAGCTCAGCAGCAGCTTTTGCATGCGGCTGATCGGGCCGTTCTTTTCGCTGTCGCTTTGATCTTCCGCCAGGCCCAGGTAAGGTTCCAGACCGCTGGAATCCGGCCCGGTGATCGTGGGGGTTTCGACCCTGAGCAGGCTGTTGAATTGGATCAAGTGGATATAGTCATTCAGCAGATGGGTGGTGAAGGAGAGGGGTTCAAAGGGTGTAGCGGCGGAAAGCGGCGGTGCGGTGAAAAAGAAAAGGGAAAAGAAAATGACGCCACTCACAAAATAAATAAATTTTCGCGCCGATTTGCAGGCAACGGGCGGTCTATTTTCTTCGGTCTGCAAAACAGGTGCTCCGTTTAATTATAATAAAAACAATTAGAGAGAGTGATGGCTGATTGTTAATTTTGGCTAATTTAAAACCTTGAGGTGTAAAAGTCAAGCTTTGAATGCATGAACCACGCTTTTCCATGCCCCTACGGCGGTCCGGCCTTGAAGCGCGCCCGCGGCAACGGCCATGATTTCCCTTGCATTTACCTGCAAATATATTTAAACTATATTTGATACATTCAAGGAGCCAATGTGATCACGCGAATCGAATTGGGCCTGTCGGCCGACTTTCAGGATTCTGAAGCCAAAGGCATTCTTTCCGGCGCCAGGGATCTGGGCGTTACCGGAGTAAACCGGGTCAAGGTCTATCAGGTGTATTATCTTTCCGGCGATCTGCAGAAGGAGGAGAAAACCAGGATCGCCAAATCGTTGCTGGCCGATCTGGTGACGCAGCAGTACGGTATCGATCAGCCGCTTCCATGCAAGGAAGAGCCGCCTTGTTGGTCCGTTGAGGTTACTTTTAACCGTGGAGTGACGGATCTGGTGGCTGAGACCGCTTTAAAGGGCATTCGTGATCTGGGCATCACCTCGGTGCAGGAGGCTAAAACCGCCAAACGGTTCGAGTTTTTCGGCGTCCTTTCCGCGGGCGACAAAGAGCTGATCGCGCAAAAGCTGCTGATCAACAAAGTGGTGCAGCACGTCATGCAGCCGGGTGAGAAGCTCTTTTTCACCATGGAGGACCCGGTTTTCCAATTGATCGTCATTCCTCTGCGCGACGCGGACGAGGAGCAGCTGATGCGGCTCAGCCGTGAGCGCGACCTGTTTCTCAATTCAGCGGAGATGCACGCCATTCAGGATCATTTTCGCTCTTTGCAGCGGGATCCAACCGACATTGAGCTGGAGATGATCGCCCAAACCTGGTCTGAGCACTGCAGCCACAAGACTCTCACCGGATTGGTAGAGTTTGAGGGCCGGGTGATCCGCAATCCGCTCAAACAGACCATTTTCCGGGTCACCCGTGAGTTGGATCTGCCCTGGTGCGTGTCGGTTTTCAAAGACAACGCCGGCGTGATCCGCTTTGACGATGACTATAATGTCTGTTTCAAGGTCGAGACCCATAATCATCCCTCTGCCATGGAGCCTTATGGCGGCGCCAACACCGGCATCGGCGGCGTGATCCGCGATCCGTTGGGCACCGGCCTGGGCGCCAAGCCGATCATCAACACCGACATTTTTTGCTTCGGCCCGGTGGATTTGGCCATGAAAGATCTGCCCAAGGGCGTGCTGCATCCCAAGCGGGTGATGCAGGGCGTGGTCGCCGGCGTACGCGACTACGGCAACCGCATGGGCATTCCCACCTCCAACGGCGCTATTTTTTTTGACGATCGTTATCTCGGCAATCCGCTCGTCTATTGCGGCAACGTGGGTTTGCTGCCCAGGAACCTGTGTGAGAAGACCGTAGCGCCGGGAGACGCCATCATCGTCGTCGGCGGCCGCACCGGGCGCGATGGCATTCACGGCGCCACCGCTTCCTCGGGCGAGCTGCACACTGAGAGCGAGGGCACCTGGAGCGGCGCGGTGCAGATCGGCAATCCGATCGTGGAGAAAAAGCTGGTGGACACCCTGATGCAGGCGCGCGACCGGGGATATTATCGCGCCATCACCGATTGCGGCGCCGGCGGCCTTTCCTCCGCCATCGGCGAATTGGCCAAGACCACGGGCGCTGAGGTGTTTCTGGAAAAAGTGCCGCTCAAGTATCACGGCCTCTCGTACATGGAGATCTGGATCTCTGAAGCTCAGGAACGCATGGTGATCTTTGTGCCGCCCGAGCATGTCGATGATGCGCTCGCCCTGTTCGCCGGCGAGGATGTGGAGGCCACGGTCATCGGCCGCACCACGGACGATCACAAAATCCGTTTATTCTATCACTCGGCTTTGGTGGGAGAGCTGGACATGGCGTTTCTCCACGACGGCATGCCTGAGGTGGTGCGCCAGGCGGTTTACGAAAAGCCGGTGTTGGTGGAAACAGAGCCGGAACTTTTGTCCGATCTAACGCCTGTGTTGCATAAAATTCTGGCTGCGCCCAACGTCTGCAGCAAGGAATGGGTGATTCGTCAATACGATCATGAGGTGCAGGGCGGCAGTGTCGTCAAACCGCTGGTGGGCGTGGATCAGCAGGGACCGTCCGACGCCTCGGTGACGCGGCCGAGAATGGACTCTTACAAGGCGGTCATCCTCGCCAACGGCCTGAATCCCAAGTACGGTCTGATCGATCCGTACTGGATGGCCGCTTCCTCCATCGACGAAGCGGTGCGCAACGTTATCGCAGTGGGCGGCTCTCTGGAGCGCACCGCGCTGCTGGACAATTTCTGCTGGGGCAGCACAGACAAACCCGACCGTCTGGGCGGTCTGATGCGCGCCATGCAAGCCTGCTATGATGTGGCGTCTGTTTTCCGCACGCCGTTCATCTCCGGCAAGGACAGTCTTAACAATGAATATAAAACCGAATCCGGCGACAGCATCGCCATTCCGCCCACTCTGTTGATCTCGGCGATCGCCGTCATGGAGGACTGCCGCCAGGCGGTCACCATGGATTTGAAAAAGGCGGGCAACCTGCTCTATGTGGTCGGCCTGACCAGGGCCGAATGCGGGGGATCGCATTATTATGAGGTGATGAACGCCAGCAGCAGCAAGGCGCCCCAGGTCGACGCGGAATCGGCGCGCCGCCTTTACCTGGCTCTGCACGCCGCCATGACCGCCGGGCTGGTGGCTTCCTGCCACGATTGTTCAGAAGGCGGGTTGGCGGTGGCGCTGGCGGAGATGGCGTTCAGCGGCGGGCTGGGTCTGTCCGTCTCGCTGGCCTCAGTGCCGCGCACGGCGGATGTGGTTCGCGACGATGTGCTCTTGTTCTCTGAATCCAATAGCCGGCTGGTAGTCGAGGTGCAGCCTGATAAAGAGGCGGCGTTTTGCGCCGCGCTGCAGGCGATCCCCTTTGGCTTGCTGGGGCAGGTGACCGCCGCGCCCCAGCTTGTCATCGACGGCATACAGGGAGAGCGTTTGATCGAGGAAAACCTGGCGAATTTAAAAAGCTCCTGGCAAAACACCTTGCGTTGGTAACCGGCCATGACATCGAGGTCTGATCAGGAAAGAAAAGGAACGTCTGTTTGATGAAGCCCAGAGTGCTAGTCCTGCGCGCCGCCGGATCCAATTGCGATCTGGAAACCGCATTTGCCTTTGACCAGGCGGGCGGCGCCGCCGTCCTGCTGCACATCAACCGAGTGCTGGAAAATCCGGCGCTGTTGACAGAGTATCAGATTCTGGCCATTCCCGGCGGCTTCACCTACGGCGACGACATATCCGCCGGCAAGGTGATGGCCAATCAATTGCGCTTTCACCTGGCAGATCATTTGCGCGCCTTTCATCAACAGGGCAAGTTGATCATTGGAATTTGTAACGGTTTTCAAGTGTTGGTAAAAGCAGGCCTGCTGCCGGTGGTGGATTTTGCCGCGGAGCAATCCGTCACTCTGACCAACAACGATTCCGGCAAATACGATGACCGCTGGGTCTATCTGCGGATCAATGAAAGCCCGTGTGTGTTTACCCGCGCCATGAAGGAAAGGGTGTATTTTCCTGTGGCCCACGCCGAAGGCAAATTCGTAGTGCGCGACGAATCGGTGCTGCAGGAGCTGTGGCGCAATCGTCAGGTGGTCTTTCAATATGTCAACCCGGACGGAGGCGTTGCCGCCTATCCCTGGAATCCCAACGGCTCCATGGCGGATATCGCCGGCATCTGTGATCCCACCGGCCGCGTACTTGGGTTGATGCCGCATCCGGAACGCAATATAGATCCGACCCACCATCCGGCCTGGACCCGCATCGGCCTGAACCGGGAGGCCGACGGAGCCGCTTTGTTCAGCAACGCGATCGCCTATTTTACTTGATTCGGATCGTATAGATAAGCGGCGCTTCCCCTGCCAGGGAGGCGTGTGCGAGCATTGTCTGAAGAGGATTATATGAGCGATGACATCGGGCGGTTGTTGAAGCGCTGGAAATACCATCCCAATGACGTCAACGTGCGCATCATAGACGGTCAGGACGGCGGCAAAAAACTGCAGATGCGCATTGACCTGGGCCTGCTGCAGATGGAGCTGGACGGCCGGCCTGACGGCAAACGCCCGCACCACTTTGATTCCTACCTCAGTTACTTTGAAGACCGCGCTAAAACCGCACTCGAGAGCGGCGGCGCTACGTTCTCGCTCTCAACCGTCGACTGCTTGCGGCTGCAGCAGGAGGCCATTCAATTCTATCACCGTTATATCGCCCTGCTGCGTTTAGGAGACTACCGACGCGTGGTCAGGGACACCCGCCGGAATCTCCGGGTTTTCGATCTGGTCCATAAATACGCAAAAAATCAGGAGATCATCTGGGCGTTCGAACAGTATCGGCCTTATGTGCTGATGATGTATGTGCGCGCCGCCGCCTCTTTGGCCATGGCTTCCGGCGGAATGGATGAGGCGATTCGCTTGATCGAAAAGGGGATCCGGGCTATCGAACGCCATTACCAAAAGTATAGTAAGCATCTGGGCAACGAGATGGTGGAGGTAACCCTGTTGCGCGAATGGCTGGATGAGCTGCGGGAGCAAAAGCCGCTCAGCGAGCGGGAAAGACTGCAGCGGCTGATGGACCGGGCGGTGCAGGAAGAGGCCTACGAAGTGGCGGCCGGGTTGCGAGACCGGCTGCGTCAGCTGGATCAAAAGTAAACCCCCTCACCGGCCGAAGTACGGTTTTTCATCGGCCTGGTGATTCCGAATACCTGTACAACTCTGAGAATGATTATGCTGAAAGACAAACGAATCGCTATTTTGATCGGTCCGCAATTTCATGACGAAGAGGCCACGCTGCCGAAAGAGTATCTGCAAAAGCTCGGCGCTCAGGTGGATTGGGTGGGATTGGATCGTTCGACCCTCATCGGCAAATACAACCGCGTTAGTTTGACGCCGGACAAGACCATCGACGAAATTCGCGCAGCGGATTATGACGGTCTGATCATTCCCGGCGGCGGAGCGCCGGAGCGCATCCGCGTCAATGATGCGGCGCTGGCTCTGGTGAAAGCCTTTTGGCAGACCGGTCGTCCCGTCGGCGCCATCTGCCACGGCGCTCAGGTGTTGATCTCCGCCGGGCTGCTCGAGGGCGTGACCACCACCTGTTTTGTCGGCATACGCGACGACGTCAAACTGGCCGGCGCCCACTATGTGGATCAAGAGGTGTGCGTGGACGGACCGTATATATCTTCACGCAAACCAGAGGACCTGCCCGCTTTCAATAAAGCCTTCAGCGAAGCTGTGGCCGGCATCCATCTGCACACCGAGGTCGCTGACCTCGATCCTCTGGCCTCCCTGCAGCTGGCGATCAGCCGGGAAAAAGGCGCCATGGAGTTTTACCGCAGCGCTGCGGCGGTGATGAAGCAGGAAAAAATTCGCAACAAATTCACCTACTTTGGCGCCATCGAGCAGGGACATTTCGATCAGCTCTCCGAACTGTATGTCAAACTCTCCGGCGGCCAGGCGCCTGCGCCGAAAGTTACAGCCCAAGAGATCGGCAGCCATCAGGTTTCCGCGGATCTTTCGAGCGAGGAGGCGATTCGCCTGGCCATGCAGGCGGAGGAAAAGGCGTATCAGTTTTATCGCCAGGCGGCGCTCAAAGCCCGCCATTCGAAGGCTAAAGAGATGTTCGAATATTTGGCGGCTGAGGAGATCGAACACAAACGGCTGTTATCTGTGGACCGGAGCACTGCGGCCGGAGGACAGGGCCATTTTCAGTGGGCGACTCATTGGGATGTTCCTCCGGGGATGGAAGATCTGTGGTGAAAGGAAGTGCAAGATGAAAAAGGCGCTGATTCTGCTGAGTCTGCTGGGTCTGGCGGGCTATGGAGCGGCTCAATTCCCGGATGCCGGGTTCGGTTACTGGACCGGCAACGAGAACCGGCTGTTCGGCGGGATCGGCATCACCACCATAGACGACCAATCCTACTTTTCTTTTTGTTTGCGTCCGGAACTGTCCATCGGGCCATTGGGATTCGGATTGAACATCAACCTGCTGTATGATACGGAGAACGGTTCGCTGCGCGCCAAGGACTGGGATTCGGGGTACGACTATTTTCGCCTGCTGCGCTATTTCCGCTATGGACGCAAAACAGACCGCTTTTATACGCGGATCGGCACGCTGGACGCTGCGCGCATCGGCCACGGCTTTATCGTCAATTATTTCACCAACGAGATTGATTACGATGAACGTAAAATCGGCATGGAGTTCGATCTGGATCTCGGCCACTTTGGTTTCGAAAGCATGGCCAGCAACATGGGGCGCTCGGAATTATTCGGCCTTCGCGGCTATTACCGGCCGCTGTACATTCTCGATGTTCCGATCTTGAAAAATTTTGCCGTCGGCGCCAGCTTTGCCCGGGATTTGGATCCGGACGCCTGGGCGGCCAGCAACGACGGCGTTTCCGTGTACGGCGTGGATGTGGAATTGCCGTTGATCAAATCTCGAGTGTTCAACACCCTTTTGTACGCGGACTATGCCGTGATTCACGGCTACAGCTCGCGCGAGAATCTCAGCCGTGATTTCGGCGCAGGCGCCGCCGTGGGTGTGTCCGTAGGCTTTGCCAATCTTATGGGGCTGGTGGAGGTGCAGGCTCGTTTGGAACGCCGGTGGCTGGGCGAAGAGTTTATCCCATCGTTCTTTGACCCCTTTTATGAAATCCAGAAATTGCAGATTTCTCACGGCAAAAAAATATACAAGACGGACCTGCTGATCGGTCTGCAGGAAACCCGGGGGACGTTCGGCGAGCTCTACGGCAATGTGCTGGGCAACCGGGTGCGGTTGTTGGGCACCGTATCCAAGCTGGATGCCGAGAAGAGCGGCCAGCTGCATCTGGCCGCTGACGCCACCGAAGCCTTGCCGACCATCGCCGCGCGCGCCAGCTACGACAAGCTCGGCATCGTCCAGGCAGAGGATGTGTTTACTTTGGACGATCGCAGCGTGGCGCGGCTGGGCCTGGGCTACAAGATCAAACCCTACCTCATCCTCTATGTGGATTACATCTGGTCGTTCGTCGAAACTTCACCGGGCAGCAAGAACTATAAATCCCAGGAGCGCATGGAGCCCAGGCTCGCGTTTGTCTACCGCTTCAAGTAGACCTGGCGCCTGACCCCATTGTGTAATTTTGCTGAAACCCGAGCCCCGGCCAAGGGGAGGAGTCCGTTGTAGGATGCGTTCAGCGGCTGAAAAACGAACGTGGGTCTCTGTTCTGTCTTCTTTGACAGAGCCGCTTCTGGATTTCATCTATCCGCCCTGGTGCGTGCTTTGCAACAACGATTTGGAAGCAGAGGTTCTTGTTTGTCGCACCTGCCTGGAGACCCTGCCCCGCTTGGAGCAGCCGGTGCTGGCGGCTGAAAAGCTGACGCATCAGCTCAGCGGCCCGGCCTGGTTCGATGCTTCCATCGCATTGTTTCCCTTTCATGAGTCGATTCAAAAGCTGATCCATCTGATGAAGTACAAGGGCTATGAGAGTTTGGCCCAACCCCTGGGCCGCGAGCTCGGGCTGGCTCTGCGCGATGCTGCGCTGGTGGAGGCAGCGGTTCTGGCGCCTGTGCCGCTGCACCGGCGGCGCCTGCGGGAGCGCGGATATAACCAGTCTGAGCGGCTGGCGCAGCACGCAGCCGCAGCCGCCGGGCTGCCCATGGAGGCAGCGCTGCTGCAGCGCGTCCGTTACACGCGGCCGCAGGCCAAACTAGCCAAGGCGGAGCGCTCACGCAATCTCGCCGGCGCTTTTGTCGTTCCCAGGCCCGAGGCAACGGCCGGCGGCGTGGTGGTTCTGGTGGATGACCTGTTCACCACCGGCCATACCCTGAACGAATGCGCCAAAACCCTGAAAGCCCAGGGGTGCCGCCAGGTCTACTGCCTGACGCTGGTTCGCGTGTAAATGATTTCTCAGGCAAGAATTATACTTGACATTACGGGTAATTTTTTTTACTTTAATAGCTCAAACTATGATACCGGTTTTCGGCCATGGTTTTGAACTTGTTTCGTTAATCCCTGGTTTTGTATATTCAACGTACAATGGAGGATGGTTTCATGGCTATCAAATTAGGCATTAACGGTTTTGGCCGTATCGGCCGTCTGGTTTTTCGCGCCGCGGTGCAGCGCAAGGATATCGAAATTGTCCACATTAACGACATCACCGATGCCCCGACGTTGGCGCATCTGTTGAAATATGATTCCACCCATGGTCTTTTCAAAGGCGAAGTCTCCAGCGAAGGCAATGCAGTGATCGTCAACGGGAAAAAGATTCAGATCAGCGCAGAAAAAGACCCTGCCAATATTCCCTGGAGCAAAGCCGGCGCAGAGTACGTCGTCGAGTCCACCGGTGTGTTCCGGAAAAAAGAGCAAATTGCCAAGCATTTAGACGGCGGCGCGAAAAAAGTCGTGCTGACGGTGCCGTCCAAAGATGAGATCGACGCCACCATCGTTCTCGGCGTCAATGACAGCGACCTCAAACCCGAACATAAACTGGTCTCCAATGCTTCGTGCACGACCAACTGTCTGGCCCCGGTGGCCAAAGTTTTGCACGACGCCTTTGGCATCAAGCGCGGCTATATGACCACGGTGCACGCCTATACCAACGATCAGCGCATTTTGGATCTGCCGCACAGCGACCTGCGTCGCGCCCGCTCGGCGGCCATGGCCATCATCCCCACCACCACCGGTGCGGCGAAAGCGGTGGGCAAGGTGATCCCAGAGCTGAAAGGCAAACTGGACGGCTTTTCCCTGCGCGTTCCGGTGTGGGATGGTTCGGTGGTCGATCTGGTCGCTGAATTGAAGAAGGATGTCAGTATCGAACAGGTGAACAGTGCGATTAAAGCCGCCGCTGAAGGCAAGCTGAAAGGCATTCTCCAGTATACCGAAGATCCCATCGTGTCTGTGGATGTGATCGGCAATGATCACTCGTCGATTTTTGACGCCAAATCCACCATGGTGCTGGAAGGCACCAGCAATTTCATCAAAGTGGTGGCCTGGTATGATAATGAATGGGGCTACAGCTGCCGCGTGGTGGATCTGGTAGTCAAGATGGCTTCTTTTTAACTCGTTGAACAGAGCAGGCGACGCACAGCGCGCCGCCTGCTTTTCAGTCAGGATGCTTATGCGAAAACGGATCGTAGCGGGAAATTGGAAAATGTACAAGACCGTTCCGGAGGCGACGGAACTGGCGGCGGCCATTGCCGCTGCCGCGCCGAAGGACGGAGCCGGCGAGATTGTCGTCTGTCCGCCTTTTACGAACTTGACCGCAGTGGCCGAGGCCATCAAGGGATCGGTGGTGCGCCTGGGAGCGCAAAACATGCACTGGGAGGAAAAAGGCGCATTCACCGGTGAGATCGCCGCTGATATGCTGAAATCCGCCGGATGCCAATACGTGATCCTCGGCCATTCCGAGCGACGGCAGTATTTCGGCGAGACCGACGCTATGGTGAACAAAAAGATCAAACGCGCGCTGACAGCGGGATTGAATCCCATTGTCTGCGTCGGCGAGACGCTGGATCAGCGCAAAGCCGGCATCACCGAGTCCGTGGTCGGCGACCAGGTGCGCGGCTGCTTTGCGGATATCGGCGCCGAGCAGGCGAAAACTCTGGTGATCGCTTACGAACCGGTATGGGCGATCGGCACCGGAGTGACCGCCACCAGCGAGCAGGCTCAGGAGGTGCATCATTTCATTCGCGCTCTGCTGGCCGAGCTCTACAGCGAATCCGTGGCGCAAACCGTGCGCATTCAGTACGGCGGCAGCATGAAGCCGGATAACGCTGCGCAGCTGCTGGCGCAGCCCGATATCGACGGCGGCCTGATCGGCGGCGCCAGTCTGGACGCCAAATCCTTTTTGCAGATTGTAACCGCATAACCTATTTGGGAGTGTGCATGTACACGGTACTGATCGTTTTGTTTTTCATCGTCTGTGTTCTATTGACGTTCGTCATTCTCATTCAATCCAGCAAGGGCGGCGGGCTGGCCGGCACCTTTGGCGGCATCGATTCCATGAACACCGTACTCGGCGGCCGCGGCAGCGCCACCTTTTTATCCAAGATGACCGCGGTCCTGACCGCCACGTTCATGGTCCTTGCCCTGTTGTTGGGCTTTTTGACCCGCGGCAGCGTCTCTCAGTCCAGCCTGGTGGAGCAAGAAAGAGAACGCAGATCCAGCTCTCCGGCGCGCACGTTGCCTCAGGTTCCGGCGCCGACCACGCCGGCGCCTGCTGGAAAGTAAAATTATTTTGATGCCGAAGTGGTGGAATTTGGTAGACACGCTATCTTGAGGGGGTAGTGCCCACCGGGCGTCCAGGTTCAAATCCCGGCTTCGGCACCCGTTCTACACAGCCCACCGATCATGGTGGGCTTTGTTTTGTCACGCTGCCCAGCAGGGAGCACAGAGGTTCGTTCCCCTCCTTCAGACCGGAATCCGGCTGGCCTGAGCCTGATCCGACGCACATTCAACAAGGCCGCCCCCGCCGCAGCACTTTGACAACAGCCGAATAATACCTGGAAGGGAACGCATAAATGGATCGACGTGAATTTTGTAAAACCCTGACCGCCGGCCTGGTTCTGCCCGCCGCCGCTTGGACGGCTGCTCCAGCGTCCAAGCTGGTAGTGGTCCGCAACGCCTCACCCGCTGAACTGGTGCGCAAAGCGGTGCAAGCACTGGGCGGCATGTCTCAGTTTGTCAAAAAAGGCCAGACCGTCTTGCTCAAACCGAACATCGGCTGGGACCGGTCGCCCGAACAGGCGGCCAACACCAACCCGGAGGCCGTGGCGGAGGTCGTCAAAATGTGCCTCGAGGCGGGCGCCAGCTACGTGCGGGTTTTGGACCGCACCTGCAATCAGGCGCAGCGTTGCTACAGCCGCAGCGGCATCGAAAAGGCCGCCGCAGCCGCAGGCGCGCAAGTCCGTCACATCATCGACAGCCGGTTCAAAGAGGTCCAGCTTCCGCAAGGGGTGTTGCTGAAATCCTGGCCCCTTTATCGCGATGTGCTGGAGGCCGATGTCTTTATCAACATGCCTGTCGCCAAACACCATTCGATCTCGCAGTACACTCTGGGATTCAAGAACATCATGGGTGTGATGGGCGGCGACCGCGGCTCCATTCACAACAAATTCATGACTAAAATCGTCGACATCAATTCTGCGGTCAAACCTACGTTGACCATTATCGACGCCTATCGGGTTATGTTGCGCAACGGCCCCACCGGCGGCAGCCTGGCGGATGTGGCGGAGAAAAAGACCGTCATCGCCGGCGTCGATCGGGTGGCGGTGGACGCCTATGGCATGACGCTGTTCGGCGTCAAACCGGAGCAGGTGGAGTATTTGAGACTGGCTTTCGAACGCGGCCTGGGACAACTGGATTTATCCCGCGTTTCCATCGAGGAGATCAACAGCTGAAATGGCAAACCGCATTCGCAAGCTTTCGCAGATCGTGTTTCTTCTTTTGTTCCTCGGCTTGTTTCTGCACGCACGGTTTCCCTATGAGAGCGGGTGGCCCTCTGATATTTTTTTGCGCACCAGCCCGCTGGCAGCTCTAACCACGGCTTTATCCGCACGGACCTGGATCGCCTCCATGCTGCCGGCGGTCATTCTTCTACTGCTCACCATTCCATTGGGACGTTTTTTCTGCGGCTGGATTTGCCCGCTGGGCACGGTGATCGATGGCAGCGATCGCTATCTCCGTCGTCGAAAACCCGCCGGCCGCGAAAGCGTTCGCTTTCGCTCGTGGAAATTCTTTATCCTGGTCGCTGTGCTCTGTGCAGCGCTCTTTTCCTGGCAGGCGGCCTGGTTTTTCGATCCGTTGGTCATGCTCACCCGCGTGCTCACGGTGAGCCTTTATCCTGCCATGGCGCTGCTGACCCAGGGCCTTTTTCAGTTCGGTTTTGCCAGCGGCGTTGCAGAGGAGCAATGGTACTCGCTTTACGCCTGGGCGCAAAACCGGCTGTTGCCGGTTCAGTCCGCCTCGTTTGAACAGAGCATGCCTGTTCTGCTGCTGTTCATCGCTGTGCTGGCGCTGGGTCTGGTTTCGCGCCGCTTCTGGTGCCGCAACCTCTGTCCGCTGGGCGCCCTGCTGGGGCTTTTTTCTCGCTTTCGCGTGTTTGGCCGCGATGTGAATCAGGAGTGCACCTCGTGCAGCCTTTGCCAGCGTCGCTGCCGCATGAATGCGATTGAGGATGATTACACCATCACCAACGCGACGGAGTGCATTCAGTGCGCCGAGTGCGCAACCGTATGCAAACCCCAGGCCATCTCTTACCGGTTCAGCCGGCGCAAAAACCAGGGCCATATTGATCTGTCGCGCAGACGGTTCATTCAGGCCGCTGCCACGGGCATCGTCGGTCTGGCGGCCACGCGCGTCGGCGCCGGCAACCGGAATGAAACAGGACGGCTGATCCGGCCGCCGGGCGCTCTGCCGGAAGAGGCTTTTCTCGACCGCTGCATTCGCTGTCAGGCGTGCGTGCGCATATGTTCCTCCACCGGCGCCTGTCTTCAGCCTGCGCTCACTCAGGGCGGCTGGGAGGGCATCTGGAGTCCCCGGGCGGTGATGAGAACCGGTTATTGCGAATACAACTGTACGCTGTGCGGCGAGATCTGTCCCACCGGCGCCATCAGCAAGCTGGACCTGGACGCGAAACAGCAGCGCAAAATGGGCACTGCCTATTTCGATAAAAGCCGTTGCATCCCCTGGTATCGCCTGGAGGATTGTCTGGTCTGCGAAGAGCATTGTCCATTGCCGGAAAAAGCCATCCGCTTCGATGAACGGGAGGTGCGTACGCCGGAGGGGGAAATGCGAACGGTGAAATTTCCCTACGTGCGCGAAGATCTTTGCATCGGTTGCGGAATCTGCGAAAACAAGTGTCCGGTCGTCGGCCAAGCCGCGATCTTTGTAACCCCCGCTGGAGAAGAACGACAGCCGGTGGGAGTTTTTGCCGGCGCTTAAAGGCAGCCGGAGTTTTTCCGCCGGCCCGTGGCTGGGACAGCAGGCAGAAGATCCACTCAATAGATGGGATCAAATGGGAATCGTCAAGGATTTATCTCTCCACACCCGCGCCGCTCGAATGAGCCTGGCTGCGGTTCGAGACAAATTTTTCCGCCGCACGTCGACGTCGGGGGATGAGCGTTGGTTCAAGCATTATGATGCGGCCGTGCCCTTTCGGATCGATCTGCCCGATATACCGCTCTATCATTTTCTCGATGCAGCCAGCCGGGAGGCTGCAAGCAAGATCGCCATGGTTTACTACAACCGCAAATTCACCTATCGGCGGCTTCACGATCTGTCGCAGCGATTCGCCGCCGGATTGCATAAATTAGGCGTTCAGCCCGGCGACCGGGTGGCGCTGTGCATGCCCAATATTCCGCAGTATATGATCAGCTACTGGGCGGCGCTCTATGCCGGCGCCGTGGTCGTGCCCATCGATCCCCTTAACAGCGAACGAGAATTGCTGCACCAGCTGGAGTTGAGCCGCGCCCGTGTGCTGATCGTGCTGGATCGTCTTTACGGAAGAGTGAGTAAAATCCGCCAACAGACCAGGCTGACCCATGTGGTGGTCGCTTGTTTGGAAACCTATATGCCGCCGTTGCTCAACTGGGCGATGCAGGTGCAGAAACAAATGCGACAGACTCTGAACAAGATCAATCGCACGCCCGATACTTTGTTCTTTCGCCAGTTGTTGGCCTATCGGCCGGCAACCGTGCTGGCGCCCATCCGCACCGCCTTGCCCGCGCTGCTGCTGTTCACCGGCGGTGTGACCGGCACGGCCAAGGCAGCCATGATCAGCCATCGCAATGCAGTGGCCAACACGCTGCAGGCGCGCGCCTGGATCGGGGATGTACAGGACCGCAGCGAGACTGTGCTGGCCGTGCTGCCCCTTAGCCACAGTTACGGCATGACCGCCTGCCATCATCTGGCAGTGCAGGCGCAGGCCACGCTGGTGCTGCAGCCGCGCTTCGAATTGAAGCGGGTGGTGCGCGACATTAAAAAGCACCGGGTGACGCTGTTCCCCGGGGTGCCGACTATGTACAGCTCTGTAGTCCATTATGCCCGCCTCCGGCCCGTCGATCTCTCCTCGGTGCGCGCCTGCATCAGCGGCGGTGCAGCACTGCCCGTGTCGCTGCAAAGTGAATTCGAGAAATTGACCAAGGGCCATCTAGTGGAGGGCTATGGCCTCACCGAGGCGTCGCCCATCACCCACTGCAATCCTTTGCACGGCAAACGCAAATTCGGCAGCATCGGCCTGCCGCTGCCCAGCACCGAAGCCCGCATCTGCGACCTGTTCACCCGGCAACCTCTGGGTCTTCGCCAGATCGGAGAGATCCAGGTGCGCGGCCCGCAGGTCATGGAGGGCTATTGGCAGGCGGAAGAAGAGACTGCACGCGTGCGATCGGCAGATGGTTGGTTGCTCACCGGCGACATCGGCTATGAGGATGAGGACGGCTTTTTCTACGTCATCGATCGTAAAAAGGATATTATTTTCTGCGGCGGGTACAACATCTATCCCAGCGAAGTGGAGGCCGTTCTGCTCGAGCATCCGGCGGTGGCTGAGGCTGCGGTGGTGGGCATGCCGGACGCCCATTACGGCGCGGTGGTCAAGGCGATTGTGGTGCCCAAGCCTCGGCAAGCGATCAGTGAAAGCGATCTCCTCGCTTTTTGCACCAACAAACTGGCCAAATATAAAATGCCGAAAAAAATCGTTTTTCAGCAGGAGCTGCCCAAGACGATTCTCGGCAAGGTTCTCAAATATCAATTAGCCGACGTTTAGAATCCGATATGCTAAACGACCTCGTTCAGATTAGCTATGATCGCCCGGATCTGGTGCGACTGGCGCCGCTGGGTTCGGCGCATGATATCTCTTTGATCCCAGGCATTCTTGCCGCGTTTGATGAGCAGTATCGCAACCGCATCCGAGCCTTTATCATCGATCTGGCCCAGCTCGATGAGCTGCCGCCGAGCTTGGTCGTGCTGTTGCTTGAATTGACGGCGCGCGCGCGCCGCCACGGCGGAGAGGTTACGCTGGTCAACCTGTCGGGCCGCGCGCGCGATGATTTGACCGGCTTTGATCCCTTGGGCTACCTGCACATCCTGGAGGAGGCCGACGCGCCGGAGACGGAACAGGCGGAGGCAGCGCCGCACGCGAACGCCAATGGACGAACGGGCGAGTCGTTGTCGATCCCCAGCCGTCCGGACGTGGTGTACAAAGCCTGCGATTTTGTCGTCCAGATCGGCCGCCGTCTCGGCTTCTCCGAAAATGAGGTGAACAAGATCAAGCTGGCGGTGTATGAGGCCTGTCTCAATGTGGTGGAGCACGCCTATCACTCGGATCCGACGAAAAAACTGACTGTGAAGGTCTACGCCTCGCCGCGACAGATCGAAATTCAGGTGATCGATCAGGGGGACGGCTTTGAAGCCACCGACGATGACTTTGATGTGATGGCCGCTGCAGCGGCGCGACAGACCGGCGGCATGGGGCTGCACATCATACGACGCTCCATGGACGCGGTGAGCTATCAACGCAATACCCCGGAAGGGAACAAGCTCATCATGATCAAACGATGTTGAGGAACGCCGCCGGCCATGATTCGAATCGTTCGCATCCGCTCTCGCTGGATCGATAATGGAATTATGGCGTTCGAAAAAAAAGACGGTCGTGCACGGCTGGAGGCGACCGGCGTGGAGCAGACGGCGGATGCGCGGGAAACCATCCGGTGATTGGCGCGTTCAAATGGTCGGCGAAGGGAAAGTGGTTTTAGGCAGAGTTCTTTTTAAGAATTGGTGAACCCTTTTGCCCACAACGCTATCTAATAAAGAGACGGTTATAGATAGGAGGTATTCGATGTTTACTATGAACGACATGATTTTGTTGTTGCCCGCCCTGATCCTGAGCGTCTATGCACAGTGGAAAGTGAGCAGCACGTTTAAAAAGATGAGCGAACGCCGGGCTGCTTCCGGTTTGACCGGCGCCCAAGTGGCGCGCATGCTTTTGCAGCGCAACGGCATAGACGATGTCAAGGTCGAGACCGTGCCGGGTTCGCTCTCCGATCATTACGATCCGACTCAAAAAGTGCTGCGGCTCTCGGAACCGGTGTACGATTCCAATTCGCTGGCTGCTTTGGGCGTGGCGGCGCATGAAACCGGTCACGCCATTCAGCACCACACCGCTTATTCCGCGCTTTCCCTGCGCAGCGCCATTCTGCCGATGGCCAACATCGGCTCCAAGCTGGCCATTCCCCTTTTTCTCGGCGGCATGTTGATGCGTATGGATTTTCTCATCACCATCGGCATCGTTTTGTTCATCGGCGCCGTTGCCTTCACATTGGTCACCTTGCCGGTGGAATTCAACGCCAGCCGGCGCGCCATGGCGCAGTTGACCAGCGGAGGGTTTTTACGCAACGATGAAATCCAGGGCGCCAAGAGCGTTCTGGATGCAGCCGCACTGACCTATGTGGCAGCCGCTGCCATGGCGGTGGTGCAATTGATCCGGCTGATCATGATCCGGAACCACGAATAATGATGAACGCCCTCTCTTTTATGAGATGAAGGGGGCGTTTATCGTGCCCATAGCTCTTGCGCGCTGGATTCAATAGCTTTTACTGCAATGTTTATGCGAGCATGTCAATTTTTGTCAATTTATGCCAATTTGACAAAAAGCATCATCCAGTTATAGCTTATTTAACTATTTGTAGATAAAGTGGTTAATCTTTGTTCTGCGCTTTGGCACAATGATTGCTTTTTATTGCTCCAATAACAAACAGTAGCGTGCAAGAATGAACAAAGATTATTATAAAATACTAGGGCTTGATGAAAAGGCTGGGGCGGAAGAGATCAAGAAGGCTTACCGGATTTTGGCAAAAAAACATCATCCGGACGCTCATCCGAACGATAAAAAGGCGGAGGAGCGGTTTAAAGAGATCTCTGAAGCTTATTCAGTGTTGAGCGATGAAAAGAAGCGGGCGCAGTATGATCAGATGCGCCGGTTGGGTGCTACGGATTTCAGCGGCTTTGATTATCGTTCACGCGCCGGAGCCGGCGGCCGCGGTTCCTTCAGCTTTGACGATTTTAATTTCAATGATATTTTTTCCCAGTTTTTCAGCCAGACCCGCGGCGGCGGTTTTTCCGCCATGCCGGAGGAACTGGACCTGCAGGCTGAGATCACGGTGCCGTTTGAAACCGCGCTGCACGGCGGCAAGCAGATGGTGACCCTACAGGGGGAAACCAGCAAAAAAATCGCGGTGACGATTCCGGCCGGGATCGAGGACGGCAAACGGATCCGGCTTTCAGGGCAAGGCCGCGTTTCCGCCGGAGGGCGTCAGCGCGGAGATTTGTTTATCACCATTCACGTTCAACCCCATCCCCGTTTTCGGCGTCAGGGGCTGGATGTGTATTCCACGGCCGAGATCAACGTGGTGCAGGCTTTGCTGGGCTCCAGCCTGCTTGTGTCTACGGTTTACGGACAAAAGGTGGAGCTGAAAATTCCTGCCGGCACGCAGAACGACAGGCTGTTCAAGCTGAGAGGTTTGGGCATCAAGACCGAGCGAGCCACAGGGGATTTTTATGTTTCGGTTCGTGTCCACATACCGGCGGTGACTTTGGAGGCGGCAAAACAGACGCTGAAGAAATTCGCCGCGCAAATGGGTTTGGATTATTAACGCGGAACCTGATCGCTTTTATTTCGTTCAACCTCCGTTCCCTTTAACGAACGGATAGATACTGAAAGGATAGGTTATGAAAGGCAGAAAAAATATTGTGCTTCTTTTTCTGGGCGTGTTCATCGGCATGACCGCCATGTTGGTGTTGTCGGCCAATTTCAGCGGTTTGGTGGGAGAGGTTGCCGCCAATCGCAACCCGGTGGCGCTGGGCGCTAATGCGCCTATACCGGAGGAACTGGAAGGGCTGCAGAATTTGAGCAAGGCGTTCGTCCAGGTCGCCCAGATCGCCAATCCGGCGGTAGTGACCATCAACAGCACTCAAACCGTTAAACAGCCCAGCCATCCGTTTTTGAATGATCCCTTTTTCCGTCAGTTCTTTGATATTCCGGAGGGCAGCCAGGAACGGGTCATGCGCGGTCTGGGATCGGGCGTGATCGTGAATCCGGATGGCTATATCCTCACCAACAATCATGTGATCAGCGATGCGGATGAGATCACGGTCACCATCGACCGTAAAGAGTATGAAGCCAAGGTCGTCGGCAAGGATCCAGGCAGCGATGTGGCGGTGATCAAGATCGACAAGAGCGGATTGCCGACCGTCAACCTGGGCGATTCGGACAAACTGCAGGTCGGCGAATGGGTGATGGCCATCGGCAATCCCTTTTCCGATGAGCTGCAGAACACCGTAACCGCCGGCATCGTCAGCGCCAAAGGACGCTCTCTGTCCGGTCTGGGCAGCGGCACGCGGCTGACCTACCAAGATTTCATTCAGACCGATGCGGCCATCAATCCAGGCAACAGCGGCGGTGCTCTGGTCAATCTGCGCGGCGAACTGGTGGGCATCAACACGGCGATCGTCGGACAGGCGAATGTCGGCATCGGTTTTGCCATTCCGATCAATCTGGCCAAGAACATCATGGAACAGCTCATCAGCAAAGGCAAAGTCACCCGCGGTTGGCTGGGCGTCTACGTGCAATCGCTGGATGAGGACATGGCCAAGGCCATGGGACTGAGCCGAGTCACCGGTGCGCTGGTGCAAAAAGTGGTCGAAGATGGACCTGCGGAAAAAGCCGGTCTGGAAAAAGACGACATCATCCTCAAGATCAACAACACCGAAATCGCCGGCTCTGAACAGCTGACCAATTTTGTCGCCGGCATGGCGCCGGGCGCCAGCATCGACATGGTGGTCTGGCGCAATCAGAAAGAGAAAAAACTGTCGGTCAAATTGGGCGAACGTCCCAGTGAGGGCGAAACAGAGGCCGCCGTAACCGGCGAAGACCATGCGCAGCAACTGGGCATCACCGTGCAAGAACTGACCGATCAGTTGGCGGAACGACTCGGCGCCCAGAATGTGAGCGGCGTGGTGGTCAGCCGCGTTGCACCCAATTCACCGGCGGACCGCAAAGGCATCGAGCGCGGCGACATCATCACCTCGGTCAACAACAAGCCGGTCAAATCCGTCCGCGACTATAACACGGCGGTGAAAGGACTGAAGGAGGACGACGTCGTCCTGCTGCGCATCTTCCGCGACGACAACAGCTATCTGCGCGCCCTGCGCGTGCCGAAAAAGAAATAACGCTGCAAAGCCCCCGGCCGGAATGCAATACCGGCCGGGATTTTTGGGTTTGTGCAAAGGAAAGAGGATAGGATATGCCAACGTACGAATACCGCTGTACTCTGTGCCATCACCAATTCGAAGCATTTCAAAAAATGAGCGATGCACTGATCACGACATGCCCCAAATGTGCTGGCCCGGTTCAGCGGCTGATGGGAGCGGGGATGGGGTTGATTTTCAAGGGGTCTGGTTTTTATATTACGGATTACAAAAAAACCAATTCTTCCACCGCAACGTCCTCTCATCCACCCGCCTCTGGTGAAAGCGATCAAATCAAGGAATCAGCAGGCGCCAAAACCAAAGAGCCCAAACCCGCTGACAGCAAACCAGCCGGCTCTTCAGCTGACAAGAAAACCAAGTCCGACAAAGCAGCCGCTTGATAGCGTTTTTACCCATCTTTCTGCCATTCTGGCATATTTATAGGCGATATGGCAGATTTCACTATTCCTTCAGGCAGATAAAGTTATTTGTTTTATCTGCCTGTTTTTTTGTGTATTATCACTAAGGTTTTCCGGTCGGATCTCTTGGCATGAAATTTGTTAAGAAAGAGCGGATACGTGTACAGGTCAGCATGGGCGTTTTATCTGTCATAAAGAATTTTGATCTGTGCGGGCAAAAATCATTATAAACATAAAGGGAGAGCATTATCATGGGAAAAATAATCGGCATTGATCTGGGAACTACCAATTCGTGCGTTGCGGTGATGGAGGGCGGCGAGCCGGTAGTCATACCCAATTCCGAAGGCGCGCGCACCACGCCGTCAGTGGTGGCGTTTACCAAGTCCGGCGAGCGGCTGGTAGGTCAAGTGGCCAAACGCCAGGCCATCACCAATCCGCAGAGAACGATTTATTCCATCAAACGGTTTATGGGACGGCGCTACGATGAAGTGCATCGCGAGCAAGAGGAGGTTCCCTACAAGATCATCCGCGGCCAGAACGACGTGGTCAAAGTCAAGACCGATGAAAAAGAGTACACGCCGCAAGAGATCTCGGCGATGATTCTGCAAAAGATGCGGCAGACAGCGGAGGATTATCTGGGCCAAAAGGTGACCGATGCGGTCATCACGGTTCCGGCTTATTTCAACGACAGCCAGCGCCAAGCCACTAAAGAGGCCGGCGAGATCGCCGGTCTGAATGTGCGTCGAATCATCAACGAACCGACCGCCGCTTCGCTGGCCTATGGGTTGGACAAAAAGAAGAATGAAAAGATCGCGGTGTTCGACCTGGGCGGCGGAACCTTTGACATCTCGGTCCTGGAGATCGGCGACGGCGTATTCGAGGTCAAGTCCACCAACGGCGACACCCACCTCGGCGGCGATGATTTCGATCAGCGCATTATCGACTGGATGGTGGATGAGTTCATCAAGCTGGAGGGCGTGGATCTGTCCAAGGATCCCATGGCGGTGCAACGCCTGAAGGAGGCGGCTGAAAAAGCCAAGTGCGAGCTGTCCACCACCGCACAGACCGAGATCAACTTGCCGTTCATCACGGCTACGGATTCCGGTCCCAAACACATGAGCATGACGCTGACCCGCGCCAAGTTCGAACAATTGTGCGACGCGCTGTTTCAGCGCACGATAGAGCCTTGCCGCATCGCGCTCAAGGATGCCGGCCTTACGGCGCAGCAGATCGATGAGGTGGTGCTGGTGGGCGGTTCCACGCGCATGCCCAAGGTGCAGCAGATCGTTCGCGATCTGTTCGGCAAAGAGCCGCACCGCGGCGTCAATCCCGACGAGGTGGTGGCGGTCGGCGCCGCGATTCAGGGCGGCGTGCTCGGCGGCGACGTGAAAGATGTGTTGTTGCTGGACGTCACGCCGCTTTCACTGGGCATCGAGACGCTGGGTGGGGTGGCGACCAAGATCATCGAAAAGAACACCACTATCCCGACGCGCAAATCCGAGGTGTTCTCCACCGCCGCCGACAGTCAGACCTCGGTGGAGATTCACGTTCTGCAGGGCGAGCGCGAGATGGCGGTGGACAACCGCACCCTGGGCCGTTTTCATCTTGACGGCATTCCACCTGCGCCGCGCGGTGTGCCGCAGATCGAGGTGACCTTTGACATCGATGCCAATGGCATTCTCAATGTTTCTGCCAAGGACAAGGCGACCAATAAGGAGCAGTCCATCCGCATCACCGCTTCCACCGGTCTAAGCAAGGATGAAGTGGAAAAGATGGTCAATGACGCCAAGGCGCATGCGGCTGAGGATAAAAAGAAACGCGAATTGATCGACACGCGCAACCAGGCGGATCAGATCATCTATCAAACGGAGAAGCAGATCAAGGATGCCGGCGACAAGATCGATTCTGAAACTAAAAACAAACTGGAAGCCGGCATCGGCCGGTTGCGGGAAGCGGTCAAGAGCGAGAACGTGCAGGAGATCAAATCCGGCATCGACGCGCTGACCCAGCTGTTGCACCAGATGGCCAGCAGGATGTATGAAGCGGCCGGCGCCCAGACCGCGGGTGCGGAGACCGCTGCAGAGCCGGGGTCCGGCGGTTCGGAGGGAGGGAAAAAGCCGGACGCTGAGGAGGCGGATTTTGAAGTAGTGGACGATAAGAAATAAGGCTGAAGATAAAGATGCCGGGCTTGTTTCAAGCCCGGCATTATACTATGGGGAGCGACGAATTCTATGATTTCTTTTGATAAATTGACGGTTAAATCTCAAGAGGCGTTGAACCGCGCGCAACAGCTGGCCTCTGAGCACGGACAACAACAGATTGAACCGGTGCATCTGTTGTTCGTGTTGTTGGAGCCTGCGGATGCCATGGGCCGCACGATTCTGAAAAAGATCGGCGAAGAACCTGACGTGGTGAAAAACCGCGCGGCCTCAGCCATCGAACAGCTGCCGCAGGTAAAGGGCGGCGGCCTGGGGCAGATCTATATCTCTTCGGCGGCCAATGCAGTGCTGGAGACGGCGGCGAAAGAGGCGAGCCGGCTCAAGGATGACTATATCAGCGTCGAACACATTCTGCTCGGACTGTGCGAGGATCAAACCATCGCCGGCCGGACGCTGCGCGAATTCGGCGTCAGCCGGGATGTGGTCCTCACGGTGCTCAAGGAGTTGCGCGGCTCGCAACGAGTGACCGACCAAGCGCCGGAGGACAAGTATCAGGCGTTGAAACGCTATGCCCGCGATTTGAACGAACTGGCCTCCAGCGGCAGATTGGATCCAGTGATCGGCCGCGATGATGAGATCCGCCGCGTGCTGCAGGTGCTGTCGCGCCGGACGAAAAATAATCCAGTGGTCATCGGCGAGCCTGGAGTGGGTAAAACCGCTGTGGTGGAAGGCATCGCCCAGCGCATTGTTCAGGGCGATGTGCCGGAAAACCTCAAGAATAAACGGATCATGGCTCTGGACCTGGGCAGCCTCATCGCCGGCGCCAAGTTCCGCGGCGAATTCGAGGAGCGGCTCAAAGCCGTGCTGCGGGAAATCCACGAAGGCGAGGAGCGGTTCATTCTGTTCATCGACGAGCTGCATACGCTGGTCGGCGCCGGCGCTGCCGAAGGCGCCATGGACGCCTCCAACATGCTCAAACCGGCGCTGGCGCGCGGTGAACTGCACTGCATCGGCGCCACCACGCTGGACGAATACCGCAAACACATTGAAAAAGACGCGGCGCTGGAACGGCGGTTTCAGCCCATTTTGATCAATCCGCCCTCTGTGGAAGAAACGGTGTCGATTCTGCGCGGGTTGAAAGAAAAATACGAGGTGCATCATGGCGTGCGCATTCAGGACAACGCACTGGTGGCTGCGGCCGCACTGTCGGATCGCTACATCAGCGATCGCTTTCTGCCCGACAAAGCCATCGACCTGATCGATGAAGCGGCCTCCAAGTTGCGTATCGAAATCGACTCCATGCCGGTGGAATTGGACGAGGTCGAGCGCAAGCACAAACAGCTGGAGATCGAACGCCAGGCGTTGAAGAAAGAGAGCGATGCCGCCTCAGCTAAACGTCTTCAGGAAGTGGATAAGGATCTGGCTGAACTGGATGAATCACGGCGCCAGCTGAAAGCGCACTGGCAGCTGGAGAAGCAGGCGATCAGCGAGATCCGCGGACTCAAGGAGCAGATCGAGCAAAGCCGCACGGCTATGGCTGCGGCGGAGCGCGAAGGCGATCTGGCCAAGGCCGCTGAGTTGAAATACGGCCGCCTGGTCGAGCTGGAGAAAAAGCTCAAAGAGGGCAACCATCGGCTCGTGGACCTGCAAAAAGACCGTAAAATGCTCAAGGAGGAGGTGGACGAGGAGGACGTGGCCGAGGTGGTGGCCAAATGGACCGGCATTCCGATCACACGCATGCTGGAGGGGGAAAAAGAAAAGCTGATCCACATGGAAGATCGCATCCATCAGCGGCTGATCAATCAGGAGGAGGCGGTTTCGGCCGTGGCCAATGCGATCCGTCGCAGCCGCGCCGGACTGCAGTCCGCCAACCATCCCATCGGATCGTTTATTTTTCTCGGCTCAACCGGCGTGGGCAAGACCGAGCTGGCGCGGGCGCTGGCCGAATTCCTGTTTGACGATGAGCGCGCCATGGTGCGCATCGACATGTCCGAGTATAGCGAACGCCATACGGTCTCCCGCCTCATCGGCGCGCCGCCGGGATACGTCGGCTATGAAGAGGGCGGCCAGCTGACCGAAGCGGTGCGGCGTAAACCCTATGCCGTGGTGCTGTTGGATGAGATCGAAAAAGCCCATCCGGAGGTGTTCAACGTGCTGCTGCAGTTGCTGGACGACGGCCGGCTGACCGACAACCAAGGGCGCACGGTGAATTTCAACAACACCATCATCATCATGACCTCCAATATCGGCGCGCCGTACATCATGGAACAGTCGCAGCGCATCACGGATGAGAACCGTGAACAGATTCATGAAGAGATCACCGCGCAGGTGCACAGTCTGCTCAAAAGCAGTCTGCGGCCCGAGTTTCTCAACCGCATCGACGAGGTCATCGTGTTCCACAGCCTGAGCCAGGCGCACATCGCTCAGATCGTCCGTCTGCAGATGAAACAGATTCATCACCTGTTGCAGGGAAAAGAGCTGGTTCTGCAGCTCTCGGCCAAGGCAGAGGCGTGGTTGGCTGAAAAGGGCTTTGATCCGGTCTTCGGCGCTCGGCCGCTGAAGCGGCTGATCCAGAAGGAGCTGATCAACCCCTTGGCCATGCGGCTGTTGCAAGGCGATTTTCCGCCGGGTTCGACGATTGTGGTGGAGGTGAAGGATAATTCGCTTGATTTTAAGAAAAAAAGTAAATAAACTGTTTTTTTCATGGAACTTTGCCGATTTTAGCAAGTATTTTTGCGCAGAGTGGATCAATGCGGTAACGGCATCATATACGGCGGTGCACAACAGCGCCGCCGGATTTTCAGGAGATAAACAGGTTATTCACTGATCGGAGGGTGTATGAGAAGAGCTTCTGGACTGCTGGGAATGCTTTTCATATCGGCGCTGATATGGGGCTGCGGCGAGAAACTGACGGAAGAGCAGTTGCGCGCCAAGGCGCTGGACTTTGAAAACAAAGAACAATGGGCGGAAGCAGCCAAGATGTACGAACGCTTAGTCAAAGCCTACCCGAAATCCACCCGGGCGGCGGAGACCCTGTATCGGCTGGGCATCACCTACGCCAACAACCTCAAAGATTTCTCGCGGGCGGTGGCTACGCACCAGCGCATCGTCAAAGACTATCCCAACAGCAATTATGTCAAACAATCGACCTTTATGATCGGCTATCTCTACGCCAACGATCTGAAGGATTTGGATAAGGCCAAAACCGCCTACCAGCAGTTTCTGCAGAAATGGCCCACGCATGAACTGGCTTCTTCGGTTCAATGGGAACTGGATCATCTGGGACAAGATATCAGTCAAATCGAACTGCAGTTGGGCGACACCCCCGCGGACAAGCCTGCCAGTCCCCAGAAATAAATATTTCGATCGTCATCGGGCTGTGTTGATTTGTTGGAAGGAGAGCGTATGCACAGGAGGGCTTTATGGCTCGGCCTGACTCTTGTGGCGGCGAGCTATGTTCGCTCGCAAACAACGATCGCACCGGCGCTGCCCGCAGAGGGCATCCGCGTGTCTGCATTTGCCGAACAATCCACGGTGCCCCTCAATCGGACCGTGCCGGTGACCATCCGGCTTGAGTGGCAGGGCGATCTGGATCGCTATGAGATCATCGAAGTGGAAAATCTTACGGCGCAGAATTTCGAGGTGGTCGGCAATTCCTCCGCCAATCGCGTGGCGGTGGTGGACGGACGCAACCTGTCGGTTCATGATTTTCAATATACCCTGCGGCCCATGAGCTTGGGCATGGGGTATGTCAACGGACTGACGGTCCGTTACGCCGATGCCGGCAACGGCAAACAATACCGGTTGTTTACCAACCGGGTCGAGATCCGAGTGGTGGATCCGGTCGCTGAGCCGGGCGCGCACGATTGGCTCTATTATCTGGCGGCGGCGCTGCTGCTGCTCGCAGCGCTGGTCTATGTCTTTGTAAAACTGCAGAAAAAGAAAAAGCAGGAGGCTGAAAAGGCCCTGGCCCTGGCGCAGCAGCAAAAGCCCATCGAAGAGCGCTATTTGGAACAGCTCAGGACTCAGATTCCTTTGGACAGCAGGGAGTTGGATACCGGTGAGGCGCTGTCGCGTCTCTCCAGGCTGCTGCGCAGATACTGGTCTGAAAAGCACGGCCTGCCGGGTCTGGAAGCCACCAGTGAAGAGTTTCTCGCTGCGCTGCATGCGCTGCCGATCGAAAGCCGGGCGGCCGCGGATGTGGCGGAGGTGATCCGCAGCGCGGATCTGGCCAAATTTTCTGGAACCGGAATCGATCGCCCGACGTTGGAAAGACTATACACGCTGTTTGAATTTCAGTTGTCGAGCTCGACTCAAAAACCCCAATCGATGTAATGGGAGGCTCAATGAACATGGATATTCAGGCGATACACGCCAAGATCGAAAAAGAGAGCGCGTTCGTCGAAAAAATTTCCTCCGAGGTCGCCAAAGTCATCGTCGGCCAAAAATATATGGTGGAGCGGCTGTTGATCGGCATGCTGGCAGACGGTCATATTCTGCTCGAGGGCGTTCCCGGTCTGGCCAAAACCATGACGGTTAAAACGCTGTCGTCCGTCATCCGCACCCAATTCCAACGCATTCAGTTCACTCCGGATCTGCTGCCGGCGGACATCATCGGCACGCTGATCTATGATCAGCGCTCCGGTCAGTTCAACGCAAAAAAGGGTCCCATCTTTGCCAACCTGGTGTTGGCGGACGAGATCAACCGTTCTCCGGCCAAGGTGCAATCCGCCCTGTTGGAGGCCATGCAGGAACGCCAAGTCACCCTGGGCGATCAGACCTTTCCTTTGCCGGCGCCCTTTTTGGTGCTGGCCACACAAAACCCCATCGAGCAGGAAGGCACCTACCCGCTGCCCGAGGCGCAGGTGGACCGCTTTATGCTCAAGCTGTCGGTCGGCTATCCGGATCGCAACGAGGAGTTGGAGATCATGCGCCGTATGACCGCGTCCGAGCTGCCGCAAGTCAATCCGGTGGTGACGCCCGAGGAAATTTTGCGCGCTAAAAAAGTGGTGCACGAGGTGTACATCGATCCCAAGATAGAGAACTATATCGTGGATATCGTGTTCGCCACCCGTAAGCCCAAAGAGTTCGGTCTGGAGGAGCTCGCCGATCTGATCGCCTACGGTGCGTCCCCGCGCGCCTCCATCTATTTGAGCATGGCGGCCCGGGCGCATGCGTTTCTGCGGCGGCGCGGCTATGTGACGCCGGAGGACGTCCGTTCCATCGCCATGGATGTGCTCCGCCATCGCGTGATCGTCACCTATGAGGCGGAGGCGGAAGAGATCACCGCCGAAGAGGTGGTGCGAAAAATCATCAACAAGATCGAAGTCCCCTGAGGCTCGGACCGCCGGCAGCCGCGGCAGCCGACGGTGCATCGGAGCGTTTGCATTGGTCACCTGGCTTGAGACATGATTCCAAAAGAGATACTGAAAAAGGTCAAACGGATTGAGATCCAGACTCGTGGCGTCGTCAATGACGTTTTTTCCGGCGAATACCACTCGGTGTTCAAAGGCCGCGGCATGGAGTTCTCCGAAGTGCGTGAGTATCAGCTCGGGGACGATGTACGCACCATCGATTGGAACGTCACGGCGCGCATGGGCAGGCCGTTCGTCAAGATCTTTGAGGAAGAGCGCGAGTTGACCGTGATCCTGCTGGTGGACGTGAGTTCCTCCGGCGAATTCGGCACCGTGCAGCAGATGAAGGGCGAGATCGCGGCGGAGATCTGCGCTCTGCTGGCATTTTCCGCCATCAAGAACAACGATAAAGTCGGCCTGGTCATTTTCACCGACGAGGTGGAGAAATTCGTCGCGCCGAAAAAAGGCAAATCCCATGTACTGCGCGTGGTTCGGGAGATTCTCTATCACCGCCCCAAGGGCCGCGGCACGAACATCGGAAAAGCGCTGCAGTTTTTGTCGCATATCACCCATCGCCGGGCGGTGGTGTTTCTGGTCTCCGATTTTATCAACACGGACTATGAAAAGGCGCTGCAGATCGCCAATCGTCGGCACGACATCATCGCCATCAGCATCACTGATCCGCGTGAACGAGAACTGCCCAACGTCGGCTTTATCGAGCTGGAGGACGCAGAGACCGGCGAAACTTTTCTGCTCGACACGACGGATCCGGCGGTGCGCCGCGATATCGCCGTGCGTTCCAAAGAGAATGCGTTGATGCGGGAAAAGCTGTTTCGCTCCATTCAGGTCGATCATATCGACATCAGCACTCAGCAGTCGTATATCGAACCGCTCATCCGCTTTTTCCGCATGCGCGCCAAGCGGTTTCGCTGATCGTTCAGTCGTCCGGCGGCACTGCCGGCGAACCAAGAGGGATGAATGCGAATGATGAAAAGGATGTTTTGGATTTATGGAATCGCCGCAGCGTTGTTGCTGGGGTGTTCCTCTGAGAAAAAGAGCGCCGCACAGGGCGAACGGATTCGCGAGTATGCCGCGGATCTGATGAACCGGTCGCTGTACCGGCAGGCGGTGGCGGTCTATCAGGATTATCTGGCGCGCTATGACGCGGATGAAACCGAGCAGGCCAACATCGCCTTCATCGTCGCCAACACCTATTTCGAACGCCTCAAGGATTACCAGGAGGCGCTGGCCTATTATCTCAAGATCAAGCACCTTTACCCAGAAAGCAGAGTGATGGATCAGGTCAACAAGCGCATCGTCGCCTGTTTGGAACGGCTGGACCGTTCCGCCGACGCCCAGCAGGCGCTGGATGAGACCGTGCAGGCGGATCCCGCCAAAGTGGTGCGCCAGCGTCCCGGCGCTGTCGTGGCCCGCATCGGCAACCGCGACATCACCCAGGGCGATCTGAATTTTGAAATCGATCAGCTGCCGCCGGCCGCCCGCGATCAATTCCGCAGCAAGGATAAAAAGCTCGAATTCCTCCGCGAATTTGTCGCCACCGAGTTGCTCTACGACAGCGCCAAACGGGCCGGCCTGGACAACGATCCGCAGGTGCAGGAGGGCGCGTTCCAAAGCAAAAAAATGCTCATGGTGCGACGCTTGATCCAGGACAAAGTGGCAGGGAAAATCATCATCACCGACAGCGACGTGGATCTTTATTATCAAGCGCACAAAGCCGATTACGCGGAAAAAGACAAGAACGGCCAAGTGCTTCGGCAAAAGACGCTCGCCGAAGTCCGCCAGCAGGTCGCCGAGGAGCTTTATCGGGAAAAGTATCAAGCCGCTTTCCAGAGCCTGATCAACCAGACCATGTTGGCGGAGAACGTTCAGTTTTTCGAAAATCAGGTTCAATAGCTCCGGCGCAAAGACTGCGGCCGGCACACGATTTTGCTTGGGGGCGCCGCGCCGGACGCTGCCGGAGGTCCAAGGCCGGCGGCCCGCTGCAGCTCTCGGCGGTTCGCCGTGAAAACGGCGGCTGCATCACACTGCGGTGCGGGGCGCTGCCGAACAGCATGAACACTCATTCAATAGATTCGTTCGCTGCAAACGTTGCATAGATTAACAGGAAGATCCTCTTGAAATTCGTACGATCAGCATTGATAGGGATGATCTTTGGCGCCGTCGCAGCCATGGCGCAGGGCCGCGTCTCCGTTGAATCCAAAGTGGATCGCGCCAAGATCAACATCGGCGACGTGATCACCTACTCGGTGATCATCACCCACGATGCCGACGTTCAATTGGAGCAGCCTTCACCGGGCAAAAACCTGGGACAATTCGAGATCCGTGGCTATCAGGTGGCGCCGCCGAAGCCGGTCCATGGCCAGATCGTCTCGCGCACCGATTATCAGATCTCCACCTTCGATGTCGGCGAGTTTGACATTCCGTCGCTGCGGGTGTATTACCGCACCGCCCAGGACACCACCCGGCGTCATCTCAGGACCGAGGTCATCACCATCACCGTCGCCAGTCTGAATCCCAATGAAAAAGGCGATATCCGCGACATCAAACCGCCGATGACGCCGCCGCGCGATCTAAAGCGGATCGTCCTGGCCATTTGTGCGGTCGTCATACTGCTCTCGCTGCTCGGGCTCGGCTGGTGGTACTATCGCCGCCGCAAGCAGGGCCAGCCCCTGTTGCCCATGCGCGACAAACCACGGCGGCCGGCTCATGAGATCGCACTGGAGGCGCTGGCAGAGCTCGAGGCGGGCGACTGGCTGGCCGGCGGAAGGATCAAGGATTATTATGTGGCGGTCTCGGAGATCGTCCGTCGCTATATCAGCGATCGTTATTTCATCGACGCTATGGAGATGACGACCAGCCAACTGTTGGACCGATTGCTGGAACAGCAACTGGAGCAAGAACCGCAAACGCTGCTGCAGTCTCTGTTGCGGATGAGCGATCTGGTCAAGTTCGCCAAATATATTCCAGAGCCGGACGAGCAGCGCCAGGCGGTCCCGCAGGCGCGGGCCTTTGTCCAGGCCACGAAACTGGTGCTTGAGGAACCGCAACCCGCAGCGGCCGAAGCAGCGGCGCCGGTTCCGGCCGCAGCCGCAGAGGAGGCGTAACATGTTCCGATTCGCCGATCCTGCCTGGCTGTTGCTGTCGCTCGTCATTCCGCTGCTGATCTATTGGTATATCCGGCGTCACCGCCGGTTGCAGTCGAGCCTGCGCTATTCCAATCTGGATATCATCAAGCTGGCGCGCCATTCGCCGTTGAAGCAATATCGCCACGGCCTGTTTGCTTTGCGCCTGTTGGCCCTGGCGGCCCTTATCATCGCCATGGCGCGTCCTCAGGCCGGCAGCAAATCCCGTGAGGTGATCACCGAGGGCATCGACATCATGTTGTGCATGGATGTGTCGACGAGCATGCTGGCTGAGGATTTCCAGCCGCACAATCGACTCGAGGTCAGCAAACTGGTGGCGCAGGATTTCATCAGAGGCCGAGCCAACGACCGGCTGGGGCTGGTTGTTTTCGCCGGACAGAGCTTCACCCAGTGCCCGCTGACTTTGGATTACGGCATTCTGCTCAAGTTCATGGAACAGATCCAGTGCGGCATGGTGGAGGACGGAACCGCCATCGGCAACGCGCTGGCGAACTGCGTCAGCCGCCTGCGCGACAGTAAAGCCAAAAGCAAGGTGGTGATCCTGTTGACCGACGGACAGAACAACCGCGGCGAGATCGATCCCATCACCGCCGCCCGGGTCGCCAAAGCTTACAAGATCCGCGTTTACACCATCGGCGCTGGAACCCGCGGCGAGGCGCTCTATCCGATCATGGATCCCATCTGGGGCAAGCGCTATGAACGACGGCCGGTGGATATCGACGAAAACCTGTTGCGCCAGGTGGCGCAAATCACCAGCGGCAAATATTTCCGCGCTACGGATAAAACCAGCCTGGAAAAAATCTATCAAGAGATCGGCGAGTTGGAAAAGACCAAAATTCAGGTCAAAGAGTACACGCGCTACGACGAACGGTTTGTCGGCTATGCGCTGGCCGGCCTGTTGCTGTTGCTGGCGGAGATCGTGCTGGCCAACACCCGTTTTCGCAAATTACCTTAATGTAAAAGCCTATGCTGCGATTTGAAAACACATTGTATTTTCATCTGCTCTGGCTGGTCCCGGCGTTGATTCTTTTTTTCCTCTACGTCATGCGGGCTAAAAAGAGGGCGCTGCTGGCGTTCGGCAATCCGCTGTTGCTGCAAAAACTGGCCGCCGGCGCAAGTCGCGCCCGCCAGTGGCTGAAATGGGGATTGCTGATTCTGGCCATCGCACTGCTCAGCCTGACCCTGGCGCGCCCGCAGATCGGCACCAAGCTGGAGGAGGCCAAGCGGGAAGGCGTCGACATCATGATCGCCGTGGACGTCTCCACCTCTATGCTGGCGCGCGATATTCCGCCGAGCCGTTTGGAAAAAGCCAAACATGAGGTGGATTCGTTCATCAACCGGCTCGAGGGCGACCGCGTAGGCCTGATCGCCTTTTCCGGAACCGCTTTTGTTCAATGTCCGTTGACGCTTGACTATGGCGCAGCCCGCATGTTCCTCGACGTTCTCGAGCCCGGCCTGATTCCAACCCCAGGGACCAACATCGGCCAGGCGATCGCACTGGCGCTCCGCGCCTTTGAAAGCCGGGACCGGCAGCACAAGGTCCTGATCCTGATCACGGACGGCGAAGACCATGAGGGCGATGTCATGAAGCTGGCCGAAGAAGCCGAACGGCAGGGCGTGATTATCCACTGTGTGGGCATCGGTTCCCCTCAGGGCGTGCCGATCCCGCAGATGGATGGAAGCGGCGGCTTTAAGAAAGACCGTTCCGGTCAGGTGATCATGAGCAAATTGGATGAAGTGACGCTGGAAAAGATCGCCCTGCAGACCAACGGCAAGTATTACCGCGCCAGCAGCGGAGAGGATGAGCTGAAACGGATCTATGACGACATCAGCCGTATGGAAAAGAAAGAACTGGGCTCTCTACAGTACACCCAGTTTGAAGACCGTTACCAATATGTGCTCGTCTTCGTCCTTGCGCTGCTGGTGCTTGAAGCGCTTATTCCAGAGCGCCGCAAGATCAAGCAGGAGTGGCGCGGCCGGTTCCATTGAGCGTGAACGCTTTCGCCGCCCTAAGCATCGGGAGGAGCTGCGCGCCCGTGGTTGCAGCCTGATGGCCGTCGCTGGAAGTGCAGACGCTGCCGGAAAAGCACGGCAAACCTGACGCACGATTTCTTACGGATGGTATCGAATTCGCCCTGTCGACGTTTTTGTTCTTCGTGTTTGATCGTTATTTTATTGGACGCCTATGAAAAATCAATCAATCGTCATTATTCTACTGGCTCTGATCGCCTCGGCATTCAGCCAGCCGGGTCGGGGAAAAATTATTCAGGGCAACAAGCTGTATGACGAACAAAAGTACGACGAAGCGCTTAACAAATACCGGGATGCGGAGGTGCAAGCGCCGGAATCGCCGATCCTTAAATTCAACATCGCTGCGGCAGAGTACAAGAAGAAAAATTATGAGGAAGCGCTGAAACAGAACCAGGCGGCGCTGAATCAGGCGGACGCGATCGCTCAAGGCCAGGCCTATTATAACACCGGCAACACGCTTTTCCGCATGAACAAGTGGCCGGAGTGCATCGAGGCCTATAAAAAGGCGCTGGAGCTGAATCCCGATGATCAGGATGCCAAGTACAATCTGGAGTATGTGCGCAAGCTGATGAAAGATCAGGCTTCCAAACAGAATCAGCAACAGCAACAACAGGAACAACAGCAGCAGGATCAACAGCAACAAGATCAACAGCAGGATCAACAACAGCAACAGGAACAGCAACAGCAACAGCAACAGCAACAGCAGGAACAGGATCAACAGGAGCAGCAACAGCAGGCTCAGGAACAACCGGTTTCGCCGGATGATCTTTCCAAAGAAGACGCAGCGCGAATCCTGGAGGCGTTAAAGGAGGATCCGCAAAACCTGTCGGATAATCGCAAGCTTAAATCCTCCGGCCGGATGCGGGTGGAAAAAGACTGGTAGCGTGCAGGGGGCACCTTTTCCGATGAATGAGATATGAAAGCAAAAATTTTAGCCCTGGCATTGTTCAGCGCAGTGACTGCGTTATGGGCGCAGTCCTTGGTGGTGCGCACCAGCGTCGACCGAACGCAGCTGTCGGTCAATGAACAATTGATTTTGACCGTGGAACTGGAAGGCGAGGGCGCGAACAGCAACTTAAAGCCGGAACTGCCGGATGTCAGCGCTTTTCTCGCTTTTCTGGGCAGCGGCGGCACATCGCAGAGCGTGCAGATCATCAACGGCCGTATGTCGGTGCAAAAGTCCATAACCTACTATTATCAGGCGCTCAAAGAGGGCAGCTTCACCTTTCCGCCGGTCGCGGTGACTTACAAGGGGCGCACGGCTGAATCGCAGCCGATCAACCTGGTCATCACCGCTGCAGCGGCGCCGCCTTCGGCGCCGGCCGGAGGACAACGCGCGGCCCCTCAGCCTTCTGCGCCTGCGACGAACGACGAGCAGCTGTTTCTCCGCGCCATCGTCAACAAACGGCAGGTTTATCAGAACGAGCCGGTGATCGTCACCTACCGCATCTATACGTTGGTGCAGGTGGCCGGCATGGGTCAGCCAAAGATAGAGCCCTCACCCGGATTCTGGGTGGAAGAGTTTGACATCGGAACCACGCTCAAACAGCGGGAGGAGATCTATAACGGACGCAAGTATGTGGTGGCGGACATAAAAAAATCGGCCTATTTCCCCACCTCGCCGGGCCGAAAGACGATCCAGTCCATGGTGATCCCCTTTGACGTTCGCGCCGCTTCGCGGCGTCGCTCCAACGATATTTTCGACAGTTTTTTTGATGATCCCTTTTTCAGCCGGGTGGTGCGCAAGGAAGTGGCCACCCGTCCGGTGGAGATCGAGGTGCTGCCGTTGCCTGAACAGGATAAACCAGCAGGATTCAACGGCCTGGTCGGGCAATTTCGTTTGGAGGCCGGCGTCGACAAAGAGACGGTCAAGACCAACGAGGCCGTGACGCTCAAAGTTCGCATTACCGGACAGGGCAACATTCGCTCTCTGCCCAAGCCGAATCTGGTTCTGCCGAACGATTTCGAAAAATACGAGCCCAAGGTGTCTGAAACCATCAACCGGCAGGGCGAGGTCATCAGCGGCAGCAAGAGCTACGAATATGTTCTGATTCCGCGTTTTCCCGGTCAGCAGCGCATTCCCTCCATTCAGCTGGCTTTTTTCGATCCGCAAGCACGACAATACAGGGTGGAGCGTTCCCCCGAGTTCACCATTTCGGTGCAAAAAGGAGAGGGCGCCTATGTCGCTGCGCCGGCCGGTCTGTCCAAAGAAGAAGTCCGCCTGGTGGGGCAGGATATCCGCTTTATCAAGACTGCGGTTCCGGAATTTCACCGAATCGGCGCCGCCTTTTATCAAAGCAGCCTGTTCAAGCTGCTTTGTCTGCTGCCGTTTCTGGCCCTGGCTGCGGCCTATGGCTATAAGCGGCATCTGACCCGACTGAGCGGCGATGTCGCCTATGCGCGCAGCCGCAGCGCCAATCGTATGGCCATGAGACGACTGGCCAAGGCGGACAAATTGCTGTCCGTGAACACACAGAAAGAGTTTTATGCCGAAGTTTCACGCGCGCTGATCGGTTTTGCTGCAGACAAACTCAATCTGCCTGAGGCGGGCGTAATTCAGAGCGAGCTGCAGGAACGATTGCAGGCCCGAGGGGTGGACTCGAGTCTGGTGCAGTCCTATATGCACTTGTTGCAGACATGTGATTTTCAACGCTTTGCCCCTGCCTTCGGCGCCGCAGAGGAGATGGGCCGAATCTTCCAGCAGGCGAAAGAAGCGATCATTAAATTGGAAAAAGCATTTTAGCCATGAAGCGAATTCTTTGTTTGTGCCTGGCCTTGTTCGGCCTGGCGGCCGGCCAGCCCGCCGATGAGTATGTCCAGGGCAATGCCGCCTACCAGGCTGGAGATTATCAAAAAGCTGCGGTCCATTATCAATCCGCGGCCGCAGCCGGCTATCAGGCGTTCGAGCTCTATTACAATCTCGGCAACTGCTACTACAAGCTGCAGCAGATCGGCAAAAGTCTGCTGTACTATGAAAAGGCCGCACGGATCAACCCGACCGATCCGGACCTGCAGTACAATCTGGAGCTCGCCCGACTGCATGTGGTGGACAAGATCATCACTCCGCCCGAGTTTTTTTGGCAACGGATCGGCGGCAGAATTAAATCCGCCTTGAGTTTGGATCAATTGGCAGGGTTCCTGCTCCTTTGGCTTGTTCTGGCAGCGCTGGCGATGATTGGCAAATGGTTCGTCAATCGCGATCCCTGGCGTCGGTTGACCGGTTATTTGTGGATGCCGCTGGTCATTCTGACCGCCCTTTGGGCGCTTTTTTTCATCGTGCGCGTCAACCAGAGCAGCCATGACCGGGCTGCCATCATCATGGAGCACAAGGTGAGCGTGCTGAGCGCGCCTGCTGACAACAGCACTGAGGTCTTTGCGCTGCACGAGGGGTGCAAAGTGCGGTTGGAGGAAAAAAGCGGCGGCTATGTGCGCATCTCGTTGCCGGACGGCAAGGTGGGGTGGGCGCCGATTACCGGCCTGCAAGAGATCTGAGCCGGAAAGGATTCCTTGATTTAAGCAGGGTAAACTGCTGAGACGCGCGAGTTTTTCTGTGAAGCATCTATTTGTAACGATGCCGCGCACAGGGCAATGCGTTGCTGCTCCATACCGTGTTCAGTTAGTTTGATTTATCCTGTAAGAGTTTGGTTCTCATCGTCCCCATAGGGGGCGATTTTTAACCACACACCTACCCACTTTTTTCCTTGTATATCTTTCCTCAATCTTGCTCAATTCCTGAATTGGGTTGGTTCTCGAAACACTGCACGGCAAGTGCGTGGGGGCGGACATTAATCCTCAGCACCCCGACGTCAACGATAAAATGCGGCAACGGATCCTACGGGTCTGTCTTGTGGTGCAGCTCACGGGATCTTATTTTCAATGCAATCAGCGGCTGCCAGCGGCTGCGCGGCGCGCAGAGAATCAAACAATGCCCGTTATCCGCTTGATTGCCCTGCCCAATAACCTAATGCTGAAAATACCTTGGACTGCGCGCATCGACCATGCTGGCGATGCGGGCGCCTGTGGAGATGCAAATTTTCCAAGCCGAAACCGGCATAATAGGATGAGACCGGAAAGTGCGACAGAAATCGGGGCCAGCAGAATCCTTTTCATTGATCTCCTATATTTTGCTTGATTATTTCACGACGGCGCCCTATATTGATATCAAATTCCGATATCGATATTCGATAATAAGAGCCAAAACCTGAAAAGGCAAGAGTTCTCGTGGAACGTATCGCTTATGGAAGACCAGACATTCAGGGATTTTTTTCTCGGTTTCATTAAAATACACATTCTCTATCACGCCTCCCGGGAGCCTGTGTATGGCCAGGAGTTCGCGGATGAACTGCGACGACACGGCTATACGGTTTCGTTCGGCACTTTGTATCCGATCTTTCACCGGTTGCAGCAAAAGGGATTTTTAATTGTGACACACAAAAACATCAAGGGTAAAATCCGTAAATATTATACGATTACCAGAGAGGGGAAAAAGATATTAAAAGAGGCAAAAAGAAAGGCTGCGGAGTTGGTCGATGAGTTGCATGAAAATTAATTTCCGTGCTCGACTTGTCGGCGGCATCCAGATAAATCGGAATGGGAAACGCGGCTAAAAGTTTCGAAGTTAACCGCCGAGCTTTCGAAAAGCAATTGCCCGAAGGACGATGCGGGGCAAAAAGATCGTTTATTTCTTATGCCTGTTGCAGAAAACAGGCTCATCTTAGGCGTCCTGCAGTTGATGCACACCATGACTTTTTTAACTGCGGCTTGTCGCTAAAGAGGACGGAATGATGCGTCTGCTCAATCTTTGGCTTACACGGAACTGGTTTCCATTAGCACTGCAAATCTTTAATTTTTTTGTTTTTGTTCTGTTGATCGTCGGCGGCCTGGCGGCAAACACTGCTGGGCCGGAGGCCGTCAAGTTTCTGCGCAACACGAATATGGCCAACCTTATCGTCTGGTCGTATTGGTGGCCGTTGATCACCATTTCCGCAGTGTTCATGGGCCGTGTTTGGTGCATGGTTTGCCCCATGGAAATGCTGACCTCTCTTTCCAGTCGGATTGGCTTGCGGATAACCCCGCCGGCGTTTTTTCGTTCCGGATGGGTGATCACGGGATTTTATATGCTGATCCTGTTTGTCGGCATTCACACTTTAGCTATCCATCGTATTCCTGATCGGATGGCGGTCTATCTGATTTTGCTGATGAACGCGGCTCTGCTCTCCGGTCTTTTGTTTTCGCGCAACGCTTTTTGCGCCCATATCTGCCCCGTAGGGCACTTGCTCGGCCTTTATGCCCGTCTGGCGCCTTTCGGGTGGGGTGTCAGAAGCAGAGCGGTATGCGCTGCCTGCAACGACAAATCCTGTATTGCCGCCAAAACCGCCTATCATCTGCAAGGGCGCAGCTGCGGCGTCGGCTTGTACCCCGCCCGTCTCGATCAAAATACCGAGTGCTTGCTCTGCGGGCAGTGCCTGAAGGCGTGCGATCGCAATAACCCCGGTCTTGCAGGAAGGCCCAATCCTGGCTGGTACAAGCGGCCCTGGTTCAAGGACTTGATGGAACTGGTCCCCTTTACTTTCGCCCAGGCGGCGTTTAGCCTGGCAGTGTCCGGATTCGTGATTTACGAGGTGTTCACCGAATGGCCAACAACCGCAGAGCTGCTGCTACGACTGCCGTCGACCATCGTCAGGACTTTGAACACACAAGGAATCTGGACAGACGGGTTGATCACCTCCATAACGTTGTTTGTCGCGCTGCCGTCGCTGATTTGGTTCATGCCATTCGCCCTGTTTCGTCTCGCCGGCGGCCGCCTGAAACTGAATGACTATCTGTTGCGCTTTGGCATCGTTCTCATCCCGATCATGGCTGCAGCGCATGTGATCAAGGCACTGCTCAAGATGACGTCGCGACTTCCGTATTGGCCGCATGCGCTCCATGATCCCTCCGGCGAAGAGACGGCCCGCCAGCTTGCACAGGGCGCCGTCAAGCTTTACAGTCTTCCTGCGTGGGTTGACCCTGCGTTGACGATTTTTTTCCTGTTATTGATGGCAGTGGCGATCGGATGGAGCCTGAAAGCGATGAAAAAATTGATCGCCGTTCATATCCCGCGCTCGACCTGGCCATGCAGGCTACTCTATCTTCTCCCGATATGCTATGGCGGCGGGTTTATCCTCATGCTGTCCAGATGGCGCCTGTTTTAAAACCCCTCTCACTGTCCTTTTTTCCGAAGAACGGATTTTACTTTTAACAACGCGAGATCCAATCGTCGGTATTCTGCACCCGCGGACCGGAGACGAGGGGTTAATCCGCAGAAAAAAGATAAACCGTGATGAGAATGTAAATCAAAACGTATGCCGTTAAAATTTTGGCTGCCCATGATCTGACTAAACGATTCGGTGGGCTGCTGGAACGGATCATCTTGATTTTTGAGCATAAAAAAGCGAGATTTTGGTTTTTAGCGTCCCAACGGCGCCGGCAAAACCACTACCATCGACCCACTCGCCGGCTTTGCTCTTCCCACCACAGGCCGTATCCTTTTCAATGGCATGGACAAAACCCGCCGGATTAAAAAGGCGCAGGAATTGATCGGCATCGTGCCGGATGACAGCGACCTCTACGACTAAATGGACGGTTTTGAAAATCTCTGTTTCTCCGCTTCTCTATACAGGATAAAAAAGGCGGTGTGGGGGCCCCGGGCTCGGGCGCTGCTGCAGCGATTCAATCTGACGGTGGCAGGCAGGCGGCCTGTCAAATACTATTCGAAAGGCATGAAACGCAAGCTCGCCATCGCCGTGGGCATCATTCACCAGCCCGAAATTCTCTTTCTGGACGACCCCACCACGGGTATCGATGTCGCCGGCATTCCGCTCCGCTCTGGTAAGTCCGGCACTCGCGTGCCGTCCACGCGATTGATCTGGGTGGCGTTGATGATTCGTTGGTCGTCCTATGTCGAGAGAGCTTAACCTTAGGAAGGCGGCCACCTTACGAAGGTTGCCGTCACCTGACCAGCAGCATTTTCCGGCTGACGGCGATCTGGCTTTCGCCGCACAGTCGGCAGAAATAGACGCCCGAGGGCATGGCCCGCGAATGCTGGTCAATGCCGTCCCAGCCGACCACATGTTCGCCCGCGCTCTGTTCCGCGTTCACCAGGGTGCGCACCAGACGGCCGGCGAGATCGTAGATCTCTATGGTCACCTTTTGCCGTCGGTCCAGTCGAAAAGCGATGCGGGTGGCGGAGTTAAAGGGGTTGGGATAATTGGCCAAGAGTCGGAATCCCCCGGGCGCCTGGGCCGTTGTGTGGGCGGCGACGCCGGTGTCATAGGCGCCGCCGATGACGAACCACTTGGGGTAGCGCGCGTTGATGTCCTTGTTATAGGCGTCCTGGATTTTGAGCGCCTCAAAGGTCCGTGTCGCGATGGTGCAGATCAGCAGCTTGCCGTCGCTGAAACGGTCGACGACGAATTTCTTGTCATCAGGCGAAAAAGACGGCCGCTGCACCTGTCGGTCGGGAAAGGCGAAATAGTCATCCGCGTTTTGATTGGAGAAATCGTGTATTTTAATATCCCAATAGTTCTCCTCTTCGATGATATAGCTGTAGATGATCACATCGGGATCCGTGGAGCTGTACTGCACGTTGCCCACTGAGATGCCTTCCGGCTGCGCCGGCAGCAGCGAAGTCAATTGTACCGACGCTGTGGAAAAATTGACCTGAGCTTCGCCCATGCTCCACCAGTCGCGCCGGCCGCCGCCGGTCAATTCAATCACATTGTAGGCGTCAAACGCGAGTTTCGGATAGCGCAGGTTCGGCGACCAGCAGATCACATCCGGGTAGCGGATAGTGGAGCCGGTGATGCCGGGCTGCGTGGTGGGCAGTTCAAGGGCGATATAATGAAAGGCGCCGTTAAAATAAAAATAGATGGTGTTGTCGTTTTCGTAGTGTGAGGTGAAAGCCAGGGCGGTGTTGTCCCGGGTTACCGCCACGTTCCAGATATCGCCCGGATTTTGGATGTAGACGTCCTCAAAAGCATGATAGTTGTAAGTGCCCTGGGAACTGAGGTTGCTGAGGTCGAGATAGGCGATTTGGCCGTGTTCGTTGACAAAGTAGAGAAAATAGCCGTCTGCGGTGACCGAGAATTGGCTGTAATTGTATTCTTTGGCTTTGACGCGGATGTTCTCAAAATAATAGTTCTGTTTGCTGGCTATATTGTACAGGCCGATCTGCAGGTCATCGCGCACAAATGCGATCCATTGCCCGCCGCCCAAGGTCGGATTCACTTCATCCCCGCCGGTGGACGTGCCGCCGTTGTCAAAGATTTCGACTGCATCGAAGGCCTGTTTGATCGCATTCACTTCGGTGCTGCCGTACAGATCCTGAGCGCTCTGCTCCAGCGTCTTGCGGCCGTCGATGAACTGTGATTGCCTGGTGAGATAGTTGGTCAGGGCGCGGTACCAGATTTTTTCCGTCTTGTCGCGTCCGATCTGATCGGCCACCAGATAGGCGGCGCGGTTGAGGATGCCGCAGTTGCTGTGCACGCCGCCCTGGTCTTGGCTGGTGTAGAGATACTGGCTCATCTTGGATGGCAACGGGCTCATGACATTGCGATTGTCCGGTTGAGCCACGTCGCGCAGGGCGACGCCGGTGCCCGGCTTCATGATGTCCTCGCCCATGAGCCAATCGTCACGATCCACCATGACGCCGAAAAAGTCGGACATGGCCTCGTTCATGGCGCCGGGCTGATCCTGATAGATGAGGTTGGCGGTATACTGGGTCACCCCGTGGGTCAGTTCGTGGGCCATAACGTCCAGGCTGCCGGCCAGGGGTTTGAAATAGTTGCTGCCGTTTCCCCAGAAAATCGCGCTGCCGTTCCAATAGGCGTTGTCCATGGCCTGGCCGTCTTCGGTTACATTGATCACGCTAACGATGGTGGAGGCGGCGCCATCGACTGCATTCCGACCATGTACATTTTTATAATAGGCGTAGGTCAAGCCCAGATTGTACATGGAGGAAACCGCGCTGCGATCCGACCAGTTGGTGGCCGAGCTCGATTGCACGTGATAATAATTCGAAAACTCTGTGGGATCGGTGTTCTTCAGGTCGATCACCCATAATCCGCCGGCCGGATTGTCCGGCAGGTTTGTCGCTGCACTGGTGATCGGATTGGTGTCGCTGAGCATATAATAGGTGCTGTTTTTCTCATAGGCGCGGAAAGACCGGTTGACTCCGGCCAGATCCACGCCGGAGGCGTTGACCGCTCCTTCCGCGGTGTTGCGCAGTTTGTGCAACACGGTCCCTTCCTGTGCATCGACGAAATAGGTGAACCAGTCGCGTAGATTGGCGTGCAGATCCACCTGCCAGACCAGATGGCTGCCGCCCTGCCGGTCGATCCAGATCGCTTTTTCCGTGGTCGGCTCTGGCAGGCGCAGGGCTCTGCGCGTTTCAGGGGCGATGGTAACCAGAAGGTTTTTTTGTCGCAGTTCGTTGCGCACGATCTCGGCGGCGTCCGCAGCCGAGAGGCCGGCTTCGCTGCTGCGCACTTGAACCGGTGTGGGCGCATAGCGTCCATTGACGGCATACACTTCATTTGACGCGTCAATGTGCACGTACAGATCGTTGGCCCACAGCGGCAAGCCGCGATAAACCTGCTGCAGCCGCACATGGCGTTTGCCCAGATCATCCGTTTGGCAGCGTGTGGCGACGAACTCTTCCGCCGGTTTGTCCACGCCGATAGAGGCGGCAAAGGTCTGCAGCCAGCTGATGGCGAGCACGGCGTCCTCACGCTGCTGATCGTGCGCCAGGGCAGCAGCGGTTTGCACCGACGGCAGCAGGACTTGATCCAGTTGCGAGGCGTTTCCCAGGTTGCCGCTGATAAAAGCCAATGTGCCGTTTTCCGCCATGCTCAGGCTGTGCGCTTTTAGCTTTCGAGCGGATAGGGCGCTGATCATGCGCTCCGCAGGATTCTGCGCCTGGCACAGCTTTCCAGAGGCTTTGACGCCTGCGATCAGCGGTTTACGATGATCCCAGGCGGTCCCTGCCTGGCGCAGATCAGCGGCCTGCTGGATTCGGGCGGTGAGTGTTTTGGTCTTTGGGGCCACATGACGGCCGTCTATGGCCGGGTGCAGCGCGCCGACGGCAAGAAAGAGCAGTGCGGATATCAAGCAAAGCCGTCTATACATTTTCTTTGACTTTTCTTTATTTCATTTTTTTAATTCAGCCTCGGCGGCCGAACGCGATCGACCCTGGCGTTACTTGCTCCGTTGTTTGGTTCCATTTTTCAAGAGCACGAGCGGAGGATGTCGACGGGTCTGAAAATTTTTTTTATCTTGCCATCTGGAATCTGCGCCGATCCTGATCGTACAAAATTTCGCCGTTGTCCGCCGCGACAAAATAGTCCCAACTCTTGTTCTCCCCGCTCAGCACCAGATGATAGGCAAGCCGCAGGCCGGCGCCGACCGGATACCAGACCGGCTCATTTTCATCAACCCGGTCCAGTTTTTTTTCTTTGCCGGCATCAAGGGCGATGGAGGCCGCTTTTTCTGCATTGACCACAGCCTGGCCGTTGATCTCCTGGCTGGCGTGATAGCGGCCGTTGACCAGATAGGCCTCGCCTTTTTTATTGATATGCACGACCAGGTCATCGTTCCAGATGGGGATGTTTTGGTGCAGGCGGGCAAAACGCAGATGCTGAAAGCCGAGCTCATCGGTTCTGTCGCTTTTTATTAAGAGTTCGTTCGCCGGCTGCTGCAGTTTAAAGATCTCTGTGTTGACGGACATAAACGCCATCAGGACGTCCGGCCGGGTTTCGGCTTTAATTTTGGCGAGGTCGAGCAGCTTGCCCTGAATCCACTCCGGAGTGGACAGCTCTTCATTGCTGCGGATTTGCAGCTTGGCCCACTCGGCCTGGGACAGGGTGCGGACAGCGAGTTGGCCGTGCCGAGAACACCCTGCGAGCAAAAAGAAGAAAACGATCATCGAGAAGCGCATCAGCGGACCTCCTTGTATGAACAGACCAGATCAAAGGCAGCCGGCAGCGGAGAGTTGATCTGGATCTCCCGGCCTGTATGCAGATCATGAAAGCGGATGGACTGCGCGTGCAGATAGAGTCGAACATAGCCGAGGTTCAGCCGCTTTTCGCCGTAGCGCGGATCGCCGACCACCGGGTGGCCGATGCTGTACAGATGGACACGGATCTGGTGGCGCCGGCCGGTTTGCGGTCGAACTTCAAGCAGGCTGGCGCGATGGGTGCGCGCTAAAACATGATAGTGGGTTTGGGAGGGTTTGCCGCGCCGTTCGTCGACCGCCATGCGGCCGGAGCCGCAGGCGCGAATGGCTTTGTCGATCACCCCGTGATCAGAGGCCACACGGCCGTGCACGATCGCGATATAGGTTTTGTCGATTTTTTTTTCCTGGAACTGATCGTTGAGAAAACGGTGCATGGCTGGGTGTTTGGCGAACAGGATCACGCCGCTGACCTCTTTATCAAGTCGATGGACCACCCAGAGCGGAACGCCCCGTTGCTTGGTAAGACAAGAGAGCAGGTCGGTTTGATCCGGCATGCGTTCCGGAATCGAGGCGATCCCAACGGGTTTGTCCACTGCGATCACATCGTCGTCTTCGAACAGCAGAGAGATCTCCATCGAGGGCTTAGAACAACCGTTCGGCGATGGATTTGGCCTGCAGGAACAGTCCCAGATAATCCATGCCGCCGGCTTTGGAGTCGGTGCCGCTCATGTTAAAGCCGCCGAAGGGGTGTGCGCCGACCATGGCGCCGGTGCATTTGCGGTTGATGTACAAGTTGCCGACGTGAAAGGTATCTTTGGCTTTTTCGATTTTATAACGGTCCCGGGTCCACACCGCGCCGGTGAGGCCGTACTCAGTGGCATTGGCGATGGCCAGGGCCTGATCGAAATCTTTCACCTTGATCACCGCCAGCACCGGTCCAAAGATCTCCTCCTGATCCAAACGGGCGCCGGGTTGAATGTCGGCAAAGATCGTGGGCTGGATAAAATAGCCGTCGCCCGCGGCCTTGGCGCCGCCGGTCAAAAGCCTTCCTTCTTTTTTACCGATCTCTATATACTCGAGAATTTTCTTTTCCGCCGCCGCATTGATGACCGGCCCCATGTACATGGCTGGATCTTCAGAGGGACCGACGCTCAGGGCTTTGGTTTTCGCGGAGATCAATTCCAGCAGCTGGTCGTACACCTGTTCCAAGACAATGGCCCTCGAGCAGGCGGAGCATTTCTGCCCCTGATAGCCAAAGGCGGAAAAGACGATGGCGGTCGCCGCTTCGTTGAGATCGCAATCGCTGTCCACCACGATACTGTCTTTGCCGCCCATCTCGGCAACGACGCGTTTGATCCAGATCTGTCCCGGCGAACAGCGGGCGGCCAATTCGGCGATGTGCAAACCCACCTCTTTGGAGCCGGTGAAGGAGATGAAGCGGATTTGCGGGTGGCTGACCAGATAATCGCCGATCTCCGCGCCGCTGCCGGGAATGAAATTAAGAACCCCGTCCGGCAGACCGGCCTCTTGCATGATCTTGACGAATTGCCAGCCGATGGCCGGCGTGTCAGAGGCCGGCTTGAGCAGCACGGCGTTGCCTGTGACCAGGGCGGCGCTGGACATGCCGGTGAGGATCGCCATGGGAAAGTTCCAAGGCGGGATGACGGCGCCGACGCCCAAAGGGATGTAGCGCAGTTCAGTCGCTTCGTTGGCAAAGGGCAGGGCGCCCTTGATTTCGCTCCAACGGACCGCCTCACGGCCGTAAAACTCGAGAAAATCTATGGCCTCGGCCGTGTCCGCCTCGGCCTCGATCCAAGTTTTTCCAGCCTCGGAGATCATCCAGGCGTTCACCTCCGCCTTGCGTTTGCGCAGGATCTGGGCCGCTTTGAGCAGAACGATGGCCCGCTCTTTGGCGTCGATGGTTTTCCACTTTTCCTGGGCAGCCAGCGCAGCCTGCAGCGCCAGGTCCACCTCTTCCTTGC